>Ga0302278_10003284_pt1 | contig 17838 bp, 10 predicted proteins | sample III_Bog_N3_2_FD_194543 | JGI IMG/M metagenome (GOLD analysis project Ga0302278, IMG submission 194543) | Peat permafrost microbial communities from Stordalen Mire near Abisko, Sweden - III_Bog_N3_2 | ecosystem: Environmental > Terrestrial > Soil > Wetlands > Peat | place: Sweden: Abisko...
GGTGACCTGTTCGACATCGATGCCGGAGGTGCCGTTGTGTCCGGCCATCAGTTGGTTGGCAAGCCCCACGCCGATGATGGAACCGATCATGGTGTGGGAACTGGAGGCGGGCAGGCCGAACCACCAGGTGCTCAGATTCCATAGGATGGCAGCGATGAGCAGCGCGAAGACCATGGCGAAGCCGGCGCCGGAGCTGACCTGCAGGATGAGCTCGACGGGCAACAGCGTAATGACGGTGAAGGCCACCAAGCCGGAGGAGGTGAGCACGCCAAACAGATTCCACATCCCCGACCAGACCACGGCAATGTTCGGTTCCAGCGAGTGGGTATAGATGACCGTGGCCACCGCGTTGGCCGTGTCGTGGAAGCCGTTGACGAACTCAAAGCCGAGAGCAATCAGCAGCGCAACAATCAACAGCGCATAGGGCCAGATGCTGCCGATGGTCACGCCGTTGAAGTCCTGGAAGATGTGGAAGCCGATGAAGCCAAGCCCGATCACCAGCGCGGCGACAACGACGCCTCCGCTGATCATGGCATGGGATTTCTTCATCTTTTTGTCAAGTAACGCCGCAGCAGGGGGACGGCCTTCGATGGTTGTAGCCAAATCGGACATTGCGAGGCTCCAGTGCTTGGAATGGGTCTCAGGCCCAGCTGCGCATGGGGAAGCAAAACCAGGACTTTGCAATGAATAGACGAGGCAGATGAAATAGATATGAATTTCAGGTTAAGAGACGCGGTTGGCTCTCTGGAAACGTCCAGGCTCGGAACATCTTTTGCGCACACAGCCCGCGGTTCAGGACTGTCGTGGCTCGCCGCGGCGAATCGGCCGCTCAGGAGATGGCGCGGAAGAGGCAGTAAAGCACGCCTGAGAGCAATGCAGCCGCCGGCAAAGTAAAGAACCACCCTGCCAGAATGTTTCGCACGGTACGGAAGTGGAGGCCGCTGCCGTTTGCCACCATGGTTCCAGCCACGCCGGAACTCAAAATGTGCGTTGTTGAAACCGGCTGGCCGAAGATGTTAGCCGCGAAGATCGTACCCATGGTCACCAGGCTTGCGCTGGCGCCCTGCGCATAGGTCAGGTGGTCCTTGCCGATCTTTTCTCCCACCGTGACCACAACGCGCTTCCAGCCGATCATCGTTCCCAGGCCGAGCGCCAAGGCGACAGCGACTTTGACCCAGTCGGGAATGAACTTGGTGGCCTTGTCAACCTTGCTTTTGTAGTTTGTGAGGGCGGCGTTCTCAGTGGGTGTGAAGGCAGGGTTGCCACTCTTTTGCATCAGGCGAATGGCCTCGCCAGCCACATACATATCGTTGCGGACGTTGGTCTGGTCCTGCGCCGGAACCGACTTGAATACCTTGTAAAGAGCGACTTCGTGGTTCAGATCCTCGACCAATTCCCGCAGCGCGAGAATCGTGTCCGGCTGAAGCTGCTTGGTGCGAATGTAATCGGTGACCTCTTCACGGGCGTCGGGGCCGAGAATCGCGCTCTTGTCGACGTGCCGGTCCAGGATGTGACCGGCCTGCTCGGAGGCGGCGATGAACTCCTGAATATCGTTGGCCGTGACGGCGTGGTTGAGGGCGTAAGCGGTGGGGACCGTGCCGATGAGAATGAGCATGATTAGTCCCATGCCCTTTTGCCCGTCATTGGAGCCATGGAAGAAGCTGACGCCTGTGCAGGTGAGCACCATAAGCGCGCGGATCGGCCAAGGCGGCGGCTGGTCGTCTTTGGGGGCCTCATAGAGAGACGGGTACTTGATCGCCCGCTTGGAGAGCAACAACAACAGCCCGGCACAAGCGAAGCCCAACACCGGCGAGATCAACAGCCACTTGAGAACCCTCATTGCCTGATCCCAATCCAAGCCGGAGGTCCCCGTGTGGATATTCATAAGTTGGTTGGCGATGCCTACGCCGATAATGGAGCCGATCATCGTGTGCGAGCTCGACGCCGGCAACCCGAACCACCAGGTGCTCAGGTTCCACAGGATGGCCGCAATCAGCAGGGCAAAGACCATGGCGAACCCCGCGCCGGAGCTGACCTGAATGATGAGCTCGACGGGGAGTAGCGTGATCACCGCGAAAGCCACTGTACCGGAAGAGGCTAGAACGCCAGCCAAGTTGCAGATACCCGACCACACGACAGCTACATTGGGCTCCAGCGAATGGGTGTAAATAACAGTGGCTACAGCGTTGGCGGTGTCGTGGAAGCCGTTGACAAATTCAAATCCCAAGGCAATGAGCAGAGCCAGGCCCAGCAGAAGATAGGGCCAGGCACTCGGAATGGCTACCGTATCCAAATCCTTGGCCACATGGAAGCCGATGTATGCAAGGCCGCTCAACAGGGCGAAGAGGAACAGGATGAGGCCGCCGCGGCTTGAGGACTTCTTGAGCTTTCGGTCAACAACCGAAGTGCTCGCCGGCATCACTTCAATAAGGGTAGCCAGATCGGCCATTAGAAGTTTCCAAGGCAGCCGGTTAGTTTCCGGCGCAGCCTGGGCCTCCGTGGTCGAAACACGACGGTGGAATTAAATAGCAAATACAAGGGGGATCGTCTGTGGTGGGCGAGAGAAGAGCCGGATAAATTGGCGTCCATAAAACCCCAACAACTACTCATGTGCGCAGTTGTTTGCTCGGTGAGCCAGTTGAGTCTGGCTCTGCTTTTTTGATTCTACACCGGATAGGGGGGTGGCTGGCTAGTGGGAATGGTGAAGCGGTGCAAAACTGGGCGAAAGCGGGGCGAGAAGCCTTTGCCGGGAACTATTCGGCAGTTGTATGGTTTGCGAACCAAAGCGCCAACTCGGCTTCGGTGATTTCGCCCGCGGCAAGGCTCAGGAAGACAAGACAGGCATCTTCCTGAGTTGCAGTGATAGAGGTGCCATTGAACTCAAGAAACACAAAGGCGACTTGCATCGCAGTTCTCTTGTTTCCGTCTACAAAGGGATGGTTGCTGGAGATACCGAAAGCATATGCGGCGGCCAGATCAGCCATGGTCAATGCCCGGTCCGCATAGGCAAACAGATTCTTGGGTCGTGCCAGCGCGGACTCCAACAGCCCACGATCCCGCACCCCGTCTGAGCCGCCAAACAAAGAAATCTGCTGGGCATGAAACGTCAGGGCTTCGATTGTGCGAATCCAGACAGGCTCTTTCACTTATTCCGCCAGCTTCTTAAAGGCATCGCGGTAACGGCGAACGATACGGTCGGCAACCTCCATCTTTGCGCCGAACTCTTCGTCGTAAGGGGTGACCTGAAAGCCCGCTTGAGTGTCGTTCACGTAAATCGTATCGCCCTTTTGAACGTTCAGTCTGGCCAGGGTTTCCTTCGGAAGAATGATGCCTGCGGAGTTGCCGATTGCGATAATCTTTGCGGTTGTGGCCATGGGAGAGCCTCCTCGTCGACCGAAGTATAACATAAGTTATAACTTCAATTCTACCGCCAGTCGTCGAGAGCGTTCGCCAGCCCCTGGTTCATCACCGCGTCGAAGCCCGTGTGCTTCTTGATGAAGATGTCGCTGAAGGCGCGGTCCTGGCGCAGCAGAACGGCCTGCATGCGCACCAGTTCAAGCAGCGCCAGGAACATGGCCACCAGCGCGCGCTCCGAGCGAGTGTGGCTGAGCAGCCGGCGCAAGGCCACGGGTTTGTCTTCCATGTTCAGGCGGCGGGCCAGGAACTGGATCATCTGCCCTACGGTTACCGAGTCTTCTTCCACATCCAAAACCGGCCGGTTGCGGGCGCGATCGAGAATGTCGCGGAAGATGCGCACCAGGTCCACCGTGTCGGCCGCAATCTCAGGCTCGGCGGCGGCATCGTCCTGAAACTCGCGAAAGCCGGGATTCGTCCAGGTGGCTGCCTCGAGCATCTGCTTCTGTTGCAGCATCTGTGCTGCGCTCTTGAATCGTTCGTGCTCCAGCAGCCGCTCCACCAGCTCGCGGCGGGGATCCTCAGGGGCGTCGTCTGGGCCGCTCGGCGAGCGCGGCAGCAGCATCTTGCTCTTGATATGGATGAGCAGCGAAGCGGTATAAATAAACTCGCCGGCCACGTCCACGTCGGTAGCCTTGAGCTGGTTCACGTAAGCCAGGAACTGGGCCGTGATCCTGGCGATGGGAATGTCGTAGATGTCGATGTCCTGCTTGCGAATCAGGTCCAGCAGCAGGTCGAGCGGGCCGTCATAGACCTGGCCCACAAACACTGAGAAAGGCGATTGCTCCGCGGCCTCGTCAAGCCTCTTCTGCTTCGCCGCGGCTTTGTCTGCCGACTTCAGATCGATGGGCTTCGGCTCGGGAACGGGCTTTGCGGTCAGAACCAAGTGCGGAACCTCGCGAGGCACTTCGACGGCCTCACCTTTGGCGCCCGCAGCCAGCTCGCCAGTCGGCGTTGCATCGGCCGCAGCGGCGGTCTCTCCGGCGGTCTCTGGCTGCTCGGGTTGGTCAGGCTGATCGGTCAAGGCGATTTCTTCTTCCAGTTCTCTTTCGTTGCTACCAAGACACTTCCAACAGATCTCGTTTCACTCACTCGCCCGGCAGCTTCATCTGCATGGCGGCGCGCACCTGCCGCATGGTCTCTTCGGCGCGGGCAGCGGCGCGGCAGTTCCCGTCTTCTAAAATTTCGCCGACCTGCGTCTCGGTAAAACTCGCCCGGCGCTCCTGCATCGGCGCAAGGATCTGCACCAGCGCATTTGCCGCCCAGCCTTTGCATTCGATGCAGCCAATCCCGGCCGTACGGCAGCCTTCGTACACTCTGGCAAGCGTCTCCTCGGTCGAAAACACTTTGTGCAGGTCGCCAACCGGGCACTTGTCCGGGTCTCCCGCATCCGTCCTCCGCACCCGCGCCGGATCGGTAACCATGGTCTTCAACTTCTGGCGGACCACCGGCTCGGGGTCGGTCATCTGGATCGTGTTGCCATAGCTTTTCGACATCTTACGGCCGTCGGTGCCGGGCAGCTTGGGTGAGGGCGTCAGCAGCACCTTCGGTTCGGGCAGCACTTCCTCACCTCCGAGCTTGTAGAACTGGTTGAACCGCCGTGCAATCTCGCGGGTGATTTCCACGTGCGCCTGCTGGTCCTGCCCCACAGGCACGAAATCGGCCTGGTAAAGCAGAATGTCCGAAGCCATGAGCAGCGGGTAGCCCAGGAACCCGTAAGTGGTCAGATCCTTGCCGGTCAAGTTCTCCTGCTGCTCCTTGTAGCTGGGCACGCGCTCCAGCCAGCCCAGCGGCGTAATCATCCCAAGATACAGGGGCAACTCGTAATGCTGCTGCACTTTGCTCTGGACAAAGATCGTGCACTTATTCGGATCGAGGCCAGCGGCCAGAAAGTCCAGCGCCACTTCCATCGTGTTGGGCGCGATATTCGATGTGTCGGCGTAGTCGGTGGTCAGCGCGTGCAGATCGGCGATGAAGAAGTAGCACTCGTACTGGTCCTGCAACTTGACCCAGTTGGCCAGCGCGCCCATGTAGTTGCCTAGATGGAGCTTGCCTGTGGGGCGCATCCCGCTGAGAACGCGGGGACGGGACGTGAGAAGAGCGGGTTCGGGCATTGTTCAGTCGATTCCGGGGTGGTGCAAATAGGATGCGCCGCCTTCGGCAATCCAAGAATAACGGCTCATTCCATTGTACCGGGAGGCGCGGGGCTGCGGTCGATGCGCCCTACAAGTGGCTAAGCCCTGCGTAAACCAGTCCGAGCGCGGGGTCGAGCAACGCCATCAGCACCCACCCGCCCACGAAGATCATAAAGAGGTAACTTACCCATATTGGAACCCGGTCGTAGACCTGCACAGCGTTATAGGGCAGCATGTTGCGCAGTATGTGGCTGCCGTCGAGCGGAGGAATGGGGAGCAGGTTGAAGAAGAAGAGCGAGAGGTTGACCAGTATGGCAACCGAACAGAGCAGAACTACAGTCTGCAAGCCGGACGGCACGCCGAGGACTAGACCTTCTCTAAAGAGGGAGAGGAACGTGGATCGCACCACCAGGCGGCCATCTGGAACCGCAACCGAGACGATGGCCAGCCCAAGGAATGCAATTAGAACCAGCAGCAGATTCGAAGCCGGCCCGGCCAGCGTGGTCAGATTGTCGTCGCGGACGATCTTGCGGAAGTTGCGCGTCAGTACCGGAGTGGGCTTCGCCCAGCCTATCAAGACCCCGCTAAAGATGCTGAACCCGATCAAGGGCCCAAAAATGATCACGGCAGGAATGAGCAATGTGCCAATGGGATCGATGTGATCCATGGGGTTGAGCGAGATGCGCCCCATCTGGCGGGCGGTCTGGTCGCCCAGGCGGCTGGCCATCCAGGCGTGCGCGCTCTCGTGAACACTGAGCGAGAAGAGGAGCAGGACGAACTTGAAGACGGCAATGATGAACTCGCTGGATTGCAAACGAAGACTCCCTGGACCAGAAAACTCAGGTTAGCATGGAGGGCGAATAGGGTTTGACCGGGGATAGAGAGCGAGCAGACTTCCGGACATGCAAAATCCGTCCACTCCCTTAATCCCGCGGAGTATGCAATGCGTCAGGAAAGCACGGAACCCCACCGGGTGGTCGATGGCGGACTGAAATCATTTGAGTCGACATGCCAAAACGGTTTTCCGGCGATTAGACAACTGAACGTTTGTCTCAATACTCGAAATGCGTGGGCCCTGGCGGTAACCCGAATGAGCAACAGGCTGAGTGCGCTGCCCAACTAGAATTGAAGATGACATGACGAAAAAACTTCGAGTTGGGATATTGTTTGGCGGGCGGAGCGGCGAGCATGAGGTCTCGCTGCTCTCGGCCGCTTCGATATTGAAGGCAATTGATCGGAAGAAGTTCGATGTGGTTCCGATCGGGATCGACAAAAGCGGGCACTGGTTGACCTCAGCGCTTTCGCTGCGGATGCTGGAGGGGTCTACGCCGGAGGCGGACGGAATCGTGGCGCAGAATTCAGGAGCAGCCGGGACTGCGGGGATGGCGGCAGTGGGTGATTCCGATTCCGGTGGCCATGCGGCGCTAGGGGGACAGTCGCTGGACGTGGTGTTTCCGGTGCTGCATGGAACCTTTGGCGAGGATGGGACCATGCAGGGGCTGTTCGAACTGGCGGGGATCGCCTATGTCGGGTCGGGCGTGCTGGGGTCGGCGGCGGGGATGGACAAGGACGTGATGAAGCGGCTGTTTGGCCATGCGCGGCTGCCCATTGTGAAGCATGTTGCGCTGCTCAGGGCGGAGTGGGAGAAGCAGCCACGCAAGGCAATCGCCCAGATCGAAGCCGCGCTCAAATATCCGGTGTTTGTTAAGCCGGCGAACCTGGGCTCGTCTGTGGGCATCAGCAAAGCTCACGACCGCAGGGAGTTGGGTCCGGCGCTCAAACTTGCCGCCAAATACGACCGCAAGCTGGTTGTTGAGCAGGGAGTGGGCGGCAAGAGCGGCAAGGCGCGGGAGTTCGAGGTGGCCGTGCTGGGCAACGACGATCCGCAGGCTAGCGTGGTGGGCGAAATTGTTCCAGCCAAGGAGTTCTACGACTATGAGGACAAATATCTTTCGGCGGGCTCGGTGCCGCTGATTCCGGCCAAGCTGAGCCGGGCCGAAAGCAAGCAGATTCGGGAGATGGCGGTGGCGGCGTTTCGGGCTTGCGACCTGTCCGGTTTGGCGCGGGTGGACTTTCTGATGGAGCCGGCTGGCAAGCGCCGAATTTTTTTGAACGAGGTGAACACCATGCCGGGATTCACCAAGATCAGCATGTATCCCAAGCTGTGGCAGGCCTCAGGGGTCGTATACAGGGACCTGATTACACGGCTGATTGAGCTGGCACTGGAGCGGCAGGCGGAAAAGACGCGGACGACATATAGCAGGGAATAGGGGTCAGAGATCAGGGAACAGGGAACAGACCGCATGCTTCCGGTGTCTAAGAGAGAAGGGGAAGCGGTATATCCTGTAACAGCTAAGGACCTGATCGCTGACCCTTGTTCTCTGTTTTTCGAGGAAATATCGCAATGACACTAATGGATGCTCCAGTTTTCGATGAGGCCCGCGACCGGCGGCGCCGCGTGACGCTGTACAGCGCAGGCGGTGTCTTGCTGGTGCTGTTTGTGAGCTGGTGGCTAGTGGCCGGAAGGCCGGTGGACTGGCCATGGAACTGGAACAGCCACCTGATGGGACGGTCGACTGTGAACAAGTTCCTGGCGGCTGTGGAAGGGAACGACCTCCCCAAAGCCTACGGAATTTGGATACACGACAAGGATTGGCAACAGCATCCTGCGCCGACTGGGGCCTACCCCTTTTCGCGGTTCCAGGATGACTGGAGCTCGACCAGCCCGGACAACGAATACGGCGCCATCCAGAACCACCAGATATCGGCGGCGCGCATGTATGGAAACGGGTTGCTGGTTGCTGTGCTGATCAATGGACGCAGAAGCAAGGCGCTGAATCTGGTTTACGACCCCAAGGCGCACACGCTGAGCTTTTCGCCGCCGGGGGTGGAACTATACTTGGGGCCGTAGATAGCAGCGACTGGGCGGATCGGAAGGTTGGCAAGTTAGCAGAGTTTGTGGCGTAAGTTGCTCTCGGGCTCCATTCTCTTCGCGGGTCGGCGGAGAGGATGGAGCCCTTGCAGTGTGGCTCATCCGGCCAAGGAATGAGAAATCGTTCCGATGGCCGTTCCTGTCCAGATTGCATCGAACAGGGGAGGAGAACACAATGCCCCAAAGTACACACGGTCGAGCCGCGGAACTTCACAACCTGGCAAGCCATACCCACGACGCCGCGGCAGAATCCCACGGCAAGGCAGATCATTTGACCGCTCATGAACTGAGCAAGAAAGCTCTCGAACACTCGATGACCGCTCATAAACACTCGGAAGAAGTGGTCGAAGAAGCCGAAAAGCCCCGCAAGAAAACCAACGCGGCATAGGCCGGAAAACCCTCAAGGCAGAGCATTGGACTTATCCGCCGAGTATTTCCGGGGGTTGAAACCCCCGGCTCCCTCCAGAATCCGCAATCTAGAACAGTAGTCCTACGCCTCTGTCCCGGCCAGGGCGGCGAGGGTGGCTTGCAGGCTGGCGGCGTCTTCAACATTCAGGGATTTCTGCGCTGGGTCGATCTGTTTGAGCAGTCCGCAGAGGACCTTTCCAGGACCCACTTCAACAAACAGTTCCGCTCCTGCGGAAACCAGCGATTGGACGCAATCGACCCAGCGGACCGCGCCGGTGACCTGGCGGATGAGAGCATTGCGCGCTTCCTCGGCAGTGGCGACCAGGCCGCCAGTGACGTTGGCGGCTACCGGGATGCGCGGATCGGCCAGCTTGAGGGTTGCGAGGACGCGGGCGACTTCTTCCTGCGCGGGCTGCATGAGGGCGCAGTGGAAGGGCGCGCTGACGGGGAGCATGAGGGCGCGGCGAGCGCCTTTGCTCTTGCAGAGCGAAGAGGCCTTTTCGACGGCCGCGAGGGCCCCGGAGATGACGGTCTGGCCGTGGGAGTTGAGGTTGGCCGCGGCCACCACGAGGCCGGTTTCGGCCTCGGCTTCGCGGCAGGCTTCGACAACTTGATCCGCGGCGAGCGCGAGAACGGCAGCCATGGCGCCCTGGCCGGCGGGAACAGCCAACTGCATGGCCTTGCCGCGAGCCTTCACGGCTCGCGCGGCATCGGCAAAACTTAGTGTTCCAGCGGCCACGTGGGCCGACCACTCGCCAAGCGAATGGCCGGCGGCAAACGCCGGCTCAACGCCATGGGCGGCCAGCACGCGCCACGCGGCTACGCTGACGGTGAGAATAGCGGGTTGGGTGTTCTCGGTGAGGCGGAGGTCGATTTCCGGCCCTTCAAAGATCAACCGTGAGAGCGGGAAGCCAACGGCCTCATCGGCCTCGGCAAAGGTCTGAGCGGCGATGGGGAAGCGCTCGGCGAGCTCGCGGCCCATGCCAACAGCCTGCGAACCCTGCCCCGGAAAGAGAAATGCAATTTTGGCGATCATTCCAGAGAGATTCTATCGCCTTGCACCGGTTGTCTTGAAACCGGAGATGCTTTCTCTGCTTCCGTCCTCGAATTGAGTCCGTAAACTTGTGCAGAAGCTGCTAAGGGGTGATTGCCGGCGAGCCATCCGGTCGATTCCCGGGATGTTGTTTACCAAGACGATATTTCCAAGGAGGATGAAGCGGGCGGCTCGCAAGGGACAAAGAATTGAGGTTTTGTCTGTACAATCGCGGATAGACTAGGTTACGGTTGATTGCAGTTTGGCTACTCTCCCCTCCAAATGAACACAAACAGTTTCTGACGCAGAAACGACAGCGGCGTCTCTGTGGTTTCCGTGGGCCTGCTCTATGCGCCGGCAACACCGGCGCGGGTTCCGGCCTTTGAGAAAAGCATGACGCATTCTCCTCGTGTTTCACGCCATCTGTATGAAGGCTCAAAATGAGTCTGACAATCAGGCGAAGAAGAAATGCTCTGCAAAGGTTTCGATTTCGTCTCGAAGTTTCCCCGTAATCTTATCATTCTAAAGTTGTTGTCATGCTGTTTTGGCGTTTTTAGTCGGCAGCGTACTTGAGAAATTGCCCGTCGGGCTGACCAGTCCGGCGACGCGATTTGCTTTTGGTTCCACGAAAGTCGATGCGGTGAGGGTAACTTGGGGATCAATGTGGGGGCAGTTGCAATGTTGAGAACAGACAGAAAAGGAGTGAATACGATGAAGTCACGCTTGGGAATGACGCTGTTGATGTTTGCCTTGGGTGTGTGCGGCTTAACGCAGGTTTCCGCGGCCCTGCCAAGCCAAGCGGCAAATCGAGCAGGGATCAATTCTTGTGCAAGCGGGAATTCATCGGCGCTCACCGTTCACGCAGCTCAGCGTGGCGCTCCTTTTTTGAACCTGTGCGATGGCCATGCGCTCGGCGGCAGCCTTGCGGGGTTGCGGCAAGCTCAACCCCTTGCTCTGGCTTCTGGCGACTTTGACGAAGACGGCATGCCCGACCTGGTGAGCGGATTCGCGGCCGGAAAGGGGGGCACGATCACCCTGCACCGCGGCAACGTGGACGCGCTGTGGCCCTATGGCGCCGCGTTGCGCAATGGGCCGCCGCCAGAATTCTTGCCGAATGCGCGGACTTTTGCCTTGCCAGAGGCGCCGAACTTCATTGCGACGGGTGACTTTGACGCTGACGGCCACTGGGATGTGGTTACAGCGCAACTCGGGAGCAATGCGCTCTATTTCCTGAAAGGCGACGGGCATGGCGGATTTGCCGCGCCACTGCGCATTCCGCTCACGGGCGCCGTTACGGCCCTGATTGCTGGAGAGATCAATCGCGCCGACGGACTGACCGACCTGGTTGTGGCTGTCAATTCCGCCGGTGGACCGCAGGCATTGGTCTTCGAGTCTCCCATGGGCGCTTTGAAGGATCAGCCGGAGGTGTTTACCCTCCCCGCACCGGCCACATCGCTGGCTCTAGGGCACTTTGACGGCGGCGCGATGAACGATCTGGCGGTTGCATCTGGAAGCCAGGTTGTTCTGATCCATGGGCGCGACCGAATGCTCTCTCTGAGCGCGGAACAGCGTGCGACGGTGCAGCCGGCCAAAATCACCGTGCAGAACTTTCCCTTTGCCCTAACCGCTCTGGTGGCCGGCGATTTTACTGGCACCGGACCAACCCTTGCCGCACTGGGTAATGACGGCAGCGTTCACGTGCTCGAACACACTGTGTCTCTGACGGGTCCCGGAGCCAAGGCTCTGCTCGACCCCAACTTTCAGCCCACCTTTCAAACGGCCAAGCCGGGACCCGACGGCAAGCGGCTAATCGCCAGCGGCAAAATGACGCCTGGATTGCTGGCCCGGCAGGCCGCGCTCAGGCAGGCGTTGCAAGCGGACGCGAACACCCCGGAGTGGACTGAGCGCAGCGTAGTTGCGCTGCCCGCAGGCTTTGCCCAGGCCAGCCCGCGCCTGGTTGCCGCTAACCTCACCGGCTCCGGGCACGACGACATAATCGCACCAGACAGCGGCAACAGCAAGCTTCACGTTCTTTCCACGCGTTCCGCGGCGGAGCCGTCCCCGGCGGCCAGGCTTCACGCCTTGCTGGCGCATCCTGACCTGGCAGCCATTACGCCAGCTTCCATGCGGTTGCTCGACTCGCTGGATGCCGTCAGCGCGCCCGCTGCTGTCTTGCCCATGCGCTTGAGCCGAAACGGATTGAGCGGTCTGGTGACCTTGCACAGGGGGCAATTCTCGCCCACCGTGATGGTTCAAACTTTCCCGGCATCCAACATCTTCACCGTCACCAACACCTCGGACGCTGTGATGGCGGGTCAGCCTGGTCAGTACACCGGGCCGGATGGATCTCTGCGCGCGGCAATCTACAACGCGAACAACGCCACTGGTCCTGCTCTCATCCAGTTCGATATTCCTACCAGCGATCCCGGCTATAACCCGGCGACGGGGATCTGGAAGATCCAGCCGCTTTCCACCGGGACCCAGGCTGAACTGCTCGGCTTCGCTCTGGACTACATCGGGAATACGGTGACCATTGACGGCTACACGCAACCCGGAGCCAGCCCGAATACCTCGACAACCACGGACAACGCGGTGATTCTGATCCAGATCGACGGCGGCGCCTCCACCACCCCCGGCAACGACGGCCTTGAGCCCTTTGACGACTCCGGGACCGTGATCCGCGGTTTGGCCTTCAGCGGCTGGACCAACGCGTATGCCAGCGGCGGCGGCGCCTCGGGCGCCTGCGGAATTGAGGCATTCGGAAGCGGTGACTTCATAGAGGGCAACTTCCTGGGGACCGACGCCACGGGCAAGAACGCCGCCCCCAATCGCATTGGAGTCTTTGCGGATGGCGGCATCAGAAACGTCATTGGTGGTACGGCACCGCAGGCCAGAAACATTCTCTCCGGCAACAACCTGGCCGGCGTGCTGGTCCTGGTCGGCGTCGTTGAGACGACGGTGGAAGGGAACTTCATCGGGACGGATATCACCGGCGCGGCGGCGTTGTCGAACCTGACCGACGGGGTGGGCACGAATGGATCCCAGGTCAACTTCGGTGGTGCAATTCCGGGGGCGGGGAATCTCATCAGCGACAACCCGACCAATGTGGACTTGAACGACTTGACCAAGGAGAACGGAGCTTCGGGTTCGCTTGTCCAGGGCAACCTGATCGGCACGGACGGAACGGGGACGCGCGCTCAGACCTTTGGTGGATCCGGCATTTCGATCCTGAACAATCCGACGTACATGACCATCGGCGGCACCACACCGGCGGCGCGCAACGTGATCTCCGGCAATGTGACTGGTGTTTATGTCTTCGATAATGCCTTCAACAACACAGTTCAAGGTAATTACATTGGCACCGATATTACCGGGACGGTGGCTTTGCCCAATCTGACTTATGGCTATGAGAGCGGGAGCGTGGTCGAGACGACCGATGGCGTGGCGGGCACAGTGGTACCTGCCGGCTTGTCAAATATCGGCGGTTCGGTTCCGGGGGCGGGCAATGTGATCTCCGGCAACGGCTCCGACGGGATAAATATCTCCGGAACCAGCCAATACCCCGCAGGGTATGGCTACCTGGTGGGCAACACCATTCAAGGCAACTTTATTGGCACAGACTATACCGGCACGCAGCCGATTCCCAACCATGGCAACGGCGTGTACCTTCAGGCCGGGGCGACCAACAACCTGATTGGCGGCACGGCGCCGGGGGCAGGCAACCTGATTGCTTACAACAAGCAGAACGGAGTGCTGATCGATCCCGGCACCGGAGCCGCCGGGCCCGGCACAGGTAACCAGACGGTCGCCAACACGATTTTATCCAACACCGGCTCGGGCGTGCGCATCAACACCGGCAGCCAGGATCGCATCAGCCATAACTCGATCTTCGGTAACGGAGCTCTGGGCATCAATCTCAACGGGGCCGGGCCGAACCTGAACACAAACTGTCAGTCAACCATCAGCGGCGCGAACAATTCACAGAACGCGCCCTCGCTCACCGCCGGCTCCGGCTCGGCGTTCATCTCAGCTACGGCAACAGACCCGAGCGGAAATACCTCTCAGTTCTCCAATTCAGTGCCTGAATCGCTGAGCGGAAATGTGCTCGACCTGCTGGGGACTTTCAACAGCCTGCCCGGCACGGCCTATACGATTGAATTCTTTTCAAGTCCCAGCGCGGACGCTTCGGGATTCGGCCAGGGGCAGACGTATATCGGTTCTACGACTGTCACTACCGACGGAACCTGCGCCGCGCCGGTGAGCGATCCGGTGAACCTGACTCAGGCAGACGTGAGTGTAAAGCTGGTGGGTAACTACTTCGGCTTGCAGGCCGGGGCGGACTTTGGGCAGGAGACATACACGGGAACTGTAACCAACGTCGGACCCGCCACGGCGCACAATGTAGTTTTCACGGACGCACTGCCCGCGGGGCTGAGCGTCAGTAGCGCATCTTGCAACCTAGGCGCATGCCAGAGCCCAATCACGACTTCGCTTGGCAGTTGCGCGGTGAGTGGCAACACTGTTACTTGCAATATTGGGACATTGCCGCCCGGAACGACCTCTTCGGTGACCATTCCGGTGACGGTGGCAGCGAGCGCCTCGGGCAGCATCACCAACACAGCTACAGTGAGCGCCACGGAAGTGGATCCGGTTCTGGCCAACAACACCTCCAGCGTGACAGAGCCCGTTACCTTTCAGAGCCCACTTATCGACCGGATCAGCCCAGCCTCGGTACTGGTAAACAGTCCCGATGTGGTGGTGACAATTTATGGGTTCTGGATCCTTCCCAACTCAGCGGTGACCTTCAACGGCAATCCTGTCAATACGGTTGCCTTTCTGGACAATCAGGGCTGCGCATGGCAGCAGACGCAGTACTGCCCTGCGATTCAAGTCTTGGTTCCGGCGTCTATGCTGACCACTGCGGGCACGCCGACGATCAGTGTGATCAATCCGAGCCCGGCCCCATACGGCTACAGCCCCAGCGCATCGACCGCCACGTTCACGATTGCTGCCTCCTGCACCTATACCTTCCCCTTCACCCTCCTTTCGACGCTCCCCGCCACGATCCCCAGCGGTGGGACCGACTGGACCGACGGCTCTGTCGAGGTAGCCGCCAGTGCACCCACGTGCCCGTGGACGGCGACATCCTCGGTGCCTTGGGCCGTGGTCCTGGATAACGCCTCGACAACCGGTAATCAGACCGTCGATATCGCGATCGGACCGAACGCCGATCCCGTCAACCCTCGCACCGGCAGCGTCACCATCGCCGGCCAAACGTTCGATATACAGCAGGACCCCGGCGCAAGCTGCGGCTACCAGCTCAGCCCCACCTCAGCTTCGTTCACCACGGCGGGCGGGACTGGAACCATCCAAGTGACTTCCACCTGCTTCAGTTACTCCGCAGCGTCTTATGCGCCGTGGATTACCATTCCCCAATCCGCCTATTTCTTTAGCGACAACGGGGCGGTGACATACAGCGTTGCACCGAACACAGGCGGGCCGCTCTCCGGCTATCTCGTGGTTGGCACACAACCGTTCCCAGTAACTCAGGCCGCGCCCAGTTGCTACTACACCCTGAGCGCCACCTCCACCCTCCTGCCCATCGGCGGCGGCACTGGCTCCGTGGGGGTTACACCGTCCTCTCCGAGCTGCGCATGGACGGCCACAACAGCAGCCTCCTCTCCGATCAGCATTACCTCCGGCGCATCCGGCACCGGCAACGGCACGGTCAACTTCTCAGTGGCGGCTAACACCGGCACGGCACTCACCAGCAACATCACCATCGGCGATCAAAATGGCGGATCTTCGATCTTCGCGGTGAATCAACCCTCGGCATTCTCATGCACTTTCACGATCTCGCCTTCCACAGTCAACATCTCCGCCAACGGCGCAGCCAACTCCTTCACCGTTACCCCTTCCTATCAGACCTGCCAATGGAACGCGGCATCGAGTGACGGCACGGCGCTGACGCTGCCCAACAGCAGCTCTGGAACCGGCACCGGTTCGGTCTACTACGTGGTAGGCCAGAACACCGGCGCGCCGCGTACCCTCACCATCACCGCCGGTTGCGAGACCTTCACCATCAATCAGGACGGGACCGCAGCCGCCAATCCAGTGCCTGCAATCACTACGTTGCTGCCTACGGGTACAACGGCAGGCTCAGGCGCATTCACGCTGACCGTCAATGGCTCAGGCTTCATCAACGGCTCGACAGTGAACTTCAACGGCAATGCGAGAGCCACTACCTACATAAGCGCCAGTCAGCTCACGGCGGCCATTCTCGCGACAGACGTGGCGGGGACGGGCACACCGGCGGTCACCGTCACCAATCCATCGCCGGGCGGAGGGACTTCCAACGCGGTAGCCTTCAACGTGACTGCAGCGCGGATCACTCCCACGGTCACGGTGTCGCCGTCGCCGGCGAGCATTACAACCGCGCAGGCGTTAACGGTAACAATTGGCGTCAGTGGAGGCGATAGTCCAACCCCAACTGGATCAGTTGTTCTGGCCAGCGGAAGTTACACGTCAGCGGCAACAACTCTGACCAGCGGCAGCGCCACCATCAACATCCCCGCAGGATCGCTGGCGACAGGGACAGATACTCTTTCGGTAAGTTACACGCCGGACTCGAGCAGCTCATCAACATACAACAGCGCCACGGGATCGAACACGGCTACAGTAACGACCCCGCCGAAGATTGCGCCCACGGTTACGGTGTCTCCGTCTCCGGCGAGCATTACAACCACGCAGGCACTGACGGTGACAGTCGGCGTCAGCGGCGGGAGCGATAATCCTACGCCAACCGGATCGGTGACGCTAGCCAGTGGAAGCTATACCTCAGCGGCAACCACTCTGATCAGCGGCAGCGCCACCATCAACATTCCTGCCGGATCGCTGGCGACCGGGACCGATACATTGTCGGTTAGTTACACGCCCGACTCGAACAGCTCGGCAACATATAACAACGCCACGGGATCGAACACCGTAAGTGTGACCGCCGCAACCGTACAGGTGTCAGTGGGGACGACTCCGGCTGGGTTGTCGTTCACCGTCGACGGAACGACTTACACGAGCAGCCAAACTCTAACTTGGAACATTGGCTCCGCGCACACAATCGCCACCACCTCGGTGCAGGTAAGCGCGGGAACGCAGAACACATTCAGTTCCTGGTCCGACGCCGGAGCGCTCTCGCATACAGTCACGGCTTCATCGACCGTGACCAGTTACACAGCCACCTTCAGCACCGCATTTCTGCTCACTCCATCCGCCAGCCCGTTGGCCGGCGGCGGGGTGACGCCAACGGCAGCCACTTACTACCCCGCGGGAACGGTCGTGAACATCACGGCAACGCCTAACCCGGGCTATACCTTCAGCAATTGGACGGGCACCGTGTCCAGTTCAAGCAGCGCCTCGACGACCGTCACAATGAATGCACCGCAAAGCGTGACGGCTAACTTTGCGATCGTCTCAACTGCCACAGTTACGCTGACTCCCTCTTCGCTGGCCTTCCCAAACACTACCGTCGGCGTGACCTCGGCTCCCCTCGCCATCACGGTCAATAACACTGGCACCGCCGCGCTCACTATCGACAGCATCACGATCACCGGAACCAACCCAACTGACTTCGCCATCACGACCGGCGCCAACGCCTGCGGCACAACGCTCGCCGCCAGCGGCAATTGTTCCATTTATGTCACCTTTACCCCGGGTTCGGCCACCAGCTTCGCAGCTACACTTTCAATCACCGACAATGCCTCTGGCGGCCAGACAGTCACCGTCACTTCCCGCAGGCCGATTGGCGAGGGAACCTCCGGCACCTCAACCCAGACGGCTAACCTTACCGGCACGGGCACGGCGGCGGCGGCGCCGATCGCTTCGCTGACCGCCCCGGCGGCCTTCCCCAGCACCACCGTCGG
>Ga0302278_10003285_pt1 | contig 17838 bp, 13 predicted proteins | sample III_Bog_N3_2_FD_194543 | JGI IMG/M metagenome (GOLD analysis project Ga0302278, IMG submission 194543) | Peat permafrost microbial communities from Stordalen Mire near Abisko, Sweden - III_Bog_N3_2 | ecosystem: Environmental > Terrestrial > Soil > Wetlands > Peat | place: Sweden: Abisko...
TCCCTGCAATCCGCTGCTGCCACTCCGCCGGTCCCGTCTGGTGCACACTCGTTCCTTTCGAGTCAACCGCTACGGTCACCGGCATGTCGCGGACATCGAACTCATAAATCCCCTCCATCCCCAAGTCTTCAAATGCCAGTTGACGAGCGCCCGTGATCGCCTTGGAGACCAGGTACGCGGCGCCTCCAACGGCCATTAGATAAACCGCGCCGAACTCGCGAATCGCGTCTATCGCGGCCGGCCCGCGCTCAGCTTTTCCCACCATTCCCAGCAGGCCTGTCTCGGCCAGCATTTGCCGCGTAAACTTGTCCATGCGCGTCGCGGTTGTTGGGCCGGCCGGGCCGATCACTTCCTCGCGAACCGGATCGACCGGGCCAACGTAGTAAATGAAACGATCGCGGAAGTCCACCGGCAGCTTTTCCCCTCGGTTGAGCATGTCGGTCATCCGCTTGTGGGCGGCGTCGCGGCCGGTCAGCAGCTTGCCGCTCAGCAGCAGCACTTCGCCAGGCTTCCAGGTAGCGGCCTGCGCACGCGTCACCGTATCCAGGTTGACGCGGGTTGCTGTCGAAACATCGTAGACCAGCTTGGGCCAATCCTCAAGGCTCGGCGGGTCGAGATACACGGGCCCTGAGCCGTCAAGCACAATGTGTGCGTGGCGGGTCGCTGCGCAGTTGGGAATCATGGCGATGGGCAGGTTGGCCGCATGGCACGGGGTGTCGAGCACTTTCACGTCGAGCACGGTAGTCAGCCCGCCCAACCCCTGCGCGCCAATGCCCAGACGATTCACCTTGTCGTAGAGTTCCACGCGCAGCTTTTCGGCGGTGGTCACGGGGCCGCGCGCGATCAGGTCCTGTATGTCGATTGGATCCATGAGCGACTGCTTGGCCAGCAGCATGGCCTTTTCCGCCGTGCCGCCGATGCCGATGCCCAGCATCCCCGGCGGGCACCAGCCGGCGCCCATGGTGGGAACGGTTTTCAGCACCCACTCCACAACCGAGTCCGACGGATTGAGCATGGCGAATTTGCTTTTTGCCTCCGACCCGCCGCCTTTGGCCGCAACCGTCACCTCGACCGTCGCACCGCGCACCAGTTCCACGTTCACCACGGCCGGCGTATTGTCTTTGGTGTTCTTCCGCGCGCCCGCCGGGTCGGCCAGCAGGGACATGCGCAGCTTGTTGTCGGGGTCGAGATAGGCGCGACGCACACCGGCATCGACCATCTGTTGAAGATCAAGGGCAGGGCTGCCGTCCGCAGGACCCTCGAAGCGCACATCCATGCCCACCTTGACGAAAGCGTTCACAATGCCGGTGTCCTGGCAGATGGGCCGATGTCCCTCGGCGCACATGCGGCTGTTGATGAGGATTTGCGCAATGGCGTCCTTGGCAGCGTGCGATTCTTCCCGCTCGTAGGCCTTTGCCAGGCTGGTGATGTAATCCACGGGATGGTAGTAGCTGATGTACTGCAGCGCGCCTGCGACGCTAGCGATGAAATCTTCCTGGCGGATTACGGTCATGACGGGTTCCCTCTGAACACTCTAGGGTAAAGGAAGAAGCGCAAGTTTGGCAGCAGGGGGACCGGAGCTAGTCGTAGAGTTCAATGAATCGCCGATCATTGTCCCATGTAATGTCAAAAAGAGCGTAATTTGGAATCCCGAGCGCACCACACGCCTCGATGTATCCGCGCACCGTCATTCCTGTCCGGTACTGAGCGAATCGAATTGCCGCTTTGCCACGCTTCGGATTTTCGCTAACAATCTTTCTGATGCGTCGCGACTGCGAGCCGTCATAGGCGGGGATTCCCCAAAGTTTCTTGGCCATGAAGTTTTTTCCTGCGGCTGGTGTGAAGTCTGGATTCGATTATAGAGGTGTCGGCGGGTGGCCCCAGTCTCGGCAACCACTTCCAATCCTGATAAGTGTGCCCCCGGTCCCTCGCCTTTGGGAACCGGGGATAGGCGGCTCACACTTCACCGCCGGCAGGCCTCGTCCCGGAGGGACGAATTGATAATAGCCCAGGACGAAGTCCTGGGAATGCGTACCAACCGATTCCCTCCGCCCCGTAGGGTGCGGAATGAGTCACCGCAGGCCGTTATCCTTGTTCACGCACTTGCCCCGGATCAAGGATCGCGAGAATACCAAAATGCGGTATTTACGACACCCAAAACATGTCAAAAACACGCATTTTTCACACAATAACGCACTTAAATGCTTGGCTTTTCATGTTTTTGTATGGTCTTAGCAGCTCGTTTGTGCGAAATAAGTATGCTTAAACCCCGACGTTTTGGCCCCGCATAGCTTTTGTCCCAAAAACATCCTGCTATACCACCACAGAATTCCCATATTTGTGGGCTTATGACGATACTGGTTTTGCAAGTGCGCATGTTTTTCGGATCGCCATCCGCCATCAAGCAGGCCCGACTGAGCCGTCACTCCAGGCCCCTGAACTCTGATCCCTGACCCCTGCGTCTGCTACGCCGGCCGCAAATCTGTATGGACGAAATCGTCGCCCTTGTAGAGGATGGGTTCGCGCTTGTCGCGGGCCAGAGCGTAGCTGAAGCAGTCGCCAAAGTTGAGGTTGGCGGGGTGGCCGCTGCCTTTGCCGTAGTCGCGGTAAGCCTCCCACGCAATCCTCGCCTGCGCCGCCGTTACCGGTTCGATCTGGAGTCCGGGGTTTTCGAGAATTTCTTCCAACCGGGCCGTTAGAATCGGATCCTTGTACCGGCCTATAACGATCCTGGATTCAAGATAAGATGCTGCGGAAATGCGTACAAGTTTTGCCGCTTCTATCGCCTTGGAATAGGCTTCGGCCTCCGGTTCGTTCTTCAGGATTGCGATCAGGGCTGAGGTGTCAACGATCATATCGGGAGCCCAGTCTCCGGGTCGTAAAGCTCATCCATCAGTTCTTTGGAAGTTTTGCCGTCGTTCATCATCGGCCCAGTCTCCCGGCTGATTTCCATGAGCCAATCCGCCATGAGCTTCCTTCTGCGCTGGCTTTGTTTTTCGCGCTCGATCTCGCGCTCTACAGCCTCAGTCACCGCGGTCACAAGGCTTACCCCTCGCATCGTCGCAAGCTCCCGGATGCGTGTTTCGGCTATTGGACTCTTGATGCTAATCCCCATCGTTCTACCTTTCTACCATTTCGTTCTACCATTCTACCATTAAACCGCGAAACGGCGCGAAACTGTCCTATCCACAGCAACATCCCCCGCAATGCCCTAATCTAGAATCATGAGCGATTGGAATGCCCACTCGGCGCTGATTCTTGATCCAGACCCGACGCCGGAGCCAACTTCGGACCCATATCCCGATGAGATTCTCGACCTGCTGGTGGTGGGCGCGGGGCCAACCGGACTGGCGTGCGCCATTGAGGCGCAGAAGGCCGGCTTTCGTTCCGCTGTTGTGGACAAAGGCTGCGTGTGCAATTCCCTGTTCCACTACCCGTCGCATATGACGTTTTTCACCACGCCGGAGTTGCTCGAGATCGGCGATATACCGTTTCCAAGCCCCAATCCCAAGCCCACGCGCAATGAGGCGCTCCAATATTACCGTCTGGTAGCGGAGCACTATCGGCTGGACCTTCGCCTTTACCAGCGCGTCGACCGGGTTACAGGCGCGGATGGCGGCTTTACCGTCCACACTTTGGACCGTTTCGATCGCCCAGGAACCATTCAGACGCGCAAACTGGCCCTCTCCACCGGCTACTACGATCTGCCCAACCTCATGGGCATTCCCGGCGAAGACCTCAGCAAGGTGCTCCACTACTATGTCGATCCCCACCCGTACTTTGAAATGGATGTGGTGGTGATTGGGGGAAAGAATTCGGCGGCCATTGCGGCGCTGGAGCTTTGGCGCAGCGGAGCGCGCGTGACCCTGGTTTACCGCGGGCCTGAAATTCCGCCGCATGTAAAATACTGGATCAAACCCGACATTGAAAACCGCATCAAAAATGGTGAGGTCCAGGCGTATTTCCGTTCGAATGTGGTTGAGATTGGCCCGGATACCGTGCGTGTGGAGACGCCGCAAGGGGATGTAACGCTGAAGAACGACTTCGTTTTCGCGATGACCGGTTACCATCCGGACTTCACTTTCCTTGAGGAGCTGGGTGTGCGCTTCGAAGGCCTGGACAGGCTGCCGGTGTGCGACCTGGAGACGCTGGAGAGCAATGTGCCAGGCATTTACCTGGCCGGAGTGATTGTGGCCGGCTCACGCACGAATGAAATATTCATTGAGAATGGGCGTTTTCACGGGCTCCAGATTGCCCGGGCGCTTGCCGCAAAGCAACGATAATGTACCGTTTGGGTAAGGAATCCGGTACACTTTGAGAAGCTCTGATTAACTCGGTTTTGTGTCAGGGCACGACTTTAGTCGTGCCGTAAGTGCTGCAAAATCAATGCGGGCTTTAGCCCCTGAGGGGATGCCCAACGTTTAGCCGATCTTAATCGGAGGCTCCTTAGACACCATATCTGGCGGAGGGATTGGCGTGCAGATGCGCTGGTGGCCGCGGTCTATTCGATGGCAGATGCTGGCGGGACTGGTGCTGCTGGAAGCGCTGTCGCTGGCGCTTTTCGCGGCGCTGCTGATTCGCCAGCAGACGCGCGAGATTTACGGTCACGCTCAGCATCGTCTGGCGCACCAGGCTACTTCCGTCGCGCTTCAAGCTAAGGAGGCGTTGCTGCAGCAACGGCCTGGCTGGGTGGGCGTCAGTGTAAGAATGATGGGCGAGGCGCCCAGCGTTGCCTTCGTCAAGGTTACCGATCCGGCCGGCAATATTCTGTTTGTCAGTGAGGGAGAGCCGGAACAGAAATCCCTTGAACCGGCAGAACAGGCTCAGATTCCGCTGATGACTCAGAACGAGCCCAGGGTTTTTGCGCTGGCTGGCGATCGCTGGGAGGGCGCGAGTCCCATTTACACCGGTGGCGACCTGCGCGGATTTGCCTGGGTCGAGAGCGATCAAAATTGGGACCATGAGCAGATCAACGGGATTCTGCGCGGCACCACCATTTTCGGCGTCATATGGACGGTTGCATCAGGACTTTTGGTGCTGATCATGGCGCGCTCCATCACCGCGCCGCTCGCCACTCTGCAACGAGGGACGCGCGCGCTGATGCGCTCACCTGAGTCCACCAGCGATTTCCCGCTTTTTGTGCCCGTACACAACGAGATCGGAGACCTGATTGAGGCGTTCAACCGCATGGTTGCGTCCATTGCGGAGCAGCGTTCCGGTCTCAACGATACGCTCTCGCTGCTCGATTCAATGCTGGCAAATGCGCCCATCGGTCTGGCTTTTTTCGATCGCCGCTGCCGGATTGTCCGGGTGAACCAGGTGTTCGCAGACCTCACCGGCGTTGCCTTGAGCCGGCACCTTGGGCGGACGCTGCCTGAACTGCTGCCGCAACCATTGGCGCAGGACCTGGAAGCGACGGTATTGCGCGTTTTCGCTTCTGAGGAACCGGTTCGCAATCTTGAATTCACCAATCCAGGCGTGGTTGGACTGCGCGACAAGCCAGGCCCCCCGTCGACGTGGCTGGTAAGTTCCTACCCGGTACGCACTGCGCCTCTGCAGGTGCGCTGGGTAGGAGTGATCGCGCTGGATGCCAGCGACCGCAAACGCAGCGAAGAGGCGCTGCGCAAGACGGAGAAGCTGGCTGCAACCGGACGCCTGGCTGCCACCATAGCCCACGAGATCAACAACCCGCTCGAAGCAATTACCAACCTGCTCTTCCTGCTCGCGAACTTCTGCCAGTTGGATGACCAGGCTCTGAGCTACGTGGCGATGACCGAGCACGAGGTGCGGCGCATTGGAGAAATCACGCAGCAAACGCTTCAGTTTTACCGCCAGTCCACACTGCCGGCCCGCGCCAATATGGGCGAGTTGCTTGGCTCCGTCCTAAGCCTGTATCAAGGCCGGCTGAATGCGATGAACATCCAGGTGGAGACAGACTACGACCCGACGATCGACCTGTTCTGCTTTGGTGGGGAGATTCGCCAGGTGTTTGCGAACCTGGTGGCCAACTCGATTGACGCTTCGAGCCCCGGCGGCCGGCTGACAATTCGCGCGCGGCGATCGCGAAATTGGAGTGACCCGGCGCAAGCGGGCGTTCGCTTTGTGGTGGCCGACAATGGATCGGGTATGGACCCGGAGGTCCGGGAACGAATCTTCGAGGCGTTCTTTACCACCAAGGAAGTGACCGGAACCGGACTGGGCCTTTGGGTGAGCCACGAGATTATTCAGAAGCACAAGGGACTGGCGCACGTGCGCAGCCGTACAGCCGCGCAAGGTTCGTCAGGCACCGTCTTCCAGCTATTCTTCCCGGACGATCAAAATCTGACGGAGTCCGGCAAGCAGACGGTCGCATCCGCGGCTGCGATTTAGAACCTACCTGTAAATAAGTAGCGCCGACCTCCCGGTCGGCTGTCGCGTGGGCCTCCCGGCCCACGCGCGGTCCTGCATGCGTGAACCCAGCCAGGTGAGATCATCTGGAGACTGCTCTATCGCAGCAGACAATTTACAGACAGGCCCTTAGACAAAATTCTTCTAAAAAAGCTCTTGCCTGCTAACGGATCTTATGTGTTACAGTCAGTAACACTATGACGCGTAACACTAAAACAGGTCACGATCCATCCGAGTTGGGCGAACTGGAGCGGAGCGTGCTCTCGATCGTGTGGCGCAGCGTTCCTATCACCGCGGAACAGGTGCGCGAAGAACTGGGCCGGCCGCTGAAGGACTCGACCATTCGCACCGTCTTGAGGCGTCTGGAAGAGAAGGGCTACCTCAAGCACGCAATCGAAAACCGCACGTTTGTCTATCGCCCGGCGGAGACGCGGCAACGCGTTGCCAGTCGTGCTGTTAAGCGCATTGTGGACTGGTTCTGCGAGGGTTCGGTGGAGGCGTTGCTGGTGGGGATGGTGGACTCGAAGGTGCTGGATCGCGCGGAGTTGCAGCGGCTTGCGGATCGAATCGCTGCTGCGCAACTGAGCGCCGCCGAAGCTAAGAGCCAGAGCAAGAGAAGGGAGGGGAAGCCATGATTCCCGTATTGATTGAGGCCGGTTTGAGGGCGATGCTGGTGGCGCTGACGGTTTGGGCCGGCTTGCGCTGCTTGCGAGTGAGCAATGTGCTGGCGCAGAAGGCTGCATGGGGACTGGTGCTTGCTGCCGCAGTGTCGATGCCGCTGGCGATGCGCTGGCAGTGCCTGCCGGCTTCGATGAGCTTCCGCGTTCCGGCAGCCTGGTTACAAATTAGGAGCCAGGCGCAGTCTACTCAAGCGGCAGCGCTCAAACCGTCTGCCAGCGGGGAATTGTCTGCTCCGCGAGGTACTTTCAAGGCGGAATCGAAGCCCCTGGCAAGTACGAAGGGCCGATCCCACAGCGGAAACTTCAAGACCAGCGCATTGAACGCTGCCACTTCGCTTCCACCTGCCGTAGGATCGCTCCAAAGTGAACGAGCCGCAGGTGGAAGTGCGGGCGGGCCAAGTCCGATGGGGCTGCTCAAGCCCGAAATGCTTGTCGGACTCCTTTATTTTGCCGTCAGCGCAATGCTGCTGATGAGAATGATCTTCGGTCTGACGATGGCGCTAAAGCTTTGGATTCAGTCTGAGCGATTTGAGGCGGAGCCTGGACTTGATCCGGAAACAGATCCTGGCCACGGTCTGCGCATGCGTTTCAGTTTTGCCATTTCCTCGCCGGTCACCATCGGCTCAGGCGTGCTTTTGCCGGCGGACTGTCTGGATTGGGACCGCGAGAAGTTGCGTATCGTATTGGCGCATGAGCGATCGCATATTCGGCAAGGTGATTTTTATCTGCAAATGATTGCGGGATTCTATACCGCGATTTTCTGGATCAGCCCGCTGGGATGGTGGCTGAAGCACAAATTGTCGGATCTTGGCGAGGCCATCAGCGACCGCGCCGCCCTGGACGAGGCCGCCAGCCGCGCCTCTTATGCCCAGGTTCTACTTGAATTCGCGGCGATGCCGCGCCCAACCCTCTTAGGAGTAGCCATGGCCAGCAGAAACAATCTCTCGCATCGCATTGAACGTCTGTTGAACGATACGATCTTCCACCAGGCTTTTGGCGCCGGCAGGAGGCGGATTTTGCTTGCCGTGATGCTCGTTCCTCTGGCTGTGTTTGTCGGGACAGCGTTGGTCCGCGTGGAGGCGGCAGGCCAGGCGCCCCAACAGGCTCCGCCTCCCCCTCCACTCCCTGCCCCACCCTATGCCGGCATCTCGAATCCCGATCAGGCGCCGGGCACAGCCACTTCGGCCAGGCCGATTCCCGCTGCGCCCCCTGCGCCGGCCAGCACGGACATGCTGCCGCCGCCACCGCCCGGCGGCTCTGGTTCGACCATGGTTCCCGAGGGCGCGGCGGCGATGCCTCCCATGCCGCCTCCGCCGCCCGCTTACGGGGAGATTCACGACTCAGCCGACGAACGGGCCGCGATGATTGCAAGCGGGCAAGCCGATACAGTGACCAACACAGTTGCGAATGGGCGCTCAACCGCTGTGTCTAAAGGCTACTCGTACTCGTATTCCTCAAATGGAGACTCCTGGGCGCTCGTGACCGGTCCGGACGAGCAGGTTACCTTTTCCGGCGATTGGCACAAGAGCACTCGGGACTCCATTAACAAGGTACGCAAGCTGACGGGCGGAAAGTTTCTATGGTTCACGCACGAAGGCAAGACGTATTTCATCGACGATCCAGCGATGATGGTGCAGATTGAAGCCATGTATAAGCCGATGCAGGAGCTTGGCCGCAGGCAGGAGGAGCTTGGAAAGCTGCAGGAAGAGCTCGGCAAGCAACAGGAGAAGCTTGGCCATCAACAGGAGCAAGCGCAAGTTCCTGCGCCCGATATCTCCAAAGAAATGGCCGAGCTGAATGCGGCTGTAGCCAAACTCGACGCCAAAAAGGGAAGCACAGTAAGCCAGGAGGAACTGGCGGAGATTGAGGGGAGGATCGGCGACATTCAGGGCAGGTTAGGAGACTTGCAGGGCAGGATGGGCGACGAGCAGGGCAAGCTTGGGGAATTGCAGGGCAAACTGGGCGAGCAGCAGGGCCGGCTGGGCGAAGAGCAAGGACGGCTGGGCGAGGAAGAGGGTCGGCTGGCCGGAGAGGCCGACCGGAAGGTAAAGGCCATGATTGCGGCAAGCCTGCAAAGCGGCAAGGCTCGGCCGGTGGAGTAGGGTTCGTCGAGCGTAATCGACCCAGTACTGAGACTCTGGAGGAAGTGGGGCATGTGCGTTTTCGCGCAAGTGGCTGGTAAACCGAACCGGCCACTTGCACCGATGATGCGGCTTAAAGTGCTATAGAGACATCCCGATTTGCTCGCCGGGGATTAGCAATGGGCTTGCGATTTGGGGGCTGTCGCAGGGGTTACTCTTCTCAGGCCGCGATGTTGACTTCAAGCACTGCACCCTCAATCTTCTGAAGGTGGGCGACCATTTCAAAGAGGTTTCGGGCATGAGGGTTTCCCGCAGGACTGAGCATCCGCATGAGGCTCTTGGGCGACTTGGAGAGGGCCTTCCCCAGGGTGATAAATCCCAGTGTGCCATTAATGTATTCGCGCAGCACCGACTTGGCTGTGTCCAAATCTCCGGCCACCATGTTGGCGACCGCTTCGCGAAGGAACTCTCGCCGAAATTCCTTGTCCGCGAGCTGTTCCTTGATCGTTTCTCTAAAGCTCCGTGTAAGACTCATTTATTCCTCCCGCTTGCGTTTCTTATAATCTGCCCAGAGCACATGTGCCTTGTCGATATCCGCCTGCTGGCGCTTTTTTGTGCCGCCACCAAGCAGAATCACCAGCCGCTCCCCATCCTTGCCGAAGTAAACCCGATACCCTGGCCCGAAATCCAAACGCAGCTCAGAAACACCAGATCCGGCGCTCTTTGCCGCCGAAAAGTTCCCGTTCCCCACACGAAGTACCGCACTGAATACTCTCGCGCGAGAAGCAGGATCTAACGTTATGACCCAATCGCGATAAGGAATCCGGCCTCGCGTGTCGATGTATTCTCGGACTTCAATCCTAGAGGATGGTAACGCAGGAGTTACCAATGGTCAACAACTTTCTGAAAGCGATCGAATTCAGTTCAGCTTCAGGCTCCGCGGCAACGACAGATTGAGTGGATCGAAGCTGCGCGCTGGGGCTGGACGGGAAACGCAGTGGGATCTTAATTGGACCGGCGAAGCGTAGGAGCGGGTTACATGCATCCGGTCCATTACGATGTAGCGCGTCCGCAAGCCATTGACGATTTGCGGCAGGTCGGCCGGAACGTGCTTTCGGTCCACATAGATCACCAGCGCCGCTTCTTTCGGGTTGTCGAGACTTTGGCCGACGCCGATGCCGAAGAAGGCGGGATCGTTTTTCATCAAGGAGTGAGCGACCTGCTGCTTGATGGCTATGGCCTGGTTGAGGATTGCCGGCGCCACGGCTGAAGTAACGGAGGCGGAACGGGTTTCCAGAGGCATCTGTGGCGCGGAACCAAAGACCACAGCGTGGGTGTTGGTGGGAATCACAAGAGTGCGCACGCCTTCAACGGTGGCCGGTGCGCTGACGGGCATGTTTTCATCCACGTAGAGAATTACCGCGCCCTCGCCGGGATGATCGCTGCTTTTGCCGGCAGCGACGCCGAGAACTCCCGCTGACGGATTGACCAGTTGGCGTGCCTGCCCCAGAGCCAGTTGGGTGCGGGCAATCTCCTCGTCGGAGAGCGTGCGTGCTTGCGCCGCGGCAATCGTATCGTCTCCATAGTTCAGGCAGGTTACGGGATGGTCGGCGGCGCCCACAAAAGTGTAGTTGGTCCCGCCGCCAGCCTGTGCGCCCACATGCGAGTCAAGTTCGGCGAGCACGTCGGGCGCAGGGCTGGCAACGCCCTGGCTCACGCCTGACGCATCCGTTCCGCCGGTGAAGTAGAGGCCTACGGGCTCGGCATTGGTGATGTCGACGACCAGCGAACCTGAGTCGCCCGCGTCGGTAAATGCGTTGCCGCTGATGGCCAGTTGGTTGGTGAAGGTCTTGGTCAGATAGGGCTTGGTTTCGGCGCAATCCAGGTAGTAATCAACGGTCACATCCAGGCCGAGAGCAGAGACCCCGGCGCAAGTCAGCCCGGTGGTTCGACCGCTTTTGGCGACCGTCAGATCGAGAGATGCCGCTTCGCCCTTGCCGCCGGTGGAAGAGATACCAGGAGGTGCGGCCCCCAGTGTGCCATCAGCCTGGCGTGCGCCAAGCTCCAGAATGCTGCCCGAAGGGTTCACCGTCCCGGACTCGACTTGGGCTATGGCCGCGTCGGCGTTGGTGGCGCTGGAACTGAGTGGGAGCCAGCCCGTGAGCGAGGCCACAGGGGTGGTTCCGGGGCCATCGCCATTGGGGACGCAATTGTTGTCGATCAGCCCGGGCTGGACGATTGCATCGCCTTGACTGGCATGGTCGCTGCGAGCCAGAACATGATTATTGCTCAGCAGATACTGATGATTGCCGGTGTCCTGAATCAGGGAACCAAGCGTGCCACCGCAACAATCCGCGACGTGGTTGCCGTGGGAGTCGTAGTCATTGTTCATCCCGCCGGAGCTGCCCAGCAGGGCCGGCATCGCCGATTGTGTCTGGTGGGTGGTGGGATTGCTTGAGACGCCGGCACTGTTCAGCAGCACTTCGGAAGCGATTCGTGAGGACGAATAGCCTGCCGTGGCCACAATATACGTTGCAGTGGTGGATGAAATCGACGGAGGCGCTGAATAGGTGACTGAACACGATGTAAAAATCTGCGCGCTTCGCTGGCAGTTGACGGGGCCCAGTGAGCCCTGACCGCCGGAAGTGCCCGTGGCGGAGTTCGCCAGTGCGAAGGCGATGCCTTGGTCGCCGCCCGCCTCAGCCAGAAACCCGGTGATCGTAACCTGGCCATCGGCGCCCAGGGCCAAATTCTCGGGGGTAAGCGGCTGCAGGAATCCCGGCGTTACCGTGAATACCGCGGTTGCTTTTGTTGCATCGCCGGTGAAGGAGCTCAGCGTTGCCGTAACCACGACATCCACGTGGTCGGCGGTGAGATAGCTGGGCGGAGTGTACTCGCCAGTGGAGGTAATGGAGCCCGGCCCGCTATTGGCGTCTCCGCCCGAAACCGACCAGGCGACGTTTGCCGCACCTCCTATGGTGAGCGTGGCCTTAAGCTGCTCTACGGTTGCGCCCTGCGCATTGATCGCATTGCAACCGGTGCAGTTGGTGTCGATGACGCCGGTTCCGGGGGAGATGTAGAAGGTGGCGTTGGAGGGGTTGGCGATCACACGTCCGCCGCCGCAACCCGCGACTAGCAGCAGGGCTGGCGCAGCGATCGACGCGAAAATCCGGAAGGGCTGGCTCCGCATGGAGAAAATCCCTGAATCCATTCTATCGACTGTGCCCGGAAGAAAACAGAAGCGGGCGCTACGAAAGCACTCTTCCCAGAAAGCCCTTCAGGCCCCAGCGGCCCAGCGCGGCGGTGAAAAACGTCAGCGCTATCAGAATTCCCCACCACGGCATGTGCGGAACCTGGGGCGTGACGGAGGCGCGCAGGCCCTCGCTCATGTAGACGATGGGGTTGAAAAGCACCCCATATTGCAGCCAGGGAATCTTTCCCAGGTTGGCCCAGGGGTAGTAGACGCAGCCCAGGAAGGTGATAGGCACCACGATGATGGAAAAGACCAGGCCGATCTGTTTCGGATTGACGGTGGATCCGATGACCAGGCCGAGCGATCCGGCCAGCAAGCAGGACGTTACAAGCACCAGCGGAAACAGAAACCAGTTGTGTATGTCCGCCTTTACCGGAACGGCTGGTATGTAGTAGGCCATGGGAATGACCAGCAGGGCGGCCACCATGCTTTGCAAGGCGCTAAAGCATACTTTTTCAAGCGCCACGGCCCACAATGGGAGCGGACACATGACGCGGTCGTCGATTTCGCGAGTGATGCCGAACTCGGAAGAAAGGGGCAGGGCGACGGCGGCGATCCCAGAGAACATGATGGCTACGGCCATCAATCCGGGAAGAATGATGGTGCCGAAGTTCGTACCCGCGCCGGATGCAAGAGGGTTTCCTCCCGCCATGCGGGGCAGGATAAAGGTGAATACAAATAGGAAAAGCAGCGGCTGCATGCCAACGCGGAGCATAAAAGGAGCAATCTCTCGCGAAAGGACGCGCAGGTCGCGCAGGAACAAGCCTAGAAACGACTTGAGAAAAATCCCAGAACCGAATCGGGCTGAGTCCTTATTCCCGATTCCCTGTTGCCTATCCCCTGCTTCTACGCTACTCACGTAAGTCCCTCCCTGTGAGTTGAATAAAGACCGTTTCGAGGCTTGGCTCGGTGATTTCGAGGTCGCGAAGGCCAAAGCGCGCGGCGGCCTGGACGAGATCGGGCAGCAGGCCCTCGGAACTGGCCGCCACTACGCGGAGGCCCGCGGGTGTGATCTCGGCGCTGCTGACGTCTCCGCGCCCCTTCAGCGTGGCGATCAAAGACTCCAAATCGTTCAAAGATTTCAACTTGAGGTCGAAGATGGTGTGTGCGCCGAAGGTGGATTTGAGCTTTTCTGGCGACCCGAGAGCCAAAACACGGCCGTAGTCAATGATTGCCAGGCGGTCGGAAAGCGAGTCGGCCTCTTCCATGTAGTGGGTGGTAAGAAGCACCGTAATGCCTTCCTTGCGCAGGCCTTCGACGGCCGTCCACATGGCCATGCGGCTTTGCGGATCGAGGCCGGCAGATGGTTCATCGAGGAACAAAACTGTAGGCCTGTGCGCTATTGCGCGAGCGATTTGTACGCGCTGGGCGAGACCTCCTGAGAGCTGAGCCGGGTAGACGCTTTTGCGCTCGGTCAGGAGGAACTGGGCCAGCAGTTCATTCGCCCGGGATTTGGCGTTGGAGTGAGAGAAGCCGAAGTAGCGGCAGTGGTAGTAGAGGTTCTCAAATACAGTGAGCGAGCGATCGAGGGTGTTGAATTGTGGGACGACGCCGATGTGGCGGCGGGCATGGGCCGGGTGCTGGATGACGTCGATTCCGGCGATACGGACTGTGCCGCTGGTGGGCAGGGTCCTGGTGGTGGATATGCTGATAAGAGTGGTTTTACCTGCGCCGTTGGGCCCGAGTAGACCAAAGATCTCTCCTTGTTTCAACTCCAGATCGATACCGTCCACGGCCACTACTCGGAGCTTGGACTCGTAGATCTTGGTCAGCGCTTCAATTTCAACGATCAAGAGACTCTCCTGGCAGGGAGCGGGAAATGCATGCGTACTCTAGACTAATGCATCGAAGCGAGCGGACGGGACCATGATGTCCGGCAAACGAGGGTAGACCGGCCGCGTTATTATGGATTCGAAATGCCGTTTCCGATCAAAACTTGCATCGTTTGCTCAGAAGAGTTCGAGCTGAGGCCGGATAAGCCCGGCTTCGCCAATCGTTGTCCCGCGTGCAGCGCTCCCGAGGCCGAGGAGCCGGTTGCCAACCGCCACCTTAGCGAGGAAGAGCGCAAGGCGGAGCATGAAGCGAACGAGGCCCGGCGGCGCGCGATCCGCGATCTGCTTTATCGCAAAGACAGCTGACGGGCTACTTGGTTCATACCTGGATTTTGACCGGCCAGGTCTTCCAGATATCCGAGCAATAGTCGCGGATAGAGCGGTCGGAGGAGAATTTGCCGATCCGCGCTACGTTCAGAATGGACATTCGAGTCCAGCCTTCCTGATCCTTGTAAGCCTCCCCGACGCGATCCTGGCAGTCGATGTATGACCGATAATCGGCAAGAAGCATGTAGTCGTCGTGGTTGAGCAGGCTGCTGACCAGCGGCTCAAAGAGATTGCGATCGCCGTGCGAGAACTCGCCGCTTGAAAGAGAATCGAGAACCTCGCGGAGATTGGAGTTAGTGTCGTAGAAGGCGCGCGGATTGTAACCCTCGCGCTTGCGGGCCTCGACTTCGGGCGTGGTAAGTCCGAAGAGAAAGAAGTTATCCGCTCCGACTTCTTCCCGTATCTCGACGTTAGCGCCGTCGAGCGTTCCAATTGTAAGTGCCCCGTTCATGGCGAACTTCATGTTACCGGTTCCGGAAGCTTCCTTGCCGGCCAGAGATATCTGCTCCGATAAGTCGGCTGCTGGATAAACGCGCTGGCCGAGCTTGACGCTGAAATCGGGAAGGAAGACGACCTTCAGGCGGCCGCGGACCAGCGGGTCGGAATTGATAGCTTCCCCGACGGAATGGATAAGTTTGATGATCAGCTTTGCCATGCGATAGCCGGGCGCGGCCTTGCCACCGAATAGAAAGGTGCGGGGGACGATCTCCGCCTCAGGATGGCGCTGGATGCGCTTATAGAGGGTAAGGATGTGCAGGACTTGCAGGTGCTGGCGCTTGTACTCATGAAGCCGCTTGACGAGGACGTCGAAGATAGATTCGGGATCGGCGGCGATGGCCAGGCTCGAGTGAATGTAGGCCGAGAGCTGAAGTTTGTTTTGGCGTTTGATGGCGCGCCACTCATCGCAAAAACCGGCATCGTCTATCAGAGGCTCGATGCGCCGGAGCTTTTCGAGATCGCGAATCCATCCAGGGCCGAGGCGCGAAGTGAGCAGTTGGGCGAGGTGAGGGTTGGCCAGGACCATCCAGCGGCGGGGGGTCACTCCATTCGTCTTGTTGGAGAATTTCTCCGGTGTAAGAGCGTAGAAATCAGAGAGAACACTGGTCTTGAGCAACTCGGTATGGAGCGCGGCGACGCCGTTGACGGCATGACTTCCGAGAACGGCGAGGTGAGCCATGCGCACAAACTTCCCTCCGCCTTCATCGATGAGCGAAAGGCGCTGAACGCGTTCGGGGTCGTTGGGAAATCTCTTGCGGACATTGTCGAGATGGCGGGCGTTGATCTCGTCGACGATCTCAAGGTGCCGCGGAAGCAGGGAACCAAACAGACCCTGCGGCCATTGTTCGAGTGCTTCGGGCAGCAGAGTGTGATTGGTATACGAAAGGGCGTGGCATGTCACATGCCATGCTGCATCCCACTCCATGGAATGCTCGTCGATGAGCAGGCGCATGAGCTCGGCCACGGCGATGGCGGGATGGGTGTCGTTCATCTGGATCGCGAAATTGCGATGAAGCTCGGTGAGCGGCCGATGCTCTTTGGCCTGAATATTCAGAATGTGCTGCAGGCTGCATGAGACGAAGAAGAATTGCTGCGCCAGCCGAAGTTGCTTGCCCTGCATGGCTTCATCGTTGGGATAAAGAATCTTGGAGATATTTTCAGAAGAGACTTTATCGGCAACGGCGCCGACATAGTCTCCATGGTTAAACGTCTCGAAATCGAAACTCTCGACAGCTTGTGCGGACCATAGGCGCATGGTGTTTGCGGTGTTGGTGCGATAACCGAGAATTGGCGTATCGTGAGGGACCCCGCGGATCACTTTCTGCGGTATCCATGTTACCCGGACACGGCCTTTTTCGTCGGTGTGAGACTCTGTGCGGCCGCCCAGTTTAACTTCGAACGCATCTTCGGGGCGCTCAAGGGCCCAGGGGTTGCCCAGGCGCAGCCAATGGTCGGTGGATTCCACCTGCCAGCCGTCGCGAATCTGCTGGTCGAAGATTCCATATTCATATCGAATGCCATAACCAATGGCGGGAATGTCGAGAGTGGCGAGCGAATCCATGAAGCAGGAGGCGAGACGGCCCAGGCCGCCGTTACCGAGACCAGGTTCTTCTTCCTGTTCGATGAGGACGTTGAGATCGATTCCCAGCTTGCGCATGGCTTGCTCCGCCTCGTCGAAGATGCCGAGATTGATCAGGTTGTTGGCGAGGTGAGGTCCAGTGAGAAACTCGGCTGAAAGATAGCAGACGACGCGGACATCCTGGGCCTGGTAGTTGCTGACAGTCGAGATCCAGCGCTCCACAAGGCGGTCGCGGACCGTATGCGCCAGCGCCATGTAAAGGTCGTTAACGGTGGCGCGTTCCCGGGAACGGCCTTGAACGAAGAGCAGGTTATCGAGGAACGATTGTGCGAGTGCGTCTGCACCCGGGGCGGTTCTCTGGCTTTTTTGCGATCCGGGCTGCGATGGCTGAACGGCTGGTGCGTCTGGCATTGGTTCCTCGATCTGTGCGCGAGAGCGAAGCTCCCACTGCTGTATAGATGTTACCAAGGATAAGACTGTGCGGCCGGGAGCGCTGTGACGAAGCTGTTAAATGAGCGGTGCGCAATTGGCTGGGACCGTTTTGGGCCTGATAAAGCTGTATTGGGTCGCGCATCCACAAATCCTTGAGTTCCTCAAATAAAGTCTGTTTCCGGCTCCCAATCTACCCTGCGTGCATCGATTCCGAATTATTGGGAGCGGCTTGGATGGACAACGGAGGCCGGAAGTGGAGTTACAACTTGAATCTTGGAATAGATGGTCAATTATGCTCACTTTCCCAACGGTCACACTTTGTGAATTCCTTTTCAGAGTGAGCAGTATGGTACGGAAAGTGGCCCTCGCTCCTTGTTATGTTGGCAGGGTTGCGTCCTGCGGGGGACTTATGCAGGACCGACGGATCGATGAGCATTGAAGACCGCACCATCCACAGTTGAACAATTTGGACAAGAGGAATCTCATGCGCAAATTCAGGTTTGGTTTCACGTATTGGCTGGCGGCTTTGTCGCTCGTTTTTGCCGCCGGATGCGGCCAGGAAGTTGTCGTCGTTCCATCCGTGGTGTCCACAGTTCCCGCGAACGGCGCCACCAATGTTGCCATCAATACACCCATCAGCGCGACCTTCAGCATGGCGATGAATCCAGCCACCATCAATGGAACAACGTTTACAGTGACAGGGCCGGGCGGAACGGCGGTTGCGGGTGCAGTTTCCTACAGCGGAGTAACTGCCACGTTTACTCCGGCT
>Ga0302278_10003293_pt1 | contig 17806 bp, 14 predicted proteins | sample III_Bog_N3_2_FD_194543 | JGI IMG/M metagenome (GOLD analysis project Ga0302278, IMG submission 194543) | Peat permafrost microbial communities from Stordalen Mire near Abisko, Sweden - III_Bog_N3_2 | ecosystem: Environmental > Terrestrial > Soil > Wetlands > Peat | place: Sweden: Abisko...
CCGAGCAGGCCAGTTCCACGGCCAGGTCGGCGGTCCTGTTGTGTTCGTCGATCACCGGGTTCACTTCGACGATCTCGAAGCTGAGCAGGCGGCCGTGGTCGGCCAGGATCTCCATGGCCAGGTGGGCCTCGCGATAGGTCGCCCCGCCGCGGACCGGGGTGCCCACGCCAGGCGCGTCTTCCGGGTCGATCCAATCCATGTCGAGCGATACGTGATACCCCGCGGTCCCGCGGCCGGCGGCGCGCAGGGCCTCTTCCATCACCGTGCGCATGCCGCGCTCGTCAATGTCGCGCATGGTGTAGACCTCGGCCACGCCGGCGCGGCGAATGTTCTCCCGCTCCGCAGCGTCAATGTCGCGAACCCCGATGAGCACGGTGTTCTCCGCCGCCACCTTGGGCGAGTAGCCGAAGATGCTGCCCAGCCGCTCCGGCCCCAGGCCGAGCAGCGCCGCCAGCGGCATGCCGTGGACGTTGCCGGAGGGCGAGGTCTCTGGCGTGTTGATGTCGGAGTGGGCATCGATCCAGATGACGCCGATCTTCTGCCCCTGGCGGCGATAGAACTCGGACACACCGGAGACCGAGCCGGCCGCGAGCGAGTGGTCGCCGCCCAGCACCAGCGGGGTCATGCCTTCTTCGAGCGTCTTCACCACCGCCTCGGCGGTGCGCGTGCAGGTCTCGGCAATCTCGGCCAGGTAGCGGGCGCTCTTGTCGCCGGATGCGCGCGTCTCGGCCACTTCCACGCGGATGTTGCCGCCGTCAACCACCTGGTGCCCCAGCGCCTCCAGCCGCGCCTCCAGTCCGGCCACGCGCATGGCCGACGGGCCCATATCCACGCCGCGCCGGCTGGCGCCCATGTCTAATGGAACTCCGATGACGCGGATACGGCGCGTCGGCAATGCCTGCGTGCCGCTGGGCAAAAACTTCGGCCCATCAAATTCAGCTTCAACCTTGTTTGACATCGACCTGACTCCCTGGGGCGTCTGTATGCTCTGCCCGTCGCGCCCATTCTCTTCCCGGCGCAACCACCGTGCAGCTGCAAATCCGGCTGCACTTTCCTGGCAGGCAAACTCCCGACCGCCAGAACCCATGGGCCATTAAAGCAGACTTGCTGGCAGGCTGGCTGGGACTGTTGCCGCCTTTGGATCAGTCCGGCGAGCTGGGCAAACCCTGCCTATCGCAGGAAAATTGCGCACGATATAAGATGGTATCTAGCAAAATTGCACACTTGCCGCCCGTGTACGAAGTCCCCCTCGGATGTCGCTGCGTAGCCCCGTGGATTGTTCTTCCGATCGGAGTCATGCACGACGGACAAGTCACACGGTCTGAATGAGCTTGCTCTCATGAGAAGAACGGCGACGGCATTGGCGGCGATTCTGGGATGGGCTTCGGTTGCCTGTGCAGCCGGACCCGCGCCCCTGACCACCGTGCACGCCATTCACACTCTCTCCAAGGCTGACGCCGCCAAGGGCCTGCCCGTCGATTTTCAGGGCACTGTTACCTACTACAACCGCAACGACCTCGACCTGTTTGTACAAGACGGCAATGACGCTGTGTACGTGGAGACCAGGCCGCACGAGGATCTGTCGCCGGGAGACTGGGTGCGGGTGCGCGGCGTCACGCGGGGGAGTTTTCGCCCCGATATCACGCAGGCCGTTGTTGAGCGGCTCCATTCCGGCACGCTTCCGAAGGCTCTGGATGCGGGGTTTGCGCAGCTTGTGCACGCCCAGGTGGATGCGCTGCGGGTGACCGTGCATGGCATTGTGAGCAGCGCCGACAATGTGATTTACGACAATCTGCCGGCGATCGACTTGAAAGTGCTGATGGACGGCGGATACATCGACGTTACGATCATCCCCAACAGCAGTGTCGACCTGCGCGACTGGCTCGATGCGGAGGTCGAGATCACCGGTGTTGCGGCCGGGCGCTTCGACAACAAGGATCAACTCACCGGAATCGTGATTGAAGTCATCTCCCTGAACGACATCAGGATTCTCAAGCTGGCGGATACCCGTCCCGACTCGCTTCCCGTCACGCCGATGGATGAAGTGCTGGGGGCCAATTTCGTCCTGGATCGCACCAGCCGGGTCAGAGTTCAGGGCACCGTGACCTACTACCTGCCAGGCTCCGCGGTGGTGCTTGAGAACGGCGCCAAGAGCCTGTGGGTGATGACGCAGTTTGAAGGCCCTCTCCACGTGGGCGACTGGGCCGATGCAACCGGCTTTCCGGAGGCCAGCGGCGCTCAGCTCACCCTCACCCGCGCCGAGATCCAGGACAGCCAGATCGCCGCGCCAGTAGCTCCAACGCCGGTGACAGGAGCAGAGCTGGCATCTGGCGTTCACGCGTTCGACCTGATTTCAATTGAGGGCAGGGTGCTGATGGACGCGCAAGAGGCCGTTCAGGACGAATACGTAATGGTATCTGACGGCCGGGTGTTCGCCGCGATTCTCCGCCATCCCGATTTGACGGGCGTGTCCGCCCCACCCGCGAGACGCGATAACGTCGGCTCGACCGTGCGCGTGACCGGCATCTGCATGCTCCAGTACGGTTCCGATCCCTTCCACGGGCCGGTTGCGGTTAACGTATTGCTGCGCAGCAACGACGACTTGATCGTGGTGGCGCGGCCGACACTGTTCAGCACCCGCAACCTGGGCATCGCCGCCATTCTTCTCTTCATACTCGTGCTCGCAGTGGGAGTCCGCGGCTGGATTCTGGAGCGGCGCATCCGCCGCCAGACCGCCGAGCTGGCCTACATTGAGCGCCGCCGCAGCCGCATCCTTGAGGACATCAACGGTTCCCGCCCGCTGGCCGAAATCATTGAGCAGATCACCGAGCTGGTCTCGTTCAAGCTGAAGGGCGCGCTCTGCTGGTGCCGCATTGCCGAGGGCGCCCAGCTGGGCAACTGCCCCTCTTCACTGAATGACTTCCGCATCATCCAGGAGGAGATTCCAGCGCGCTCCGGGCCGCCGCTGGGCACGGTGTATGCGGCGCTCGATCCGCTCACCAGTCCCCAGCCCATCGAGTCGGAAGCGCTCACCATGGCCGCGGCGCTGTCTGCGCTGGCCACCGAGACCCGCCGCATCTACTCCGACCTGCGCCGCCGCTCGGAGTTCGACCTGCTCACCGACACCCACAACCGCTTCTCGCTCGACAAGCATCTGGACAGCCTGATGGAGGAAGCCCGGCACAAGGCCGGCATCTTCGGCCTTATCTACATCGACCTGAACGAGTTCAAACAGATCAACGACCTCTATGGCCACCAGGTGGGCGACCGCTATCTGCAGGAGGTGGCCCTGCGCATGAAGCGGCAGCTCCGCTCCCACGACCTGCTGGCCCGCCTGGGCGGCGACGAGTTTGCCGCGCTGGTCCCGGTGGTGCGCAGCCGCGGCGAGGTTGAGGAGATCGCGCAACGGCTGGAGCGCAGCTTCGACGACCCTTTTATGATCGACCGCTACGCCATTCAGGGATCGGCCAGCGTCGGCATCGCCCTCTACCCCGAGGACGGCAGCAGCAAAGACAGCCTGCTCAGCCACGCCGACGCCGCCATGTACGTGGCAAAAAACTCCAGCCGCGAGTTTTGAAAGCAGCTTTCCCTCCTGATCCCGCCACAGCCGGTTCACTTCCGCTCGCGTCCCCGATCGCTGCTCCGCACACCCGCCGTAACCTGCCCACACCTGAGGGTTTGCGGCCTGTGCTACCATCCCGCCAAGCACTTGCGCGATAAATTGAGGAGCCCGGATGCAAACCAACCTTAGGCCCATGAGCCTGGGCGAAATTCTGGACCGCACTGCCCAGTTGTACCGCACCCACTTCACGCTCTTTGCCGGCATCGCCTCCGTTTACGCCGGCGTGCTGTTGGTGCTCAACCTCAGCCAGCTTGGGTTGCAGCAGTTGCTCATTCACATGCACATGAGCCATCAGCTTCCCTGGGTCACGCTCGGTTTTCTGCTGCTGATCTTTCCACTGATGGTGATCTTTGCCGGCGCCGCGGTGGCGGCCAACAATCGCGCCGTCTCGTGGGTGAACCTTGGCCGGCCAGCCACCATTCGCGGCGCCTATGGCGCGATCCTGCCCCGCCTGGGCCGCTACATCTGGCTCACGACCATGGTCACGTTCATCGTCTACATCCCATTTGTTGTTGTGTCGGTCGCCTATTTTGTCTTTCTGTTTGTTTACGCGCGCCCCAAGGGGCTCTTTGTTCAGGGCGGAACCAGCGCCAGCCCCGAGGCCGCCATCGTCCTCGGCCTGGTGACGTTCGCGTTTGTGATCCTTGCCGCGGGCGCGATCGTTTACGCGGTCCTCATGCTTCTCCGCTACTCGCTCGCCATCCCGGCGGCGGTGGTTGAAGATCTCAAAGCGCGCCCGGCCATCCGCCGCAGTGTTGAACTCAGCAAGGGTTCGCGCGGCCGCATCTTTGTTTTGCTGCTGCTGATCTTTGTCATCGAGCTCGGCCTGATCATGGTCACCCAGGCAGTGTTCTTTGTGGCCATCTTTGTCGCCGCCAAGCATCAGCAGCAGCCGCCGGTCTGGGTGCAGGTGCTGCAGCAGATTGTGGGCTTTTTCACCAACAGCTTTATTGGCCCCATGTACGCCACCGGCCTGACCCTCTTCTACTACGACCAGCGCGTGCGCAAAGAGGGCTACGACATTGAATGGATGATGGAAGCCGCCGGCATGACGGCGCAGCCCGCTGGAGAGCTGCTGGCCACGGAGCCGGGTGTCGCCGAGCCTGTCCTGAGCGTGCCGGTGGATCTCGCGCCTCAGCCCACGGAATCAGAACCCGAGCCCGCGGAAGAAGCCGGGCCGCCCGACCCGCCGGAAACCCCGCATGGATGAACCGCTCCACCCCTCAACCCTGAGCGAGATCCTGGACCGGACCGCGCAGCTTTACCGCGCCCGTTTCATGGTGATGTTCGGCATTGCAGTCATTCCCACCGCGGTGCTGCTGGTGTTTGCCGGCGCGGTGGCGCTGCTGGTGGCCCTGCTCGCGCAGAATGGCGCCTCCAACTCCATGGCAGCCGAGATCACTTTGTCGGTGCTGATGGGCGCGATCTTTCTGCTGGCCCTGCCCACGCTGATCGGCGCGACCGCCCTGGCCCTGGCCGCCATGAGCCACGCCGCGGCCCGCGCCTTCATGGGCCAGCCGATCACCATCCGCGCCTCCTATACCGCTGTCTGGCACAAGGGCTGGCGCTACGTCGGCCTGTATCTCTTTGAAGTCGTCGTCATCTGGGTGGTTCCGGTCGTGGCCTGGTCAGTCTTGGTGTTGTTCTCGACCGTGCTTGCGGCCGTCCTGTCCAGCGCCGCCGGCGGCGCGCTGTTTGTCATCGGAGTCCTCGCCATCATCGCCGGACTGGTGACCTACGGCTTCTGGATGGCCATCCGCGTCTCGCTGGCCTTCCCGGCTTCTGTCGTCGAACAGTCCGGAGCATGGGACGCACTGCGCCGCAGCGCCGCGCTCACCAAGGGTTCGCGCGGACGCATCCTGGTGCTCTACCTGCTCGGCATGGCGCTCAACTTCATCCTCTCCATGGCGATCACGGTGCCGTTCCTCTTTGTCATGGCCCTGATGCCCGGCATCAACAGCCCGCAGCGCGCGCAGACGGTCAGCTTTGTCATCGTGCTTGTTCTCTATGGCTCGGCCTTTGCCGTGCAGGCCTTCACGCGACCCGTCTACGGCATCGCGCTCATGCTCTTCTACTACGACCAGCGCATCCGCCACGAGGCCTTCGACATTGAGTGGATGATGCTGCGCGCCGGCCTGGTGGTGCCGCAGCTGGGAGAGGCAGCCTCGAGTGCGCCTCTCACCCCTGCGCCCCCGCACGCGGAGCAGGAGACCCCAATCGCTGCTGTCGAGAACTTGCCGGCGGCGACCGCCGATCCCGAGCCGGAACCCCTCTCTCGGCTTCACGCGAGCGAGGACCATCTCTCGGCTGATTGACCACGAAATTATTGCGCAAAAGGAGCGCCCACAAGCCATGAAAGGTCGAATTGCAATCTTGCTCTGCTGCAGCCTGCTTGCGGCGCGGGCACCCGCCCAATCTCTGGCGGCGGCTCGGTCTGTGGCCCCGGCGCTACTGGAACCCGACGACCGCTACAAGGCTGATCTGCTGCTCATTGTCGCGCACCCCGACGACGATGTGATGGTGGGCGGCTACCTGGCCCGCCTCACGCTCGACCAGCACAAGCACGTGGCCGTGATCTACGCAACCAACGGCGATGGGGGCGGAAACAGCGTTGGCAACGAAGCTGGCGCGGCCCTCGGCCAGGTACGCGTCGTGGAAGCGCGGCGCGCGCTCGGGTCGCTGGGCATCGAGAACGCCTGGTTTCTCGGCTACCACGACACGCCGGGACAGGACCCGCTGCGCTCGCTGGACCGCTGGAACCACGGTCAGGCGCTGGACGAGGTGGTTCGCCTGGTGCGCCTCACCCGGCCCGCGGTCATCCTCACCTGGCTGCCGCGCCCGGTGGCCGGCGAGAACCACGGAGACCACCAGGCCTCCGCTATCCTCGCCACCGAGGCCTTCGATGCCGCCGCCGACTCCACCTTCTTCCCTGAGCAGCTGTCGCCCGCGCGCGACCGCAACGGCATGGGCAACCTGACCGAAGGCCTGCTGCCCTGGCAGCCGCAGAAGCTCTACTTCTTCTCCGATGCCTATGAGGTTTTCTCCCCCTACTGGCACGACCCCGCCGCGCTGCCCACCTTTCGCAAGAGCCTCGCCGACGGCACCGGCCCCACCTACGACACCACGACCATCTCGCCCTCCCGCCACGTTTCCTATGCGCAGATTGAGGCCGAACAGCAGGCCTTCTATCGCACCCAGGAGGGCGCACTCGGCGATCAGGCCATCGCCAGCAAAGACTTCAAGGACTTTGAGTATCCCATCCGCCTGATCCTGGGCAGGAGCGTCGTTCCGGCCTCAACCACTGGCGATGTCTTTGAGGGCGTCTCCCAAAGCCCCGTTGGCTTTGTGCGTGCGCCGGGATTCGCAGACCACTCCAACCCGCCGGAGACCCTGATCTTCATGATCGGCGACCCGTGGAGCTTCTATACCAAGTTCTGGCTCGCACACGGTATCGACGTCCTCGCAGCGATGCCCCAGCCCGAACTCGGCGTCGGCTTCGGTGAAAAGCTCCATATCCCCATCGAGGCCTGCAACCACCAGAGCGATCCGGTCGAATTCACCGTCACCGCCGCACTGCCTGCCGGATGGACCGATCAGACTCCGTTCACCCGCTATCCCGTTCGCCCCGGCGAGTGTTACCCCATCCTCGAGCAGATCACTGCACCCCGGTCAGGCGACAGGGGATGGCAGCAACTCACCTGGACCGCCGCGGCTGGCTCGCGGCGCATGACGGTTCTGTTGCACGTCTACCTGAGCAGCAGCGGCGGGCTGCCGCAGTAAGCGCCAGTCAACGCCTGATCATCGACCCTGAGTCCACGATCAAACCCGTCAAACGAGCCATCGGAGAACCTGCATGAGCGATTTCAACCCGCCTCTTCCGCCGCAGCAGCCCGGCATGCCGCCCTACGGCCCCTACGCGCCAGGCGCCGCATGGCCCATGACCTTCGGCCAGATCCTCGACCGCATCTTCCATGTGCTGCGCGCGCACTGGAGGCCGATGACCGCCATCGGCATGCTTCCCTTCGGATTCCTGTTCCTTTTTTGAGGGCGCTTTCTTCGGCGTGTTCTATCTGGCTGGGGTCTTCAAAACTCCACCCGCACCGCCCAATACCGCTCTGCTGCTCTCCATCATCATTCCGGCGTCGCTGCTCTTCCTTCCCCTTATGTTGCTGTTTTACGGCCTCTACTACGGTGCATCAACCTACGCGTCCGTGCAAGCCGACAGCGGCGTTAACGTCACCGCCGCCGAGGCCCTGCGCCACGCCTGGAGCCGCATCGGCCGCTATACCTGGCTGGTGGTGCTGCGCGCACTCATCATCTCCGTTCCGATTCTGGCAGTGGTTGCCATCGCCATCGTGGGCGGATTGCTTATGGGCCTCGTCACCATGGGAAACCTGAGCAGCAACGCCAGCGTGGGCGCCATGTTCCTGCTCATCCCGCTTGGCATCCTGCTTTATCTGGGCGCGCTTGTCTATGCCGTCCTCATGACCCTGCGCACCTCACTCGCCTTTCCCGCCTGCGTGCATGAGAACCTGACCGCCGGCCAGGCCATCAGGCGCAGCGGCGTGCTCACCAACGGAGCTAAAGGGCGAATCTTCCTTGCGCTGCTGGTCATTTACGCCATCAGCTATGCGGCGATTCTGATTCTCTACGCGGTGGGATTCTTCATCGTCGCCATCGCCATGGCTGTTGGCGCGGGCAACATGCAGCATTTGTCGCCCGTCGCCATCGGCCTGCTCGCGATCCTGGGCCTCGCCATCCTCATTGGATTTCTGCTGTGGACAGCGCTGCTGATGGCGGCCTACTCCACCGCCTACGCCGTCTTCTACCGGGACCAGCGCCTGCGCAAGGACGGACCGCCGTCCGCGCCGATGCCGGCCGCTGCAACCACCTGATGGCCCGGCGTATACTGGCGCGGAGCCGGCCCAGCTACACCCACATCCTGCATCCATATGCGCTTTCCGGAGGTTCCCGTGTCTCGTCGCCGCATTTCGCTCGTCTTCGTACTTGCACTCATCGTTGGGCCATACGCAACAGCGCAGAACAATGCCGCGCCCGCGGCAACTGTGAGCTCTCCCAACGGCCAGATCCGGCTGCTGCTGTTTGCGGCCGAGTCAGCGACGCAAGCAAACTCCGATGCCGCGGGGCTGCGCTACGCGGTCGAGTTCCACGGCAAGCGCCTGCTTGAGGAATCGAAGCTGGGCCTGGAGCTGGCGCAAGCGCCTGAGCTGGGCGACGGCATGCACGTGGCCGGCGTGGAGACCTCTGCGGTCGACCAGAGTTACACCATCCCCGTGGGCAAGACCAGCAGCGTGCGCGACCACTACAACGCCGTGCGGGCCAGCTTTCAGGACGCAAGCGGGCGCAAGGTCGCTATTGAGGCGCGCGCCTACGACGACGGCATCGCCTTCCGTTATGCCGTGCCGGAACAGGCCGCGTTGCACGATGTGCAGATTACACACGAGCTGACCCAGTTCAACTTCGCGCAGGATGCGACCTCCTACCCGCTCATCCTCGATGGCTACCAGTCATCCTGGGAGGACGAGTACCAGCAGCGGCTGATCACCGGACTGCACTCGGATTGGGTGATCGCGCTGCCGTTTCTCACCGAGCAGCCAGGCCGGGGATGGCTGGCCATCACCGAGGCCGGCATCGACAACTACGCCGGGATGTACCTGCGCAAGGACCAGAAATTCCTTTCTCTTGGTTTCCACGCCGATCTTTCCCCGCGCGTGGACAAGCCCGGAATCGCCGTGGAAGCCACGGCCCCTTTCACCAGCCCATGGCGCGTGCTGATGATCGGCGACGAGCCCGGCCGCCTGATCGAGTCGAACATCGTACTCAATCTCAACCCGCCTTCAAAGATCGCCGACACCAGCTGGATTCGCGCCGGCAAGTCAGCCTGGGACTGGTGGTCCGGCCAGGCCGCGCCCAGCGTGAGCTTCAAAACCGGCATGAACACGGCCACCATGAAGCACTACATCGACTTCGCTTCCGCCTCGGGCTTCCCGTACATGCTCATCGACGCCGGCTGGGCGCTGCCCCCGGACCCCACGCACCCGGACGACTACCTGGCGCTGGCCGACATCACCAGGGTGACGCCGGATGTGGACATGCCCGAGCTGTTGCGCTACGCGAAGGAGAAGAATGTGCGGCTGTGGCTGTGGGCGCACTGGACATCCGTCGACAAGTACATGGACCAGGCCTTTCCGCTCTTCGAGAAGTGGGGCATTGCGGGAGTGAAGATCGACTTTATGAATCGCGACGACCAGTGGATGGTGGGCTTCTATCATCGCGTGGTGGAGCAGGCCGCCGCGCACCACCTGATGATCGACTTTCACGGTGCCTACAAGCCGGACGGCCTGCGCCGCACCTGGCCCAACCTGGTCACGCGCGAGGGCGTCATGGGCAAGGAGTATCTGAAGGTGACCGCGCGCACCTCGCCCATCCACAACACCACGCTGCCCTTCACGCGCATGCTGGCCGGGCCCATGGATTACACGCCGGGCGCATTCGGCAACAGCAACCGCGCAAATTTTGTGGCGCGCAACTTCATGCCCATGGGGCTGGGCACGCGCGCCCACGAGCTGGCGCTGTATGTGGTCCTGGAGAGCCCCTTCATGATGGTGTCTGACTATCCGGAGCACTACGCCGGACAAAAGGCATTCGACTTTATCAAGCAGGTACCAACCACCTGGGACGAGGTACGCGTGCTTGCCGGCCGGCCCATGGAAAACATCACTCTGGCGCGGCGCAGCGGCAAGGACTGGTTCGTTGGCTCGCTGACCAACTGGGAGGAGCGCACCGTCAAGGTGCCGCTCGATTTTCTCGGCGACGGGCAATACGTAGCCGAAATCTATGCCGACGCGCCCGACTCCGCAGAGGAAGCCACGCACAGCACGTTTACGACGCGAACCGTCGACCGCGGCACGGTGCTCAACGTGCACATGGTCTCCGGCGGCGGCAACGCCATCTGGATTCATCCGGCAGCAAACCAATAACCACGCGCGTCAGGCAACAACGTGAAATCACTCATCAAGCACAGGGGGACCACATGACTGAAAACCTGCGCCCCATGAATCTGGGTGCGCTGCTCGACCGCGGCGTCCAGATTTTTCGCGCCCGCTATCAGCTCTTCTTCGGCCTTGCTGCGATCTCCGGGCTGGCGCAACTTGCGTACCAGCTCGCCACCGTCCATCCCAAGCCCGGCCAGGCCAAAACAGGCGCGGAGATCGGACTGCTGCTTGCCGGTTACGCCGCTACTATTGTCTTCTGGTGCGTTCATCTTGTTCTGGCCGCCATAACGCAGGCCGCCATCTGCATGGCCGCGTCGCGCGTGCACCTCGGCGAGCCGGTCAACTTCCGACAGGCCTTCGGTGCATTTATCCCCAAAGCCGGCCGCCTGGTCGGACTGACGTTCCTGCAAGGCATCTTTGCATTCTGGCCGCTGATCATTGTGGTCTTTGTTGCCGTGATCGTGACACTCGGCGCACCCGGGACCGCGAACGCCGTCTATGTGGTGGTAGGCCTCACGATTCTCGGCATGATTCCTTGCATGGCACTCTACACCCGCTACGTGCTCGCCTTTCCGGCCACGGCCGTTGAGGGCTTGTCCGCTACGACGGCCCTCGAACGCAGTGTCCGCCTGAGCGAGGGCGGGCGGTGGAGAATCTTCTGGGGATTGATTGTGCCCGCCGTTCCACCACTCATGATTACCAGTGGCACCGCTGCCCTGGTTGCGCACTTCCAAGCCTCCAGCCCGCTGCTGGCCGGCACTCCCATCGCCGTGGCCGGAATCAACGGCGCGGTCACGCTGCTCGCCAGTTTGCTGTTTACGCCCTACAACTCCATCGTCCACACGCTGCTCTACTACGATCAGCGCATCCGCCGCGAAGGCTTCGATGTGGAGCGGATGATGCAGTCCGCCGGGCTGAACGCCGAGCTGTTTGTTCCAGCCGGTGCTGAATCGGCCACAGGCGAAGGTGTGGAGACAACCCAGGCGTGAAACGGAATCCAGCAATCAAGTTCGCCGGAGGCCGCGCATGAGCCAGCCGCTGCGGCCCATGAACCTGGGCGAAATCCTCGATCGGACGTTCCAAATCTACCGGGCGCGGTTTCTTGCGTTTGTGGGAATTGCGGCCATTCCCATGATGGCCCTGGAACTGGTCCGTCTTGCTGACAGAACCTGGTTGCACGTACATTCACTTGTTCATCCCACGGGACAGTTCCAGATGTCCGCTTGGAATTTCGTAGTTGGGCTCGGCTTTTATCACATCTTCAGCGTGCTCGGTATTCTCATTGAGCCCGCAATCGTCGAAATTGCCTCCAGTTCCGCACTCGGAGACGAATGCTCAATCACCTCTTCACTCCGCTTCGCACTGCTTCGGTGGCCACGGTATCTGTGGCTTGGACTCCTCAAAACGCTGCTGAATTTGGGCATCCCCGAGTTCGTGTTCTTACTCCTCGCAACGGGCGCAGCATTCCTGGCGGATGCCACAGGGCTCTTGGGCAAGGAATTTCGGTGGATGCTTTTATTGCTGGCACTGGCTGTGGTCGTCGCGGGATTCCAACTTTTTCTGTGGCTACTCGCGTGCTTTTCGTTCGCCATACCCGCGGCGGCACTTGAAGATCGAACCGCGTTCCAATCCCTCCGGCGTAGCTGGACTCTGACCAAAGGCACGCGGGCGCGCATCTGGTTCACCTGGCTGGCCGTCTTTCTTACCTCATCGCTTCTCGCCTGGGGACTATCGCTTCTCCTCTGGCAAATATTCCGCTTGCTCGGCAGTAGCGCGTCCTCGATGGCGTGGACGCGCAGCCTCTACTACGCGTCCTACTTCATCCTCAACGCAGCGGTGGGCACCCTCGTTCTTCCCATCTTCCCCATCGCCCTCACCCTCTTCTACTATGATCAGCGCATACGCCATGAGGGCTTTGACATCGAGAGGATGATGGACGTTGCCGGACTGAATCCGCCCGCAATGCTGGCTGCCGAAGAGAGCGCTGCTGCCCAGCAAACTCCGCTGCCCACCGAGGAGGAAACCCTCGCGTGAGCAGGCCCACCGCATCCGCATGGCTCGCACCGGTCGGCTGTCTTGCCGGCGCTCTGGCTGCGTGCCTCGCCGTAGCGCCTTCAAACGCCGCGGCGCAGGTGGTGGTTGCGCCCGCCACACCCACGTCAACCCAGTCCCACGACGCCTCGCGCGACGACTACCGCACCCACCTCCAGACCCTGACCACCCTCGTCGACGCCTGCGCCCAGGCACGCGATACAAAGGCCTGCGACCCGGCCCAGGTAGGCGCGGACGACCTCGTGCCGCTTGGCTCATCTGTCACCCCCGCGCAGAACGGTGCGCCCAACGCCGAGCGCCGCCTGGTGCGCTACGGCTGGCTGCGGGTGCTGCTCTCGAAGGCCCAGGACAAGGACGCGCCCTCAGCCAAGGCCAACCCTGCGCCGTCCAGCTCCGAGGTCAACCAGTGGCTCAACGTGCGGCCCATTCCGCCAACGACAGCGGAGTTGCTGGCGAGCGCCCGCAAGCGCCTGGCCGCTGAGCTGGCCCAGTCCAGCGCCGCGCCTGCGCCGCTGCCTGACCACAGCGCCGAGCGCGCGGTGATGAAGCAGGTGCTGGCCGGCCGCGACTTTGCCGGACTGGAAGAGACCAACCCCAAAAACTCCGCGCTTGAGAAAGTCAGCGATTGGCTCAACCGCATGCTGGAGAACGCGGTCAGCCTGAGCGCGCGCGCGCCCTGGCTGGGCCGCGCCCTGGTGTGGGGCTTTATTGTGGCCGTCTGCGTGGGGCTGGTGTGGGGGCTGCTGCAACTGGAGCGGCGCTGGCGCGTGCGCCTGGTTCCCGAGGAACGCGGCCCGGCTCCGGGCGCAGCCTCCGCCATCCCCTGGCAGGTGTGGCTTGAGGACGCGCGCCGCGCCGCCCAGGCCGGCCAGTGGCGCGAGGCCATTCACTTTCTCTACTGGGCCTCCATCTCGCGGCTGGAGTCGAAGCGCCTGTGGCCGGCCGACCGCGCCCGCACCCCGCGCGAATACCTGGCACTGGTGGCCGCGGACGACGCCCGCCGCCCTGACCTGGCGACGCTCACCGGCAGCTTTGAGCGCGTCTGGTATGGCGGCCGCGCGGCCGAGGAGAGCGACTACCGGCGCGCCGACCAGATTGCCCAGGCGCTGATCTCCGGCAGCGGCTCGACGGGGAGCGCCGTATGACCTTCCTCTCCTCGCTCGACGCCAAGGACCGCAAACTGCTGTTCATCTGCCTCGCCATTGCGCTGACCCTGGCCGTCGCCATCGGCTTTCTGCTGCCCAGCTCCAGCAGCAACAACAACCCGCTACCCTCGAGCTACCTCTCCGGCCAGCACGGCGCCCGCGCGGCGTATGAAACGCTGCTCCGCTCCGGCTATTCCATCGAGCGCTGGGAACGGCCGCTCGGTGAACTCGCCGCCACCGCGGGGCCGGATACGGTTGTCATCTTCGCCGAGCCCCTTACCCGCGAGCCCGCCAACCTGAAAGCCGTGCGCCAGATTCTGGAGCGCGGCGGCCGCGTGCTGGCCACCGGCCTGTGGGGCGGGTTCCTGCTGCCTGGCGAGGCCAGCGACATGCCCACCACCTTCAACTTTGCCGCGTGCAAACTCACACCCGAAGGCCTTGACCCGCTCTCCGGCACCGGCGAGGTGTGGATGGTACCCGAGGCCACCTGGAAGACCGGCAACCCGTCCCATCGCGTGGACTATAGCTGCGCCGGCGAGCCCGCCGTGGTGGAGTTCGACTGGGGCAAGGGCCACGCCGTGTGGTGGGCCAACGCCACGCCGCTCGAGAACGGGTCTCTCGCGAGGGCCAACGACCTGGACCTGCTGCTCAACTCGCTTGGGCCGCGCGAGGGGCACCACTTCTACTGGGACGAGTCGCTGCACGGCGAGATTCGCTCCACATGGAGCTACGCCTCCGGCCCTGCCTGGACCATGCTCTGGTTTGGCCTGCTGGCGCTCGGCGTGCTCATCGTACTCAGCTTCAGCCGCCGCTCAGGCCCGGTGCGCGAGCTGCCCACCCCCGTGCGCGCCACACCCATCGAGTTCCTTGAGGCGCTGGGCTCGCTCTATCGCAATGCCGGCGCGTCTTCGACGGCCGTGGCCATCGCCCTCGAACGCTTTCGACGCCACACCTTGCGCCTCTGCGGCCTGCGCGGTGCGCCCATGGAGACGGCCACCCTGGCCGCCGCGCTGCGCCGCCGCTTTCCGCAGACCGATCCCGGCCTGGAAGCCGATTTGGCCGCCTGCGAGGAGGCCGTGCGCGGAGACACGATTGCACCGCGCCAGGCCCTGCGGCTCATTCAGACCCTCCACGGCCACGAAGAACGCTTGTCCGCTGCCGCAAGACCGGGCGCAGCACCGCCAATACCCAAAGACACTGATCCCAATAAGCAGGAAAGGGCTTCATGAACGAGGAAAACCAGCAAGAATTAAACCAGGATTTAGACCAAAACACGAAAAGTGCCGAGCACCTGAGCGCGACCAACCAGCTCATTCGCCACTCCCGCCAGGAGCTGGGCCGCGTCATCGCCGGCCAGTCGCTTGTGATCGAGGAGGTGCTGATTGCCGTGCTCTGCCAGGGCCATGCGCTGCTGGAGGGCGTGCCCGGCATCGCCAAAACGCTGATTGTGAAGGCCCTCGGCCGACTTCTCGGTCTCGGCTTTCAGCGCGTGCAGGCCACGCCAGACCTGATGCCCGCTGACATTCTGGGCACCACCATTCTGCGCCCGGGCGCCGGTTCTGGTTCGGATTCGTTCACCTTCCACGCCGGTCCAGTCTTTACCGATCTGCTTCTCGTCGACGAGATCAACCGCATGCCCCCGCGCACCCAGGCCGCGCTGCTCGAGTGTATGGAGGAGCGCCAGGTCACCAGCGATGGCGTGCGCCGGCCGCTGCCCGCCTGGTTCACCGTCTTCGCGACCCAGAACCCGGTCGACTTTGAAGGCACCTATCCGCTGCCCGAAGCCCAGCTCGACCGCTTCCTGCTCAAGATTCGCGTCGCCTATCCGTCGGAGCAGGAAGAGCTGCAAATCCTGGAGCGCCACCACGCCGGCACCGGCGTCGGGCTGCTGGAAGACGCTCAGCTCACGCCCATCCCCGAGGGGCTGCTGGCCGCGGCCACCGCCGAGGTGCGCGTCATCCGCATCGAGCCCGAGCTCTACACCTACATCCTGGCCCTCACCCGCCGCACCCGCGAGTGGCCCACACTCACTCTCGGAGCCAGCCCCCGCGCCGCCCTGAGCCTGATGCGCGTAGCCCAGGCCGCCGCCGCCTTCGACGGCCGCGACTACCTGGTTCCCGACGACGTCAAGCGCGCCGTCAAGCCGGTCCTGCGCCACCGCGTCATGCTCAAGCCGGAAGCAGAGCTGGAAGGCTTCGACGCCGACCGCGTCCTCGCCGACGTAATCGCCGCCGTCCCGGTGCCGCGGAAATAAATATCCGAAAATTTGTGCGCTTTCTTGAAGAAATGGAATTGGCTATCTCCACAATCCAGACGGGATTCAAATGGCAATAAAGCAGATCAAGCGTGGTCCTTGGGGGATGGGTTTGCAGGCTATCGCTTTCATGTGCAAGCCCTTCTACAAGCTTTTCTTTGGGCGGTTGGACTTGCGACTATCTGACAAGAACACCCAGCGGCTTGCGGACGACATCCATGCCACTAGCGAGTTTGAGGGCCTGCTCGAAATGTACGGAGGAACAGCTTTGCCGCCCGAGCCAAACCATCGACCAGATGGATTTGATTGCGGTATCGTCTTCATCCAATTTAAGGACATCAGTTCCAAATCGTTCGCGGGCGAGGCGAATTGGACGCTTATCTGGTGTCTGTCTGTGAAACTGGCCGCAAGCCTTGGTGGAATCTGACTGAGGTATGGCTAGCCATCGCCACGACGGATTGGCCACCTCCGCCGTCCATTTATGATTCGCTCGGCCAGTATGGGAATTTCCAGAAAACATACTGGGGGCAACTGGTTGCTGCATTTTCAGCAGAGCAATACCCTATGACAAAGGAAAAGCTTCTGAAGCACAACCATCTTCCGATTCCAGAACAGATGGAGCTAAGGAAGATGAGTCTTCAGGAACAGGTGAGATATCGGTCAAGCGAACCCGAGAAATAGTCGATCATTTGAAGGGTACGGACTTCAGTCCGTACGTCTGAAAGTCCACAATAGGGCTGGCCTTCACTGGCCGCGGAAAATGGCCTTGAATGGGGGGAGTTCGACTATTGGCTTTTGCGGCATGAGGGAAGTTATGCCCTATTACAAAGCCTCTCGAAATCGGCTATGGGCGAGTTTTTCCGCAGCCTGTTTAGCCCCGGCATCTGCGGCGCTACGAAGACAGTGCCCGTGCCTGAAGGCTCACCAATTTGTGCCCCACTGGCAGTCAGGGGGGCTGAAGACCCCCCTGCTCCTTCCGCCGACTGCCACCTGCGCCGGATCGCAAATCAAGAGCGTAAACGCCCGGGGAACTCGAGGTGCAGTTGCCTGCCCATTCCTGTTATTGGTGGTGGTTTTTCTCTCCGGGCGCCTGAATTGCACCTTAGCCGGGCATAAAGCAGCCTTTCGGGCAAGGTTTCGCACCCCTTGGGGTATGATTGCGTCTATAGAGTGAGCGGCCTGTTCCCCTTTAGAGGGCTGCCCCGGTGGTGTGTGTGCCTCAATTGTTCAAGCGTCTCGTCTTCGTTCTTTCCGTGGCGGTGTTCGCCGCGCTCGGCCTCGGCTTCGGCCTGGGTGAGTTTGGGTTATTCGGCGTGCATGCCGGCGGCGACCAGGATGGCGCTTACCGCCAGATGCGCGTCTATGAGGAGGTTCTGAAGAAGGTCCAGACCGACTACGTGGTCGAGCCGAGCGTTACGGATGTGACCACGGGCGCGCTGCACGGGCTGCTGGAGTCGTTGGACTCGGATTCGAGCTACCTGACGCCGACCGAGTACAAGATTTACAAGGAACGGCCGACGACCGGCGTGGCCCAGGTGGGCATTAATGTGTCCAAGCGGTTTGGGTACGCGACCGTGGTCAGCGTGACGCCCGGTTCGCCCGCGGACAAGGAACACATCACCGATGGCGACGTGATTGAGTCGATCGGCGACCAGTCAACGCGGGAGCTTTCGCTGGCTGTGATCCGGCTCATGCTCGACGGCAAGCCGGGCACGCA
>Ga0302278_10003296_pt1 | contig 17799 bp, 16 predicted proteins | sample III_Bog_N3_2_FD_194543 | JGI IMG/M metagenome (GOLD analysis project Ga0302278, IMG submission 194543) | Peat permafrost microbial communities from Stordalen Mire near Abisko, Sweden - III_Bog_N3_2 | ecosystem: Environmental > Terrestrial > Soil > Wetlands > Peat | place: Sweden: Abisko...
GTGCGAGAACCCGCACGGCCACAACTATCGCGTGCTGGTGACGCTGGCGGGCGAGGAGCTGGACGAGGCCGGGCTGCTGCTGGACTTCAAGCTGCTGAAACACCTGCTGCGCCCGGTGGTGGAGCGGCTGGACCACCTGATGATCAACGAGATTGCTCCGTTTACCGAGCTGAACCCCTCGGCGGAGAACCTGGCGCGCTACTTCTACCAGCAGACCGCCAAGCAGCTAGAAGAGATGACCGGCGGACGGGTTCGGGTGAAGGACTGCACGCTGTTCGAGACCGACACCAGCTTCGCGCGCTACTACGAGTAGGACTCAAGAACTCTAATCCGGGAGCGTTTTGCGGTAGAGCAAGGCGTGCAGGCTCTGCGCGTAGAAGTCTATTTCTGTGCCCGCCTGGGTGTAGCCGATCGACTGGTAGAAACGGATTGCTTCTGCGTTGCCGGTGAAGACGTGCAGCTCCATTTTTTCGGCGCCGGCGGAGTGGAGTTTGCTCTCGACCACGGCCATGAGACGCTGCGCAAGGCCGCGGCGGCGAGATGCGGGAGCCACATCCAGCGTGACCACATAGCCGGTGCGCTGGTCCAACTGCGTGATACAGAAGCCTGCCAACTCCCCTTGCGCCCCATGGTTCTCTGCTTCGGCCAGCACGGTGACTGCGCCGGGGGCCTCGGCAAAGCCGCGCATGGCCCCGCGGCTGAACTGGAAGACTGGAGCAAAGCAGATGAGATCGAGCGCGTACATTGCCTGCCAGTCGCCAGGGCGATAGCTGCGCAGCGTTGCGCTGATCTCGGAGTGGTTCGGAGTTACGGCTAGAGCCACCGGCGCACCAGCCTGCGGACAAGTTCGGCGGTGAGGCCGTAGACCACGAAGGAGGCGATCTGGCTGCCGCGCTGGCGCGCGATCTGGATCTCGCGTTGGGCTGTGAGGCCAGGCGCGGGCTGCGCGGTCGTGCATTTCAGCTTCAGGAACGGCCAGCATCCGACAACCCGCGCGTGCTGCACGGGCAGTTCGCCTTGGTGGACCACGGCATCCAGCGCCAGGCCGAAGCTGGCCCCGTGTTTCGCGGTGGCTTCGGGATAGAACTCGGCGACCGCTCCGTATGCAGCGCCGGTCACCGCGCCGAGTCCCCAGCGGAGGGCTTCATTCTGCTTCTCCTCTGCGACGGACAACGGGGCTTCCGCGGCCACGCACTCGGCAGGTGGAACTGGAGACTCCGGCTCAGGCTTCGGCTGCGGGGGAAAGATGCGCTCGGCAAGGGATTTGGCGGCTGTTGCGGCCAGCCCGGCGATCAAGCCGGCGATGAGTCCCTTGGCCAGCGACTTGTGCTTTTTCACCGCCGCTACTTTTGTTTCGCTCATGACAATCCCTTCAGCCTCTTGCCCTCAGCCTCTCGCGCCAGTTTGGGCCAACTTTGTAGGATGCATCAGCGCGACATCGCGTGTGTTTGACTGCTTCGATTGGCGAGCTGCGCCGGCAAGAATGGAATTGTAAACGCATGAGCGGGCTGCCGCTGGGGAATTTGCGAGGCCGGGTTCAGCGAAGGCCGGCTTCGGGCCACTCGTAGACCACAACGCCCATGTCGCCGAGGGTTTTGATGGCGGCTTCGACGTTGCGGCGAACAGTGGGACGTGCCGAGACTGGCGTGTCGTGCGCCTCCTCGATGGCAACCACGCGACCATAGGGCCAGGAGTCCTGCGGCACCGCGTCGAGGGCAGCGGGCAGGTCGCTGACGCGCACTGTAAGGTCCTGGCGGCGCGCGGCGACGGGACGCAGCATTCCGCCCGCGCCCAGTTCGCTGGAGTTGGCATCGGCCTGGGTGACATGCAAAGTGGCCATGTTCTCTTCGACCGTCAGGTAGGGGTTCTCCCATTCGGCGAGGCTGGGGATGGCCATGTAGCGGCTCTTGGAGGGAGGCGGGATCAGGTCCAGTTGCTGACGCGCGGAGTCAACCGCCTGCGGACTGGCGGTTGGAACCGTCACACCCGCCGATACGCGTTTGCAGCCCGTGAGCAGCACTGGAGATGCAGCCAGGCAGAGGGCCGAAACCAGCGCCAACGGCAGCCTTGCCCGGGAGGAAGAAGGTCTGATGGAGAAGATGCGACCAAGGGACGAAAGAGGAGGAACAGTCATACGCACGTCTTTAAGCATACCAAGAGGTTGGATGCGGTTTCCACAAGACGCACTTCTATGGCAAGGAAGAACCTGCACTTGCAACAACAACGGGCAGCCCGCGACGCGCAGACGATACAATCGAAGGATGGTCAAGGGAATTACGTTGGTGACGCCGGTGGGTTCGGAGGCGGCGCAGGAGAGGCTTGCCGGCCTGTTGGGCGCGCTGGGCTTCGAGGCGGGCAAGGGCTGGGAGGATGGAAGCGGACGCGGCGCAGCATTCCTGGCGCCGCTGGGCAATCTGGAGCTGGTGGCAGGGCGCGCGCCGGCTGTGCCTCCTGTGCTTATCGAGGTCACACAGCTCGACCAGGTTCACGCGGTCGTCGCGCAGTGGATGGAGGCCAACCATAGCGCCGAAGAGGTTGCCGAGCTGCTGTCGGAGGTTGCGCCGACGCACTGGAGGTCGCGGCTGTTTACGGTGGCGCTGGACCCGGTGCTTCTGGTCGGGTTCTGGGAGTCGGAGGATGCGCTGCATGGCAGGCCCATCGCCGTTGAGGGCGATCTGTCGGCGGCGGGAATGCGGTTTGCGATTGTGGTGGCGCGCTGGAACGCGGTGATCACCGAGCGGCTGCTGCAGGGCGCGCTGGATGGGCTGCTGCGCTCGGGCGCGGCGCGCGCGGAGATCGAGATTGTGCGCGTGCCGGGCGCGTGGGAGATCCCATCGGCTGCGCGAACGCTGGCGGCGTCGAAGAGCTGCGACGCGATTATTACGCTGGGCTGCCTGCTGCGCGGCGAGACGGCGCACTACGAGGCGATCTACACGGAGGTGGCGCGCGGCATTGGGCAATCGCAACAGGAGACGGGCGTGCCGCACTCGTTTGGCGTGCTGACCTGCGAGACGCTGGAGCAGGCGCTGGACCGCGCCGGAGTGAAGGCGGGCAACAAGGGATTCGAGGCGGCAATGGCAGCGATTGAGATGGTGTCTGTAACGAGGAAACTAGCGGGGAAGAAGTAAATGGGCACGCGCCGCAAGTCCCGCGAACTGGCCATGCAGATGCTGTTCCAGGGCGACCTGGGCAAGCAGACGCCGGAGGAGGTGCGTGGGCTGTTCTGGCCCTCGCGCGACGATGTGGACGCGGAGACGCGCGGATTCGCCGAAGACCTTTATCGCGTTGCCAGCGAGCGGCGGGCAGAGATCGATGCGCTGATCGAGTCTCATGCCGAGAACTGGCGGCTGGAACGGATGGCGGTGGTGGACCGCAACCTGCTACGCGCCGCTGTCGCCGAGCTGCTGGGCTACCCGAAGACGCCGGCCGCCATCGTGATCAACGAGTCGCTGGAGATAGCGCGCCGCTACGCAGCGCCGGAGTCTGTTCAGTTCCTGAACGGAGTGCTGGACGCCATTGCGCGCGACGTGCTGAAACAGCGCCTCGGCTGAGCTGAACGACAACGCCATCTCCATAAGACACATCTGGCCTCCCGCTGGGGGAAGCCAGATATCGGCGGTTCCGTATGTGGCGGGGCTTACAAGAGGGGAGCTGCGACTCTGGCGGCTGCCGCTTCACTGAATTTTGCGATTGGCCGGACCGAGTTGCGGCCATTTTCCTTGGCCTCATACATTGCCGCATCGGCGCGGCGCATCATTCCTTCCCAACCACCCTGGGCGGGGTCAAGCTGGGCCACGCCGGCGCTGATGGTAAACCGGATTGGCTCGTCCTCGAAGGGGATTTCCAGGGCTTCCACGGTCTGCCTGACGCGCTCGGCCGCCATGATGCCCGCCGAGGCCGTAGTGTTGGGCAGCAGGATGGTGAACTCTTCGCCACCGGTGCGGGCGAGCACATCGTTGGCGCGCATCATCGGTTTGATCTGGTGCACCAGGGCCTGCAGCGCGGCATCTCCGGCAGCGTGTCCACGCGTGTCGTTGAGGTGCTTGAAGTGGTCGATATCCAGCACGATCATGCAGGGCAGGTGGCCATAGCGGATGCTTCGCGTGGTCTCGCGGAGGGCTGTTTCCTCCATGGCGCGGCGGTTGAGGGCACCGGTAAGGGGATCGGTGCGCGCCTGCTCGGCCAGCTCCTTGCTTAGCTCCGTGACCAGGAACCAGAGGACGCACATGACCATGCAGGTGGCAAGAAAGGCCATTCCGGCCAGCGAATACACCCATTTCGGATCGGTATGGGCACGATCGGTGAGGTCAGCCTGCCTATAAAACATATCCGTCAGGACGGCGCGGAATGTCATGATGACCGCATCCGCGACGAGGATCACCGCCGTGACACGCGCCACCGCGGCAAACGGCCCGCGCCCGTGCTTCAGCAGAATCCAGGCGGCTGCACCGCAGACCACAATATTGGGAATGTTGATGACATTGCTGATGTACGGGACTTTGTCGAGAAACAGGATGGTATAGACCACCAAAGCAAGCCCGATGGCGGCGAAGGGCCACCATTGCCGAATCGGCTTGCGCAGCACAAACCAGCGCAGGCCCAGCAACTGCATCACGAAGGAGACCAGGTAAAGCTCGTTGGTCACCATGCCGCCGAGGACTGGGGAGATATTCCCTTCCAGGCCCTGCAGAACCAGTTTGACCAGCCCGACGACCATCCCACCGGCAAACCACCTCAGCCCTGTCACGCTGCGGTTACGCCACGCAAGCAGACAGAGGCAGACCGTAAACACGGTCACAGAGACGATATTCGTGAAGAAAAAGGTACCGTAATTGATCACGTTGAAATGGCCACTTCCTTGCAGAACATAATAGACGGACTGCGAAGGATTGTACTTTTCTTTAAATAACTAAATGTTGTCCCGAACCAGGAAGAGTTCCATTCAACTGGAAACCCGTCCGGATGGGAGCCTGATTGACTGATACTGCCCTGCGCCTCCCGCCTTCTGAACTGAAGCTCCGGATGAGGGGGTCTTCAGCATCTTGCGGAAGCTGGAACAGGTACAGTTTAGGATCATTGCGAGATTGTGTATTACAACTTTTGTGGTGGAGAGGATGCCCCATTCGCTGCTACGGGGCCGATGCAAGAACAAAAGCTGGAGTTCATGGGGAAAAAGCTTCGGGATGATGTGTTTTGACGCAGATCTTCGGGGTCCTTCGACTCCGCCTCTCGCGATAAGACTGCGAGAGGCTCCGCTCAGGATGACAGCTTTTATAAAAGGAACTTCTGAGGCAGGACTCTAGGTTGTCTTGCGCGGCTTCTGCACCATCAGATTGACCGGCACAATGGCCCCGGCGGGGGTGGTCAGGTTGGGCGCCAGGGTCGATGAATCGGCCAGTGGGCTGCGGGTGATGATGTGGACCAGGTTGTCTCCCGAGGTCCCCGCGTAGAAGGTGGAGTTATCCGCGCTGACGACACCGGCGATGGGAGCCGTTGCGGAGCCTGAGAGCTTGATGTAGGTGGTAGTCCCCTGTCCGCTGGCGGATGGAGCATAGGCAGGCAGAACGCCGCCGGAACCGGTGTAGGTGATGAAGGCGAGCGTCGAGTCCGGGGTCGGCCAGACCCCGGTGATGGCAGTCGCCGTAAGCGGAGTGAGATGGGTAGTGGTGAGCGTGTCGGAGAAGCTCAGCGTGCCGGTCAAGGGGCAGGCAACGCTGACGGTGGCACCATTCATATTGCCGGCAGGAATACTGACCCGCAGATCGCTCAGGGTTGGCGCTGGCGTCACGCTGGCGCCGATCACATGCATGCCATCGTTGGTTGCGGCGAGGCGGTCGGTGATTGCCGGGGAGCTGTCGGCCGGCGGATAGAAGACATTGGCCTCGTTGGTCGGCGTGGTTGGCGAGCTCACCGCGCAGTAGCTGCGCGCCGTGGTGGTTGGGCCGGCAAAGTACGCCCCGACGGCGGGCACTGTGACGGCTACGTCGGTCACCGGCGTTCCGGCCGATGTTGCGGGAGTGATGCTGGTCCAGCCGGAATTGGTCGAGTACACCAACAACTGATTGCCGGCGGTGATGTAGACGGTCTGGCTGTCTGGGGCGAACTCGGCGTGCGTTGCCACACCGCCGTAGGTGGAGAGGACACCGCCGGCGGAACTCTCCAGCGAGATGATCTGCCGCACCGGATCGCTGAGGACGAGGATGTCTCCGTTGGGCGAGATGGCGAGCACGTTGCCCGGCGAGGAAGGGTCCGTACGCGTGATGCTCAGCGTGTTGACGGCATTGACCACCATCAGCGCCGTCGAGCTGCCCATGTAGAGGGTGGAGCCGTCATTGCTGATGACCATGGAGTTGGGCACATAGGGCAACAGGTAGGGCTGCCCCAGCACGGAGGTCGTGAAGTCGATCTGCGCCATGTACTGGGACTGCGTGCTGGCCATATAGAGGACGGTGCTGTTGGTGCCGGGAGCGGTGATATTGACCGAATTCGATGTGACAGGCTTGCCGTTGCCGAAGAGGCCGATCTGGTTGTACGACGACATATTGCAATTGGGCGGCTGGCACACCGCGGAGATGGAGGCGGCCCCGGCCAGAGGCGGGGTCACCGTTCCACCCAGGCTGGCTGGAATTGTGGTGGGCGCGGTTGACACATACTCCAGGTTCAGCCCGGTCAGGGATACTCCATTGGTGTCGATGGCGGAGGCCACCAGCGCCTGCGGGTTGTTCTGGTTGACGACGACGGGATTGGCCGTTGAGCCGGGTGTTGTGAGGGTGATCGACGCGGGCGGACAGGTGGAGAAGAAGCCCGCCGAACTGGCCGCGTCCGCTATGTTCGCGGAGATCAGCACCGATCCGGGTTGGTTCGCCGTGGCCACGCCGTTCTGGTCGATGCTGACGACGGGCGAGATTGCCGTGGTGGACGAGGCACCCTGCGCGCTTAATTGCAGATGCCCCGCCAGGCAACTGATGTTGGTCTGGTTGGCGCCGGTTCCGGCGTAGACCCGCGCGACAAGCTGGGCGGTCGATCCCTGCGAGATGCAGGAGTTGGCCAGATAGGGCGGCGCGGTGACCGCGCCTGTCGTGGCCAGCGGGCAGCAGGCGGTTGTGGGATCGGTCGTGCAGTTGGACGACGGACCTCCCAGCACAATACTGGTTACGACGGGATGCACGAAGACAGGCAGCGGATTGCTGGTGACGCCGTTGAAGCTTGCCGAGACATAGGCGATGCCCGGCTTATTGGTGGCGGTGCAGTAGGTGAAGTCGGGAATGCCGCCGCCGGAGTTGCGGTTCCACGATCCCGCGCAGAGCCGGCCGGTGTTTGGCTGGATGTCGGCGATGGTCATGTCCGTGGTGCCGTAGGTGTATGCCCCCACCGAGACGCTCGAGCCCTTGCAGTCTGTGGTTGTAGGCCCCTGGAGCTGTCCGATCTCCGCGAAGTTCAGCGAGACGCCATAGGTGATGGGCTGCAACGTGATGGTGGCGGCCTGGGTCGTGGTCATGCCGGAGTCGCCGCCATTGCAGAAGGTGGGCGCGAGATTGTGCGCGCAGCCCGAGATCGAGACACCGAATGGGATCGAAGACAGAAGCAGAACAGACAACGTGACAAACCGACGCATTAAACCTCCCCGTCCAACTGGAACCAGAGCTGAACGGTCACACCGCTGACGCTAGTTACACATATGTCAGTGTAGAAGCTGCGCAGACGGGACGCAAATAAGCGTCGAGGATTCGACGGACGGGAAGCGATGGAGAGCCGATTCTACCGTTCCGCTACATTGGCGGCATCTGGGCCTGGAACCAGCCGATGGTGCGGCGCAGCAGGTCGCGCTGGTGCTGCGGGTCGACGAAGTGGTGGCCCTCGCCGGGATAGACCACAAGCTGTGTCTTCACTCCTTCGGCACGCAGTGCGTGCCAGAACTCGAAGCTCTGCGGAGCGGGACACTCTCCGTCGCGGTCGCCCACCAGCAGCAGGGTTGGCGTTTTGACGTTCTTGATGAAGTTGATGGGAGAGCTTCTGGCGTAGACCGCCGGGTCGTCGTAGACGGATGCGCCGAAGAAGGGGAGCATCCACTGGTCGATGGAGTTCTGGCCGTAGTAGCTCTGCCAGTTGGCTAGGCCCGCACCGGCGACCGCGGCCCGGAAGCGCGTGGTCTGGGTGACGGCGAACATGGACATGAATCCGCCATAGCTCCAGCCAGTGATGCCTTCGCGCGATCTGTCGATGGGAAAGCGCTTCTCGATCAGGTCTACTCCGGCGAGGACGTCGCGCAGATCGCCGTAGCCGAAGTCCTTGACGTTGGCCTGGGTGAAGCGTTCGCCCTGGCCGAAGCTGCCGCGCGGATTGGGATAGAAGACGAAGTAGCCGAGCGCGGAGAAGGGGGCGGCGGTGTAGGTCGCGCTCGGCCAGCGCGGCGTCATGGCGTTCGACGGGCCGCCGTGGACGCTGACGATGAGGGGATATTTTTTCGCTGGATCCCCGTCGTTCGGAGTCCAGCCCGCGGGATAGAGCAGCCAGCCCTGGATGGGAAGGCCGTCGCTGGTGTAGTCGATGGATTCGGCCTTGCCCCACGCAGGCTGGATGGCGTCGTTGAGGTGAGTGATCTGCCTGAGGTTGTCGGAGGGCCCGGCCCAGACCTCGGGCGGGCGCGCGAAGGACTGGCGGATGAGGGCGATGTTGGGCGAGTGGCTGGCGAGGGAGACGCTCATCGAATCGTCGTCGGCGTAGATTGTCTCGGGAAAGGTGAAGTCGAGGCCGGGAACGTCCTTGCCGGTGGCGAGATCGAGCGCGGCGATGCGGCTGCTGCCGCCAAAGTGCTCGGAGATGCCGAGGGTGTGGTCGTCCAGCCATGCGATGTAGGCGGGCGAGGCGGGACGGTTGGGGGTGAGGTCCTTCGGCTCGGCGTTATAGGGCCCAGGATATGAAATGACGTAAACATCACCACCAGTCGAGCCCTGGTCTGACATAATGCCGCCGATGAAGGCGATCTGCTTGCCGTCGGGGGAGAAGCGCGGGACGGCGATCTGAAGGCCGTGGAGCGGGCCGGATACCTTTTCGGGATTAAGCAAGAGAGCCGGGCCTAAGAGGCCGCCACCAACACCGGCTCCCATTCCCGGCGGTGCGTTTTTCCAGACACTGTCCCGATATTCCTTGCTTTGCGCTGGGCCAGCCCCGACCGAGATGACGTAGAGGTGAGCCACCCACCAGTTGTTTTCGCCGGGCGGAACGGCAGCAACGAAGACAATTTGACTTGAATTGGGCGACCAACTGAATTCGTAAGCATGTAGATTTGCCGGTGACACGAAGCGAAAAGCGCTGGATGCCAATTCTATGGCGGCGACACGCTGGACTTCGACGTTGTCTTCGCCGATGACGCCAGACCAGGGCTTCATTGCGGCGGTCGCGCCAGCCGAGCGCGTGGCGTTTTCGACGTAGAGGAAGGCGATGGATTGGCCGTCGGGCGACCACTGGAGCGAGCTGACCGTTCCGTGGAGATGGCTCACCTGCTTCATCGCGTTGGCGGCCAGGGTCCAGACGAAGATGTTCAGCTGCGCGGTTGGCTGTAACTTTCCGTTGCTGGCATTTTGATCGCTGGCACTTCCGCCGCTGGCATCTTGGCCACTGGCATTTTGGCTACTGTCGGAGCAGTTGGAGAGGAAGGCAAGCTGCGAGCCATCGGGCGACCAGGCGGGATGCGATGCGGTGCAGTTGCCGGGCTTGCCGCGCGTCGCGTCGCCGATGGCGCTGGGCGCGAGGACGCGGTCCTGCGCGGCGGGCTGAGACGGTTCAGCAGGAGCGATGCGCGTGAGGTGCAGCTCCGAGCCGCGCTCTGTGTGAAGCGTCCAGGCTACGGTGTTGCCGTCGGGCGAGATGGCGGCGAAGGTTGGCGTGCGGACGCGATCCAGAGAGTCGAGCAGCGCGGCGATGCGCGGATCGGATGGATTGGCGGTCGAGGCTGGAGCCGGCTGCGCGACCTGAGCAGAGGCTGCCAGATGCAGGCAGAGTACGGCAGTGACAGCGGCGAGAAAGAGACGGAAGGAGGAGCGAAGCTTCAGCAAATCCATAGGGAAAGGCTAGCAGGACTCGCGGCGCAATGCAGCGCGGAAGGCTAGTGGCTGGGGAGGAGGAGCTGGCGGGTGTGGATGGTGGATTGGGTCTCGGGGACTCCGCCGTCGTTGACCTGGACCTCGGCGGGCGTGCCTGCGAAGACAATGCGAGTGGAGGCGGAGGAGCGGCCGGGGATGCGCAGCCGCTGGGTCTCGGATGCGGAGGTGGAGCGTACGGTGACGGGGACCTCGGCTGCGGCGAAGCCATCGTTGCGGACCTCGACGGCGACCAGCCAACCGGCGGGCAGGCCGGTGCGCGAGGTGAGCTGGCTGGGGGTGACGCTGACGATGGAGAGGTCGGGAAGGCCGCGGTCGCGGTAGACCCAATCGTCGAAGAACCAGCGGAGGTCTTTATGGGAGGAGTTCTCCAGCGTGCGCTGGAGACCGATGGGATCGAGGTCGAGGCGCGGGTCGAGGCGGTAGGTCTGGAGGGCCTGCTTGAGCGCGTCGTCGCCGACGATGGAGCGGAGCATCCACCAGACGGCGGCGGCCTTGGTGCGGTAGAAGACATCGGTGGTGGCGGTGGCGAGGCTGGTGCCTGCGGGGCTGAGGGTGGAGTCTGGAAGTTCCGGCTCGGCGAGGGCGAGGGAGCGGGCGGCGTCCTGAAGTTCGGCGAGCGCGGCGGCGCGGCCCGCGGTGCGCTCGGTCCAGAGCACGGAGAGGAACTGGGCGAGGCCCTCGTCGATCCATGGGCGGGAGGAGTGGATCCAGGCGTGCGCGAGGGAGTGGGCGAGCGCGGGGGCGAGGGTTGCGGGCTCGACGGCGCGCATGGGGAGGACGAGGAGAGCGTCGTCCTCAAAGGGCTGGCCGGGGTGGTCGAGGATGGTGAGGGATGTGAGCGGTTGGGGGCCGAGCCAGTCGGTGAGGAGCGGCTCGACGAGGGCGGCGGCGGCGGCGTAGGCGGGAAGGGCGTCGTAGTGGTCGGTGACGGCGGCGATGAGGTTGGGGTTGGCGGGGGTTCCGGTCTGGCTGGCGGGCCTGTCGGTGATGAAGAGGCTGGGCGAGCGGAAGCCGAGCGGCTGCGCATCGAAGAGAGCGGTGGCGACGCCGGGAGACTCGGCCTCGGGCAGGTTGGCGTTGTCGCTGATGGCGGCGAGCGGCTGGCGGAGGCCGCAGAAGAAGGCTGCATCGGGCGGATCGCCGGTGTACTCGACGGCGAGGCGGAGGCGGACGGTTGCGGCGGAGTTGCGCAGGCGGGCGAGGCCGACGGATTGGAAGAGCTTGGCCCCGTCGCCGAGGAAGACGGGCGGCGAGGAGGCGGGAATCCAGAGGACGTTGCCGAATCCGCGCAGGGCGGTGAGCGAGGGCGAGATGGAGTCCCAGTCAGATTGGAGGGCTTGGTCGTCTGGCGCGCCGATTCGGGTGAGGCGTTCGGCGGAGGGCGGGATCGAGCCGGAGTAGAGCGCGGTGAGCGTGACGGACGCGCCGGGGACGAGCGGCTGCGGGAGCGGGACGACGGCTTCGGTCATCCGGCCGGTGTGGTCGGCGTCGGTGTCAATGAGGTGGGCGGCGAAGGGGAGCGGAGTGGTCGGGCCGCTGGGGAGGGTGCGAGTGGAGATTGCGTCCCAGTGCAGCGAGGAGCTGATCTGGAGGATGAGGCGGGTGAGCGGGGCGGCGCTGTCGTTGCGGAGGGTGAGGCTGGCGCGAACGGAGATGGCGGCGGAGGCTGGAGTGAGGTGGACGTCGAGGTCGTAGGCGGTGAAGGCGATGGCGCTGCGCTCGGCGTCTGTGACGGCGAGCGAGCCGGATTGCGGGGGCGCGGCGGGATTTGTGGGCTGAGGCTCTACGGGTGCATTCAGATCGCGGGAGAAGATGATTTTTCCGGGCGGCGGTTGGTCTGTCTGCGGTGCGGGCGACTGCTGCGCGAGCGCGAGTCCGGCTCCCAAGGTCAGGGTCAAGATGATGGCGAAAGACGAACAACGGCGGGTCACGAGCCGAGTCCTTTGCGGGGCTTGGTGAATGCGGCGGGCCTGGAACTCGGGATTGGCTGCGCGGGGCGGCTGCGCTGGCGCATGGCTTCGTACATGACGACGGCTCCGGCGACCGAGACGTTGAGCGAGGAGACCATTCCGGCCATGGGGATGCGCAGGAGGTGGTCGCAGGTTTTTTTGACCAGATCGTGCAGGCCGGCGCCCTCGCGTCCGAGGACGAGGACGCAGTCGGTGCGGAAGTCGAAGTCGGTGTAGTCGGGTGTACCGCGCTCGTCGAGGCCGAGCACCCAGACGTTGGCCTGCTTCATCTGCTCCAGGGCGCGAACGAGGTTGGTGACGCGTGCGATTCGGACGTGTTCGGAGGCCCCGGCGGAGGTCTTGGCGACGGTCGCCGACACCGGTGCAGCCCGGCGCTCGGGCAGGATGACGCCGTCGATGCCCGCGCCGTCGGCGGTGCGCAGGAGCGCGCCGAGATTGTGCGGGTCCTCGATGCCGTCGAGGGCGAGGAAGAAGCGGTGGCCGGATGTGGCCGCGTCGCTCGTGGATTTTTTTTCGGGCGAGGGCGCGAGCAGGTCTTCGATGGTGAGGAAGGCTCGCTCGCGGACGAGGGCGACGGCCCCCTGGTGGGCGTCGGTGTGGGCCATGCGGGTGAGCTGGTCGCGGGATTCGAGGGTGATGCGGACGTTGGCGTCGCGACAGAGCTGGGCGAGACGCTCCAGGCGGGCGTCGCCGCGCTCGCGGGCGAGCAGGACGCAGTCCAGCCGGCGCGCGCCGGAGCGGACGGCCTCCTCGACCGGGTGCAGGCCGTAAAGAACTTCCATGGAATCAGTTTACTTGTAAAAATGATCTCGCCAAGACCGGGGCTTTGGTCTTAGAATCCCTAGAGAACTATTTTCGTAGCATTTTCGCCAGCGGCGTCCGCCCCGGAAGGTATCTAGTTGATGCGTTTACTGACTCGCAAGGAAAAGAGCGGGGGCGACCGAGACTTTTCCCAGCAAGGTCGCGTCTCTAAGAGTATGGGCAGCGCAGCGATCGCCATCTCGATGGAACAGGCGGAGCAGAGCCAGCGTGAGAACGCGGCCATTGCGCACGGCCTGAAGAACCATGACACCGAACTTCTCGACCACCTGATTGAGCTGTACCAGCACCGGCTGTTGCGCTACCTGCTGTTTCTGACGGGCAAGCGCGAGGTTGCGGAAGACCTGTTCCAGGAGACGTGGATGCGGGTTCTGCTGCGCGGCGGGCAGTACAACGGGAAGGCGCGCTTCGACACATGGCTGTTCACGATTGCGCGGAATCTGGTGATCGACCTCTCGCGCAAGCGGACGATGGCGTCGCTGGATGAGATGAGCGAGCCGACGGACGATGGACGCGCGTTCGAGATCGCGGCCGAGGGGCCCTCGCCGATGGAGCAGTTCGAGGGCAGCGAGGACCGCGCCGAGGTTGCCGCAGTGCTGCTGAAGCTGGAGCCGAACTATCGCGAGGTGCTGATGCTGCGCTTCCACGAGGAGATGTCTCTGGAAGAGATTGCAAGCGTGACTCGGGCACCGCTGTCCACGGTGAAGTCGCGGCTGTATCGCGGACTGGCCGCTCTGAAGCCGGAGATCGAGACCCTGCGCGGCATGCGTGGGATGGAGGCGACTGGATGAAGGTCTCCCTTGAACCACAATTCGATTCCCCATTAAATTCTCTGCCGGATGATGCGGCTGCGCTTGCGTACAGTGCGCAGGACGGCATCGATTTAGGCGCGCGCGCGTGTGTGGTGAACCGCACGCACCGCGTGGTGCGCGAGCGGGCTACGGTGATGCAGGCGCGGCGCAGCCATGCGCGCAGCCTGATGGTTCCGCTGGCCATCTGCTCCGTACTACTGATCCTGATCGGAATTACGGTATGGAGCGGTATCTATCAATATGAGGCAGTTGAGGCGGCCGAGGCGGTGCAGGCCAATGTCTCTACCCTGGCCGCGACCGACGCGAGCAATCACTTTCTGGTGGTGCTGCTGTGGTTTGCGCCGGTATCGATTGCGCTTCTGGCCGCTGTCTGGATTCGCCATGCGCGCCACAATTCCAACGACGAGGCACGCTAATGCCAGAGAGCTGGAACCAGAGGACATCTGAATCTTCCGACGGACAGGGCGGGAGCGAACACGACGGGCTGAAGATGATCCCGATCTGGTCGATCGTGCTGGCTGTTGTGTTGTTTGTGGGCTGGCAGATCTTCAGCTATCACACGCAGGCGCATCATCACGGGCCGATGCCGATGCGCCTGCTGATGGACTACATGACGGGGACAGCACTGGCGAGTTATGTACTGCTGGTGGGCTACGTCAGCCGCGATGTGAAGCGGCGAAATATGCCGGCGCTGCTGTGGATGCTGGTGGTGGTGGTGATGCCGGGAGGGATCGGGGCGGTGGTGTATTTCCTGCTGCGCCAGCCGGTGATGATCCGCTGCCCACACTGCACGACGGAGCTGACGGCGGGGGTCCACTTCTGTCCTCAATGCCAGTTCCAGGTGGCGCCGGTGTGCGGGCAGTGTTTTCGCGGAGTGCAGACCACGGACGTGTATTGCCCGCAGTGCGGGCACAACGTCACCCAGGACGGCGGCCCGGCGCGGCTGCACGCCTTCAGCGACAACTAGCAGGACAGGTGTAAGGTTTAAGGGTCAGGTGTAAGAGAAACTGCGCCCGGACTTTCTATCCGACCCCTTATCCCTGACCGCTTACCCCTGTCACGATGCCCCTAACCGCGCTCATCATCGACGACGAACCGCTGGCCCGGCAGGAGTTGCTGTATCTGCTGCAGTCGGCGGAGGGTGTGGAGGTGGTGGCACAGGGCTCGAACGGCATCGAGGCGGTGGAACTGGTGCGCGTGCATAAGCCGGACGTGGTCTTCCTGGACGTGCAGATGCCGGGGTTGGACGGGTTTGCGGTACTCAAGAAGCTGATCGACAAGAAGATGGGATTGCCGCAGATCGTTTTTGCGACGGCGTTCGACCAGTATGCGGTGCGCGCGTTCGAGGTCAATGCGGTCGATTATCTGCTGAAGCCGTTCGATCGCAAGCGGGTGCTGAAGACAATTGAGAAGGTGCGGGCGAGAATCGCGGGGCGGACGGATGCTGCGGTCGATGCACCCAGCACCGACGCGCGGCTGGATGCGCTGCTGCGGTTGGTGGAGGAGCGCACGCAGCCGTTAAAACCCCAGACGGGCAAGGTGATCGTGCGCGCGCAGGGGCGGCTGCTGCTGGTGGACCAGAAAGAGATATGCTTTGTGTCGATCGAAGGCGGGGCGATCAGCGTAATGACGCGCGGGGTGGAGGGGCAATCGAACTGCCGCACGCTGGAGGAGCTGATGGAGCAGCTTGACCCGGAGGCGTTCTGGAGGGCGCACCGCTCGTTCATCGTGAACATCCAGCACATCCGCGAGGTTGTGCCGTGGTTCAAGTCCAGCTATCAGTTGCGCATGGACGACGCGAAGAAGACGGAGATCCCGGTGAGCCGGGCGCAGACCAAGCGGCTGCGCGAGCTGTTCAACCTGTAAACCTAGCGACTCAGGGCATTCCGAACTTGCCGAAGCGATAGACGAGGCCGATGGATCCGAGGGTGGAATAGAGCTTTCCCGAGGCGGTTGGCACAGCGCCCCACTGCTGATATTGGCCATCGACCTTGATGGCAATATGGTTGGTGAGGTCGTAGTCGAAGCCGGCGCCGGGGGAGTAGACGTATGTAGTGGTCACACTGTAGCAGGTGTTGTTGAATCTGTATCCATTGCCTGGACCGTTACTGGTGGAACAAGTTTCCTCATAGTTCATCTCTCCGCGGCCGAAGAGGAAGTCTCCGTAGGGGTGAACGCGACGGCCGAGGAGGAAGTCCAGCCTGAGTCCACCGAGGCCATCTTTCTGGGCGACGATTTCGCCCTTGTCCATGGGATAGGTTCCGCGCAGCTCCAGGGTGGGGCGCATGCCGTGCCAGGGGGCGAGAGCGAGGTCGATGCCTGCGGTGACGCTGAGGTTCCTGCCGCCGGAGAGGCCTGTGTAGTCTGCCGATGCCGCGCCGAAGGCCGAGAGCTGAATGTCCTGGTCCGCGGTGGGCTTGGCCGACTGCGCCGCCGCAACGCTCGACAGGAAGAACGGTGCCAGCAGCAATGCCAGCGTCAGAAGAGCTTTGTCTTGCTTCATCTCGGTTCCGGCCCCTTGGTGTTGCGGTCCACGGGATGTGGAGAATTGGACGCATCCCATCTTCTCATCTTGCGATGGGTGCGGGGCGTAAAAAATATCTTATCGGCGGGTTTTTACAACCACATCATGGGCGATGGCCATGACGTGGACGAACGGTGGCTTCCCGCATCCACGGCGAGCGGAGTAACATCAAAGTATTGTGCCAACGAACTGCGCAGTTCCGGTGAATGCCCCCCGCGTGACGCGCTCGCGTCGCGATCAGCACTAGCTACGCTCAATCAGGTGAATGCCTTGCCGCTGGCGAGAGCCGTTGCACCCCGAACGAAATACGGGGATCCTTCCCCTTCGCGGGCTCAGGGTCAGGATGACAAACTTAAATAGAAGCAACTAATTTCAACGCCCTGCGCGATATGCAGGAGGAGAATCTGAATGTTCGATCGGCTGGAACAACTGGAAGCGCGGTACGAAGAGCTTGGCCGGCAGATGTCCGACCCGACGCTGGTGAACGACCAGGAGAACTTTCGCAAGGTGTCGAAGGCGCATCGCGATATGGAGCCTACGGTGGAGAAGTTTCGCGAGTATCGCAAGATCAGGGACGGGATTGCGGAGGCGAAAGGGATGCTGGCCGACGCCGACCCGGATGTGAAGGCGATGGCTGAGGAAGAGATCGCCACGCTGGAGCCGCAGTTGGCGCCGGTGGAGGAGGAGCTGAAGGTGATGCTGTTGCCCAAGGACCCGAACGACGAGAAGAACGTGATTCTGGAGCTGCGCGCGGGGACGGGCGGGGACGAGGCGGCGCTGTTCGTGGCCGAGGTCTTTCGGATGTACATGCGGTTTGCCGAGCAGCATAAGTGGAAGGTGGAGGTGCTATCCGAGAGCGAGTCCGGGATTGGCAACGGGCTGAAGGACGTGACGGCGATCATCGAGGGGCACAATGTTTACTCGCAATTGAAGTTCGAGTCGGGGGTGCATCGGGTGCAGCGCGTGCCGGCGACGGAGACGCAGGGGCGGGTGCATACGTCGGCGATTACGGTGGCGGTGCTGCCGGAGGCGGAGGAGGTGGACGTAAAGATCGAGGCCAAGGACCTGCGCATCGATACGTTCTGCTCGTCGGGGCCGGGCGGGCAGAGCGTGAATACGACGTACTCGGCGGTGCGGATTACGCACTTGCCGACGAATACCGTGGTGAGCTGTCAGGACGAGAAGTCGCAGATCAAGAATCGCGAGAAGGGAATGCGCGTGTTGCGCGCGCGGTTGTACGAGGTGGAGAAGGAGCGGATACACCAGATTCAGGCGAAGGACCGCAAGCAGCAGATCGGGTCGGGCGACCGGAGCGAGAAGATCCGGACGTATAACTTTCCGCAGAACCGGATGACAGACCACCGGATCGGGCTGACCAATCATCAGTTGGCACAGGTGATGGAGGGGCAGCTTCAGCCGACGATCGACGCGCTGATTGCGCACGCCACGGCGGAGAAACTGAAAGCGGAGACGGTGGCAGGCTGATTCAGAGGGTGGCGATGTGGCGGGGCAGGAGGATGGAGAAGGTGGTGCCCTGATGAGGGCCGCAGGGGTTGGAGCGGACCCTGATG
>Ga0302278_10003303_pt1 | contig 17788 bp, 17 predicted proteins | sample III_Bog_N3_2_FD_194543 | JGI IMG/M metagenome (GOLD analysis project Ga0302278, IMG submission 194543) | Peat permafrost microbial communities from Stordalen Mire near Abisko, Sweden - III_Bog_N3_2 | ecosystem: Environmental > Terrestrial > Soil > Wetlands > Peat | place: Sweden: Abisko...
CAGGCGCGCCTCGCCGCGGGCGCGCAGCATTTTGCCAAGATGGAACTCATCGAGCGCGCGCTGCTCCCTCCGCAACTCGTCGGCGCGATGCCGCACGAGTGCCGCCTCCCGCAGAGTGCTCAGGGTTTCGCGCTCGCGGTGCGCCCCCAGGTACACCGCTCTCAGCTCTGACGCCTGCCGCGCCAGTTCCACCCGTGCGGCCTCCAATCGTGAGAGTGCCACATCGGCCTGACCCAGCACATGCTCCACAAATTGCAATTCGATGGCCGGCAGCTTTTTCATCCGCGCCCGCACCCGCGCCGAGCGCTCCCGCCAGCGCCGCCCCTCGCTCATGCGATGCTCCACAGCGCGCAGCTTCAGCAGGCAGGTCTCCAAACGTTCGCGCGCCTGCTCCTCCAGCAGCAGGCGAACGTGCAGCACGCCGTCCAATGGAAAGTGAAAGCGCATCAGTCGGCCAGGCTCATCAGCCGCTCTAGCGTCTGCTCCAGCGTGGGAATCTCCGCCGGCCCCTGGCGTGTAAAACTCTTCAAGTGCGGCACCACCGTGATGGCCCGGTCCAGGTCGGGATCGGTGCCCTTCTGGTAGGCGCCAATGCGGATCAAGTCTTCCGAGCGGGTGAAGTCCGCCAGCAGCCGACGCAGCCTCTGCACCTTGGACAAATGTTCCGGAGCGCAGACGGCGGGCATCAATCGGCTCAAGCTCTCCAGCAGTTGAATCGGAGGGAAGTGGCCTTCGCTGGTCAGCCGCCGGTCCAGAAGAATATGTCCATCCAGCAGCGAGCGCACGGCGTCCACAATCGGATCCATCTGGTCATCGCCTTCCATCAGCACCGTGTAGAAGGCGGTGATCGAACCGCGGCGAAAGTTTCCCGCGCGTTCCACCATTTGCGAGAGCAGCGTAAACACCGATGGCGTGTAGCCCTTCGCCGTCGGAGGCTCGCCCGCAGCCAGCCCAATCTCGCGCTGCGCCATGGCAAAGCGCGTAATTGAATCCAGCACCAGCAGGACGTGCTTGCCTTGCCCGGCAAAATATTCGGCAATCGAGTGCGCCGCCTGCGCCGCCCGCAGCCGCAGCAACGGACTCTGGTCGCTGGTGCTCACCACCACCACCGACCGTTTGCGCCCTTCTTCGCCCAGAGCGTCTTCCAGAAACTCACGCACCTCGCGGCCGCGCTCGCCGATCAAGGCCACCACCGTCAGGTCGGCGGAGGTGCCGCGCGCCATCATTCCCATCAGCGTGCTTTTGCCCACGCCACTGCCGCCAAAAATTCCCACGCGCTGCCCGCGTCCGCAGGTCAGGAGGGCGTCAATGGCGCGCACCCCCGTGCCCAGCGCATCTTCAATCGGCTCCCGCGCAAAGGGATCGGGTGCCGCGCGCACCACCGCCAACGCTTCGCCGCCGCTCAGTGGGGGCCCGCCGTCCATGGCCTCGCCCAGGGCGTTCAGCACCCGGCCCAGCATTGCATCGCTCGCGCGGATCGCCGGCCGTGCGCCCCAGGTGCTGACCGTGTCACCCAGCCGCACGCCACTTGCCGGCCGCAGAGGCATGCTCAACACTCTCGCCCCGTGGAAGCCGACGACCTGGCCCTCCACCTCGCGCTGTTCGTGGTCGCGAATCAGGCAACGCTCGCCCAGCGCGCAGTGAGGGCCCTCGCTTTCCACCAATCCGGCCGCCGCGCGCACTATGCGTCCACTCCACGGCCGGAGCGGCAGTATCTCCAGTGCCTGCTGGAAGCGCTCCAGCATCATTGCACCCGTGCCGCCGGCGTATCTTCCGTCGGCACCGGCGGACGATGCGCCAGCAGGTCGAAGAAGCCGCGCTCAATTTCCTTGAGTTCGTTTTCGAAGTCCACCACCGTGCTGCCCAGCTTGGTCTCCATGCGCACGCACCCCGCGCTCACCGCGCGGTCGGAGATCACTTCCACGGTGCGGGGCATATTCGCCGCCATCTCCATCCAGCTAGCTGTCTCTTCCGGCGGCACACACAACCGCACCGTGGTGCCACTCTCCAGTTGCTCCAGCTCATGTTGCACCAGCGCTCCCAGCAGCCGTTGGTCTATCTGCGACTCGCGGTGCAGAATGCGCCGCGCGATGGCTAGCGCCAACTGCACCACCTCCTGCTCCACGGAGGAAAAATAATGCTCGCGCTGGCTCCGAAAATCCGACACCGCCTGCGCCACACGATTGCGCGCCACTTGCACCTCGTGCGTCAGCTCTCGGCGGCTGGCCTCGGTCAGAGCCCTGCGCTCCTCCGCCACGCGCGTTGCCACCTGCTCCTCTACGGTGGGCTCTTTTGCAGCGGCATCCGCCTGTGAGCTCTCCACCTGCGCTCCGGTGGCCGCGCCGCCCTCGGCATCCTCGCGATACTGCATCGGGGTCCACTGGCGCGCGGCTTCAGACGACGAGCTCATCTTCGTTCTCCTGTTTCAGCTGGATCTTTCCCTGTGACTCCAACCTGCGCGCCACACTCACGCACTCCTGTTGCGCTTTCGTCACGTCCTTGCCGCGCTGTGGACCCAGGCTCTCCATGTCTTCCTTCAGCATCTCCACCGCGCGTGAGCTCATGGATTTGAACATGTGGTCGCGCAACTGTGTCGAAGCGCCTTTCAATGCCTGCGCCAGCGTCCGTTTGTCCAGGGCCGCCAGCAACTCGCGGATGCCCGTCTCCGGCACGCCCAGCAGGTCGTCGAAGGTGAACATCAAGTTGCGGATGCCCATCGCCAGCTTGGGATCGTCGCGCTCGATGATCTCCAGGATGATCTTGCCGCTGGAGGGTTCCATGCGGTTCAGCAGATCGGCCACTCCTTTGAAGCCCGCATAGGCGCGGCGGCTCTGCTCGCCCAGTGCCTGCAGCCTTTTGTGCAGCACCACGCTCACCTTCTGCGCCATCTCCGGAGAGAACTGCCGCAGCTCTGCCAGTCTTTTCACGGCCGCCGCCCGCGTCTCCTCCGTCAGTTTCATCAGCAGGGCTGAGGCCTGTTTGGCATCCAGATGCGCCAGGATCAGCGCAATCGTCTGGGGATGCTCGCCTTGCAGGAACTTCGCCAGTTGTTGCGGATCGGCCTTTTGCAGCGAGTCCAACTTGCTCGCACTCAGCTCCTGGGCGCGGCTCACCGCGTCCAGCATGGCGCGCGCGCCTTCTGGCCCCAGGGTCTTCACCAGCAGCCGCTCGGCATACTCCAACCCGCCCTGCGCAATGTAGTCCTGCGTCATTGCCAGTTGGTGATATTCGTTTAACACTGCCAGCGCCTCGTCGGGTTCCACCGGCACCAGCTCGCTGATCTCCTGCGTGACGTGCTGCAACTCGCTCTCGCTCAGATTGCGGAAGATTAGGCTGGCCGTCTCCTCGCCCAGCAGCACCAGCAGGATGGCCGCCTTGCGCACGCCGCTTTTGCTTTGGGTCAGTGCGCCGCTCATGCCTTCTCTCCGTCGCGAATCCAGTTCTGCACCAGTCGCGAGGCTCCCGCAGGTTCCTGCTTCACCCGTCCCGCAATCTCCTGCCGCAGCCGCGTCATCTGGCTCGGGCCGAGTCCCTCCTGCTCTTCGCCTTCCATCAGCGCCGCCGCCGCGCCTGCCGCCCCGTGCAGCGCATTATGGTGTGGCTGTGCCAGCGCCATCGAGTGCACAATCTGCTTCTTTACCGGCCGCAGCACCAGCAGGTAGGTCAGCGCGAACAGCAGCAGCAGGGCCCCCAGCCGCACGTAGCTGATCCAGTCCAGGGCCACCGTGCGAACCTTCTGCCAGCGCGTCACCGGCGCCGCGGTCTCCGGCGGAATCACCTGGAAGCTCATGTTCTGCACCGTCAGCAGGTCGCCGCGCGCCGCGTCATAACCCACGCTGGCCTTGGCAATCTCTTCAATGCTCTTCAGCTCTTCCGGCGTGCGCCGCAGCCTCGGGTTTGTCTTGTTGGATGGGTTATAAGTGTCGTCCACTAATACGGCCACAGCCAGCCGCTTCAGTCTTCCCGCGGGCTCGCTGGTGCGCCGCACCACCTTGTTCACCGCGTAGGTGCCGTTCTCGCTCTTTGATTGCGCCAGCGACTCGCCGCTTGTCTTGGCCGGCGTGCCGCCGCCAGGCACATTGCTCGCCGTGCCGGCCGCGCCGCCCGGCTGCGTGCCGCCGTTCGTCTCCTCGGTGCGCTGCATGGTCAGCGCGACGGTCTTCGTCGGGTCGTAGCTTTCCGACTGCTCTTCCACCGTCCCCGGATCGAGCTCGGCATGAACCGTGGCCCTCACATGATCGGCGCCCACCACCGGCTCCAGAGTCTGCAGCAGTCTTGCGGAGAGCTGCTCCTCGGCGTTGCGTTCTTCGCCCGTTGGCTGTGAAGTGGCACTGGCAGTGGCTCCTGCGTCGCCATCCACCACGGTCACCGCTTCCGGATCGAGCTTGTCCACGGCGCTCGCCACCAGCCGCTGCACGGCCACGCGCATCTGCGCGGAAAGCCGCGGCCCCTTCAGCTTCAAAATCACTCCCGCCTTCGCCTGCCGCTCCAGCCCGGAGTAGATCGAGTCCGGAGGAATCGCCAGGTGCACCCGGGCCGAGGCCACGCCGCCCATCGCCTGAATCGTGCGCTCCAGTTCGCCTTCCAGCGCCCTCTGATAGTTCACCTTGTCGTCAAAGTCGCTGGCCGCCCAGTTGTTTTTGTCGAAGAGTTCAAAGCCCATGCGCCCACTGTGCGCCGCGCCGCTCGATGCGATCTCCAATCGCGCCGCGTCCAGTTTGTCGGCCGGCACCAGCACGTTGCGCCCATCGGGAGAGAGCTGAAAGCTGATGTTCTTTGCCTGCAGGTGTTGTCCCAGGCTCTGCGCGTCGGCCGGCTCCATGTTGCTGTACAAGGCCGTCATCTCCGGTTTGGCCAGCAGGCGCACAAAGGTGAACAGCACCAGTGCCACCAGCACCGCGCCGCCCGCCAGCATCAGCCGCTGCCGCCCGCTCAGGCTGCCGCCGAATTCGCGCAGTTGTCCCGCCACTTCTCCGAAGCTCTTCGCATCGCTCATCGTTTTCTTCCGGGTCTGTTCAGGTTAGAACTGCAGCTTGGAGATCTCCTGGTAAGCCCCAACCACCTTGTTGCGCACCTGCAGCATCAGGTCAAAGGCCAGCGATGCCTGCTCCACCGCCAGTGTCGCCGCGTGTACGTCTTCGCCCTTGCCGGTCAAAAGGTTTGTCACCTTCTGGTCGGCCACCGTCTGCAGGTCGTTCACCCGTTCCACGGCCGAGGCCAGGGTCTGCGCAAAGTCTCCGCCGTTGCCGCTGCCTTGCAAACTGCCGAGACCCGCCGAGACCGCGCCGCTCATCGTGGTTGGAGGAATGTTCATCGTCCCTGCTCCTAAGGCTTCAGCAGTTCAATGGACTGCTGGATCATCTGCTTCGCCGCCTGCACCGCGCTGGCGTTCATCTGGTAAGCGCGCGATGCGCTCATCAGGTCCGTCATCTCCAGCACGGGATTGATGTTCGGATAGGCCACCATTCCGTCCGCGTTGGCGTCCGGATGCGAGGGGTCGTAGCGCATCACCGGCTGCGCGCTGTCGTTGACGATGGCCTTCACCGCCACGCCCCCGGCCGCACTAGCGGCATCCATCCTGTTGCCCGCGCCTGCCAGCTGCATGGGGAATCCCGATGGCATCTGGCTCTGCAACACAACTTCCTTGCGTTGATACGGTCCGCCCTCCGCGGTCTTCGTGCTCTCGGCGTTGGCCATGTTGCCGGCCACCACCTCGGCGCGCGTGCGCTCCGCGCTCAGCCCGCTGGCGCTGATGCCCATCACGCCAAAGAGGTTCATTGCGAGCCTCCCTCGTGGATGGCCTGCGACAACCTGTGCATCTCGGACTTCAGCAAGGCTACGCCGGTCTGGAACTGCAACTGCGCCTGGCCCAGCGCCAGTCCTTCGCGATCCATGTTCACGTTGTTGCCATCGGGACGCTCGGTCAAGCCCTGCACCTCTACCACGTGCGGTTTTGCCGCCGTCTCGCCGTCGCTCATCACAGAAGCCAGTTGACTGCGGAAGTCAACGTCCTTCGTGTGGTATCCCGGCGTGTCCAGGTTGGCAATGTTCGCTGCGATCACGCCGCCGCGGTAAGCCGTCGCGTCCAGGTAGTGGCCCAGCCGCTGCATCATGGGAGTCTCCACCATGCTCATACCAGGCTCCTCCCATCGGCCGCCGAAGGCATCATGCTCGCCCCCGGCATCTGTTGCACCGGCGGCATCCCCTGCATCAGCGCGTAGCAGGTATCGTCGCGGAACATCAGCTCCGCCAGCAGACCCACGTCCAGCAGTCCGCCGTGCGGCAAGGTCATCATGCGCCGCAGCACTGCGCGCAGCTGTGTCACGTTGCCCGGCCAATCAAAGCCGCAGAACTTTTCAAACATCGCCTGCGAGCAACGCACCCGCTCAAAGGGCGAGGCGTTGCGCAGAAAGCTTTCGGTGATGGGACGAATGTCTTCTATGCGCTCGCGCAGGGCGGGTACCCGCACCGTCTGTACCAGCCCGGGCAGGGCCGGGAGCAGGGCCTCATGCGAGATGTCCTCCGGCGCGCAGGTCATCAGCAATTGCAGGCCGCCACTCGAGCGTTTGCGCTGCGCCTCAATCAGCCGCAGCAACCGCTCCTGGGTCTTGTGGGCCAACTCTTCCACGTGCAGCAGCAGCACACCGCCTTTTATACCGGAGTGAATTGGCGCGCCCGTGGCCGCCGTTGCGCCAAGCAGCGCCTCTTCCGTGGCCTCGCTGCCAAACAACCGGCAGTCCAGGGTGAACAGCGCCCTCGGACCGGGTTTACGCCGCGCCCAGGCGCAGCGCGCCAGCGGTCGGCGTCCGGTGCCCGTCTCGCCTTCAATCAGTAAGGGATGACCGGCTTCGACGGTCTCCATGGCCTTCAGCGCCGCGCGCCGCAGCGCCGCGTTGCAGCCAACGATTTCGGGGATGACCTGCCATTCGTTCATTGCAACCTCGCCTGTTCACGCAGATGGCTGACCGGGATGGTTGCACCTTGGCTGCCATCGCCCCCTCTGCCGTTTAAGAACTTTCTGAGACGCGCACCGATCCGCATGGTTTGCGCAGATGAATGTGCTCCGCGCCAATCTCTTCGCGTCCACCGGAGAGCACAAAGGCCCGCTCCACCACGTTGCGCAGCTCGCGCACGTTGCCCGGCCAGCTGTGCTGCATCAGCCGGCTCTCAGCTGGAGTCGTCAGCTTCACCTGGTCTCCGCCCGACAGCCGCCGCAGAAAGTGACTGGCCACCAGCGGAATGTCCTCCACCCGCTCGCGCAGCGGAGGCAGTTCGATGGGGAAGACCGACAGCCGGTAATAAAGATCCTCGCGGAAGAGCCCCAGTTTGACCTTGCGCTCCAAATCCACGTTCGTCGCCGCCACCACGCGCGCGTCCAGCCGGAAGACATCGCTCGTTCCCAGCCGTTGCACCTCGCCGCTCTCCAGAAAGCGCAACAGCTTGGCCTGGCTAGCCAGCGGCAGCTCGCCGATCTCGTCGAAGAAAACCGTTCCCATCTGCGCCGCGTGAATCTTGCCCAGCCTCGATTGCACCGCTCCGGTAAAGGCTCCGCGCGTGTGGCCGAACAGCTCGGCCTCCACCAGCGCCTCCGGAATGGCCGCACAGTTCACGGTGACAAACGGCTTCTCTGCCCGCGGACTCAGCCGGTGTACGGCCTCGGCCACCAGTTCCTTGCCCACTCCCGTCTCGCCCGTCACCAGTACGGCCGTGCCATGCACGGCCACCGAGCGCACCAGCCGCGCCACGGCCTTCATACACTCGCTCGAGCCCACCATGCCGGGCAGGGAGTCTCCATCCAGCTCTTCGAGCGGCTCCGCGGTGGTCCTCGCCCGCAATTCGCCGGCCACGGCCGCGGGAGCGCTTCTTGCAAACAGATCGCTCATCCCGGCGAAGGCCCGGTCATTGCGCAACTCATCCGGCACAAGGATGTGTCCGCTCGTGCCATCCACCAGCACCACCTCGATGCCGGGGAACTGCCGCTCCACCACGCCCACCAGCTCCTCGCTGTTCAGGTCCGGAAAGTGACGGTCCAGCAGCGCGATGCGCGCCCCATGGCGTTGCAGGCGCTCGAGCGCCTCGGCTCCGGTCGCGGCCTCCACCAGTACACTTGTGCCGCGCATGCGCTCCATCAGCTTGGCCCGCACGCTGCTGTCGGCAATGGCAACAAGGATGGTGTGGGCCCGCCCGCTGCCCATGGAATAAGGAATCGCCCGTACGGCGTTGCCCGAAGATGAGGGGATGTAGCCTTGCTGGTTCATGGAGCCTTTCTACCTGCCCATTCTTGGAAAGAAATTAGCCAGCGGTTAGAACTCCCTCATCTGCTGAAGTTTTTGCCGGAATCTGCCGACAGGGTTCGCTTCGGAACAGCGCCACCATTCCGCCATCCGCCGCGTGACTCACACTGGCGCCGGCATGTTCCAGCAGCCGGCAGCACAGTTGCGAGCGCATCTGGTCCAGCAGCATCGGCCGCGACTCCAGCTGCGCCCTTCCGTCCTGGTCCGCCAACTGCAGGCACACCTCGCTGCCCGGAGCTCCGGCGGCAATCAGCGCGTCCAGCAGCACAAACAGGGCGCGCCGCAGCACAGCCTCGTTGCAAAGGATTCGAACGCTCTCCACCCTGGCGTGCAATTTCACCGCTCCGGCGCGCGCCACCGGCAGCATCTCCTCCACGCACTCCCACAGCACGGGGCCGGCCGCGCATAGCGATAGGACGGCCGTGTCGCCCAGTCCCGTCATCTCACGCAGCAGTGCCAGGTCGCGCGTCAATTGCTCCAGCAGCAGCAGAGTCTCACCCAGCGCCTGCCGCGCGTCAGTTCCGTCGCCCTCCAGCGCCAACTCCAGAGTGGCGCGCATGGCCATCACCGGCTGGGAAAGCGCGTGGAAGGTCTCATTCAGATAGCTCTTTTCGCTTGTCATGCCACCTCGTTGTGCCGGTCGCTCAGCTCGTAGCCCACGCCGCGCACGGTGTGGATCAATCGGCTCGGCGATCCCTCGTCCACCTTCTTGCGCAGGTAGTTGATGTAGACGTCCACCACGTTCGTATTGGTGTCGAAGTTGATGTTCCAGACGTGCTCGATGATCATCGAGCGCGTGATACGCCGTCCGGCGTTGCGCATCAGGTACTCCAGCAGCGCGAACTCCTTGGCCGTCAGCTCGATCCGTCTTCCGTTGCGCTCCACCTTGCGCTCCACCCGGTCCAGATGCAGGTCGCCCACTTGCAGCGTGCTCTCCACGCTGGGGCGTCCGCGGCGCATCAGCGCCCGCACCCTGGCCGAAAGCTCGCTATAGCTGAAGGGCTTGTTGATGCAGTCGTCGGCGCCGCTGTCCAGAGCCTGAATCCGGTCTTCCACCCGCGGACGCGCCGTCAGCACCAGTACCGGCAGTTGCGGCTTCTCCGGACGCAGCTCGCACAACAGGCTGATGCCATCCAGTTTGGGCAGGTTCAAATCCAGGATGAGCAGGTCGTAATCCACGCCGCAGGCCATCGCCGCTCCCTGCGCGCCGTCCAGCGCCACATCCACCGCGTAATGCTCTGACTCCAGCCCCTTACGTATGTAGGAGGCCAGCGCCGCATCGTCTTCCACAACCAGAATCCGCATGTTCGCTCCGTGCAACCGGGGGGGAATCCTCAGAATGCACGGAAGCACCGCGTTTCTTAACCAACCAAGTGGAGCAGGGCCTGTATTAACCGGCCCTCATCTCCCCAATGCGGAGGTTCCTTATTCGGAACGTTCCTGCCCTCATATTCTTAAGTAGAGTGTTTCGTTCGACCTATGCCCCGCATCCGCGTGCGCGGGACTCATCATTCAGGAGGGATAGTGAGGCAGTTCGAGTGAGAGGATCGGTCGTGGCGCTGGGATTCGCCCGCCCGGCCGGTGCAGGCCAGCCAGGCGTCCACGCCGGGCGGAGGAACTTAGTCAGCCTTTTGTGCCCCGCCGTCGGCGCCGCGCCAGCGGTCCGGACGAACGTACACAGAGAGGAATCCTGCACGAGCGTACGGAGCGAAGCGCGCCGCCAAATGGTACTGGGCCGCCAGGGTCTTCACCGCCGCGATCAGCTCCCGTTGGCCGCTGGGCTGGCTGTTGCGCCACAGCCGCTCCTGCCCAATCAGGAAGCCGTCGGATTCCCATCCGTAGATAAGCACCGCCGGCGGGTGGAGCAGCAACCGCGCCGCCTCTTCCCGCGCCATCGAATCCGGCACAACGTCAATATTGTGAGAGATGGCGAATGTGGCCGGCATCCGGTGACTCGCCCCGTAGAGAAACGCAAATTCCGGGTATACAAAGATAGTGTCGCCCGGCGCGGAGTTCTGCTGAATGATGTGCACCGTCGTATCCACAAAGTCCACCGTGCTCCTCGGCAGCAGCATCCCCCGCAACTCCGGCAGCGTGGAGCGCTGGTTGGCCATGGCGACCGGCGGCTCCGGCCATCCGGCAAAGGCGAACGGCGTCTCCATCTTCACCTGGATATCAAAGATCATCACCGCCAGGCAGATCAGGTACAGCGGCCATCTGCGCCAGCCCTTCGCCTCATCCAGCAATGCGGCAAGCAACAGCGCGAGGCCCGGAACCGTCATCGCCTCAAAGGCCGGATAGGAGAGCGAGAGCATGAAGGCGCAGCAAAAGCTGACTGCGGTGAACAGCAGGAACTGCGACTGTCTTCGCGATAAACCCCTCACGAGGTACAGCCCGAAATAGAAGAGGCCCACAACGGCCGTTCCAAACAGCACCACGTAAATCAGCGATCGCACAATCTGGAACGACGTCACAATCGGTCCAAAGATCGAGGAGTCCACGTAATCGTCCAGCAGGTAGTGCGGCACCCGGTAGGAGAGTGCGATGGCGCCCACGCCCAGCAGCAGGACGCCGGCGATTTGCAGCCACGATGCAAAGCTCGTATCCGGTTCGCGCTGCTCTCGCCGCCCGGAGCGGTCCACCATCCTCCAGCAGATCAGGCAGCCGATCAGCCCAAGCCAGGCCTCCCATTGCATATGCCGCATCACGAACAGCGTGCGAATCCAGAAGTCTATTGGGTGGGTGGACTTGGCCGCCGGTCCAGTCACAAAAATCATCCGCAGAAAACTGCGCAGCAAACCCATGTGCACAAACCAGGAGAGCAGAACGGCCAGCGTCGCACACCAGGCGCCGATATATCCGGCAAGGTAGGCGGCAAACCTGCGTACCCCTTCCAGCCGGATCAGGCAAAGGCCAACGATGACCGGCAGCGCCACCGTCACCGCCAGTCCGATCGTCTGCTTGCAGGCCATCGAAAGGAAGGCTAACCCTCCGGCCACGGCTCCGCTCAGCAGCAGTCCGCGCTGGCTGCGCTTTTCATCCAGGGCAAAGCTGGAGGCATAGCCCGCGGCGACCCCCATCAGCATGGAAAAATGATTGTAGGAACTCAGCGGGTCGGAGATGTCCAGGGTGGAAACCACCATGGTGACCATGGCCGCCAGCGCCGCGTCGCCGGCCTTGAAAAAGCGAACGAGCCAGGCGTAGAGCAACCCCGCCAGCAGCAGACGCTCCACAATGGCCGCCACCCGAAGAACCATCATCGTTTTGCCAAACGCCGCCAGCAGCGCGGCGCAGCGCAGCAGGAAGAGCGGCGGTCCGGGGTTGTAGAAATCGCGGTAGGGAACCGCGCCATCCAGAAATAAGATGGCCGCGGAAAACGCTCCATCCCCCGAGCGCAGTCCCAGAAAGCGGTTCCAGAACATCAGCAGGAACCCCAGCGTGATCGCCAGGGTGACCACCGCGCCCGCCACTACAACCGGAGTGCGGCCTTGTCGCGGGCCGAGTGCCTTCATCTTCGCGCGGCTCCCGTGGAGGATTTCGGATCGCTCCCAGCATAGCATCGGCCGCCGCCTGCCTGAGCGGAGTGCATCGCAGGTCTCCGGGATGTCACTACCCTCCCGGCACTAAGCGCCAAAACGCCGCGTCACCACCGGAGCCTGCGTCCGATTCAGGGGACGCTATCGGCGGGGCAGCGAATATCGCCTCGAGCGGAGCAGCGATTGAAGCTGCGAGCGGTTTGCGATCCTGGCCGCGAATAGCGCCACGAACGGGGGCAAATGATACCGCGGGAGGGGCCGCGAATGGGGTTATGAATAAAGCCGAGGGAGCGGCCATTTGCCCTCTCCGCATGTCGCAGTTTACAATCACTTCAGATTGTTCCCGGCCGCCGACAGTAGCAGTCCGAAGGCCGGCAATGAAGGCGCGTAGCTCAGTTGGTTAGAGCGCTACCTTGACACGGTAGAGGTCAGGAGTTCGAGTCTCCTCGTGCCTACCATATTTCCCCTCTAAGTCATTGAATCTGCGTAGTAGGCATCCGCAGATTCTGTATCCCTTCCTTGAACTCGTCACCATTCGTCACCAAACTATCCAGCTTTTCCGCGACTTCCCGCCGACGTGCGTCAATGGGAATCGTGTAGACCTCTAAGGTCGTGGACATCTTGGTATGGCCGAGAATCACCGCTCAAGTACACTACCGTAGAGCCTGTGACGATGGATACTCGCGAGCAATAACCGGCTCACCTTTACGCCGACGTTCTGCGGCTTCCATCAGTGAAACTACAATGCTCTCCCATGCGGACTCTTTCCCCTGCTTGTCGAGTTTGGCGAAAACCTCTACATGGTGATTACTTGAAGGCATTACATATCGCTCGCGGGCACCCTTGCCGATGGTTACGACATTGAGCACCTTGCGAATCCGAACTTTGCGGATTGGAATCGAACGGCCATCGGATGCACGAAGCATGGGCCATTCGCTCTTAGATTCGCACTTCGTGAGATCGCCTTCTAATCGCCCGAATGTCTCCTTTAACCCTCTTGATTTGGCGGAGAGTTGAATGAACCTAGAGACCGCGACACAGTTTGCCGATGCTGTAGAGCACTCGCTGGTTTGGGGCGGGGTCCCAGCCTATGAGGCTGGAATGAGCAAGACCATTGAAGTGCTCCGCTGGTTGAGTGCGGGGATGGAGACGATTCAGACCAGACAGCGACTCATTGAAATCCTGCAACAGATGCCCGAGCAGAATCCGACGGAAAGTCGAGTGATGCTTGCCGCGTTGAATATGCTCCCGCAACTGTTGGGCCAGGGCTTCATCTCGGCGGGAAAGACGATTGCGAAAGAGAACCCGCATAAGAAGGGACCCAAACTCAAACTCACCATCGAGGACCAGCGATTAGTATGCAAGCATATTGGTGAGTTGTTAGGCAGGGGGGTGCCGCTTAAAGTATGCAAGAGCAGGGCATCTCAAGAATTTGGCGTCAGCCTGCGTACCATCGAACGGGCGTGGTTTGCTCGACGGGAGCTTGCCCCAGCCGATCCCGAAATCACATTCGAAGCTGTAATGACCTGGGCAGCCCGCTTCTTTACGCCGATACAGCCTTCTCCTCCCGCCATCGAAAGACAAGAGGACTGACCGCGCATCGGTAAAAAGGTTTGATTCGGGAGTCCTGAAAGCAGTCTAGTCGTATTGATTAGATTGATATGCAGACATTGCTTTTGGGCTGGGAATTTGACCGCTCATTCGCTCCCGACTGCCTCCCATAGCACCCGGCAAAAAAGCGCCGGTCTGTTACATAGATGGCTGTGGGGCTCTTGTGGTTTGCAGGGAGACCCGGAAGGTTGTTCCCTCGTTGACCGCACTTATCACCGTCAGTTCTGCATGGTGAACGTCGGCAATCCACTTGGCTATAGCGAGCCCCAGGCCGCTGCCGTCTACCTGGCCGCGCGAAGGATCGGTGCGGTAAAAGCGTTGGAAGATCAGGGGGATTTCTTTCTCCTGTATCCCAATTCCGTTGTCCTTGATAGCAACTACTGCGTTTGCCTGCTGATGGCTTAGCGTGACCTCAATGCGGCCGGGTGACGGCGTGTACTTGATGGCATTCTCCAGCAGTATCCAAAAGAGGCGCAACAGACTCGACGCGTTGGCCAGCACATAGGAAGGCCCGGCATGGTCCATGGCCAGCGTCAATGTGTGATTCTGTGCCAGCGCTATGGGGAGTATTTTGTCGCACACCTCATTCACGAGCGCAGTGAGATCAGCCGGTTCCAGCGGGACATCGCAATCTCCAGAGTCAGCGCGTGCCAGGGTCAACATATCTTCCAGCAGAAGGCTCGCCTTGGCGCTTTCGTCCACTACATCCTGAAACGCCTTCCTGGCCTCTTTCGTGATGGTGGGCTCACGCATTGCCAGCTCAGAAACCATGCGCATGTAAGTGATAGGCCCCCGCAACTCATGTGATGCATCGCCGGTGAACTGCCGGATGTGACTTACCGCCGCTTCCAGGCGTGTCAGCACTGCATTGAAAGTATCCGTCAGCCGCTGCAACTCGTCGCCGGTTCTCAGCGTCGGCAGCCTTCCGCTGAGATTGGAAACGCTGATGGATTGCACAGTGGTCGTAATCCGGTCCACCGGCACTAGCGCTTTTCTACTGATGAAGTATCCCGCGGCGGCCGAGGCGATTAACAAGATGGGCGCGGCGGCAAGCAGCGCGATGGTGAAGCGTTGCAACAGCGCCCGGTTGTTGGTAAGCGAGGCTGCAACACAAAGGTATTGCACTTGGCCATCCAGTTCGACCGGCCGCACCAGTACAAGATATGGCTGTCCGGAAAAACTGGCATTCGTGAATTGTTCTGAGCCCAGCGAGGCGACCTTCGGCCAGGGAAAAGATAAGGCGGTAGACGATGGCGAAGGGTACAGACGCTTACTCTCCGCATTAAAGACCTCGATGAGTCCGTCGCCGGTGGCGCTGGCAAACTGATGGAACTTGTGTGTGCGCTCCGGTATGGGTAGCGACTGAGAGTCGCGCAAAACCTGGCTCAACCGGTCAACGCGATGCTCCAGTGTCTGTCGCCGCACGGTAATCAGGGAATGGCGGAGGTCCAGCCACATGGCAGCGCCGAACAGTATCCAGCCAAGAAAAAAAATGGTCAGAAACCAGATGGTAAGACGGAAAGAGATCGAGCGGTTGCGGATCAGCATGATTCCCCGCGCAATGAGTAGCCGATGCCCCGGACCGTGTGAAGAAGATTCAGCTCGCCGGGTTTGGTGACCTTGGCGCGAAGCGAGCGCATGAAGACGTATAAGGTGGCTCCGTTCACGTCGGCGTCACTACCCCAGCCTTCTTCAATCAGGACTGCCTGTGGAACCACGGTGCCTGCCCGGCGCATTAGTGTCTCCAGCAGGGCGTATTCGGTGCGGGTCAGGGAGACGCTCCGAATGCCGCGCTGCAACTCCCGCGTGTCGGCGTTCAGGCTCAGGTCCTGGAAACGTAAGATCTGAGCTTCCGGGTCAGGTGCTCGGCGCCCGGCAGCGCGCACCCGCGCCAGCAACACATCCAGTTCGAAGGGCTTTGTTAGGTAGTCATCTGCACCCAGGTCCAGACCGTGGACGATATCGCTCATGGCGTCACGAGCGGAGAGGATCAGCACCGGAGTGCGACGGCGCTGCTTGCGCAGCTCGGCCACCACCTGTAAGCCATCCTTGCGCGGCAGCATAACGTCAAGCACGATGACCTGGTAATTGTGAGCCAAGGCCAGCCGCAGAGCTACTTCACCGTCGTAGGCCACATCCACACCGTAGCCCTCTGTCTCCAGGGCGCGGCGCAGCAGATCGGCCATGCTCCGCTTGTCTTCGACGACGAGAACCCGCATTGTCCGATACTAGGCGAGTAATGTGAATTCTTCGTGAAACGCTCGCCCGGGGGCGGGATTCTTTAGGTTGATTTTAGAATCGCCTGCTCTAATCGCACTGTTCACAGGCATCACTCTGCATTGTGGGGATGGCCAAACCAAGTCACGCACTCTTGGTTGCCGCTGACGCCTGTGTGTGTCCGGGGGCAGGAGATACCTGCAATTTTGCAATATTGCGCGCCACGTGCGCCATTGGAGAACCATTTCATGCGTCGAGTGATAGCTATCACGATTCTCTTCCTGGCAGTCCTTACCTCCGCCGTCTTTGGGCAGAGCGGCAAGGGCTCCATCAGCGGCAATGTAACGGACACCGTAAATGCTGTTGTGTATGGTGCGCAGGTGGAACTGCTGCCGAAGGCCGGCAAGACGACCACTAACGCTCAGGGTGAATTCAGCTTCACCTCTGTGCCTGCGGGTACCTACACGCTGCTCATCAACTACGTGGGCTTTGAGCCGTACTCCAAGGAAATTACGGTGACCCCGGGCCAGAAAGTCTACATGAAGGCGGCCATCAAGGTGGCGCAGAAGGCCGACGAGATCACAGTCTTCAGCGAACGCGAAAATGGTGAACTGGAAGCCATCAACCGTACACGCACCGCCGACAACATCGTGCAGATTCTTCCTGCTGAGATCATCACCAGCCTGCCCAATGCCAACGTGGCCGACGCTCTTGGCCGGCTGCCCTCCATCACCCTGCTGCGTACGGAAGGCGAAGGCGAATACATCAGCGTGCGCGGCACCGAGCCCCGCCTGACCAACGTCACGGTGAACGGCATCACCATCCCTTCGCCGGAGCCCACCGTCCGCCAGGTTCGCCTGGATGTGATTCCGGCGGACCTGGTTGAATCGGTCGAGATCAACAAGACGATGTCCGCCAGCCAGGATGGCGACGGCATCGGCGGCTCGGTGGACCTGCGCACCAAGACGGCCAGCGACCAGCCGCTGGTCAATATCTACGGCAACGCCGGCCGCACCGAGATCATGAACGGCCGCAACGTGGCGCAGTTCGGAGGCACCTACGGACAGCGTTTTGGCAAGAAAAAGCAGTTCGGCCTGCTGTTTGGGGGCACCTACGACTGGAACGGCCGCGGCATTGACAACATTCAGCCCGCAATTGATCCCTACTCCACCTACGCGCAGCCTTTCTACGACAACGACACCATCCGCGAGTACCGCTACTATCGCACCCGCTACGGCTTTGCCGGCAGCGCCGACTACAAGCTGGGCGAGTTCAGCAGCATCTACGCCCACGGCCTTTACAGCGACCTGAAGGACTGGGGCGACAAGTGGTACTACGAGCCGGTCTCCAAGGCGATCTCCCTGGTGGGCGGCGTGCCGACCGATCCGAGCCCGACTGCGACCTCCAGCAGCCCGAAGTTCTACACCTCGAGCAAGCGCCCCAACGCCAGCGTTGGTTCGTTGATGCTCGGCGGGCATCACGTGCAGCCGACCACGACCATCAACTGGGAAATTTCGGCCTCGCGCTCCTATGAAGTGGATTCGGCGGGCAATCCCAAGGCCGACTTTGCCTGGGTTGGCCCCAAGGTGTATTGCAACTACGTTCCGCAGGGTGTCACCAACACTCCGACCTTCGGGCTCTGCGACGCGGCGGGCTCGGTGCTGCAGAATTCACAGCTTTGGGCGCTGAAGGACTTGACGACCAGCAAGGGCCTGACGGCGCAGTTGAACCTGACGGCCGCCGGCAGCTACGCCAAGCGCTACGAGGCAAGTGGTCATCACGGCACCTTCGAAGCGGGCTTCAAGTTCCGCAACGGACACAAGTACCAGGACGCCACGGAAAACGTCTACGACGGCTGGTCCACCTCGGGTAATCCGGGGCTGCTGATGGCAAACCTTCAGGATAGCTTCCAGGCCAACGACTACTTCCAGGGTCATTACTTCGGCGGAAAGTATGGCCCGGTGTCGAATTTCCAGAAGTCAGAGAATTACGTTCTGCAGAACCTGTCCGCCGATCTGGACGGATACAAGACCGCCGCCGCCGGAGCCCCAAACCAGTTCGACATCATCGAGCGCATCACGGCCGGCTATGTGATGAACACCATTGACCTCGGCAAGCTGCACATCCAGA
>Ga0302278_10003310_pt1 | contig 17763 bp, 13 predicted proteins | sample III_Bog_N3_2_FD_194543 | JGI IMG/M metagenome (GOLD analysis project Ga0302278, IMG submission 194543) | Peat permafrost microbial communities from Stordalen Mire near Abisko, Sweden - III_Bog_N3_2 | ecosystem: Environmental > Terrestrial > Soil > Wetlands > Peat | place: Sweden: Abisko...
CATGACCGGTTCCTCTCCGCTTGTGGCTCTGAACTGTGTTCCCCTTCGGCTCACAGCTTAACCCACGGCCAGCGCAAGGAACCGGTCACTCCATGATGACTAGAGCAGTTCTCCAATTCATGTGCTCTGTTTAGTTTAGTTGCATGCAAGGTGGCACTTTCTTAAAGGAAAAGCCACTTATCATCGCGCTTTTGGTGTACAGCAATTGGAGAACAGCTATAGTCCAATCTTTCTGCTGCGGTCGAACAGACATTCAATCTCCTCCAGCGTCTTTCCCTTGGTCTCCGGCAAAAGGAACGTACTGATGATGAAATACACTGTTGTGCATGCGGCCCAAAACAAGAACATGGCATAAAAGCCGCGATTGCCCACGACAGGAAGAAAGACAGCGGCAATAACCGTCGAAACGCCCTGATTCAAGACCAATGCGATGCCCATACCGGTAGACCGTATGCGCGTCGGCATCAGTTCTGAGAGAGCGAGCCATACGACGACGCCAGGACCCAGGGAAAAAAAGGAAACGAATAACCCGAGGCAGACAGTAATAAGCCAGCCCGTGGTTTGATTTGCGATCGGTCCGTAGAAAGCTCGTTTGATGACTAACGGTTGGTTTGCGCGGTTTCCGTATGGTTCAATGGAGAGGACGGGCGGTTGGTCTGTGCTGACTGCTGTCGCAACTTTGCTCCCGTTGCCGTAGGAATAGAGCACAGTCAGAGCCATGGGACGCCCAACCGGCATGTGGTGAGACGCTAGAGATTCAACGGGCGCGGCGAGCGTGTTGCCATGAACAAGCGGCTCCACTGCGGCGCGGACATCAATTCGGCTTGACTCGAAGGAGTAAAAGAGCAGGGCACAGGCCATCAGCGAGCAGACAATACCGCCAGTGCCTACTTTTAAGAGGAATTTGCGGCCCTTGCGATCGATCAATGCTGCGGCCGCGATAGTGATCAAGAAGTGAAGAAGCTTTACTGCAAAATCACCTATTGTGGCATTGGTTGGGCTCATACCGGCCTGTTTCAGAATAATTACCAGGTAGCCAAGTATGGAGTTAATCCCTGTTGTCTGAGTACAGGCCAGGACGACGCACGCGAGAGCAAACGGGATCACATACTTGCGTTGCATCAGCGAGTCCTGTTTCCCAGGAGTGCTCGCTGCTGGCGCCGATGCGAGAGCCTCCATTTCGCTGATTTGGATCGCGGCGTCTTCTGCTGAACCAAGCCGCAACAAAGAGGTCATGGCGTCCGCCCGCCTGCCATTGCGAAATAGCCAGCGAGGGGATTCTGGCAGCCACCATGTGCCCATGAGGAAGATGACCCCTGGGCCGAGCATGGCGAGAAACATGCTGCGCCACGCATGGCTTTGTGCCGCTCGAATCAGAAGGGAATTGCCGGCGGCCGCGGTAATTGCGGCTTCGGCCTGGTGTGTATAGAACCATCCGGTGGCCGATGCAAGAACGACGCCGAAAGTGACCATAAGTTGGAAGATCGCCGTCCCCTTGCCACGCGATTCAGGACGCAGCGATTCTGCCAGGTAGAGCGGCACGACAACGGCGATCACGCCGCCGCTCATCCCCTGCAGCAGGCGTCCCGCCACCAGGACCGTGAAGCTGTGCGATAGTACGATCAGGCCCACGCTTGCGGCGAACAGTACGCCGCTTGCGATCATCATTTTCTTTCGTCCTGCCCAGTCCGCCAGCAGTCCCGCAATGAGCGATGACACCATGCTGCCGCCAAGGACGGCGGCCACAAGAAATGAAGTCTGTGCAACCGTCAGATTGACCGTTTTGTCCAGGTATAACAACGCGGGAGCAATAATGCCGAGGTCCACGCCGTAGATCAATCCTGCGATGCCGGCAACAAAGAGGACGAACCTGCCATAGCCCCCAGCGTTGAGCTTGACCGCGATCATCGATTAGCTCCTCATGAGTCAGCCCGGGTTGACACGGCAACAGATAGTATCCACCGAAGAAGGCTGATCGCTGCAGGTAATGGAGCAATTGTAAATCCTGGTGAGAATGATAGGTTAAGCAATCATGCAGAGCTCGAACCTATCGATGCAAACAAGCAAGGATTAGAGCAGTTCTCCAATTCATATGCTCTATGCAGTTCCGTGCAAGGTGGCTTTTTCTTAAGGAAAAAGCCACTTATCATCGTGCTTTCGGTGTACAGCAATTGGAGAACCGCTATAGCTGACGAGCACGCAACCCAGTGCGCTGGCATAGCCATGGTCGCGCTCTAAGTCTGGCATGTGCCTGCGGCTATTGGCCAACCCAACCCGGCGCTGATTGCCATTTGCCGCGAATGGATTCGCAATCAACCCCGCGGCAGAATGCCGTCGAGCTCCGAGGCAGAGTCCTGGTCGAGGTAAAGCGTTGCGTCAGGATGTGTGCGGAGAATTGTTGCTGGACAATTGGTCGAGATGGCCTCTTCAAGCGTGCGCCGTACGATAGCGGCCTTGCGAGCTCCGGGTACGGAGACAATCAGCTTGGGAACACGAAGAATTGCTGGGATTGTGACGCTGATTGCGCTGATCGGGACCTCTGCCAGACTATTGAACCAGCCCTCGGCCACCTGTTGCGCGCGGCAGGCCGCATCCAAGGTCACTACTTTCACATCTTGGGGATCTTCGAAGTCCGCGACAGCAGGATCCATAAACGCGAGATGTCCATTTTCGCCGACGCCCAGCAAGCACAGTTGCGCCTGCTGGGCGCGGACAGCCTCAGCGTAGTGGCGGCAGACGACATTCGGGTCGGGTGCGGTGCCATCAATCTCGCTAAACGACCTCATGTGCACTTTTTGCGTGAGGTTTTCTCTCAAATAGCGCCGGAACGAGGCAAAATGCTCAACGGGCAAATCCACATATTCATCAAGGTGGAGTCCTTCTACCTGATCCCAGGGAAGACCTGCGATGTGCGTCAGGGCCTCCAGGGTTTCCAGTTGCGAAGCGCCCGTTGCAAAAATTACTCCCACTGAAGGCCTGGTTGCTGCGAGCTTTTTCATGACATTGGCCGCAGCCAGCGCAGCTGCCTCACCCATCAGTGTTGCGTTGGGATGCACTTCAACGCAGAGGCTCTCTACCTGAAAAATTCGTACCTTTTCGTCGACGACGGCCATTCGTTCTCCTCAAAATGATTGCGTAGCATTCCCCGCGCTCTTGCGCAGGGCATTCCGGTCTAGGGGCCCACCCCGGAGATAGGGACCGTCCCCAAGGCATGCAGATAGTTCAAACTGTAAACAGCGCTGGTGCGCGTGTCAAGAAACATTTCACGTTAACGTGAAAATGATCCTGCGGATTATGCATCTTTCAGTTTGCTTGCCAGCCCGGTGCGGAATGAAGCGGCTCCGAGTTCGTGTGGCACAGGCCTAGGGACTCGAGTACGCAAACGGCCCGGAGGGCTGCCGCGCAATCGAAACGAGAAGGGTCCTCGGACTCGTTCATTGAAGGCGGGCCAGGCTACCCGATGCTGACTGCAATCGGCTTACACGACTCCCGCTTGATCAGCTCTGTGGGCACAACAATCTGGCAGGATGGGAGGCTGGGTTTGGCGATGCGGTTCAGAATCAGTTCAACCATCTGCTTGCCCAATTGCTCAGGAAACTCGCGGATCGTGGTGAGCCCTGGATAGAGCCACTCGCCCACCGTGTCGTCGCAGCCGGCCACGCTCACGTCGTCGGGAACGCTCAATCCGCAATCACGCAGAGCCTTGTAGACCCCGTGGGCCGTGGCGTCATTTCCGGCAAAGATCGCGCTCAAAGGTTCGTGACGGGCCACAATCGACTTGGTGGCGATATATCCGACCTCGGCGTCGTCTTCCGAGTCCACATTCAGGTGGTGCGGCGCCAGGCCGGCCTCGTTCATCGCATGGCCATAGCCGGTAAAGCATCGCGCGAACCACGGCAGCCGGGTATTTCCCACGAACCAAATATCCCTGTGCCCCAGTCCGATCAGGTAGCGGGTCATGTCGCTGCTGCCGCGGGTCTCGTCAGAAAAAACCAGGTCGCCCTTAGATAAGGGGGGAACATCAAAGATGTTGTTCCCCAACGCCACGTAGGGCACGCCTTCATGCTCCAGCAACTCAATCAGGCTCCCAGAGTTGGTACCGGCCACAATGACCGCGCGAATCACATCGCGGCGCAACAGCAGCTTTGGAAGGTGCAGCTGTTCCCGCTGTGCATTGAGCGGATAGTTAAAGGAAAGATAGACGACATCCCAGCCATGGACCGCGCAGCAGGCCTCAGCCCCGCCCAGGATTCGCGAGTGAAAAGGATGCAGCATCACTCGGTTGCTGAGAAGGAAGGCGAGCGTCTTGGCTTTGTTGCGGTGCAGCAGGTCGAGGTCGAACTTGGCTGCTGCATTCAAGACCGCCGCCTGAATGGCCGGGTCGACGCGGTTATTGCCGTTCAGCACTCTCGAAACCGTGGCCAGACTCACCTTGGCGGCTTCGGCAATCTCCCTGAGGCCGACTTTGCTTCCCTTTTTGGCTGACTTTTTCATAGTGTACGTCGAAGAAGCGCTGCGAGAAACATTTCACACTTCCTTTCCAAAGTACAACTATACCCAAGATTAAACCAGAGCAAACCCATCCGGAATGAGAAAGTACCACCCCCGCCAACCACGACGGAATGCGGCGCCCCGGCCCCCGCCTGTATGGATCGGTAAAGGCGAATCACTGCGAAGAAACAATCGGCTCCGATTCAAGAGGCCCTGGAGTCGATTTCATGATATTGGGAAAGTTTTCTTGACGAGCTCAAATGAGAGCGTTTAATGTTCTAGGGAAATGCCCCTCCGCAATGGACATCCGGCATTCCATCGCTGATAAAACACGCGGAAGTTACGCCGCTGTGATCGTTTCTTGGACAATACCCCCGATTCCACTGTCGGGCCCACCGGAATGCCAGGACAATCCAAATGGTGTCAATCAATCGAAGGAACTTCATTGGCGGAGTGATTGCCGCTGCATCGAGCGCACGTCTTGCCCCTGCCATGCAAGCGCAAGACGGCGGCCCGGCAGGTCCGGAGCGGAACTGGACGAGAAGGGGTTTGATCGATGCCGGCGGATCAAACGAACCCTATCTGTTCGTTGTTCGTCGCGGCGGACAGCGCCTTGATGCACGTAAGACGATTGAGTTTCAGCAGAGTGAAGAGCTGCTCCGCCAGTTGCAAAGCGCGGGCGTCGAGGTGTTTCATACCCATTTCTACAAAGGCTTCGGTATGGCCGCCGAGCGAGAAGAAATGGAAGATACGCGGAGGGCAGTGGCCGCTGCGCATCGTCTGGGAATGAAGGCTGACACCTATATCCAGTGGAACAGTCTTATGTACGAGACGTTCTTTTTGGAGGAGCCGAAAGCTGTCGACTGGGTGCAGTACGATGCCGCGGGCGCGCCGGTCATGCTTCCCTATGGTTTCCAGCAATCGTACCGATATTGCCCGTGCTTCAACAATCAGGACTACCTGGCCTATCTGAAAAAGGTTGTGCGCTTTGCCATTGTGGAAGTGCAGACAGACTTTATTCACTTCGATAACTTCGGCCTCAATGCGGAACCGGAGTCTTGCCACTGTCCGGCCTGTACGGAGGGATTCAGAAAGCGACTGAGAAACAAATACTCACCGGCGCAGCTGCGGGAGAGGTTCGGATTCGATCGCGTGGACTTCGTGAATCCGCCTCGATGGAACCGGAATAACACTCCGGACACGATGCAGATCATCTACGATCCCGCCTTCCAGGAATGGATCGATTTTCGTTGCCAGACCATGGCGAACGCTCTCGAACAGATGCACGATTATGCTCTGTCTCTCAATCCGGACGTTGCTGTGGAGATCAACCCCGGGGGCATCACCGGCAGAAACACCGCATGGGAGTCGGGCATCGACCACTCCCGGCTGCTGCGCTTCACCAAGGCGTGCTGGAGCGAAGAAGAAGGCCCGGTCGGCTATGCTTCAGACAGCCCGTTCCTATCCAAGATTCGCAGTTACAAGCTCGCCCGGGCTTACTCCAATATCCTGCTGGCATACATTGACGACGATGCGCTTGCGTTTGCAGAGGCACTTGCCTTCAATCAAACCCCAGGATTTGTCGGAGTCTATCCGCTCACCCCGACTACCCAGCAGTATTTGGATTTCTACCGCGAGAACCGCGACATGTATGAGGAAACCGAGGATCTGGCCAACGTAGGCGTCCTTCGCTCCTATGCTTCGCTGACGTATAACAATGCCGGCGTGCAGTTGTCGACCGAACTTGTGGAGCAGGCCTTGATCGAAGGGGGTGTCCCATTTGACCTGGTCTTTGATGAAATGCTCCATGATCTGGCAAAGTACAAGGTGCTCATTCTTCCCAACTGCGAATGCCTCTCCGATAACCAGCTATCTCTTCTCCGCAATTATGTCGAGCGCGGTGGGGCGCTGGTTGTGATTGGACAGACCGGCCTGTTCGATGAGTGGAGACGGGTCCGGGTTGTGCCCGGTCTGCAAGGCATGGTTGAGGGGCAGGGGACCGCAGTCGGGTACCAGCAGGATGTGCTTGCCCGCAGCGAGCGCGCCGCAGGCGCAACAAGAAAGACGGTAGGCAAAGGCCGCGTTGGATATCTGGCTGCGGTTGAATTCGACGGCCCCAAGCCATCGCTGCCGCCTTACTTTCCTGTGGGTAAGGAGTTCTGGAGGCGGCCGAAGAACTGGGGTGAGCTTCTCGAACTGGTGTGGTGGGCGTCCGGAGATCAGGTTCAGGTTCGATTGAAAGCGCCTCGGGGCGTCGTAATCAATTACACATGCCAGCCGTCAAAGCATCGTGCCTTCATCCATGTGCTGAACTATGATCGATCGAACAGCGCCGGCTCAGTGGCGGTAGAGCTGGCTGCGCATCTACCCAATGATCGCATCGCTCGCAGCGCTACGGCTCACACTCCCGGTTCCAAGGGCGCACAGCAATTGGCACTTGAAACGAGCGGAACCGCGATGCAATGCACGCTCCCAAATGTGAAAACCTACTCAGTGGTCAAGATTGAATGGTAGTTCGGCAAAGCTTCAATGCGTAAGCCAATTCCGCCCGGGCCCCGCCTGACCGCCGCCGAAGTGGTAGAACGTCTCGCGACAGTCGGGCGAGGCGATCAACTACAAGCTTGTTCCCAAAAACACCGGCGCAATATGCCGGTCATAGAGGTTCTCGGTCACGTTCCTCGCAATTACAGTCTCGTTGGCCTCAATGAGGTCGAGATATCTGATCCCCATTTTGGCTGCGACCTTGAACCCGACATGCAGAAGCTGGCGCAGGCTGCTGTTGTATGCCGGTGCTCCGGGAACGTGGCGGAGCGCACCGGTGTACTGCTCAGAAGACCAATTGCCGACCTGCTCCGGTGACGGCAATCGAGCCGGATCGATGTCGATCACGGTCGCATACGGAGTGCACAGCTCTTCACGGTGCGCGTAGGCCTCTCGGTAGATCTGCTGGGCCAGTTTCAGGCCTTCGCCACCGGCTTCGGCCAGGCCAATCAGCTCTTCCAGCCAGGTCGTGCCGGCTGTCTTGAGATGAAGGCCCACACCGAAGCGCTTCATTGTCGCGTGCATGGCCGGATAAATTGAAAATTTGTCGCTGCCCGAGTGCACGCTGAGCTTCAGGTTTTCGGGAAGGCCATAGCTGCGCACCGCATGGGCAATGACTGCCACATCAAGCGCCATTTCGCGCTCGAACTGAGCCACATCGCCCTCGTAGTCGACTCCTTTATTGAATCGGCCGCTGAACTTTGGTGCGATGGTCTGGATAGGGATGCCTTGATCGGCGATCGCCGCGAGCACAATGAGCAATTCCGCCGGGCTCTGTGCGCGCTCTGTCTCATCCATTGACACCTCGGCGATAAAGTTTCCGGCACCCTTGGCTCTCTCGATCGACCGGTAGACCTCGCCTGCCTTGCGGATGGCGTGCAGGTATTTCTGCGCGCTGCTCCGCAGAGTTTCGGAGCTGAGAGCAACTTTCTCGGCGGCGCCTTCGAGTTCGAGTGAACCGGTAAGTTCCGGGTGTCTGTTCACAAACCGATCGATCTCGCCCGGCAGCGGCTCCTGCCCGATGAACTCAGCCACATCGATGGTGTAGAAGTCACATGCATTCAGAAAGCGGCCCACTGTCTCAAGAGTGATGTGATCGGCATCGCAGAAGTAAGGCCGATTCCATCCCGCAGCCGTCACTGCATCATCGGCAGCACGCCGCACCGCAGAAGGTTCAGAACCGATAATCGAATGCTCGCGATTCGACTTGTTCCATACCGGAATCACCTCGACCCCGCGCGCGTACGCCTCCAGGCACGCTTGCAATTGTGCTTTTGCCTGGTGTGCAAAGCGGTCTCCCGTGCCGATGGAATATTTCCCCAGCCTCATTCCTTCAAGTTCCATCCGGTCTCCTTGCGCTTCTGTGATTCCCCGGTGCCCACACGGTCGCTGATAGTCGAGTCATTCTGCGCGCGGAAAATCGCCGCACATTCACCGTTCCATCGCAACTTGTAGTCTGACCCCACCTGCAATCCGACCCCAGTATACACACCTCGTTTGTGATCGCCGGAGTGGCGCGCGCGGACCTCTTGCTGGTTGGCGGTGAAGAACGCGGCGCCATGAATCAAGGCTGGCGAGTGGCTCTGCTCAGACGTCCGTGCGAGCCGTCGCAGAGCCCGTGCCTTGCGGATGCAGCTCACTATCCCGCATCCCCAACAGGTAGAGCAGGCCGTCCAGTCCGAGCGCGGAGATCGATTGACTGGCGCTCTGCCTGACCAGTGGCTTGGCGCGGTATGCAATGCCCATGCCGGCGAGGTTGAGCATTGGAATGTCGTTGGCTCCGTCGCCCACCGCAACCACTTGTTCGAGTGAGATCCCTTCGCTTTCGGCCAGCGCCGCCAGCAGCTCAGCCTTCCGCGCCCCGTTGATGATGGGTGGAATCACACGGCCCGTGACCGCGCCATCGACAATCTCAAGCTCATTCGCATGCACGGTATCAATCCCCAGGCGCTGTTGCAGCGCGCGCGCAAAGAAAGTAAAGCCGCCCGAGAGAATGGCCGTTTTATAGCCAAGGCGCCGGAGAGTGCTGATCAACCGCTCCGCCCCATCGGCGAGCGGAATGGCAGTAAGCAGGCTGTAGGCGCGTTCGGCAGAGAGGCCCTTGAGCAGCGCGACGCGGCGCGTAAAGCTTTCGTCGAATCCGATTTCGCCGCGCATGGCAGCTTCGGTTACGCGCACCACCCGATCTCCCACGCCAGCCATCTTTGCCAGTTCATCAATGACCTCGCCCTGGATCAACGTTGAATCCATGTCAAACGCAAAAAGCCTCCGGTTGCGCCGAAAGATGCTCTCTCGCTGGAATGCAATGTCGATCGAAAGGTCCTGCGCTATTGCCAGGAAGTCGGCGCGCATCCCCAGCTCGCGGGATACATCTCCGCTCACCGCCATCTCCACGCACGCATTGCTTTGCTCCATGACAGGATTCAGCCCTCCGGATAGTCGCTCGATCCGGTCGATGTTCATGCCATGAGCGGCAATGACGGCGCTCACCTGCGCCAGGTGCTCGGCCGTGATCCTGCGGCCAAGGACGGTAATGATGAAGTGGGGTTGGCGCACCTCATGCACCCAGTGCTCAACGGCGTCCTCGGCGATCTCGGTGAAGCGGGCTTGCAGCCCGAGATCTTGCGCCCGCTCCAGCAGGGCGCTTCTGAGCGATGGAAGGCTGCTGGCCGCATCAACCTCGATCAGCATGCCCAGGGCAAGCGTCTCGTGAACCACCGCCTGGCCAATGTCGAGAATGGCGGCCTTGTGTTCGGCAAGTATCCGGGTGCACTCCGCAGTGAGCCCAGGTGCGTCTGGACCGGAAAAGTGAACGAGAACAGCCTTGCTCTGTGTGTCGGCGGACATATCTGAATCCCACTATACCGGAGCCGCCAAGGTCAGGTCGCAAGGCATCCACACACAACCGTGAAGCCCGAGGATTTCGCTTTCCTCGCCGTCACTCAGCTCACAGGAGACGAGGGCTTCTCTGGATGGTGCTGCGCGAGTCTGTTCAGCTCCTCGCCATCGGCGTCTCGCTGGGACTGCCGTTAAGCTTGGCGGCCACACGCGCGATCAAGGCTGGCCTGTTTGGCGACAGGCCTGCCGACCCGGTCACCCTGGCTGCTGCGGTGCTTGTCATGAGCGTAGCCATGCTGGTCGGCTCCGCGATTCCGGCGCGACGGGCAACTCGGATCGATCCCATGGCTGCGTTGCGCTGCGAGTAGCCATGGGATCCACTCCTGGTCCCGAAAATGCGTGCGCGTTTAGACCACTCTGAACGGAGTCTCCTGCTGAACGCCTTCGCGCGCGCTTCGCCAAATGTCGATCGTGCCGTCGCTGGCGTGACGGTCAATTTCGCTCAGCTCCGCCGCGGTAAAATCCAGCCGCTTCAGTGCGTCGAGCGAGTTGTCAAGCTGATCCACGTTCCGCGCGCCAATCAGGGCAGTCGTCACTCTGCGGTCGCGCAGCACCCACGCAATCGCCATCTGCGCCAGCGACTGTCCGCGCCCGTGCGCGATCTCATTGAGTGCCCGAACGCGCGCGAGATTCTCTTCGCTCAGAAACTCCCTTTGAAACGATCCTCCGTCGCTCGCTCGCGATTCGGGCGGCACATCGCGAAGGTACTTGCCGGTCAGCAGTCCCTGGGCCAGCGGGGAAAACGCAATGCAGCCCACGCCGAGCTCGTCCAGCGTCCCGAGCAGTTCCTTCTCCACCCAGCGGTTCAACATCGAATACGAGGGCTGGTGAATGAGAAGGGGCACGCCCATGCCGACCAGAATTTGTGCCGCCTCGCGCGTTCGTTCCGGACTGTACGATGAGATCCCCACATATAGAGCCTTCCCCTGGCGAACTGCATGCGCGAGCGCGCCCATGGTCTCTTCCAGCGGAACATCGAACGTCGGCCGATGCGAGTAAAAAATATCGACATAGTCGAGGCCCATGCGCTCCAGACTTTCATCGAGCGACGCCAGGACGTACTTGCGCGAGCCGCCCAGGCCGTACGGCCCTGGCCACATGTCCCATCCTGCTTTCGAAGAAATTACGAGTTCATTGCGGTGTGCGCAAAAATCCTTGCGCAGAATCTCGCCGAAGTTCTCTTCGGCCGATCCGTACGGTGGGCCATAATTATTCGCAAGGTCGAAGTGCGTCACGCCGCGATCGAAGGCTCGACGAATAACAGCTCGTCCCGTCTCGAAGACATCCGCACCGCCAAAGTTTTGCCATAACCCAAGAGAGATTGGAGGCAGGGCGAGGCCCGAGTGTCCGCACCGCCGGAATACTTTTCCCTCATACCGCTGCGCATCTGCCACGTAGTTCGTCTGCATTCATGTCACCTTTCGTTGCCTGCAACGATCATCCCTGCATCGACTCCAAGGTAGCGCTCCACGCAAGTCGAGGTCAAGAACCCGCATCACGTTCCGCCTACCCGGAGAAGATATGATGGATATGGTTCGCGCCCGTCCCAGGACTCGCATCATGTCCCCTGCATGATGCACCTGCCGGCTCGATGCCGAGGCCGTCCGTCGGGCATGATAAAACAGCTAAAGTTGCTGCGGCCGGTGGGGAAGCGCAGCGAGCACCCACTTCACTCTAGTCAAATCAGGATAAAACGGGAGAGCAAAGAATGAAGGCGCTAGTAAAGAGCAAGGCTGAGCCCGGACTCTGGCTGGAAGACGTACCGGAGCCGAAGATCGGCATTAACGATGTGTTGATTCGGGTCCGCTATACCGGCATCTGCGGCACTGATGTCCATATCTTCAAATGGGACGAATGGGCCCAGAAGACCATTCCCGTCCCCATGGCCATCGGCCACGAGTTCGTTGGTCAGATTGTTGAAGTCGGCTCCAACGTGAACGATTTTTATCCGGGCGACATCGTCAGCGGAGAAGGCCATGTGGTCTGCGGCCGCTGCCGTAACTGCCTTGCCGGACGTCGACATCTGTGCGCGCACACCCGGGGTGTTGGCGTGGACCGCCCGGGTGCGTTCGCGGAATATATTTCCTTGCCCATGACCAATATCTGGCGGCACGATCCCCAGATCAATCAGGAAGTTGCAGCGATCTTCGATCCATTCGGAAATGCCGTCCACACAGGGCTTTCTTTTCCCGTGCTCGGTGAAGATGTCGTGATCACCGGCGCTGGCCCTATTGGCATCATGGCGATCCCAGTGGTTCGTCACGCGGGTGCACGCCATGTGGTCGTCACCGACATGAATCCATTCCGCCTTGACCTGGCGACAAAGATGGGAGCAACGCTGTCGGTGAATCCGGCAGAGACTTCGCTCGCCGAAGTGCAGAAGAAACTCGGCATGCAGGAGGGCTTTGATGTTGGCCTGGAGATGTCGGGCAATGCGCAGGCGCTGCGCGACATGATTTCCAACATGAGCCACGGCGGAAAAATTGCCGTTCTCGGCATCCCCGCCAAAGCGATGGAGATGGACCTGCGCCAGATCGTGTTCAACATGCTCACCATCAAGGGAATCTACGGGCGTGAGATGTATGAGACCTGGTACAAGATGTCGGTGCTGCTCGACTCCGGCGTCGATATTTCGCCGGTGATTACGCATCGATTCCCGTACGACGAATTCCAGCGAGGGTTCGACGCGATGATCTCCGGCCATACCGGCAAAGTGGTTCTCGACTGGACAAGTCTCGCCTGAGTCGCGGTGCTGCGTCGGCCGCGCGAGCTACTTTGCCGGGAACACGCTTTCCAGTTCCTGCGCCAGCTCGCGCCCAACAATCTTATGCACCGCAGTTGACGGGTGCCCCTGGTGATAGAAGAAGTAGGTGTCGGGCGTCGCGCAGGGCGTTGCGTCTTCACCAAACAGCGCTCTGCCCGCACATTTGTCAGTCGCATTCGTGATTCCGTACTGCGCGGGGCTCTCCATGACCTTGTCGAAGTACTCGCCCCATCTGCTCAGCGCCACATGAGCGCCGGGTAGCGTGGTCTTGAGCTCGGCGGGAATCCTCGCAAGGGCCGGATTCAGCCGGAGAGCAGGCTCGCTGAATGCTGCGATTTTGACCGGCATCAGCGCAACCACAAAATAGCGTCCGCCGTCATGATAGATTTCGCGAATCTCATCCTCAAGATTCGCGATCGTTGTTGCGGTGGGCAAGTCGCGGTCGTTCAATCCGCCCGCGATGAAGAACATCGTTCGATCCGCATCGAAGTGAATGGTTCCCGCCTTCACTTGCCTGGTGAAGTCCGCCACCTGGTTGCGCATGCCGTATCCAAGCAGCGCGTCCTTCACCTGCGGTGCGCCAGGCTTGGCCTCAAACTTATGCCCCTCGCCGCTGCCGGTCTGTGCGCCGCTCACCGCAAAGTTCAAACCTTTACGCGCCGCATTCGGATCACCCGCATAGGTAAACGGGATCCCCAGGTCGTCGGCTGCATAGGCAATCGCAGTCGGGCCGTTGCCATCCACATAACCGGCGCCACTGTCGGAGTAGCTGTCTCCGAAGACATAGAGGCTGTTCCAGCGATGCGTCTGCGCGCCGCAACAGAGTGCCGCGCTAAGGAGCGAGCCAACGATCAGGAAGCGAATCCGTCGAGAACGCATATTGTTCATCCCTCTTTTCACAAGCCCGCTTAACGACTTCTTTGTCCTTGATTCCAATTCCGCGGAGAGCAGTATCATGGTGCGCAATCGCCGCCAGAGTCCTCGTCCGCGTCGCATGGCCCGTTCCGCTGTGCGGCCTGAACCGCCGAAAATGACTTCATCTCATACTCGTGCGGTGGTGCGGCGCCGGCCAGGTAGCGCACAAAGTAGTCCCAGCGGCGTCGCGTCATGTACTGCGTATATGCCGCGTAACCGTGCGCTACGTTCGGAATCAGCAGCAGATCGAAATCCTTGTTGGCCTTGATCAGCGCCTCCACCACCAGCAGCGTCTGGTTTGGTGGAACGTTGTCGTCCATCGTCCCGTGCGCGAGCAGCAAATGCCCCTTCAGGTTCTTGGCAAAGTTCTGGTTTGCCTGCGAGTCATAGTTGCTGGTGCCGTCAGGATTCTTGACTTCCAGTCCAGCCCATTTCTCGGCCCAGTCGTCTTCGTAGTCGCGCTCGTCGTGATTTCCGCTCTCCGCAATCCCCACTTTGAAGAAGTCAGGGTAGTGAAAGAGCGCGGCCGCCGTTGCGTTGCCGCCGCCGGAGTGGCCATAGATACCGGCGCGATCCAGATCGATGAACGGGTATTGCGCGGCCAGATCTTTCATCCCGCTCACCTGGTCGGGAATCGTGTTGTCTCCCATATCGGCGTAGTAGGCCTCGTGAAAGGTCTTCGAACGCCACGGTGTTCCCATGCCATCGATGCAGACCACCACGAAACCCAGCTCCGCCAAGGCCTGCATGTCCCCGTGCGATGCATGGAACTGGCGGTCTCCGCAGGAGCCCGTCTGCGGGCCCGGGTAAACGTGGTTGATGATCGGATACTTCATCGACCCATCAAAGTGCGTCGGCTTGAACATGAGGCCGTACAGGTCTGTGTGGCCATCGCGCGCCTTCACTTTAATGGGTGTGGGCGGAACCCAACCACTGGCCAGCAGCTTGCGGATGTCCTGCTTGCCCATCTCCATCACGACCTTGCCATCGGCGGCTCGAACCACGGTGGTCTCCGGCTCGGTCGGTGTCGAATAGGAATCGACAAAGTAGCGGCCGTCGCTTGAAAGTTTGATGTTGTGGTCGGCATTCTGTGGCGTCAGCAGCCTCAACCCGCTACCGTCAAAGTGCACGCTGTAGAAGTGCTGAAGGTACGGGTCGCGGCCTGCTTCCTTCCCCACGCCAACAAAATAGACGGTGCGCGTCGTCTCATCGACACGCAGCACCTGGGTTACATTGCCCGGCCCGTGCGTGATCTGATTCTTGAGCTGGCCCGTGGTCAAGTCGTAGAGGTACAGATTGCCCCAGTCGTCGCGCTCGCTGAACCACAGAATCTCGTTCGAGTTCGGCAGGTAGTGCCAGTTGATCTTTTCGTTGCCGCTCTCGAAGAACTTTGGCGCTGTCTCGCTCATTACCTCGCGCACATCACCATTCGTCGTATCGGCGACCCGCAGCCACTCCTGCTTGTGGTCGCGCGCGGTGGAAACGAACGCCAGGTGCGCTTCATCCGGGCTCCATTCCGCGTCGTCCAACGTCGGTCCGTCGCAGGCAATGTCGTCGCAGAGAGTGGAGCGGTGCTGGTCGGGCGGCATCTTGAAGCGAACCAGTCTCTTGGTCGGCACATCGATTACGACCCGCTCGATCATGGTTACATTCGCATCGCCAACCAGAGGATACTTCCACGCCTCCAACTTTGGATGACCGTTCGTGACGGGCACAAGATACATCTCGCCGGTTTTGCGCTGGTCCTGCTGAAAGGTAGCGATCTTGTCGGAGTTGGGCGACCACAGAACAATGGCTCGATCAGAATGCTGCCAGCCGGCGTTGTCCGTGGCGTAGCCGTAATCCTTCACTCCGTCGGTCGTGAGCTGCGTCTCGGCTCCGGTGGCCATGTTGCGGACCCACAGATTCCAATCTCGAATAAACGCGCCCATCTTCTTGTCCGGTGAGAGTGTGGGCGGCGGCTCCTTGTCGCCGTGGTTGGGCGCTTGCACCGGCGTTGCGTCCACTGCCGGCGCCAGCCTTTTGCAGGTCTCCGGTTGTGCGGCCAGATTGCATTCATAGCTGTTGCCGGAAACGGTCGCGGTCAGCGTGCGATCCTCGTCTGAAAAGACAAGGTCGGAGATGCCGAGATGTGCGGGATCGTTCTTGATGACGCCGTTCGAAGCCGTGCTCAGAGCCGCTGCCAGCTTCACTTGATCGAAGGCCGGAGCGCGGGTTCCCTTGGCGGGATCAGCCAGCATGTAGGTGACACCCTGTTCGCTCGCGTCACGGTACCAGAAGCGGTCATCGTCGAGCCACTGCGCATGGACCAGGCCCTTGTAGGCGAGGGAATTGATGTTGTAGCTCATGAACTTCTCAGCCGCCGCGTAGTCACTGGCCGAGTACTGCCTGGCCTGCTGAGCAGCGGCGACTGTGCAACAAACGGCGATCGCGCTCACCATCGCCGTCGCGCGTTTGGGAACTGAGTTGCCGGTCCTGAACATCGTGTGTTTTCCTCTAGGAACTTGTTGAAAAAGCGATTGGGACAGCTCGAATTGGCTTTCGATTACCTCGGGGGCTAAAGCCCGCTGCTGAATAGGCAGAACTTGATGTACGGGCTGAAGCCCGTACCCTTCAAGCTGAAGCCCGTACCCTTCAAAGGCGGGGACACCCAGGACTATTTCAACAAGCTCCTAGAGCCGTTCTCCAATTCATGTGCTCTATTTGGTTCCGTGCAAGGTGGCTTTTTCTCAAGGAAAAAGCCACTGATCATGGTGCTTTCGGTGTACAGCAATTGGAGAACAGCTATAGTCGAGTTGGTCAACGGGAAGGACGAACGCATACGCGGCATGTTGGCTTCGATCTGCGATGTCTGGCAAGTTTATACCGGCGGCCTGTGGACTCGCTCAGCTTTGCGGCACGGTCGAGAGCGGAATGCGTACAAATTTGATCGTCTCGCGGTGCCAGGTATAGGTCATCAGCAGGCCGCCATCCGCAGCTTGAATGATGGCCGGATACGAATACTCGCCGGGCGCATCCTCAAGCGTCTTGAACACGCTGAAGTGTTCGCCATCGCGGCTCACGGCCAGGTTAAGGGGCGTGCGGTCGGTATAGCTGTTGTTGAAGATCAGCACCACGCGGCCGTCGCGCAGGCGCACTGCGTCAATGCCGGAGTTGGGATTGGGCAGATCGATGAAGTGCGGCTCGCTCCAGGTCTTTCCCTCGTCGTATGAGTCTGCGGCTGCAATGCGCGCGGACCGCGATTTGGAGCGTGCGTAGAAGCGCAGATGCCCGCCATCCAGTTGCACGATCGTCGGCTGGATGATTCCCACCGTCTTCTTGCGTGGAGTGGCGATGGGTGCCAACATGTCGACACTTTTCGGAAGCCGGATCGGTCCGTTTTTCGTCCATGTCTTCCCACTATCGGCAGACCGTTCAATCCACACAGTCCAGTCGCCATGCTCGACGGACGAACCGCTGACGATGGTGCCGTCACCGAGAACTAGCGGCTTGTCCTTGATGGGCCCCAGAAAGCCCTTCGGCAAACGTTCCTCCGCGCTCCAGGTTCGCCCCTCGTCGTCACTGAACCTGCGCGCACCGGCCCAGGTGTCCGGGCTTTTTCCAAACTTGTAGTAGAGCCACAGCCGACCATCCGCGCCGTGGAACAGAACGGGATTCCAGCAGGGAACGCCGCTCGCGCGGGCCAGTTCAAAGGGCGCGCTCCATGCACCGCTGGTAAAGCGCGCGCCGTGGATGGTTACATCCGCGGAGCCTTCATGAGTTCCTGTAAACCACGCGGCCAGCAGGTCGCCGTTTCGCAGTTCCACAAGGGTTGATGCGTGACTGGAAGGCGGCGTTCCGGGTAGCGCGTGCCCGCGCGATACCGGTGCAAAGATGAAGCCGCTGCCGGAAGGCGCCTGTGCCGGCAAATGCGCCGTGCAGAATAAAAACGCGATGGTCCACGCGGCTTTGCGAAATGTGTGCGGCAAAATCATGACGGCTCACAAGGCGGAGAAGGGAAGTAGGCATGCGGCAAGGGCGGCGGAACCCTGGGGTCCGCCGCCCTTGTCTGCCATCGTTGCGCCCCGGCAACCGAGAGGCGTATTGCAACGTCGCCCCAGGGCCTGTTAACACTACCAGGGCGGATGGCGTTGCGGGCGAAAATCGGGCCAGAC
>Ga0302278_10003311_pt1 | contig 17761 bp, 21 predicted proteins | sample III_Bog_N3_2_FD_194543 | JGI IMG/M metagenome (GOLD analysis project Ga0302278, IMG submission 194543) | Peat permafrost microbial communities from Stordalen Mire near Abisko, Sweden - III_Bog_N3_2 | ecosystem: Environmental > Terrestrial > Soil > Wetlands > Peat | place: Sweden: Abisko...
GGCAAGCTGAAGGCGCTCGAACTCACCGCGGAGTTTGGCGACCGTGGCGTCATCGATCTTGCCGGCGCTGGCCTGCTGCTGGACCAATGGCCAAAATGCCGTCGTCAATCCCGCGGTGAGCTGCTGCATCATGTCGGGCGAGGTGATCGCGACCAGCTCGCTTGCCGCTTTCAGAGATTCTGGGGAGGAAGCATCCTCGGCGCGCGCCTGTTCGCAAGCGTAACCAAGCAGCAACAGAATGGTCAGGATGCGCAAAGTCCGCATGATCGCCCCCTCATATCCGCCGACGGACCGTAACCGGATCGTTTGCGCGTGTCTATTCGTATTGCCGACAGCGAAGCTCGCGCTGCCCGCAATTACAATTGAGCCTGGGCGCGGCGCAGCAGACGGCAGCTTTTGCGGGCATCGCCCAGGCTTATGCGGTGGCCGAAAGAACGCCCGAGCCCCGCGAAGGCGTCGTTCACGACGAAGTAAGGCCGAAATGCCGGCTCGCGCTCGCTGAGATGGGCGAGCATCTCGAAGATCAGATCCTCTTTGAGATAATAGCTCTTGCCGTCATAAATTCCGCTCAGGATACCATCGAAAAGCGCCCATGAGCCCGGCTCGAGCGCCATCGACCAGTCCGACCGATCTGCATTTGCCCGCTTGGCCACCCGGTCGATCTCTGCAATCTCGCGCGCGAAGGCGAGTTCCTGCATGTCGTCACGGCTGAGCCTCGGATCCTGCGCGCGCAGCCCGAGCCGCTCCCGGCGCTCGCTATTCTGGCGATCGAGCTGCTGTTCGATCAGTCGTACCGCGTTGGGGTCGGGACCAGCACTGTGTTTGCATCCCAAGAGCTCGGCCAATAGCTCCGTCTCGCCGGCTGCAAAATCCGGCCCCGCGGCGAGCTTGCGGTAGATTCGCTTTCGGTTGAGCTCAGTCAGGGCCATACCCAAGCGGGTGTTTGGCTCGAACGAAAGAATCTTGGCGTCGATTTCGATCGAAGTTTCGCGGAAATGCCGCGGATTGAGGTAGGGGCTCACTGGACTGCCCGGTGGAAAGATCAGGCCTTGATAGACCCCGGTCTTTGCCGCTCCGGCTAAAAACTGCCTGTAGCGCTGCTGTTCCTCCGACCCGATCCTGTCACGGGGGAACGTGTCGAGCACAGAACCGTAAAAACCGGGCCAGTGCGGATAGGAGTCGAAGACCGGTCGTGGATCGGCGCCATGGCAACGCCCGCAGTTCATGGCATCGGGAGGAATTTGAGTGCCCCGACGTTCGGCCGCCGGCAGCAGATAGGATTTTAACGTAAAGGTCGCGGTCTGATCGTCGAATGAAATGCTCTCGAGCAGATCTGCGCCGGCCTTCTGTTCGTCGCCGATGAATGTCAGCACCAGGCGGGCGTCACTCGTGAACAGGATAACGCGCGGATAGCCGGGAGAAATGCTGGAACGGAAGGGGCTGCGGCTATCATAGACGAAAGTGAAATTCTCGCGCAGCTCCGTCGGCAGCAGCGGCACGAGCTCGCGGATGGAGTCGACGGGAAGTCCCGTCGCCGGATTCATCCGCAGCAATTCCTGAAGCCTTGTCTCGCTGAAGGGTGCGTCACCGGCCCGTGCGGAGCATGGAGCGAGCGCCAACGGCAAGCAAAGCAGAAAGAAAAGCGAGTGATGGAGACGTCGATTCATCGGTCTTCGCCTGCTTCCCAATGCCGATCGGGCCACGCGACGCCAGGAACAGACGCGGGCGCTTGTTTCAAGATAACGGTCGTCTGCCGGATTGTTCTGGGGAACAGCACGGCGACCTCACCACACAGACATCGCCACCCCGCTGGAGTCGCATGCGATTTGTTTGTTCGCAGCCGTCCAGCCCGCTTTCCCTTCCCGGCGCCTGACCGCGGTCGCCGCTCCGTCGGCTCTATATGCCGAGCGAAAAACCCTCGGCAGCGGCGACTGAATCTGGGCTTGCGCTATTTCGTTTACTGTACCGGAGGCTTAGGCTTGGTGCCCCGCACCTTCGTCCCCAGTACGCCATGAGGAGGCATTGTCGACCCTCCGGAGCCCCTGGATACGCTATGGTGATTTTGACTTTTTGCGACGGGCGCAATTCCCCTTACACCGGGCGTCACGTGGACTGTCGTTGGCGTCACCTTGACTGCGACCTGCAGCGCGTCAGGATGCGCGACCGCGCGCGGCTGTTGCGGCTCGCTTTGCATGGCATCGGCGCTCGTGACACCCGCGATTACCAAGCAGCCAATCGCCAAAGCTGTCGTTAGCCGGGAAGACATGAGGATTCTCCTTCAGTTGAATTGTCTTGGGTTGAAGTGTCTTGGGTTGAAGTGTCTTGGGTTGAAGTGTCTTGGGTTGAAGTGTCTTGGGTTGAAGTGTCTTGGGTGAACTGTCTTGAGTCTAAGTATCTTGAGTCTAAGTATCTTGAATCGAAGTATCTTGAATCGAAGTATCCTGAATCGAAGTATCCTGGATCTAATTGTCTTCTGAAATCGCTCGCGCTTAGCCTTGGATGCTTGTCTAAGATTTTGGATCAAATTCTTGTTTGTCATTCCTGTCAACTGGTCTGGTCCAGTTCAACTTGCTGCGGCCCCCACGCGATATTGCCGCAAGTCCGCTAGGCAGCATTCGCGCCGAATTCCTGTGGTATCGGACGAACGTCCGATGCGGGCGCCGCACAGGTCGGCTAAATTGGACCGACGTCAACGTCGGCCGATGCGGTCGGCGCCCTCACTGAAATCCGATGCCATCCGGATTATTATTCGGATTCGTACTGGGAGAGGCAGGAGCCGGAGGAGGCGTAGGAGCTTTGACAACTTTTTGCATGGTCTGCTGCTGCTGCGTGTAAACCTTGTCAAAATGGTCGGGACCCGGCTGGCCTGGCCGGGCAGTGCCCGCGGAGGGATTAGGAACAGAGACTCTTGCGGTCGGTCCGACATTGATCGTGTTGTGGGGAGGCGTGAAGGCCATGGCGGGAGCGAGTGCTGCGGCGCAGATAAGACCGCCCAAGGCAAATGCGGTCATGTTTTTCCAATTGGACATTTTTATCTCCTTGTTTTGCCGCCGACACGCAAGCTGACGGTTGGCTGCCCTTGAGCGCGTCACTCTCGTTGGTCGGCGCGGTTGCACTGCGAGTTCAAGGAGACGACCAGAATAAAGTGGAAATAATCTTGTAAAGGGCCGCAGAGGTATCCGCGCCAACAGGGTCACCGCTCGAAAGCGTCCCGAGTGTTCGACGTCTGGCACATTGTGCGAACTCGGGCCGCGAGCAGGAATTGCCGCTGCCGCGGTCGGTCTGAGCTTACCCACCATTCCCAGATGATCTCGCCAACCATTCCGGGAAGATGCCGCCCGGGGTGGCGAGGCCTCCTCTGCTCCGATACGGTCCCGCCTTTCGGCTTTTGCGAAGGCGGACCTGGATGCCGACGGAGGGGTTTGGGATGCACCATGTGCGCGATGCGATCAGGAGAACATCCGGGGGCGGCGTCCACTCCGTCGCCGTTACGCCCGGATGATGCGCGTGCTCCATTGCCCTTTCGCTCGTCATCGGATTTGATCGCCCTATCGGCGTTCCGGGGCGATGCGACCACGCGTAGCCTGTCGCGCCCTAACCAATGCCTGCGAGCCCCCGGAGATATCGGGACGGCGCCGCCGGTCGGAGGTACCGGCCGTGAGATCGAAATTCGCCTTGCTTTGTCTCGCCGCTCTCGGTTTCGCGACGCTTTCCTCGGCGGGCGCGCGCGCCGAAGTCAGGAAGACAGCTTTCATCGTCGCCAATTGGGCGGCCCCCGCCTTCGCGAACGAAGCGCGGGCCGTTTCGATACAGCTGCAGAAAATGGGCTGGGAAGTTCATTTGTTCGACAATGTGGCGGCGTCGGACGGCCTGACCATTTCGCAAAAGGTTAATGGAACCGCGGTCACTTACACGTGCGCAAAAGCCAAGATGTGCGGATGGCAAAAGATCATCACTGCATTCCTGCCGCAGGACTCGGTGCGAGCCGGGGATCAAGTGCTCATCGATATTCAAGGCGACGGAACCGTCGACAAGCCCAACGGCCTCAAACTCGCCGACGGGGTTTCAACCAGTTTCTCCCGTCTGTCGATCGACATGGACTCGGTGCTCGCCTACGAGGAATTCGCGGACACGTTTGATTACAAGGCCAATTCGCCGGACACTTGGGCGTCGCATTCGGTTGAAGCCTATTTCATGAACATGCAGGCCGCCACCACCGGCAGCGACTATCTCCAAGCCACCTATGGACACACGTCTCGGAATATGATTTCGGCGGGCGATGTGTTCGCGCTTTCGAAACTCTACGCCGGTAGAGGCGCGAAAATGACGGTGATCGATCATTCCTGCAATGGGGGATCGACGGTCAGACTGCTGGAGACGCTGAAAGATCCCAATATTTGCGCCATCTCGACGACCGGCATCGACTCTCCTTCGATACAAGGCTCGCCGCCGTTGAGTGGCTTATTGTCGTCGGCCCCGACCCGAGCTCGCGTCAGCATGAACGATTTCACCCGCTTTGTTTCGGATCACTTCTACCATCAACATGGACTGCATGATATCGGGAACAGAATTCATCAAGTTGGATTTGAGGCTTCATGCTCTTCGACCATGCCGGTTCGCGAGACCTCTGACAACGCGGCCGGCGCTTACGGGACCTGGTGGGATTGGAATCGGCATCGCATCTCGCACGTGCTGCGCACGCCCAAGCGTTACGTCGTCGTCGGCTCCGCTTCGAATGAGCAGCCGTGGACGCCCGCGGATCTCAACGCATCGTTCACAAACGATTGCAAGCTGGCGAAGAAGAATTGCGACTCGACTTCCAATCCGAGGCTTCGAATCGCGGCGGGTTGGGTTCGTTGGTTTTCCGAGAATTTGACGCAGTTCAAAACCAGCCATTCCCCGTCAGCCGATTTGGATCGTGTCATGACCGACGGGAGTATGCTCCTCAAAGCCATCGACGACTATAAAAACGCAATCGACGCGTTGGAGGCCACGATCGCCTTTCCGCAAAATGCTGTGACGGTGAATGGGTCTCCCGCCATGCCCGTCGATCAATATTTCCGCGCGCTCCTTGTCCAGCGCTGTCTGTGTGGGGTGAGTTCCGAAGTGACGCGATTGCATCTCACCTGTCCGGCGGCCAACGACTATCTTGCACTTCCCAAAACTTGGTCAGCAAGTCGGGTTTGCGCCGATCCGCAAAAGGTCATTGAGGAGGTGCTGAGGACGATTCCCGAACGTAAACCGGACGGTGACCACAACGTTCACATCAAAAGCGGACTCGAGGCTTTGCTCGACGTGCAAGCCTTCGAGGCGCAGGCCGGCTCGCCGGGTTTCGCCAATTCCATCACGGCCAAGCTGATCAAATTCAGCCGAGATCTCGAGCCGTTCGAGGTCGGTTGCAACGCCGCGAGCTGCGTGAGCCAACATTTTTGATCGCGGCTTCGCCGCGGCCATATCGACAGCCGGTTACATTGGTGCGGGCACCAGGGGCTCGCCACCGAGCCCGCGATTGCCATCCAGTGCCGTCGGCCGTGTAATCCGACTTCTCGTCACTTGGTTGTAGACTTTGGAGAAGTTACAGTGCGGGTGGCGTCCGGCCGCAAGCGGCTCAGGCATCACTATTTGCAGCCCTCCGCCGGCCGGAAGGGACGTGGGCGTGCATGCCGTCGCTGCAGTGACCGTCGCGGCGCAGATGCAGCCCAACACGGCAATTGCGGTTATGTGCTTGGACATGGCTCCCTGCTGTCGGGCTTGCGCGGCTGCCGACCGAAATGGTTCTCCAACCGCGCGGGCCCGCTGGTTGGTCGTGAAGGTCGCGTCGCTGGTTCGTTGCGAGGGCGCGAATTCTAAAACGGGGCAAACGCGATTTGGGGGATCTTCTAAACGCTTTTAATCGGTTTGATTTCCAGCTTCTTTGCCAACAGATCGACCCAGCCCGACGGGCCGGCGACTTCAATGCCGCTTGCGGTCTTGGTCGCCACGAGTCGCACTCCGCGAGCCCGAAAGGTGAAGGAATGGCCAATCTGCGAATTTGGCTCGGTCGTAAAGCCGATCATTGCCATGGCCTGCGCCAGGCGGTCTTCGATATCGTCCGATTCAATGGCGAACGTGGCGCGCACGAGCTTCAATTGAGGTAAATTCCAGAACAAGCAGATACAGCAAGCAATACCGCTCAATGGTGCCAACAGTGCAGTGGCCGAGAGGCCTTCGTAGAAAATAGACATCAGCGTCAAAATCGAGGCGAGCACGCAAAGGATCAATGCGAATTGGACACCTCGCTGTACGACCGCCATCGGTAACATTTTTCTGCCTGCGTAAATTCGATCGCGTCGGGTGTCCACGGTTGGGATAATTGCTCCCAAACCGTAGACACCGGCCTTCTTGAGACGCAACCCATGAAACGGGCTGGTGTCACCAACATTGCCGCGGATCGTCCTCACCGATGAAACGCGACCACGTGAATCACGGGCGGCCGTATCGTGACATGCCTCACACTCGAACACGTCGGGCACGTGCCACCCCATTGCGCCGGAGCTGCCTGCCCCTGCACGATCGTCGTTGACGGCTGGGGTCCGAAGGTGTCGCCAGAAGTATATCCGACCCCGGTGTTATACCCGGTGACGTAATTTCCGGTCGTCTTGACCTGAGGGGCGGTTGATGACGACGGCGGAGGCCCGTAATATCCACCTGGTCCACAGTTGGAAAAACACAGCTGGCTTCCACCCGCCATGGCCGTTGCCGCACTACCGGCAGCAATTGATAACGCAAGTACCAGCTTAATGATGTTCTTTTTCATGACCGTCTCCTATCGATTCCATCCACGTAAGCCGGCCGGATTGGCTGCTTCTGCCGTGTCAGTACTCGATAGACGCGATCTCCACCGTTTCGGTTCGAGGCAAGGAGACTTCTATTTTTGCCTTTTCAATAGCGGCGACTTGAACCTTGGACCTGGTCAGCCCGACCACGATGACCTCTTGCCGCACAGAAATGAGCGACCTGACTGGGCATGACGTTCGTCAGCGTTAACAGCCGGAGCAAGCAATGGACAAGCAGAAATTGGGACAGTGGCTGATACCGTTTTTGTTTGGCCTTAGCATCGGATTTGGAATTGCATGGTGGTTGCCAAACCAGCTTTTGCTGCTCGCTGCCCCGATCATTTTACTTATTATGATCGTCCTGAAATATCATTTGAAATACGCTTGGCCTTGGGATCGCGGCGAGCGGACCACCAGTTAGGATCGGTCTTCCCGAACTCACTGCGCCCTTGTTGTCCACGGCCGCTTTCCTCGTTGCCTGCAGCGCAGACGCTTTTCTGGCACCTTCGAGACCAGCCCGGTTGCGCCCAGAGCGATGAAGGAGATCGATCTCAACCGGATCGGTCGCCGGCGGCAGCGGGGCGGCTGTCTGCTACCGGGCATCCGGCGGAGGCGGCAGCGGAGCTCCGCCGACTGAAATGGGGCCGGTGGTTTTTGGCGCCGGCGGTTTCTTTCGGGCAGCGACGACGGGCGGCCGGGCAGCAACAGCCGGCGGCTGCGGCGCCGGCGAGGCTGCGCTTTGCAAGGCGTCGATCCTGGTCGTCAAGGCCGACAACTGATCGGAAAGGCTTTTCAGACCGGCCCTTTGGGCGGCGATGTCCTGGGCTGCCGATTGCAGTGACTCTGCAGTCTGTCGCTGGAACGACTGAAACTCGTCTTGCGTAACGGATTTTCCGGCACCATCGGCGACGGGGGCTTCGGCCGGCCGCGCGATCGAGAAGGCTGCCTGGGCCAGGCGATCATAGTTGAGCCAAAGGTAGCCGCCCGCGCCGGCAATCAGCACCAGACAGGCAACGAGTATGATCAGGGTTGGGCCCCTCCCCCGGCTTTGCCGAAGTACCGGCCGTGGGTCTCGTTGCAGCTGGTGTTCAATCTCGTCGGTCACGGGATTCTCGGTTTCGCGTTTGTTTCTTGCTGCACGATCGCCGCCTGGTAAGCAAGACGCCGCATCGCGCACCGCGTTCCGAACCGGTTCGTTCGCCGATCGAGTCCGCGGGCCGGCTGGTTATCCGCAGCAAATCCACAACTTCACCAGCCAGATTCGCGCTGGTCAAACAATAAGTTGCTGCGCACGAATTCACAGGCTCTGCAACAGGGACCGGAAGCGGTGGACCGCATTGCAGCCGGATCATACCAAAGACGCGTTGCAATAGGGCGGACCTTTCAACGACCATGCGAGTTGAGCCCGAGCGGGGCGATCACGAGCCGGGAACTTTGGCCATGAGCGCGATTCCACTTCACCTCCAACGACGTTTTGAGCAGAGATGGGCGTCGCGTTTCACGCTCCCGGCGTCTGCGAATGCGCCAAAGAACACGGCGATAAAAGCCGCGCCGGCCACGTCGACAGGGCGCCGCAGCGCCAAGCAACGGCCAAAGAAGATTCCGCCGGCGTGAGCCGGCGCAGCGGCGCGTCCGGGCCCTGCACCCGCAGTGAACGTTCGAACGTGTTTTGCCGCCGCAGGGATTTCCGGCGAAATTTTGCGAAGTGTTGCCGAAATGTGGCAACTCCGCCGATCAAAGGTGATAAACCTTGGTCGATATTTCAGGCTGGTGGGGCTCTCATTGAACAGACTTCTAGCGGCAACCGCCGCGTTCATGGCCTTAGGCGCGATGAGCGCTGCCGCGAGCGATCTGCCGCTGAAGGCCCGGCCGAAACCGCTGGCCCCGCCCGGCTGGTGGGTGAGCGGCGGGGCGCTGCTGTGGGCGGTGAAATCCGCGCCGCTGCCGCCGACCCTGACGACCTTCGCCGCCGGCAGCCCCTCGGCAACCACTGGGTTCGGCGGCGCGCTCGGTATTCCCGGCACCACGGTGCTGTCGCCCGATCATCTGGGATATGGCGCGCTTCCCGGCGGCGAGGTCAGCATCGGCCACTGGCTGGCTTCGGACCCAAGATTCGGCCTGGAAGCCAGCGGCTTCCTGCTGGGCAGCCGCAGCGCGGGCTTTTCCGACACTTCCGCTGGTACGCCACCGTTGCGGGTTCCCTTCGTCAATGTGCCGCCCGGCGCCGGTTTCCCGCTCGGTGCGTCCTCTTTCGTCCTTGCCCAACCCGGCTTCGCCGCCGGTGGCCAAGGGATCGCCTCATCGCTGCAGTTCTGGGGCGTCGAGGGCAATGGCATCTATCGCGGCTTCAACACGGCAGGGCTTGATGTTTCGCTTCTGGCCGGCGTTCGTTATCTCGATCTGCGCGAGGGTCTTTCCATCGTCAGCACCGAGAGCCTGCTGACGGGTGCCGGCAATTTCATCGGCACCGACAGCTTTTCGACCCGAAATCAGTTCCTTGGCGGCGAAGTCGGGGTCAAGGTCCAGAAGCAGTTCGACAAGTTCGATGCCTCGCTGCTCGCCAAGGTGGCGCTCGGCGACAACTATCAGACCGTCGTGATCAACGGCAATTCCGCGGTATCCGGCTTCGGCCTGCCCGCCGGCATCAGCCCGGGAGGCATCTTTAGCCAGGCCACCAACATTGGCCAGCAAAGCCGCAACCAATTCGCCGTCGTGCCCGAGGCGCAATTGCAAGCGGGATACCGGGTGAGCAGCGCCGTCCGTATCTTCGCCGGCTACGACTTCCTGTACGTCAGCAATGTCGTCCGTCCCGGCAATCAGATCGACACCACGCTTAATTTCACCGGCAATCCCGCGATTGCCGGAGTATCGCCTGCCATCCTGACAGGCGCGGCGCGGCCGCAGGCGCTGTTCAACGGCTCATCGTTCTGGGCGCAGGGCGTCAAGCTCGGCGCCAGCTACGCGTTCTGAGTCGTGTCCCCAAGCGGATTGGCCTGCTGCGCGAGAGCCGATACTCACCGCGCGCAAACTTCTTAACCCTAGGCCGCTCGTCATTCATCGTTGGCGTCAGTTATTCGGCAGGAGCACCACCCAGACCCGCTCGCAGCACCGTCAAAGGTGCACGAACATATGCAGCTGGGTTTCCTTGGGTACGAATCGCTTCGCCACCGCCAGCGCGCCCCGCTCGTCGTTCTCCAGGGCGATCTTCTGCGCCAGCATGACATCGCCGGGGACCAGATAGGTATTGGGCACAAAACACCAGCCGACGCGCGGATGTCCGGCGGCGTCGATCTCGTGGACGTTCATCGAGGCGCCGTGATGGATCCGGTAGCGCTTTCCGCTGACGCTGCCGGTGACGTCGAAATACCGGCAGGCGTCGTATTGCGCGCGCTGCTCGGGCGAGAGCCATTCGCGCAACAACCTGAGGCCGCGCGCCTCGCAATCATGTTCGCAGCAATTTTCCTGGAACCAGTCACGCAGCGTCAGTTCCCTGCGCCCGATATCCGCCATCAACGGACGCAGAAAATCCTTCGCGCTACGAAGCAACCGCCCGAACATGTCAACCCAGGCTAGCCGGCCACCAGCCGGGGGTAAAACAAGGTTTCTTCGGCCGTCGGATCGAAGGTGCGAGTCACCGACGCCTCTCCGGAGGCGGTGCGGACCGCCGCCGTAAAGCCCACCAAGGTGAGTTCCCTAAAGCGTTCTTCCGCCTTCGACAGCGCCTTGGCATCTTTGGCGTCGAAATAATGCCGCGTGTCGCCGGTGTGATCCATCACGATCTGGGTAGCCATCGCTTAGCACTCCTGAGTTTGCAGCCAGGTTTATTAAAGCAATGTTCGTGCCGCGCCCGGCGATCGGCCTGTGCCCAAAAAGGCATCAAGCAAAGCGGAGCCATCGGTTCGAAAATCCTCGCAAGTCGCTGTCCAACATGGTCATCGCTGAAGCTTTAGATCGGACCGCATCTCAATCCTTCAGCGTGAACTTCTTTCGCAGTTCCGCGGCGATCTTGTCGGCGAGTTCCTGCGCGTTCCTGGTATGCTTGGGCGCGGTCACCACCGTCGGTCGCCAGCCGAGAAGCGGATCTCGACGCACCGATACAAACACGCCGCCGATCACCAAGCGCTGAAGAATCATATCTTCAAGTTCGGCGTCGGTTTTTGGTTCCTTTTCCACCGGGTCCTGTTCTGTCGCAGCTCCATGCTGAGACTGAATTCTGTCGATTCTGCGGAAAGCCGACCGGACCCTCCATTTTATGACGACCGCGCGCGGAGGCCTGCGACGAGCAGCCAATCCATACGTCGTCCAATGACAGCACCACCCTCAGATACCGGCGCCGCCGACCGCCAGCGCCCGCTTGAGGGACACGCCCATTTGAAGCCGTTCCCGGCGGGCCGGAGGCGGTCATTTTTGCGTGACACAATCGCCGTCGGCCGGCGCATTCCGACCCATTGTTAGATGGGAGAGAATCACGAATGATCTTCCGGCTTTGCTGCGTCTGGTTTGATGGGCCGAAGGGATGACAGAGCTGGAAGCTCTCGATCGCGAAATCAGCGGGCTGAAGGAATTGCTGCGGGTGGCGTGGAAAGACCTTGCCAACCCTTCCCTGACGCCGTTCGAGCGCCGCGAGGCGCGCAATCAGATCAACCAGTACAGTACCGAGATGCGGCGTTATCTCAAGGCTCTGGAGGAGAAACGCCGCGGCTCCCGAAAGTCACCGCAGGAGCAACTCGGCGGTCGCAGCATACCCAAATTTCGGCTGCTTTCCGATGGCGCCTGACAAAAAAGGAGCGAAGACCAGAATGGCTCGTAAATCGACAGTTGGCCGCTGGTCAATGAAGAGCGACCGCGAGCTGATAGAGCTGGCCCCTTCGCGGACCTTGGAGGCCATCGCGGTTCGCTTCAAACGCTCGCCGGCCACCATTCTGAAGAAGGCAGCGCGATTGGGCCTCTCGATCAAGCGCAAGAAGACCAAGACGAAATAATTCCGCCCCAGACTCAGACGCCGTGATGGCCAGTCCTGCCAAGTGCGGTGGCGTGGGCGACCGCGGTGCTCACGGCGTCGGGAGCCTCCTGATGCGCGACCTGTCCGCGGGTCAGGACGGCATCCGAGTAGATCTCGCCGGCGATGGTCAGCAACGCCAGCACGAAAATGACGATCACGGTTCTCATGGCCGTAGTGATCGCGTGCAATTGCGGCCAAATCGGTCAGACATCGCGTCGAAAGGCGGAAGGGTTAATGCCCCCTCAACGACGGACGCGTCAGAACAGCCCCTTGTGATCGGCCATCCGACTATGTCGATACCCGGTTGCCTTGCAACGGGGTATCGAACAGCGATCACCGCATCCGAGGCAGCACTGATTCGTCCGGCGTCCCGAAGATGCCGGCGGGCTACGGCTTGGCGAGACAGAGACCGACCGTCGGGCTGGTGCCGCATTTCGGCCCGTCGGCGGCACCGCCGCCCGGACAGAATACCGACACCAGGGTCTCGTTCGCCTCGCAGCTCACCGCTCCATCCGCCTGAACGGCGCGGACGCTCGCTCCATCACCCTTGTCGCCCTTGTCACCCTTGTCGCCTTTTGCACCCTTTTCTCCGGGAGCACCTTGCGGGCCCTGCGGACCCTGTGCCCCGGCCTGCCCTTGAGCGCCTGGAATGCCCTGGATGCCCTGGGCGCCCTGCGGTCCTGCCGGACCTTGCGGGCCCGGATCGCCCTTCGGTCCCGGATCCCTGCCACATCCGGCGAGAGAAAGCGCGATGCCCATGACGAGTATCGGAAAAATCCTCATGCGAAGCCCCCTGCATCGGTCCGACCGTTGATGGCCGAACATCCCGGGCTATCTCGGGATAACCCGCAGGATATTATGCCTTCAAACGCGCGCTGGCTCCAGAGCCGGCGGAGCGACAGAAAGTCTTAGCCGACGCTGCCTGGCGGCAGGCACCTTCGGCGTGCTCACCGCCACGCCAGGTCGTCCGACATCACGTAAATCAGGATGGCGGCCAGACAGAGCAGCACGCCGACCCAGAACATCGGGGAATGGTGGATGCGCCGCCAGTCGCGCCGCGGCGCTTCCGGTTTCATACCGTCTTCTCACGGGCGCGCAGCGATCGGTCTGTCAGCATGGTGGCTCCCGGCGGCTTGGCGCTCTGGATCGGCTCGGCGCTCTCTGGATCAATCGATGGCACCTTGCCAGGCATCAAGCCGGCGCGATTTCCGACGAGGCAGCCTTGATGGGGGCGCCGTATGGTCTTGCGCATCTCATGGCGGCATCGCGCTGCCCACGGCATGCCAGATTTGATCCTTCAGGGCAACCAGCGGCGGCGGCGGCAGGGTCGCCGGCGGCGTCGTCCGCTTGATGCCATTGGCGACCAAACTGGCGACATCGATCTCGCCATCGGTGTAGTAGGGATCGCCGCCGCCATTGCGGCCGAACAGGGTCGGGCCGACGCCTGAAATCTGGAATAGCGCATCGGCCATCCCGGCTTCGCTCAGATCATGCATCAAGAGGTCGCGCTCGGCATCAATGTTCGGACCGATATGATGGGTGACTTGCCCGGTATAGCGGCTCAAGCCTACCCCGCGATCATAGGTCACCGCGCCGAGCCAGACCGGGCGGCCGTCGGTTCCCGCCTCCAGCACCAGCCAGAAGCGGACGTGATGTCGCCGGTCAGCGCTTCGGCCATCCGGCTTCTCGAACGCCAGCCGCTCCTTTTTCCCCTCATAGAACAGCGCGCTGACAGGCGCATCGTGGTAGGGCCGGTCGAGCACCACGCTGCCGACGATCTCGATGCTGGAGCGCAGGGTGACGGGGTCGGCCGGAAACCAGCCCGACGCCTGCATGGCACGCAGCACATCCTGCTCGCTGCCGACCAGCCCGACATTGAGCGCATCGCCGGGTATGCCGGTGCCGGTGCGGGTCACCATCGGCAGCGAAGCCAGCCCGGGCTCACGTTCGTGATGGGTCCACAGCGCGGGCAGTACGACATAGGCCAGCAGGATATAGGCGATGGCAATGGCCTCGATCACCAGGAGCCAGTGTCGCCTGATCTGGGATAGCTGCATTCAAATCGCCAGCACTGCGGTTGCAAAAGGGCCTGTTCGAGATCTCGGTCCACGCGATAGCGATGCCACGCACGAATTGGCGGCAGGCTTTCGACGTCGCAGCAAGACCGGCAAGACCAGTACCGGGTCGGCCATCAGGCGGCGCGGATCTCAGCCAAAAATCCATCGACCTCGCCGCGCAGCGTGTCGGCGGTGTGGCCGAGCGCCCTGGCCAGCTGCAGGACATTCGAGGCCGCGGCGCCGGTCTCGCCGACCGCCTGTTTGATGCCGCCGATATTGGTCGAGACGTCGCGCGTGCCCTGGGCGACCTCGTGGGTATTGCGGGTGATCTCCTGGGTGGTCTTGTCCTGCTCCTCGACCGCCGCCGCGATGGCGCCGGTGATCTCCTCTATGCGCGCGATGGTCTCGTCGATTCCCTTGATCGATTCAACCGCTTCCCGGGTCGCACCCTGAATGCTGCCGATCTGCGAGGATATTTCCTCCGTCGCCTTGGCGGTCTGGGCGGCGAGGCTCTTGACCTCGCTGGCCACCACGGCGAAGCCGCGGCCGGCCTCGCCGGCACGGGCCGCCTCGATGGTGGCATTGAGAGCGAGGAGATTGGTCTGACTGGCGATGTTCTGGATCAGCTGCACCACGTCGCCGATCTTCTGTGCGGCCGCCGAAAGCCCTTGCATGGTAACGGTGGTCCGCGCGGCGGCCTGTACGGCCGAATGGGCGATGTCCTTCGAATGCGTCACCTGGCGGGCAATCTCGGCGATCGAGCTGCCCATTTCCTCGGTCGCGGCCGCCATGGTGCCGACCCGGGCGGAGGCCTGTTCGGAGGCCGCCGCCACCGTCACGGTCTGCCGGCTGGTCTGCTCGGCCGTGCCCGACATGGTCTGGGCCGAAGCATGCATCGTGCTCGCGGCCGAGGACAGCTCGTTGACTATTCCCTTGACCTTGGCTTCCAGCCGGTCGGCAAGCCCGGTCACGGTTGCCCGCTTGGCCGACTCGGCCTGCTGTTCGGCCAATTGCCGGTCGCGCCGCAGCCGCTCGGTCTCGCTCATGCTGGCGCGAAAGACGTCGAGCGCGCGGGCAAGCCGGCCCATCTCATGCTTGTCGTCGAGCAGCGGGACATCGACGGCGAGGTTACCGCCGGCGAGATCGCCCATTCGCCCGGTGATCAAGGCGAGCGGGCGGCTGATGCTGCGGGCGACGAGATAGACCATGAAACAGGCGATCAGCATCAGAATGGCGGCGCAGCCGGCGAATTGCTTCATGATGCGATAATAGATGGCATCGACATCGTCGAGATAAACGCCGGTGCCGATCGCCCATTGCCACGGCTCGAAACTGCCGGTGTAGACGAGCTTCGGCAAAACGTTCGGACCATCGGTGACCGCGGTGCCGCCGGCGCGCGAGACCCGGAAGTTGACGAAGCCACCGCCCCGCTTTGCCGCCTCGATCTCGCTGAACACCGTGCGAACGCCGTCGGGATCAACGGCGTCGATGCGATTCTTGCCTTCAAGCGAGCGGTCGGCCTGCAGCACGGTCACACCGTCATAATTCTGGGCAAAGAAGTAATTGTTGTCGGCATAGCGCAGCTGCGACAATTCTTCGACCGCGCCGGCCTGCGCCGCGGCGCGGCCGAGCGCGCCGGATTTCTCCTTGGCGTACCAGACATCGAGAACGTGGCCAGCGACTTGCACCAGGTTCTTGATAGCCTCCTTGCGATCGCCGATCAGGCTCTGCCGCAACTCGCTCAACCCGAGCCAGACGGTCATGACCAGCGTGATCAGCAGCACCGGTATCAGCAGCAGCAGGCGGTTGGAAATCCGCATCCGTCCGAACATTGGGAACTCCGGTCCGCGCAAGCTCGCGGAAATCGTCACACGCCGATGAACCGCGGTCACCCGACGATTCGCAAAGCGCTCCCCTGTCTGCCTGCCAAACCATTGCAACGGCCTTAAGCCTTCCGGCAAAATGCTGATCGGCTCCCGACGTCGGGCCGCAACCGGGCTGCGGGGCTTCCGCTGCAGCTCGCCAAGCACGGCGCCGCCGGCCTGCAGCGGCCGGGAACCAGGACCGGCGTCCGCGGCAGCGACCGGACGCGATTCGAGGTTCGGTGAACCTCGCCGGGAGGCCGCCGGGCGTCACCTTTCCTGCCACGGAGCGCCCTGACCGCAGATTAATGGATGGCTTCCCGCCGCGCGCGGCGGTAAAAGCCGCTGCCGGTCGTGGCAGGCGCGGACAGGGTTGCGCCGACCCGACCGGAGATCGAACGTCTCGCGACAAGCCTCGTCGCATGACCAAACACGTCTCACACCCCAGCAATGAAAGCGACAAGGCTCGATCAAATGAGTGGATTCAAGGAACCCAGCTTCGCAGACCGGCAGAAGGCGGCTCAGGAAGCCAGGAAGAACATCCTGAACAAGTTTCGCGCCAAGCCGGGCCTTGACGATCCTGCCGTCATGCAGCGACAGGCCGAGCGCGAAGCGCAGGCCGCCGAGCGGGCGAAAGCCAAGCTGGCGCGCGAGGCCGCCAAGGCCGAGCAGAAGCGTCTCGAGGCCGAGGCTATTGCGCAGGCGGCAGCCCAGCTGGCGCGCGAAAAGGAAGAAGCCGCCGCCCGCGAAGTGGCGCTCGAGGCCGAGCGCAAGGCAGCGCGCGACGCCCGATATGCCGCCCGCAAGAAGCGCAAATAACCGGTGACGGCGCGCGGCCCTTGGCCGCAACGCTGCAGGCCCGCCCCCGGCGAGGCGAGCCTGCGCAAGGGCCGGACGGCGTCAGTTACTTCTTCATTTCGTCCTTCTTCATGCCATCGTCCTTCTTCATGCTGTCTTTCGACATCGCGTCCTTGGACATCGAGTCCTTTTTCATGCTGTCCTTTGACATGCTGTCCTTCGACATGCTGTCTTTCTTCATGGCGTCGTCCTTGCCCATCTTGTCCTGGGCGAAGGCGGCCGGGGCGAGCGCCAGGCTGAGCGAAACAGCGGCGGCCGAAACTGCGAGCGCGATGCGGGTGCGAGTGGTCATTGGCTGGTGATCCCTTTCGATTCTAAGGGCGACTGATGCCGCCATGATCAGGACGCTCCCGCGATCCCGTTTGTTACCAGCGGCCGGAAATATTTTCCCCGATCGCGGGCTTTTGAAGCAGCTTCAGCGGTTGAACAAGCATGGCCGCCGGTCTTGTTTCCGCCTGCAGCCGAATGTGCGTCGCAGCAATATGGGGGTTCGCGCGCCGCCTCGAATTTTTCGCCTAGAGCAAATTCCGGAACACGGCTAACAATGCCGCCGGCGCCAGTCCGGCCAATCAAATCAAAAACATCCCAGGGAGACAGCCATGCTCACACGCCGTCACATCCTCGCATCTGCCGTTGTGGCGCCCGCCATCCTGCGCTTCGGCACCGGAACGGCACGGGCTGCGACGACGCTGAAGATATCGCATCAGTTTCCTGGCGGCAGCATCGACAAGGGTGATTTCCGCGATCGCCTGACACGGGTGTTCGCCGCCGAAGTGGCAAAGCGCAGCGGCGGCGAGATCTCGGCCGAAATCTACCCGAACTCGTCGCTGATCAAGACCAACGCGCAATTCTCGGCGATGCGCAAAGGCGCGCTCGATATCAGCCTGTATCCGCTGCCCTATGCCGGCGGCGAATTGCCGGAAACCAATATCGGCCTGATGCCAGGCCTGGTCTCGACCTATGACCAGGGAATGCGCTGGAAGAGCGAGCAGGTTGGCAAGGCGCTGACCGATTTCCTGGCCGACAAGGGCATCGTCATCCTCACCTGGGTCTGGCAGGCCGGCGGCGTCGCCAGCCGTTCGCGCCCGCTGGTCGCCCCGGAAGACGCCAAGGGGCTCAAGGTTCGCGGCGGCTCGCGCGAGATGGACATGGTGCTGCAGACCGCGG
>Ga0302278_10003313_pt1 | contig 17749 bp, 17 predicted proteins | sample III_Bog_N3_2_FD_194543 | JGI IMG/M metagenome (GOLD analysis project Ga0302278, IMG submission 194543) | Peat permafrost microbial communities from Stordalen Mire near Abisko, Sweden - III_Bog_N3_2 | ecosystem: Environmental > Terrestrial > Soil > Wetlands > Peat | place: Sweden: Abisko...
GCTTCTGCCGTCGCCTTTGCCCTCTGCTTGTCATTCCCGAAGGGAATCTGCTTCTCTCGTCGCCCCAACGCCCGTCATCCTGAGCGAAGACGCTTTGGGCGCCGCAGTCGAAGGACCCCGATTAATACGGCAGCCCCACAGCCTTCCGAACCGCTCTCCCAACCGGCCCCACCAACTACTGCAGCGGAGTCTGCAACTTCGCGACCGCCGCGGTCGCCAGCGTCCCACCCAGACCCATCGAGTCAATCGCCGACGACGGCACAATCACCATCGACCCCTTGTCCCGCATGGCTTCGTACAGCATGTTCATGCCACGCAGATGCAGCGCGCCGGGGTTGTTCCCGTACACGCGCGATGCTTCGGCGAACTTCTCCGACACCTGTACCTCCGCGTCGCCCAGGATGATGCGGGCCTGCCGTTCGCGCTCCGCCTGCGCCTGCTGCGACATCGCATTTTCCAGCGACTGCGGAATACGCACATCGCGAATCTCCACCGACTGCACCGTGATGCCCCACGGCGTGGTCTTCTCGTCCAGGATCTTCTGCAACTCGTGGCCCATGCTCTCACGCTCGGTAATCATCTGCGCCAACTGATGCCGCCCGATCGACTCGCGCAACGCCGTCTGCGCGCTCAGCGTGATGGCATCGGTAAAATTCTCCACCTCAAGAATCGACTTCTCGGCGTTCCATACCAGCCAGAACACAATCGCATCGACGCTGACCGGCACCGTATCGCGCGTCAGCGTTGACTCAGCCGAGACGGTGCTCACGCGCACCCGCTGATCTACATACCGGCTCAGCGTGTCCAGAATCGGGATGATGATCACCAGTCCGGGACCGCGCAGCGCGCGATAGCGTCCAAACCGCAGCACCGCAACCTTCTCCCACTGGTCGATCACCTTGATGGCGAACAGGAAGTAAGTCCCGATGAACGCTCCGACCAGCAACGCAATGGGCGAGTCGGTGAATTTGGTGACGGCGAACCCGCCAAGCACACAGAGGATGAATACGGACAGGGCGACTTGGTTGAACTGGCGGAATTGTTTGACCACAGACACGATTGCCTCCTCGTACTTCGCTATTTCGTCGGGCCTTCGAGGTTGCTGGAAAGCCCGTTTTGTTAAGGGCACGGATTTATCCGTGCCATAAGAGCTTCAATTGCGGTCCGGCTTTAGCCGCTGAGGTCACTGTTCGAGGTAGCCACATACTTTTCAGCGGCCTCCTTCGGGTAAGAGCTGGTCCAGCGCCTGCTGCAACTCGCCTATGGTGAATCCGGCGGAGCCAGCGCGTGCGACAAATTCAGTGGCGAGTTGGGCAATCTGACGGTGGCGTTCAGCGGATGGAACCTCGACCTGCCGGTCGGCCACGAAGGTCCCGGTGCCCTGCTCGGTGTCGAGAATTCCGCGTAGCTCCATCTCGCGATAGGCACGAGCGACGGTGTTGGGGTTGATGGCAAGATCGACCGCAACGCGCCGTACGGTGGGGAGCTGATCTCCCGTCTTAATCGCCCCTGTAGCCACCGCCGCCTGCACCTGATCGATCAGTTGCCGATAAACCGGCACGCCCGAGTGCGCGTCGAGCCGGAACCCAAATTCTGTCAAACCGGGTTGAACCTGTTGCTTCACAAGATCAATGTACTAGTCAACTAGTACATTGTCAAGCGGAGAGTTTACCGATGGTATTGTGTCGCCTGGAAGACAGACCGCCGTGCAGCCAGTTTGCTAGGCTCCCTTCGCTGGAGGCATAGAGCCCATGCTTCAACTTCCTTTTTCCCATCGTCCCCAATGGAATGGTTCCTACGATTCCATCTGCACCCGGTGTTTCGCTACGGTAGCGCGCAGCCACAACGAGGCGGAATTGGAAGCCGAAGAGAAGCGGCACCGCTGCGATGAAAGCACCCGCATGCGGATCGCACGCGATCTTGAGCAATCGCCGCTCAATCCACCAGACTCGCGACACTGACTAAACTGCCCCGCCACGATACTGCCTTGCTCGTGGTGTGTCCGCGACACTGCCTCTACCTCATGGGAATTTGGATCTACCATCAGCGCCGCAGCAGGCAGGGTTCGATCTGCCCCCACTTCCGCAGCACCGAAAAACACTGTCAAGCCCCCAAAATACCTATCTAACACAAAACACACCGAATAGAGCTGAATTTAGATAGCAGATGAGTTATGGTCAACCTGTTATCCTTTAACTAGTAGGTAGAGACAGGCCTCCCTGGGGCCCGCAAACCTAAGCTTCGCCACTTGCTTGTCATTCCCGCAGGGAAATCCGCTTTTGCTTTAGCACCAGGAAGGAGTCAAAGCGTATATACGGGCGTATATACGTGTCCGTAACCCTTTTGAAATGAGCACGTCTCAGGAGATACCCAGCCGCAACCCCTTTACTATGAACAAATCGAGGTACATGCCCGAATAGCACCGAACTCGAGCCTCGAGCCAAGTACCTCGAACTTGAATTTTCAGCTTCGACCGCAAAAATGCCCCACGACAGGCGCGGCAAATCTCGCGCCGATCATGGGGCACCCGGGTTCCGGAGTTACTTGGATTTGGCCGTAGCGAAACGTTTATTGATCTCGTCCCAGTTGACGACGTTCCACCAGGCGGCGAGGTAGTCCGGCCGCTTGTTCTGGTACTTCAGGTAGTAGGCGTGCTCCCAGACGTCGTTGCCGAGAATGGGATAGAGGCCGTTGGAAATCGGGTTGTCCTGGTTCGGCGTGGTCACGATCTTCAGCTTGCCGCCGTCGAAAACCAGCCAGCCCCAGCCGGAGCCGAACTGCTTGGCGGTAGTCTCGTTGAAGAGCTTCTTAAAGCTCTCGTAGTCGCCGAAATCGGCCTTGATCTGCTGCGCGATCGCGCCCGTAGGTTCGCCGCCGCCGCCGGCCTTCATGATCTGCCAGAACATGCTGTGGTTCACGTGGCCGCCGCCGTTGTTCTGGACGACCTTGCGAATGTCTTCGGGAATGGCGCCGAGATTCTTGATCAGGTCTTCCGGCGTGCTGGAGCCGAGGTCGGGGTGCTTCTCGATGGCGCCGTTGAGGTTGGTGACGTAGGTCTGGTGATGCTTGTCGTGGTGGAGCTTCATGGTCGCCTCGTCGATGTACGGTTCGAGAGCGGCGTAGTCGTACGGCAGTGGAGGAAGTTCGTAAGCCATTGGAGGTTCTCCTGTTGTGTATGAGATGCAGAGATCAGGGGTAGGGATCACGGAACCAGCGACAACGGCGATGATAGCGCAAGGAGATGAAGGCTGCACGGTGTCCGTTCCACGTTCTGCGTAGTGAAAACCGGTGCTCTTCTCACACCGGCGGCGGAAATTGCGGTCTAATACTGGCTTATGGGCGACGTGACGACGTATCAGTGGCTGGAGGATGATGGACCGGCGTTTGGTGCGCCGGGAGTGGCGCCGACCTGGACTTCCAGTGAGAAGGACGCGGTGTCGACGGCGTATTCGGCTTCGAGCCGGGTTTGGTTCACGGCATCGCATGGAACGCTGAACGAGATCTACTACCCGACCATCGACCGTCCGCAGACGCGCGACATGGAACTGCTGTTTACGGACGGCGAGACGTTCTTCCACGAAGAGAAGCGCGACATTAGCTACGACTTCAGCTACGTGGACCCGGACGCGCCGGCGGTGAAAGTGGTGGGAAAAGATCCGCAGGGCCGATACACGGTGACCAAGGAAATGGTGGCCGATCCGCACCACTCGGTGGTGCTGATGAACGTGAAGATTACCGGCGATGAGTGCGTGCTGGAGCGGCTGAAGTGCTATGCGCTGCTGGCGCCGCATCTGCACGGCGGCGGTGCGGGAAACTCGGCGCGGAGTGTGCTGGTGGCTGGCAAGCGCACGCTGCTGGCGTGGCATGGGCCGGTATCGCTGGCGATGGCTGCGGACTGCGGATTTACGCGCTCGTCGTGCGGATATGTAGGCGCGAGCGATGGCTACCAGGACCTGCTGACGGACATGAAGATGACGTGGAGCTTTGGCGAAGCGCTGGACGGGAACATCGCGATCATGGGCGAGATCGATGTGGCGCGCTACCGCGAGTTCACTATTGCGATCGGGCTGGGCGATGGCCACCACGCAGCGTTGAGCGAGATGATGCAGGCGCTGACTATGCCGTACGAGGTCCACTGCGCGCGGTTCGTGGAGCAGTGGATGCGGGCGATGACGCCGAAGGAACTGGGCGGCGCGTCGACAGACGAGGGCAGGCTGTCGCGGATCAGCCAGAACGTGATTCTGACGCACGAGGACAAAACGTTCTCTGGCGCTTTTATCGCGTCGGCGTCGATCCCCTGGGGCGCCAGCAAAGGCGACGACGATCTGGGCGGATATCACTTGGTGTGGACGCGCGACATGGTGCAGTCGGCGTCGGCGTTGATGGCGTGCGGGCGCTGCGAGACAGCGCTGCGGGCGCTGGTTTACCTGGCCTGCACGCAGCATCCGGACGGGGGCTTTGCGCAGAATTTCTGGGTTGATGGGACGCCGTACTGGACAGGGATTCAGTTGGATGAGGTTGCGTCGCCGATCACATTGGCGTGGAGGCTGTGGAAGCAGAAGTCGCTGGAGAAGTTCGACGTGTTCCCGTTCGTGGAGCGGGCAGCCGGCTTCCTGGTGCGCTATGCGCCGATTACGCAGCAGGAGCGCTGGGAGGAAAATGCTGGCTACTCGCCGTCGACGCTGGCGGCGGTGATTACGGCGCTGGTATGCGCGGCGGACCTGGCGCGCGGACATCAGGCGGAGGAGCTGGCGGGCTTCCTGGAAGATTACGCGGACTGGATTGAAGCGCACCTGGACGAGTGGACGACGACCAACGACGGCGTGTTGCTGCCAGAGGTGAAGCGGCACTACATGCGCATCCATCCACCGTGCGAGGGTGAGCCGTTCCACAATCCCGCGATTCCTCCGGGACACCTGGTGCTGTCGAACCGCGCGCCGGGCGAGAAATCATGCTTCGAGGCGCGGGAGATTATCGACGCAGGATTTCTGGAGCTGGTCCGGTATGGGATTCGGCGAGCGGACGATCCACTGATTGTGGACTCGCTGAAAGTGGTGGACCACGTGTTGAAGATGGAGACGCCCTACGGGCCGTGCTGGCGGCGCTACAACCACGATGGCTACGGGCAGCGGAAGGATGGCGGGCCCTACATGGGCTGGGGGCAAGGGCGGGCGTGGCCTCTGCTGAGCGGCGAGCGCGGGCATTACGAACTGGCGGCGGGTCGCGATGTGAAGCCATACATCCGGTCGCTGGAGAAGTTCGCGTCGATCGGCGGAATGCTCCCGGAGCAGGTTTGGGACCACGACGATGTCCCGGAGCTGGGGTTATTTCGCGGGAAGTCGTCTGGCGCGGCGCAACCTCTGGTGTGGGCGCACTCGGAGTACTTGAAGCTGCTGCGGAGCGCAGCGGATGGGCAGATTTTTGATTGCCTCTCGTGCGTAAAGGAGCGGTATGGCGTGGCGCCGGGCACGCGTACTTTTGCGAATAAGCTGGAGATTTTCCAAACCAGCCGGCCGGTGAAGGTGCTGGCGGCGGGGATGACGCTGCGCGTCGTGGATACGGTGCGGTTTCGAGTGGTGTATACGATGGACGGCTGGAAGACGAATGCGACCATGGAGTCGAAGCCGGTGGGGTATGCGGGGTCGTATGCGGACATTGCCACGGTAACGGGGTGGCACGGGACGATAGCGTTTACGTTTTATTGGCCGGGACAGGATAAGTGGCTGGGCAGGAATTTTGAAGTGACGGTGGAGTAACGGCGCGACCCGGAACGGGCCGGGCTTGTACACTTGTGGGGACTCGAAACACGGCTTTTTGCACGTCGGGCCACGACAGGCAGGGGCGGAGTTTCGCCGTGGCTGGACAAGCGAGGCGCAGGATAGGTGCGCGCGATCCTAAGGAACGCGCCGCGAGAGAATTAGAAGAAAAGGAAACCGGAATGAGCGAAATGAGCGTCGACAAGCAGAACGAACTGGATCAGCTTTCTATCAATGCATTGCGTTTTCTCGCCGTGGATGGAGTGCAAAAGGCCAACTCGGGCCATCCGGGAGCGCCACTGGGCTGCGCGCCGATTGCGTACCTGCTGTACCACAAGCTGATGAAGCACGATCCGTCGGACCCCAAGTGGGCGGACCGCGACCGTTTCGTATTGTCGAATGGGCATGCGTCGATGCTGCTGTACGGGTCACTGCACCTGTCGGGATACGACCTGCCGATGTCGCAGTTGGAGCAGTTCCGCCAGTGGGGCTCGCACACGCCGGGGCATCCGGAGTATGGCGAGACGCCGGGCGTCGAAGTGACCACCGGGCCGCTGGGACAGGGCTTCGGCATGGCAGTCGGAATGGCCGCGGCGGAACGGCATCTGGCGGCGGTGTACAACCGCGATATGTACCAGGTGGTCGATCACCATGTGTATGTGCTGTGCGGCGATGGCGATTTGATGGAAGGGATTTCGCACGAGACAGCTTCGCTGGCGGGGACGCTGGGGCTGGGCAAGCTGATTGTGCTGTACGACGACAACCTGATCTCGCTGGACGGGCCCACCGAGCTGAGCTTTACGGAAGACGTGACCAAGCGCTTCGAGGCCTACCACTGGCAGGTGCTGAGCGTGCCCGATGGCAACGACCTGGCGGCAATTGAAGATGCGATCAACGCGGGCAAGGCGGATACCACGCGACCGACGCTGATCCGGGTGCGCACGGTAATTGGGTACGGAAGCCCGAAGGCGGGGACGAACAAGGTCCACGGCGAGGCGATGGGCGTGGAAGCAGTGAAGGCGACCAAGAAGAATCTGGGCTGGCCCGAGGACAAGACGTTTTACGTTCCGGACGAGGCGCGCAAGAATTGGGACACGATCAAGCCGAAGGGCAAGAAGCTGCATGCGGAGTGGGACGCGCACTTTGAGGAATACAAGCGCGCGTATCCCGAGCCGGCGGCGGAGTTCGAACGCGTGATGGCCGCGAAGCTTCAGACGGGTTGGGAGAAGGCGATTCCGGTCTTCCCAACTGACAAGCCCGTGGCCACGCGCAACGCAGGGCAGCAGGTGATGAACGCGATTGAGAAGGTGGTGCCGGAGTTGTTTGGCGGCGCGGCCGACCTTACCGCTTCGACCAAAACGATCTTCAAGGATTCACCGAGTTTTCATGTCGATCCCGTGGGGCGGAACGTGTTCTTCGGCGTGCGCGAGTTCGGCATGATGGCGATGGTGAACGGAATGGCTGCGCATGGCGGAGTGATTCCGTTCGGCTCGACCTTCTTCGTCTTCTCCGACTACTGCCGGCCCGCGCTGCGGCTGGGCGCGCTGATGTCGGTGCATTCGCTGTATGTGTTTACGCACGATTCGGTGGGCCTGGGCGAAGATGGGCCGACCCATCAGCCAGTTGAGCACCTGATGGCGCTGCGCGCGATTCCGCAGATGACGGATTTTCGTCCCGCGGATGCAAACGAGACGGCGGCGTGCTGGAAGCTGGCGCTGGAACGCAAGTCGCCGAGCTTTATGGCGCTCAGCCGGCAAGACCTGCCGGTCTTCGACGCGGCGCTCACGTTTGCCGGGCCGGTGAAGGGCGCGTATTCGATGACGCCGGCGGTGACTGCTCCGGATGTGATTTTGATCGGGACGGGGTCTGAAGTGACCACGTGTATGAAGGCTGCGGAGGAGTTGAAGGCTGCGGGGATTACGGCGAAGGTGGTGTCGATGCCGAGCTTCAAGATCTACGACGAACAGCCGGATGCATACAAGGCTGAGCTGCTGCCGGAGGCGACGCCGAAGGTATCGCTCGAGGCAGGCGCGACCATGGGCTGGTACAAGTATGTCGGCCATAACGGCACGGTGATCGGGATCGACCGGTTTGGGGCTTCGGCTCCGGGGCCGATTGCTCTGGAGAAGCTAGGCATCAACGTGGCCCATGTGGTCGAAGCGGCGAAGAAGCTGGTGAAGAAGTAGCACTTCGTGCCGTTCTCGACGCGCTGGCGCGCGTGAAAGGCGAACAGGTTGGGGAACATGGTCGATACGGAACGCGATATGTTGCGCGAAGAGGAAGAGGCTAAGCTCGGCGAGCGCAAGCCGTTCGAATCGGCGCGGCAGGCGACGTACGAGGATAGCGTGCCGCCCACGGACGACTGGGAGTACGAAGATTCGTAGCAGAAAACCTCGTTTTCGCTGCCTATTTTGAATCTGAAGGAACGGATCCTGCTTCAGGCTGAAACCGCAACTCGGAAGCGGGAGTAGGATGCCACGAGGGCGGCTTCGATGAAAACGTGCTTCCGAGTTTGCGGTCTCATCCTTTTGACTGGTCTTGCAGCGTTTGGCGCATCTCAATGTGGCGCGCAGCAGTCACAGGCCGCAGACGGTTCTTCTTTTGGCCGCATTGAGATCAGGCCGGGCACTAAACCCCAACTGCAGCGATTCGCATTCGACGGCCACGAGCTGCACGTTGCCGACATGCCGGTGCGATGGCTCATCCTGTATGCATATGGGCTTCCCTATGGTTTTCAGCTTCAGGGCGGCCCTGCGTGGGTTGCCACGAAGCGTTATGACATCGATGCGACTGGAGCAACGCAGGACCGGATCACGGACCTGAGCAGTATTCAAAATTTGCTGAAGACGCGTTTCGGGCTCGCGACGCATACGGAGCACCGCAGGGTACAGGTGCTTGCTCTGGAACCAGCGGCTGGTGGCGCAAAGCTCAAGCCTGGGTCGCGCTTGAAAGGGCCCGGCATCGGGAACCCTCGCGATGGGATTGTGGAAGGCCGGTCCGCAACCATGGCAATGCTGGTGCAAGAGCTTCAAAGCGTAGCAGGCACGGTTGTGCTGAACGGAACAGGGCTTGCCGGCCAGTACGACTTTACTCTTCACTGGGACACCGCCCCTACATCGAATCTTGTCTCGGAACCCCGGCCGCGGCGCGATACAGCGCCGGCTCCTCCCGCTGCTGCGAGTTTGCCGTCGTTGCAGGCGGCGCTGGAGTCCGAGCTTGGGTTGACGCTGAAGCCGGTCGAGCAGTGGGCGGACGTGACCGTGATCGACCGCATCGAGCAGCCATAGACCGTTTGAGCGACGCCCGGGGCAATTGCCAGCCGCGTTGGAGTGGCCATCGGCTAAACTTTATCCATGACGCAGGATGAGGCGAAGCGGCTGGTGGCGAAGCGGGCGGCGGAGCTGGTCGAGGATGGCACGGTTGTCGGCCTGGGGACCGGTTCGACGGCGACGCTGTTTATCCGCGATCTGGCCGCGCGCAAGCTGAACATCCGCTGCGTCGCATCTTCCGATGCGAGCCATGATTTGGCGGTTTCTCTGGGAATGCATGTCGAGACACTGGCCGAACTGCCTGAGCTGGATATCTATATCGATGGGGCCGATGAGGTCTGTCTGGCCGAAGGCGGCGGGCTGGATCTGATCAAAGGCGGCGGCGGCGCGCTGCTGCGGGAGAAGATTGTCGCCAGCGCGGCGAAGGAGTTCATCGTCGTCGCCGACTCGACCAAGCTGGTGAAGATGCTGGGTAAGTTTCCGCTGCCGGTGGAGGTAATCCAGATGGCGCTGCCGCTGGTCCAGCCGAAGCTGGCGACGCTGGGCTTCACGCCGAAGCTGCGCATGAAGAAGGGCATATCCCAGGGGTTAAAACCCCTCACTTCTGGGGAGGGCCAGAGTGCCAAGGCTGAAGCCTTGGCCTATCCTGAAGCAAACTCGGAACCCTACATCACCGATGAGGGGAACTATATTCTGGACTGCTTCAGCACCGGGATCGCCGAGCCGGAGTCGACGGCGGCGGAGATTCGCAGCATTGTGGGCGTAGTCGAGCATGGATTGTTTCTGGGAATGGCGACGCTGGCGCTGGTGGCGGGCGAAGATGGCGTGGCCGAATACCGCGCATAGCGGGCGAGGCTGCATCGCGGAACGGGTGCGAGGCGTCAGATAGCTATGACTAATTCGACGAATGTGGCTGGATCAACAAATACAACATCGGGTGCGGGCATGGTCTGGTTCATTACCGGAGCATCGACGGGCTTTGGGCGGCTGCTGGCGGAAGAGGTTCTGAAGGCCGGCGGGCGCGTGCTGGCGACGGCTCGCAAGCCGGAGCAAATTGCGGAACTGACGCAGAAGTATCCCGAGACGGCGCGGGCGTTCGCGCTGGATGTGACCCAGCCGGAGCAGATTGCGGCCGTCGCGAAGGAAGCGATTGCGGCGTTCGGGCGCATCGACGTGCTGGTGAACAACGCGGGCTACGGCATCGCGGGCGGGATTGAAGAGGCGGACGAGGCGGAGTTTCTGCCGGTGTTCGAGACCAATGTGCTGGGGTTGATTCGCGTAACGCGCGCGTTTCTGCCGCAGTTCCGCAAGCAGCGCTCGGGGCACATCATCAACCTCTCGTCGATTGCAGGGCTGGTGGGCCAGGCGGGCTGGGGCTACTACAACACCAGCAAATTCGCGGTCGAAGGGTTCTCGGAGGCGCTTGCGGCGGAGATGGCGCCGCTGGGAGTGAAGGTGACGATCATCGAGCCGGGGCCCTTCCGGACAGATTTTCTGGGGCGTTCGGCGGCGCTGATCAAGCGGGTGATTCCGGATTACGAAGAGAGCGTGGGCAAGACGCGCGAATACTACTACGGGCAGCCGGGCAAGCAGAAGGGCGATCCGCTGAAGGCGATTCACGCAATGATGGAAGTGGTGGAGATGCAAACGCCGCCGCTGCATTTGCTGCTGGGCGCGCTGGCGTACAACCGCTTCAAAGGCAAACTGGAGCAGTGGCAGCAGGAGATGGCGAAATACGAGAGCGTGACGCTGGGTGCTGATTTTCCTGAAGGGCAATAACTGCGGTTGTACGTTCTACGTTGTCAGTTGTGCGTTAGAGGCAACTGCGCTGCCGAGGCAAACGGCGAACGTACAACGAAGAACGTAGATCGGATAACGCGTCTCCCGTATAGTTTCAATACGCCTGTCGAAGGTAGGCCCCGCAACCAAATCAACCAGGACGCAGTCTGAAGGAGCATTTTTTCTATGGCGACGACGCAGGTCTCGATCTCCCCCGAGGAGTTGAAGGCGAGTCAGCATTCGGAGCGCAGCCCGGACCCATGCATCGTGGTTATCTTCGGTGCGTCGGGCGATTTGACCAAGCGCAAGTTGCTGCCGGCGCTCTATCACCTGGAGCAGGCGGGCAATCTGCCGGAGAAGTTTGCCGTGGTGGGCGTGGCGCGGCGGCCGCTGGAGCAGACATTCGCCCCGGACATGAAGGAAGGCATTGAGAGCGGCGGCGGTGTGGACGCGGGCGACCCCAAGCTGGATGCGTTTGTCGGCAGGATCTGCTACCACGCGATGAACTTCGACGACGACTCGGGCTACGAGGGCCTCAAGGCGCTGCTGGCGCAGGTGGATGAGAAATTCGGCACGCAGGGAAACCGGCTGTTCTATTTGGCGACGGCACCGGAGTATTTCTCCGACATCATTAAATTTCTTGGCGAACATGGGATGAGCCAGCCAGCCGAGCAGAATGCCGACGCCAGGAAGTCATGGGTACACGTGATCGTCGAGAAGCCGTTCGGGCACGATCTGGAATCGGCCAAGGCGCTGAACGACGAGGTGAACAAGGTCTTCCAGGAAGATCAGATATTTCGCATCGACCACTATCTGGGCAAGGAGACGGTGCAGAACATTCTCGTCTTCCGCTTCGCCAACGGCATCTTTGAGAATGTGTGGAACCGGAATTACATCGACCACATCGAGATTACGGCGGCGGAGTCGATCGGCATCGAGGGGCGCGGGCCGTTCTACGAGAAGGCAGGCGCGCTGCGCGACGTGATCCAGAACCATGTGATGCAGCTACTCAGTTTCGTCGCCATGGAGCCTCCCATCTCGTTTGAGGCTGCCTCCGTGCGCGCGGAAAAGTTGAAGGTCTTCCGCGCCATTCGGTCGATCCACACGGCCGACACGGTGCGCGGGCAGTACGGGCCGGGGCTTGTGGATGGCAAGCCGGTGGTGGGTTATCGCGAGGAAGACCGCGTGCATCCGCGCTCGCAGACGGAGACCTACGCCGCCCTGCGGATCGAGATTGAGAACTGGCGCTGGGCGGGCGTGCCCATCTATCTGCGCGCGGGCAAGCGCATGGCGAAGCGCGTGACCGAAATTACGATCCAGTTCAAACAGCCGCCGCTGCTGCTGTTCAAGGACTCGCATGGCACCGGCGGCGCGGAGATCAAGTCGAATATTATTTCCATGCGCATCCAGCCGGATGAGGGGATCGCCCTGCGCTTCGAGGCGAAGGTGCCGGGGCCGTCGATGAATATTGCGCCAGTGGATATGGATTTCTGCTACTCGAAGGCGTTCGGCGTGTCGTCGGCGAATGGCTACGAACGGCTGCTGCTGGACGCGATGCTGGGCGATGGCACCCTGTTCGCGCACCGCGACGAAGTGGAGGCGACGTGGGCGCTGTTGACTCCGATCCTGCAGCACTGGGCGAAGAACCCAATCAAAGACTTTCCCAACTATCCAGCGGGAACGTGGGGTCCATCGACTGGCGACGCGCTGATGGAGTTGGATGGGCGCAAGTGGCGGAAGCTGGGAAACGTCAATAACTGTTAGTTGAGTAGCGAGGCGAGTCGATGCCGCGACCAGTTTCGGTTACATATCGGGTTTGGGCGACGCCGGTGGAGGTAGCGGCGGGCGCGGCGGAGTTGTTTGTGTCGGCTGCGAATGAGGCGGTGGAGGCGCGCGGCGTGGCGCGGATCGCGGTGTCCGGTGGAAGCACGCCGAAGGTGATGTTTGCCCTGCTGGCGGATAAGAGTGCGACCTACTTTGCGCGGGTACCGTGGGACAAACTGCATCTGTTCTTCGTCGATGAGCGCTGTGTGCCGCCAACCGATGACGAGTCGAACTACAAGATGACCAGCGAGGCGATGCTCTCCAAGGTTCCGTTGCCGGCGGCGCAAATTCACCGCATGGAAGGTGAACTCGATCCCGAGGTTGCGGCGTCGCGCTACGAAGCGGCAATTCGTGCGGAGTTTGGGCCGGGTCATCCAGTGTTCGACCTGGTCCTCCTCGGCATGGGCGACGATGGGCACACCGCGTCGCTGTTTCCGCACACCCAGGCGCTATTCGCGATGGTGCCGCTGGTCGTCGCCAACCATGTTCCGCAGAAGGAGACTTGGCGGATTACGCTGACGTGGCCGGTGATCAATCGCGGGCGCGAAGTGGCGTTTCTAATTGAGGGCGCCGGCAAGGCACAGGTGCTCGGCGATGTGCTGCTGGGGGCGTACGATCCTGAGGCAAAGCCATCGCAGTTGATCCGGCCGGAGAGCGGGAAGCTGACGTTTCTGCTGGACGCGGCGGCGGCGGCAAAGTTGCCCCAACCGACCGGCGGGACGTTAGATCTGGCTTAGAACCGCCCTGCGCGGGCAGCGGGCGTTCACACGCATTTTCTCTGCTACGCGTGGTACTCCCGATGGTCGCAAACCAAATTCCGTGCCGACCAGCAGGAGAACCATGGGAAGCAGCAAAAGGGCGTGTGAACGCCTCGCTATAATCGTGAGGCCAGCGCCGCCATGGCGTTGAGATGCGTCTTACGGTTCTGAGGCTATCGATGATTCTTGCGGGCGATGTGGGCGGGACCAAGGTACATCTGGCGCTATATAACTTTGAGGGCGGCAAGCTGAAGCCAGTGCGCGACGAGAAGTTTCCCGCGCCTGAGTTTGCGACGCTGGATGCGGTGGTCGAGAAGTTCCTCACTGGCGACCCGAGCGGTACGTCCGCGCAGGATACTTCCGAGCGCAGCCAGATTGTCGCCGCCTGTTTTGGCTGTCCCGGGCCGGTGCGCGATGGGCGGTTGAAGCTGACCAACCTGCCGTGGACGCTGGACCAGAATGACCTGGCAAAGTCGTTGGGGATCGAGCACATCTTTCTGATCAACGACCTTGAGGCAAACGGCTACGGCATTCCCGAACTCGCGCCGGAGAGCATCGTCACGCTGCATGAAGGCGACGCTGCGGCGCAGGGAAATCGCGGGCTGATTGCCGCCGGCACCGGGCTGGGCGAGGCGCTGCTCATCTGGGATGGCAAGGCGCATCGGCCGATCCCATCCGAAGGCGGGCATTGTGACTTCGCCGCACGAACCGACCGCGAGATTGCGCTGCTCGAATACCTGCGCAAGACGCTGAACGGTCGCGTGAGCTGGGAGCGCGTGGTGTCAGGCCTCGGAATTAAGAACATCTATTCGTACCTCCGGGACGTAGAGAAAATGGAGGAGCCGGACTGGCTGCGTGATCGCATGGCGAAGGAAGACCCCAACGCGGTGATTGGCCAATGCGCCGAGGATGGATCGAGCGCGTTGTGCGCGGAGACGATGGCGGCATTTGCTGCGGCATACGGCGCGGAGACGGGGAACATCGCGCTGAAGGTGCTCGCCACGGGCGGGATGTATCTGGGCGGCGGAATTGCGCCAAAGTCGCTGAAGACCTTGCGGAGCGGTGGATTCATCCAGGCGTTTCTGGACAAGGGACGGCTGTCGCCGGTGCTCGAAGCGATTGCGGTGCGCGTAATTCTGGACGAGACGTGCGCTCTGCTGGGCGCGGCAGCGTATGCGGAGGCGCGGGCGGCGGAGATCACCGGCCACTCCGAGCGGGCGGCTTCGGTGCATGGCTGAGACGATCGATTTCTCCCGGCGCGCGATTCTCGAAGAAGAGATGGATGGCCCGTGCAGTTACGAGAATCTCCGCGGTTGCCTGCGCCACCTCGCCATCGTCAACCGGATCACTCGCGCCCACCGGCCTATTTTGCGGTGGCTCAATCAGGTGGCGGAGGCGCGTCGTCGCACCTCGCCCCACTCGGCGCCCCTGAAGATTGTCGATGTGGGCTGCGGTTACGGCGACATGCTGCGCAGGATCGAGCGCTGGGCACGGCGCCGCGGAGTTGCGGTCGAGCTGGTAGGCATCGATGTGAATGCGCACTCGGTGCGTGCGGCACACGAGGCGACCTCCGCAACCAGCGATATTCAGTGGGTCGATGGCGATGTGTATTGCCGCCCGGAGACTGCGGAAGCCGATGTGTTCACCCTGTCGGGGGTGACCCATCACCTGTCCGAGCCGGAGATTGTGCGTCTGCTTGCCCGAATGGAGCGGGCGTCGCGCGTGGGCTGGTTCATCGCGGACCTGCATCGCAAACCCGTGCCGTACCGCGTCTTCAACCTCTTCATGCGCGGGCCGTGGTGGCATCCATACATCCATCCCGACGGATTGGCGTCGATTCGCCGCAGCTTTCTGGCCGAGGACTGGGTGCGCATGTGCGCGGCGGCCGGGCTGGATGCCGGCGCGGTTGAGATTCGCGAGCACCGTCCTGCACGCCTGTGCGTGGAGCGGATGAAAGCGCCGTAGATGCCCGATGTTTGTCATATGCGGGGTTTGAAGACGCGGGAGAGCAGGTCAATGACTTCGACGGCGGCGTCAGGCTGGGTGGGGGAGTCGTCGATGTCAGTGTCCCGCGAGTAGAAGGACCCAGAGTCGTCACGGTCGATGGGGTTGGGTTCGGTGGCGTTGGCCTGGGCGATGCGGGCGAGTTCGTCGTGGTCGAGCCAGTGCAGACAACACGACTCGCAAGTGTCCATCACCACGTTGCCGCCGTCGGCGTAGAAGTGGGCTTCCATCGGCTTGTGGCAGTGGGGGCAATTGATGCGGCGGTCCAGTTCGTTGACGTCGGCGGGCAGCGCGGGGATGGGCGCGCTGGCGGTGCGGGCGGCGTCGATCAGGCTCTGAAACTCCATCATGGCGATCAGCATTCCGTGGCATTTGGTGCAGTAGAGCAGCGGAGATTTGCCGAGCGAGGCCTGCATCAGCGTGACGTTGCAGATGGGGCAGGCCTGGTGGTCGGGCGATTCGGCCAGCACGCGCACGCCGCTGGTATCGCGGTCGGGGACGACTACGGTGCCGCAATAATCGCATTTCAGGCTGGCGCCCAGCGGGTGCATCGGCGCGCCGCAGGAGGGGCAGTTCATTGGGTGTCCTCGCTCTCCGTCTCACCTTCCATATAGATCCGCCGGCGCTCGAGGTGGTAGATGGCTGCCATCGCGACGAAGAACCCCAGATCGACGCCTGAGGCTCCCCCCCGACCAGAGCGCCCAGACATTGCTGTCTGTTTCGACCATTCAGGCAGATGGGGGTAAAGCCATGTTACGGCCAACAAAAGCAGAAGCAGGATCGTCAGGAATTTGAGGTGCTCGCTAAGGATTGTCGATGTTGGCAACGCGTTCTTTTTGGAAAACGGCATGGCGTGTCTGCGGGCGCCAGTGGTGAATGCGAGGAACGTATAGATGGCGGCCACGATGGCAAACCGCAGCAAGGAAAAGTGATCGAACAAGTCGGAGTTCATTGGGGTTTCCCGCAGACTGGGCAGAAGACAGCGCGCCCGGGGATGGAGTGTCCGCACGCGATGCAGAATTTGGTGGCGGAGGCTGCGGCTGCCGGGGCACCCGCTTCCGTGGCAGATGGGGCGGCCGCTTCAGGGGCGGCCGGAGCAGCAGCAGCGTGGAGCGCGCCGGCCATGGCTTGTCCCATGGCTGCGCCGGCTCCGAGGCCGACGCCTAGGCCGGCTACTCCGCCGGGGTTGGCCGCGGCGATGGTCATGGATTGCGCGGCGGCATACTGCGTGTATTTGTCGATGTCGCCGACGATGTTCATGCCGATGCGCTGGTCGAGCGCTTTCTGCAGTTCATCGGGCAGCGAGATGTTTTCGACGACGAACTGGGTGAGTTCGAGCCCGAGCGCCGTGAAGGTGGGCTGGATCTGCGCCAGGATCTTGTCGCCCAGCGCAGCCTCGTTGGCGGTCATGTCGAGGAACGGAGTATCGGCCCCAGCGAAGATGTCGGTCATGCGCGCGATGATGGTGTTGCGCAGTTGGTCTTCCAGCTCGGAGATGTAATACGTCTGCTGGGTGCCGCTGATCTGGGTGAAAAAGACGCGCGGGTCGGTGATGCGGTAGCTATAGATGCCGTAGGCGCGCACGCGGACGGCGCCGAACTCCTTGTCGCGGATGGTGATGGGGTTGGCGGTGCCCCACTTCTGGTCGATCTGGAGATGGGTGGAGAAGAAGTAGACGTCGGACTTGAAGGGCGATTCGAAGTCCTTGTCCCAGTTCATCAGGTCGGTCAGCAGGGGCAAGTTTTGGGTGGTGAGCGTGTAGAGGCCGGGACCGAAGACATCGGCGATTTTGCCTTCGTTGACGAAGACCGCCATTTCCGAATCGCGGACGGTCAACTTGCCGCCGTTCTGGATCTCCTGGTCGAGCATGGGATAGCGCCAGACGAGGATGCCGGGCTCGGGCTCGTTCCACTGAATGACGTCGATAAATTGCTTGCCGAGAAACTGGGCGAGAGTCATGCGGGTTCTCCTGCGGGCCATCGTAGCATGCGGAGGTTCCGGGTTCGTGGTTTGAGGTTCAAGGTGGGATGCGGGTGAATACCACGGAATACCAAGTTCGTGGGTATATACCTCGATTTACTCATAACAAAGGGCTTCTGCTTGCGTATATACAAATTGAGATTGATAATAAAGGGCTTCCAGGCACGTATATACGGCCGTATATACACCTGAGACTGCGCGTCGCGACGGAACCGTAAGGCTTCGCTGAGGATGACGAGCGCGGGCGGACAGGGATCGTCTGTACGGGAGTAAGGGAAGATTTTCAAGGAATCGCATCCGCAAACAGAGCCAGACCGGTGGGTCGCGCCGTCTATTTGCTTCTGTCTTAATTATATCGTGGCTGTCAAGGATTCCCATG
>Ga0302278_10003315_pt1 | contig 17733 bp, 6 predicted proteins | sample III_Bog_N3_2_FD_194543 | JGI IMG/M metagenome (GOLD analysis project Ga0302278, IMG submission 194543) | Peat permafrost microbial communities from Stordalen Mire near Abisko, Sweden - III_Bog_N3_2 | ecosystem: Environmental > Terrestrial > Soil > Wetlands > Peat | place: Sweden: Abisko...
TGTGGCCGTAACGTTATACGACCCCGCTATGTGGTTGGCGGATGCCAGTACGGTGGTAAGGCCGTACTGGTTGGTGACGACAGGCGTCGACAGCACTGCGCTTGCCCCTGAGGCGGGGGCGGTGAAGGTTATCGTCTGGCCGGCGACCGGGTTGCCGTTAGTGTCGGTTAACGTGACCCCGAGGGGGCTGGCAAAGGCATCGGACACGTCAGTGGATTGGGGCGTGCCGCCAGAGATGGTTATTTTGGTTGCAGGCAGAGCCGTAGCCGTGCCGGTGACCCCGATGGATTGCTGCGCTCCAGGCACATTCAGCGAGTTGTCAGTCAGCGTTACAGCCTCGCTCAGCGGGCCGCTGGCCGGGGAATTCGGCGCAAACCCGACGGCTAAATCGCATTCTTCGTCAATGGTCAGCACTTGGGAAGCGATGCAGGCGTTCGCATCGTAGGGCGGGAAAAAGTCAGCCGGATAGCTGATCCCGGCGAGGGTGAGCGGTAAGTTGCCGATATTGGACACCTGGACGATCTGGCCGCCGTCGGTCGAGTCAAGGAATCCATCGATGGTATTGGTGGCAAATGCGGCCGAAGGCGCCATGGGTCGCTGCAACTCCACGACGCGCTTGTTATGGTAATCGGGGATGAATAGGTCGCCCGCGCCGTCAACCGCCACGTCACTGGCTCCATTGAGCGAACCGCCGTTTACCGTGGGGTCAATGGCAGTGTTGCCGGTTGCCGAAATCTCAACCACACGCTGGTTATCGTAGTCGGCGATGAACAGATTGCCTGCGCCATCGATCGCCAGGGCGGCAGGGTCGCCCAACGAAAGGCCGCTCACCGTGGGATCGATGGCGCTAGCCGTACCAGTGCCCAGGCTGGTGACCTTGACCACGCGGTTGTTGTTGGTATCCGCGATGTACAGATTGCCCGCCCCGTCAACGGCCACACCTTCCGGGTAACTCAGCGGTAAGCCATTCACCGTCGGGTTGATCGCAGTGACAGTCCCGCCGGAGGAAACCTCTACTACGCGAGAGTTGCCGACATCCGCAATGAATAGATCGTCCGCGCCGTCCACTGCGAGACCGGTAGCTTCACTGAGCGCAAGGCCGTTTACCGAGGGTTCGATCGCAGTCACTACTCCGCTCGGGGTCACCCTTAATATCCGGCTGATCTCGAAATCCGCAATTAACAGATTGCCCGCGTCGCCAACCGCCAAGCCGTCTGGATAATTCAATGGCTGGCTATTGACGGTGGGTTGGATGGAAATTGCCGCACCGCCTCCGGCCGGAAACTCCACCACTCGATTGTTGTGCGGATCGGTAACGAACAGATCGCCCGCGCCGTCGAGCGCCACGTTTTCGGGGGAGCTCAGCAATTTTCCATTTACCGTCGCGGTAATGGCGATTCCCGTTGGCGGGCCAAAGGCGATTTGGGGGCCCGTCCCCGTACCGTAGAGTGGCCCTATCGCGAGCTGATTATTTGAGCCGTCGAAGAGCACGACGGCGCCCCGGCGCAGACCCGAAACGGTAGGCGTAAAGGTCACGTCGACCGTGCAGGTGTCGCCAATGGCGTAGGCTGTGGTCCCGTTGCAGGCATTCGACTCCTGCGTGGCCGCCGCGTTGAAGTCCAGATTCCTTGCGCCCTGCGTCAGCACCTGGTAGGGCGTTGTGCTGCTCAGGCTCCCTGCGCTATCGAAGGTAAAGGTCAGCGTTAGCGCGGCGCTGGTGGTTTTCACCGGGACGGTAAAGAAGTTCACCCCGCGCGTCATGATCTCGTCCACCGCGTTGTTGCTGGTATTGGCGACATAGACGTTTCCGCTGCCGTCCACCGCCACGCCTTGTGGAGAGAAGAAGGCGTCCAGCGTGGTCACGCAACTCGACGAGGCGCATCCGGCGGGCATCTCCTTCAGCGCGCCGTTTATGCCGCTTAAGTCGGTGACATAGACGTTGCCGCTCAAGTCCACCACCACGCCGGTGGGATAGAGGAAGCCGCCGCCCAGCAGGGTCACGCAGCTCGACGAGGCGCATCCGGCGGGCATCTCCTTCACCGCATCGTTTTCAGAATCGGCGACGTAGACGTTGCCGCTGCCGTCCACCGCCAAGCCTGCGGGACCGAGGAAGCCGCCGCCCAGCAGGGTCACGCAACTCAACGAGGCGCATCCGGCGGGCATCTCCTTGATCGCGTTGCTGAGGTTGTAATCGGTTACATAGACATTGCCGCTGCCGTCCACCGCCACGTCAGTGGGAGCGCTGAAACTGCCACTTCCGCCGCCCAGCGAGGTCACACAGCTCGACGAGGCGCATCCGGCGGGCATCTCATCCACCGCACCGTTGGGGGAATCGGCGACGTAGACGTTGCCGCTGGCGTCCACCGCCACGCCGAGAGGTTCGAGGAAGCCGCCGCCCAGCCTGGTTACGCAGCTCGACGAGGCGCATCCGGCGGGGATTTCATACACAGCGTTGGGGCCGTAATCAGCGAGATAGACGTTGCCGCTGGCGTCCACCGCCACGCTGTCGGGATAGCTGAAGCCGCCGCCCAGCGCCGTGATCGCGTAGCTGAAGGATACGGTCTGCGCCCGAGCCCCGGCGGCGCAGAGACCGAACAAGACCGTCAACAGCAGCAGTCCGCACCGGCGGCCGGTGGCAAGAGCTCTGCGGATGGAGCTTACCCGGCGGGCGGTCCCCGACAATGGCGAGGCGGCAAAAGCGCCGGAAACCAAGGGCAAGCTGCGAATCGAAAACGGCTCAATCATTGTCGGGTCCTTTTGAGATTTCCCAGGATGGGAAAAGGGGATTTTCCCGCTTGCCGAGATCTCCGGGTACGAACCTGCACCACTCGCCCCAAGCGGGGGGAAGCACGGAGAACATGGCCACATGTTTTGCGAAGGTACCAGTTTGCGGTTCAGATTGTCAACGACAATTGTGCCGAGGTTGACCGATATTCCGTTGGGGCGAGTCCGGCTTGCGAGGGAGGGCATTCTGTCAAGTCCCGCGCACTCTGGCTTTTCGGTTTCCCCAAGTCGTCGTTCCAAGGCTCCCCGTTTTCAACGCTTTCGCAACGGCGGGATCCACCCGCCGGTTCCGCGAGTCGAGCAAGTTGATTTTGTTCAGAAGGGTCCCTCTGTCATTCTGAATGCATACGGACTTTTGCATTGACAACCATCAGGATTCGAGCATTTCCATATCGACAGCGACGGTAAGAGCGTGAACTCCGCCGCCCAGGATCAAGCCGCGAAGAGGGCTTACATCGCCGTAGTCGCGGCCCCAGGCCAGGGTCACGTGGCCAGTCGAGGGGACAAGGTTGTTGGTGGGATCGAGGTCAAGCCAGCCGGCTCCCGGACAATAAGCGGACACCCATGCATGCGACGCATCCGCGCCTACAAGCCTTGGTTGTCCGGGAGGCGGATAGGTTCTCAGGTATCCGCTGACATACCGCGCCGACAAATTGAGAGAACGCAGGCAGGCGATCTGAAAGTGCGCAAAGTCCTGGCATACGCCCCTTCGCTTGCGAAATACCTCTTCCGTGGTTGTCCGGACCGTGGTCACTCCGGAGTCGAAGCGAAAGTCTTTGTGGATCCGCGCTGTCAGATCGAGAAGGCCCTCGCGCAGCGGCCGCCACCGTGTAAACGACTTGAGCGCGTAGGCTGCAAACTCCGGCCGCAAGCGGATGCGCGGCGACTCAAATCGAAATTGGTATGCCGCAAGTCCCTCGGGGCTGCGATCTTCGCGCAGCAATCGAACCGCTTCCTCCCATGGAAGCGCTTCGTGAGGCAATGCGGTTACAACACTATCCATGGAAACTTCACTTCGCGCTTCCACCACCAACTCCGTATGCGGCTCCTGGACAGTGAAGAAGTAGAGAGTGTTTCCAAAATAGTCGATTCTTTCAGTAATTCTTGCCGGGGTTGGCTGAATGTGCAGCTGGCACTGTGCCAGCCTGTGATGCAATAGAGAACGCGGCTTGAGACACGCCACGTGATTCCCGACCGAGACCGGATACTTGTACTTGTAAGCGGTGCGATGAACAATTTTGTAGATCATAGGCCCATGGTCACCGGCAGCGTGCGAGCGTGGCTGAAGTATCTGTTCGACAAGTTATTTGACCACGAAGGCAGCAATCGTTCGAGGCCCTTGAGGAATCGCTCGAGCTTCGCAAGGCCGTCCGCGCCATTCGCCAGATTTGTTGCGCCTGGCAACGGGTATTTGATCTTGCGCAGATCGAAACTGCGCAACGTGGCCAATGCGTCCCGCATCGCCTGCAACTCGCTGGGCAAATGCCGAGGCAGCCTTTGATAAAGGTCCGCAAGGTGGGCAAGCTGAAAGTGCAATGACCGCGGATTGGATTCATCGGCCATAAGAACATCCAGCACAGCCAACGGCTGCAGGGTGGTGAAGTACCGGCTCCTGTAAGCCATGGAGCTGTCGCCAACTTCAAGCAGGCACTCCAGCAGCATCCAGTCCCGTTCGGCCAGCGGCTTGGTGATTTCGCGCAGTTGTCTCGTCAAATAGATTGCGCGCTCCAGACGCCGCCCAATGCTGAGGAACAGCCAGCCCACTCCGCGGTTGATGTTCTCGCGCTCCATCCCGGAAAATGCCGAGAGCAATTCCAGCCAAAGAGTGAGCATCGCGGGATACTCCAGAAACTGTGTGTCCCGCCCAATCTCGGCTTTGTCCCGCAACTGTCCGATGAGAAACGTCATATCGGCCGACAAGCGCTCTCGAACCGTGCCACCGACACGGGATACTTCCGCGAGCGTAGAAGCCAGGCTCTCAGACCGCTTGGGATCGGTAACGATCGAGATCAATTCCTGCTCGAATTCCAGCGCGTTGGGCCGCTTGCTTTTCGCTTTCGGCAACTTGCTATGCCGCGATTCCAGGCAACTGTGCAATCGGATCAGGCAGCCTAGCTCGGCTTCGCTGGCCCTCCGCAAGCGGGAGGTCATCGAGCGCACAATCCGAGCGGTACTCTCCGCCCGCTCGACATATCGTCCCAGCCAAAAAACATTGTCGGCTACGCTGCTCGGCACGCCGGGCAACTCGCGGCGCAACGCAACAGGCTCATTGCGCGGGCGAAGCATACTGAATGTATCCACGGGGCCGTCCCAAAGCACCCAGGCGTCCTTGCTGTGCCCGCCGCGCTGCATTGAGACCACCGATCCCTCGGTTTCCGCAACGCGCACCAATCCCCCCGGAATCGCCATCCATCCATTTCCAGTGTTGAGCACATAAGCGCGCAGCACCACGCTGCGGGAACGAAGGTGTCCATTGTCCCAAACCGGCGCGCTGGACAAAGCCACTTGCTCCTGTGCCACGTACTCATAGGGATGGGTCCGCAGTTTCTCGGTAAACTGACTCTTTTCCGTTTGATCGAGATCGGCTCCAAATACCGGCTCAGCGCCGCGCGACGGAAACGCCGGCTTCACCACCACCGAATCGAGATGGTTCAATACCCAATCCAGCGCGTATGGTTGTCCGCACCACCAGGTAGCAACGGATGGCAGTTTCAGCTTTTCGCCAAACAAATGTTTGGAGAGCCCGGGAAGAAAGGGCATAATCGCCGATGTCTCAATCAAGCCGCTTCCCAGCGCATTGGCCACCGTTACGTTTCCAGCTACGATGGCGTCGACCAGGCCCGGCACACCGAGCAGCGAATCGCTGCGCAATTCGAGAGGATCGCAAAAGCTATCGTCCACCCGGCGCAGAATCACATCCACTTGCTCCAACCCATCCACGGTCTTGAGATAAACAGACCTGTCGCGCACGGTCAGATCCGCTCCCGCGACCAGAGTGAATCCCAGGTATCGCGCAATATACGAGTGTTCAAAGTAAGTCTCGTTGAGCGGACCTGGGGTGAGCAGCACAATGCGCGGATTGTTGCGCCTGGAGAGAGCGGCAAGCGCATCGCGTTGCGCCCGGAAGAACGGAGCAAGGCGCAGCACGTTCGACTTGCGGAAGATATCGGGCAAAACATCGGAGACAATGGTGCGGTTCTCCAAGGCATACCCGCTGCCTGAAGGTGCTTGCGTGCGATCGGAAAGCACCCACCATTGGCCGTCCGGCGAACGAGCAAGATCGACCGCCAGCATGTGAAGATAACTGTGCGCGGGAACCGGCACACCCACCAGCGGCCGAAGAAATGCGGGGTTGGCGAAAAGAAGCGCGGCAGGGAAGTGTCCATTCGCGAGCAGTTCCTGCGGCCCGTAAAGGTCCTCCAGAATTCGACTGAGCAACCTTGCGCGCTGAACGATGCCGGCTTCGAGAAATCTCCACTCATCGGCTGGAATCAGGAATGGAACGATGTCGATCTTCCATGGTCTGTTGGCGCCCTGCGGATCGCTGTAAATGTTGTAGGTGATGCCGTTCTCGCGAATGCGGCGTTCCGCGCGATCCCAGCGCTGTCCCAACTCCTCGGGGCCGATTGCCCGGAAGGCCTTCATGATGCGCGCCCAGTGCGGGCGGGGAGTTACTCCATCCGCCGATAATTCGTCATAGGCAGCCCCAAAATGAAGCGGAGTCTGGTACAGATCCACGGTCATGACACCAGCCCCGGTGTTTCAAATTGGGTTTTGTGCCTGGGCGGCGGCAGGCGCAGATCGAGAGTCATGGGAAAGTGCGGGTTGATCTCTTCCTTAGGCGCCGCCATTGGGCTCAACGCTGGGGCGGCCATTTGGAAGCGCTCCATGCGCCGGTCATCCGCTTCCGCGGCATTCACGGGACGAGCTGAGTAAAGGCGGCCGTTGGGCGGTCCAACGTGGTAAGTACATTGGCCAATCGAGCAGCCCCGCAAGCTGTCGATAAGGTGGAAGACAAGGGGCGCATGAACGGGAACTGTGGGGTGCAGCGAAGCCGACAGGCGTCGCGCGCGAAACCGGACGCCGGCTATCGCTGTGCCGGGTTCGCCGGTTGGTTGCAGCGGCGCCCTGCGCCCATTGCATGAAACAACGTAGCGGGATTCCATGGTGAACCCTGACAGTTTCACCTGCATGCGCTCCATTGAGGAGTCCACGGTGCGAACAGTGTTGCCGGAGAAGGTTTCCTCCGCGAGCACGTTCCACGGTTCGAGAGCCTGGCGCAGTTCCAGTTCGACTCCGTCCGCGGCGATCGACCCGATCTTCGGAAAGCGGAATTCCAGATGCGAATCAAACCACTCGTCCTCGAAGTTGTACCCCGCCGACCGCAACGTGCCGAGTACCTCGCGAAGGTCGCGCCGGACAAACTCCGGCAGCATGAAGCGGTCGTGAAGCGCGGTGCCCCATCGGACCAGCCCGCCTTCGAAAGGCGTCTTCCAGAACATGCTTACCATGGCGCGAATCAGCAGCATCTGCAGAAGATTCATCTGCACATGAGGCGGCATCTCGAATGCCCGCAATTCCAGCAGTCCAAGTTGCAAGCCCAGGCCCTCCGGCGGATAAAGCTTGTCGACACAGAACTCGGCGCGATGCGAGTTTCCCGTCGCATCCACGAGCAGATTGCGGAACAATCCATCGATGACGAACGGCGGACAATCGCCTGAAGGCAGATTGCGAAAGGCGATCTCCAGCTCATACAAGGCATCCATGCGCGCTTCGTCCACGCGTGGATACTGGCTTGTCGGCCCGACGTACATGCCGGAAAACAGGTACGACAGCGAAGGATGATTCTGCCAAAACGCCACCATGCTTCGCAGCAGATCGGGGCGGCGGAGCAGGGGGCTGTCCGGCAGGGTCGCTCCACCGATCACAATGTGGCTGCCGCCTCCGGTAGCGATGCGGCTGCCATCGTAGCCGAATTTCTCAGCCGTCAATCGATTGCGACGGGCTTCCGCGTCGAGCAAAGTATTGATCTGTTCCAGTTCGTCCCAGTTGCTCGCAGGAGGCAGGTTCACCTCCAGAACTCCGGGGTCCGGCGTAACGCTGAACGATCGCAGCCGCGGATCGAACGCCGGAGCATAGCCCTCCACCCAGACCGGGGCTTTCAGGTATCGGCATGTATCCTCAACCGCGCTCACCAGGTCGAGATAGTCGGCAAGCTTGGGCGCATAGGGCAGGAAAACATGAAGCCGGCCGTCGCGGGCCTGCACGCATAGCGACGGGCGGATCAGTTCCTTGACTGCATCGGACGGAGGCAAAACAGGCGGCAGGGGATCGGGCGCGGCAGTTAACGCGAACAGGTCCGCGCGGCGCAACGGCCTCGCCGGCAGCTTGACCCATTTTTCGAACGGCGCGGCATCGAACTCGTATTCAATCCTGTCGGGCGCCACCCATGGCATCGCTTCGGTGGGAATGCGGAAGCCTATGGGTGAGTCGCCAACCGACAGCAGCAGCCGTTCCGGGTGTGGAAACCACAACTGGCTCGACCAGCGCAGTTGCCCTTCCGGCTGCCGCCGGCGAAGTGGCAGTATGTAGCCAACCGGCTCTCCAGCTTCGCTGTCCGGGTTATAGGCTGGCAGCACATTTTCCGAACTCACATCGAGACGCCGCGTAAGCGCTTCCATGAATCGAAGCGCATCGGCCGCGCCGTATCCATACTCCCGATCTTCGCGCGCAATCAGGCCGACATCCTCCCACACAGGAACACCATCGACACGCCAGTAACAGCTCAGCGCCCAGCGCGGCACGGCCTCTCCGGGGTACCATTTGCCTTGCCCATAGTGGAGAAGTCCGCCGGAAGCCATCCCCTCGCGGAGAGCCTGAATGAGCGCCAGGCCGCGGGCTCTTTTTATGGCGCCGGCGGCATCGATGTTCCATTGCGGGCTCTCGGGATCATCTATGCCCACGTAGGTTGGCTCGCCCCCCATTGTCAGGCGCACATCCTGCGCTTTCAGATCCGCGTCGACGCTGTGCGCCACCTGTCTTACTCGCGCCCAATCCTGGTCGGTAAAAGGCTTGGATGGCCGTCGTGGATCGTTCAAACGGCGAATCGCGATGGAGTGGCTGAACTCCACACTGGCCGGCTCTGAAGTGCCGCCGATGGGCGCGGCCTGCGATGCGGTGGGTGTACACACCAGCGGAATGTGACCCTCGCCGGCCAGCAGTCCCGAGGTCGGATCGAGCCCAATCCAGCCCGCGCCCGGCAAGAACGCTTCCGCCCAGGCGTGCAGATCCGCTGAATCCGCTTCCGGGCCTCCCGACGCCGGATCGGCGGCCTGCAACTGAATCAGGTAGCCCGAGACAAACCGTGCCGCGATGCCGAGATTTCTAAGGCTCTGAACCAGTACCCATGCCGAGTCGCGGCACGATCCAGATCGCTTCTCCAGGGTTTCCTCGCAGGTCTGGACGCCCGGCTCCAACCTCGTTACATAGCCAATTTCTTCTCGCAGCTTACGATTCAGGTCAAGCAGGAGGCTGATCGTACCGCTTTTCTGTCCCTGAAAGCTCTCAAGAAACGCGTGAAGCAGCGGCCCCGGCGGATCCACGGATCGATAGGGCTCAAGATCTTTGGCAAGCCCCGGCGCGTAGGCGAAAGGGTATTCCTCGACTCCCGGTTCCAGGAAAAACTCGAACGGGTTGTAGGGCGTCAGATCCGCAACCAGGCTCACCTCCACCGCAAATTCGTCCGTCTTCCCTGAAAACAGTAGGCGCGCGAGGCGGTTGTTGTGCGGGTCCAGTTGCCAGTTCAGAATGTGTTCCGAGGGGGTGACGCGAAGAGAATAGCTGAGGATTGGCGTTCGACAATGCAGCGCGGGACGCAATTGGATCACCTGGGGACCGAGAGATATCGCCTTTTCGTAGCGGTAGAGTGTCCGGTGATTCAGCGCAACTTGTATTCCCATCCGCCCCTCAGCGCCCACACTTGGAATTCGGGGTCCGCATGCATTGGGCGACTCGGCCCGCGAACCCGCCAAACGTCTTGTGGAAGCCGGGGCGTAGAGATACGGTAACATATCGACCATCGGAAAGTTGCCCATTTCGCTACAGAAAAACCCCGCGCAGGCAGAGATAATGGACTGGTCCCCGGCGCGCGCCCAATGGTTTGTGTCCGAATGGAATCTGTCTCGGGGCTCGCAACAACCTGCTTTCGTCTTTCTTGCATCCAAACGTGAGGACACCGCCGTACGCTGCCTTCCGCGAGACGGTGCGCAGTCCGATAACTTTCCGCCAAGGACCGCCAAAAAATGTTGATTCGGCTTGCATACGACATTCAATTCGATATTCCCGCCACCGTCGCCATGGTGACGCTTCTCAACGTCCATCCTTCCCGCGCAGCCGATCTGCTGGAGCCGGACGAACTGCGCACCGAACCTGAGCTCGATGTCGCCCATTACATCGACGGTTTCGGGAATCGTTGCGCGCGGTTCGTCGCGCCTCCGGGGCAACTCAGGCTCACCGGTTCCACCCTTGTTCAAGACTCCGGAACTGTGGACGAGGTTAACTGGAATGCGCGCGAGCAGGCCGTAGGCGATCTGCCGCACGATATCCTCAGTTTCCTGCTCAATAGCCGCTACTGCGAGGTAGACCGTTTCTCAAGCATTGCGTTTGAACTCTTCGGGCAAACCCAGCCCGGCTGGGGCCGCGTACAAGCCATCTGCAACTGGGTCCACAACAAGGTGACGTTTAACTATCAGCACGCCCGGCCCACAAAGACGGCACTCGATGTCTTTACCGAACGCGTGGGCGTGTGCCGCGACTTTCAGCATCTGGCCATCGCATTTTGCCGCGCACTCAACATTCCGGCTCGCTATGCAACCGGGTATCTGTGCGACATCGGCGTTCCGGTGGTCCTTCCCATGGACTTCAGCGCCTGGTTCGAGGTCTATCTCGACGGCCGTTGGTGGACATTCGATGCCCGCAACAACCAGCCCCGGATTGGCCGCATACTGATGGCAACGGGCCGCGATGCCTCCGATGTGGCGATAACCACTTCGTTTGGAGGAGCGCACCTGCGCTATTTCTTCGTAGTCGCCGAAGAAGAGATTGCGGCCGGCACACCGACCGTTTGATCCTGTAATTCAACCTGAAACCGCGGTTGCCAGGAGCCTGCCCCGAGCCCGCCGAAAGCCCGCCCCGAGCCTCACCCGGGCGGATATCACATTTGGGATCTGAAAGATTTCCGACCCAAACAGTTGCGGACCGATCGATGGTTCCGATCATGCCGCTATCGGCTGATATGACCGTGGCGATCCAGGTGGCCGCCTTGATGGAAGCGGCTTTGGATCATGCTAAGCCCAACGAAATAAAGGGTCACGGTCAACGCGCCTACAAACAAGGCCTGCGCAATCTGGAACCAGCGTGGTACTTCTCGTACAGGGGCTGGCGTCCTCGAATTCGTGGTCATCTGTGCAACCTCTCAGCCAGGTCAGGCGCCTGAGTGGCGCCGATCCGCATCCCTCAGGCTTTCTCAACTCTCGGCAACTTCACAGCCTTCCTTCTCAGGCTACGACCACCGATCATTTCACCGGAATAGAGACCACGCAGTCCCATTTCGCACAGTAGGGAACGTTGCGGCCCTGCCACTACGCCCCATCCCCCTCGCGGAAGAACCCACCGATCGTTGGCCGGTCAATCGTGCGCTGCGACCTCCAACTCGACAGGGCGCGCCGTGGAGCTTACAGCCGGATCGTAGTACTCGTAGACCCGCGACTGAAACGTGTGCGCCTGGATTGGATACTTGGCGCGCAGGCGAAAGCGTATAGCGACAGTCTGCTTTCCTTCCAGTGCGTTGAAGTAGAGAATCGCCTGCGTAGCCGTGAGCGAAAACTTCTCCAGGCGCCCGCTTTTCTGGTCTGCCGTTTTCTCCTGAAGGGATTGCAGGTCTTCGCTGAGCAGATCGAAGCCGGGAGGAATGCCAAGATCGACCATGACCATGTTTGCGGTTTTGGATAGATTGTTGCGGATGGTAGCCGTGGCGGTGGCGATGTTGTTTTCAGCGAGCCGCGTGCGGTCGTATGCAACATCGATCGTGAGCGGCTCGGTGGGCTCCTTCCCTTCCCAAGGAGTAAAGTATCGCCCCACAACCTGGTAGGCGAGTGTGCCGGAGCCTTCAAATCTCAGCTGCACGGAAACGGTGTTCTGCAGGTCAGGCAGTTCGTTTCCCTTCAAAGCGAATTGATGCAGAAGGTCGTTGTTTTCCGCATTCAGTTGCAGGGTTTCAACTGCTTTTCCGTTCAGTTCTACGGTGAGCAAGCCACGCACATCGGACGCGCTGAGTTCGGTGGAGAGCACAAGCGCGCGCAAAGCCATGATGGTGGCTTGCGTGGTGCCCCAGTTGCCTGCAGCCTCTTTCTTTGAAGAGAGGAAGTTCAAGGCCTTGCGGACGGTCTCCGAGGCCTGGCCCCATTTCAGCAGTGCCTGCGCGGCCAGGCCAGTTGTTTCAATCGCGGCGCTTTGGCCGGTGGAGTAGACGCCGGTCTCTTCCGCTTTCCACGAGACCTGATCGCCGTCTTCCGTTCGTGCGTCAACTAGCGCCTGCATCGATCGCCGGGTAAACTCGCGATCCTTTCCGTAGTCCGCGGCGAAATTGGCAATGACGGCGAGCGTATACGAGTCGGGCCTGGGGCCGCTGTAAGACTCGATAAACTCCTTGGCCTTCTCGGTGGACGGACCTTTGTATCCTGTGTTGGCCAGAGCCCACGCAATGTAGGCAGTGATGCGCAGTTGATCGGAGTTGAAGCGGTTGGTCGCGCCCTCGTTGATGAACTGAGTGTCGGGCTTCCAGCTTCCGTTTGGCTGTTGCTGTTGCGCAAGCCACAAGGCTGTGCGCTCAATCAGCCGCGGGTCAACATCGGAGACTTTCGACATATCGTTGAATTCCATCAGGCCGTATGCGGTCAGAATCTTATTCGCGGGCGCCTGGCCGAACCAACTGAATCCGCCGCCTGGGACCTCAAATGTGAGTAGGCGCTGGTAGCCGTTGGAGATGTAGCCCTCGGCCTTGGCATGTACCTCTGGGGTGAGCTTCTTAGTGCGCTTCATATAGTCCAGCGCCAGCACATTGGGGTAGGTGCTTGAGGATGTCTGCTCAAAGCAGCCGCCAGGCATGCTGAGAATGCTATCCATGCCTTCGACAATCTGGCTCAACGGTCCCGGATAAAGACGCACAAGAACACTGCTGGCGTCGGGAATCGCGTTTGCAGGAAAGTTCAGCTCGTGTTGAGCCGTGGATTCCAGACGGCCGTTGAAAACCATACTCTGCTCGCGCCCGTTGGGGATCACTTCAATCTCGCGGACAACAACATCTGCACGCGCATTCCCGCCTTTTGCGTCAACCATGCGGGCCGATAGCGTGAGCTTGAATTTGCCGATGCGGTTGGCGTTGAGTGTGAATTGCGAGCCTCCCACGCGGCCGGATTCGACGGATAGAGTCTTTTCGGCGCTGTCATTGTTGAGCGAGTACCAATCGTCCGGCTGAAGCTTCAGGCTCACCTCGCCCGCCTTGCCGGAGTAGTTGTACGCGGCGATGGGAATGGAGACGCGGTCGCCCTGCGTCAGTGTGACGGGCAGGTCCAGGTCCACAAAAAAATCCTGAAAGACCTTAAGGCTTGAAGATGCGGAGCCAAGCGCGCCAGACTGTGTGGAGGCCAGCATCGCCATGCGCCATGTGGTGATGGAGTCGGCGATAGGAATCGAAATATCCGCGTTGCCTTTGCCGTCGGTGATGATCTCGGGATTGATGTAGAGCGCTTCAGGAAAGTAGGAGCGAATGTGCGGAGCATCCGGCGCAGGCATCGCTTTCATAAGCTCTGCGGTATCGCGGCCGGTGAGCAGTGCGTCGTTTGTTTTTGCGTCGAGCCGGCTTTTCATCATTGGTGCCGCGGCAAATGCTCCGACGCCGAAGCCATTGCCCGTGGCCCGTGCAACGAGTTGATTGTTCAGCGTAGCGCTGATTGCCGCGTTGTCCATGGGCACTTCCGCATCGGCTCCGCTTATGACCGTCACAGTCTGGCTTTCGCTTGCAACATTGAGAATGGCTGATAGAACGGCGCGATCGCGAGGCTGCAGCACGATGTTTGTGTAAGGGAAAGCAGCGAATCCGCGCGCCGCCACATTGACCCGGTAACTGCCTGGGGGCAGTGCCGAAAAAACGAATTGCCCATTGGCGTCACTCCGCGTGTCGCGCATCTCGCCTTTCGCGATTTCGCGAAGCGTCACCATGGCGCCCGGAACGATTGCGTCAGTTTGGTCTTCGACCGTGCCGTCAATCTGCGCGAGTCCATTGTTGGGCCCGCGATTATGCTCAATGTGCAAGCCGACCGACCCACGTTGTCCAGGCTCGCGCGCGACGGATACTGAGCGCTCTTCAATGTAATACGTTAGATCGTCTGCGTTGTTGAAGATGTGATCGGGACCGGCACTTCGCACCAGGTATACGTGCCTATGCCTTGCAAACCAACTCCGTTCCTCCATGCGCAGAGGCGTGTTCCAGGCATCGCACGGCGTTGCGCCGTCGTGAAGTTTTGCAAAGGCCTTTTCAATGTCCGCGCCGTTGTGCCCCGCTGCAATCTGGCCGTTGAGTTTTGCGGCGAGTTGGCGCACTTGATTTTCAAACGCAGCGCGATACCGCTGCTGGTATTCCTGAAACTTGTCTTGCGGCATGCTGCGGCCAAACTCAACGTCGACCCTTGCGGGGTTGGCCATTTCAGTTGCGGAGAACAATGCTCGCGCAGCGAGGTTTGGCGAATCGGGCTCATCCGTGGAATCGAGCACGTCGCTCATTGAGAACGAATGAATCTCGTAACGCGGCTTCATCGCCTCCTGCTCAAGAAAGAAAAAGACCTTGGCGAAGCCTGGCTTCTGCTCGGCCAATGCGAACACGGCCTCATCCACAATCTGCAAGCCCAGCGCGGCCTGTACGCCCTCGCCGCGCGCATTGGTGATGTGAAAATGAATGCGGGCATCGGAGCCGGGCTTGTATTGGGCCGCGTCCGCGCTGGTTTCTATCTTCAGTTCGTCGGCGGGCTGCACAAACACCAGGCGATGGTCGGCAACCGGTTGGGCATCGCGGCCGAATAGGTAGGCATTCAAGTCGAGTGTGCCCGTCATTTCAGCGGTGGCGCTCAACGTAAGTTCCGCCTGGCCGCCATCGAGATCGAGATCTCGCGTGAGGATCGTCTGGCCGTTCTTCACAATGTCAACGTAAGCCGTGCCATGAGCGCGCGTCGAAAGCACCTTCAACTCCATGCGGTCGCCGGGTTTGAAGATTGCGCGATTGGTGTGCAGCAGAATCTGGTCCGTGCCGCCTCGGGTCTCCAGCGGAACATCGACTTTGGCGCGGTTACCGCGATGGTCGTCTGCCTCGATGCGGAGCGACTCGATGCCCTCGGTCGGCTTGATGCGGTAGACGGCAACGCCGGAAGAATCGGTAGTGAGATGCTGGTCGTACTCAATGCCGCCGATGACGCCAAGACGGTCGGGAAGGTGAGGAGGGTGAACGGTGAGGGTTGCGGTCGCGGGACTGCCGTCGGGATAAGCGGCGAGAAGAAAGACTTCGTTTTCAATGTTTGGAATCAGCGTGCCGCCTTCGGGCACCGCTGTGATCAGCAGCGGAGATTCGCTGATGGTGATGAGCTCTCCGTGCGTCTCCGCATGAGCGGCAGAGTCTTTCACCGTTGCTTCGATCAGCGCGCGGGCAGCGCCCTGGCTGAGCGGGCGTCCCGCGAAATAATTCGGCAGCTTGAGATCGAAGGGATACGCGCCGTCGCTGTCCGTCTTGCCTGTAACGCTGGCCGCATCAAACACGGTTACATCCATGCTTGACGCTTTGATTGTAGTCTCCGCATGGTCGACCGGTTTGCCGAAGAAGTAGTTGGCGCGCACGGTGCCGGTTACATGATCGCCGGGCCGGTAATCGCGCCTGGGCTTGTTCTCCTTCTTCGTGAACTCGATGTCCACTTTGAACTTGGGAAGCACGTAGCGCTCAACCTGGAGCGCGATCTCCGCAGTGTTCGCCGGGGCTTGGGGATCTCCCATCAGCGCGCGCAGATGATAAGTGCCGAGGTTCACCTCATCGGCCAAAACAAACTCGCCTGACGCGATTCCAAATTTGTCGGTCTCAGTGAATTTGCGGAAGACCTTGTTGCCCCGCGAGTCTTCCACCTCGAAGGTGAGCTTGCGGTCCGCGGCCGCATGGCCCACGGCGCGATCCATAGCCAACGCGCGCACGTGGATGGTCTGGCCCGGCTGATAGATCGGCTTCTCCGTGCTGAGCAGGATGGATGCCTTGTCTTCCAGTTGAATAGGCTGCGTATATTCCGTGGAGCCTATCGGCGTGTCCACAGCAAAGCGCAACTGATAGTTGCCAGTGAGCCCGGCGGGAAAACGGAAGCTCGCTTCCACCGTGCCGCGGCGGTTGAGCGCGCCGGAGAAGAGCGGCCGAGGATCGTGGTCTGGCGCCATCAGATCGATACGCACCGTGCCCGTTTGCGGTACGTTGCTGTTGGCTTCAGAGACGATGACGCGGACAGCAGCCTGGCTACCGGCGATGTACTCTTTGTCGCCAAGCACGTGTACAACGGGCCGCCGGATGATCTGCGAAATGGATTCGATGCCTTCAATGGCGGCGCTTTTGTCGTTGTCGTACTCGAAGCGATAACGAATGCGCTGCCACAGAATATCTTCGAACGGGATGGGCTGTTCGGGAACAATCGTCTGCTGCCACTGGCCTTTGCCCTTACGTACAGAAACGCCGCGCTCAACACGGCCCAGCGAATGATCCTCAGGGTCGAGAATCTCGACGGTCAGCGTGCCCGATCCCTCATGCGTTGAGTCGTAAGGGATGGTGACGAACAGCTTGCCCTGACGATAGGTGGCGGCGAATTCCTGGGTTTGTGCAGGAAAACTGAATGGCAGAACTGCCATGGCGGAAAGCAAAACGGCTGCGAGAATGCGGAAATCGCGAAGGGAACGGCCAATGCGAGCGACGATCATGCGGGTTCTCCTGTGCGGCGCCGGGAACAGCATCCGGCTGCGTGTCTGACAGGAGAACGCAAAGGCTTTCTAAACTTGCAGGTTTGAATTCAAAAAATGCAATTTTATTTTTGCGGGCAGTTAGCGGTGTGTCCAGGTCACGCCATCGGCGCTTGTCCACTTGTCGCCGGCGTCGGTGGTGATCTCGAAGAGTGCGGGAGACGGAGACTGTGCAACTGTAGCCTGCCTTGCCTTTTTCTTCCTGGCAGCGCTTACGTCAGCCGCCGGAGTTTGCGCTAATTTCTCGTCTGCAGTTACGTCCACAGTTTCAGTCGAGAGAGGAGAACTTTCGGAAATAACCGTCACGGACTGGGACGCTGAACTTATTGTGAGGGTGAGATTCGCGACACTCTGACCCGAAGCAGCAACAACCACGGAAGCAAGCGTCGTCCTCGCGAAGCCTTTAGCATGAACTTCCACCTGATAAGTCCCTGGAGCAAGCCCAACCACCACGTAACGGCCGGCGGTATCGGTCGCGGTATCACGACGTTCGCCGGTCAATGTATCAATTACGGTCACCGAGGCGCCTGGAATGACGGCTCCGGTCTGGTCCGTCACAGTGCCGGTGATGCTGGGGCCTTGCGGAACCCTGAGCGAAGGACTCTGGAGATTCCTGGGTTCAGTTGGCTTACCTGCCAAACCTGCGGCTAAGGACTTGAGATCTCCAGCGAGATAGCCAACATTCCTGTCGGAGGCTGTGGGGCCTGTGGCCGCGAACTCGACCAGGCTGGCCTTCACGGCGCGGCCCGGCCACTTCGCACGAATAGCCGTCCAGTGCTTGCCCACGTCCTTGCTAACCCAGACCGCGTTGCGTGTATCGATGGCCACCATCAGGGCGCCACGCGCAACCGCGGATAGGAC
>Ga0302278_10003316_pt1 | contig 17731 bp, 17 predicted proteins | sample III_Bog_N3_2_FD_194543 | JGI IMG/M metagenome (GOLD analysis project Ga0302278, IMG submission 194543) | Peat permafrost microbial communities from Stordalen Mire near Abisko, Sweden - III_Bog_N3_2 | ecosystem: Environmental > Terrestrial > Soil > Wetlands > Peat | place: Sweden: Abisko...
CCGAAGGGGCACCGGGGCGCTCGGGATAAGCAAGAATGATTTTCTCTCCCAGCAGGGCAGCGAGACCCGAGGATTGCGCTATCAGGAAGGATTCCTCTCCCTTCGCATCGGGTCGCTCTTTCCTGAGGGCCACTACTTCACGGGCCAATTCCCCTACCCCCTGCACACCAAGTGGGGAGGGTACATTCTCTGGCAGTCGCGAAGGCATGGCGAACACCCAGCCACTTCCCAGAACCGCCACGAGAAGAAGCAGTGTCATCACCCGTCTCCACCAAACTCCCTCTGCTGCAAGGAACACGAGAGCAGGCACGATCAGAGCGGAGAGAGCGATACAGATTGAAAGAGAAAGAGTGCATCCTCCAACAGCGTAACTATCAAATCCCCGCGCCACACTACTCCACTGAATCCAGTCATGGCGGGCATTCCAATACAGTGGGAAGATCCAGCCCAAGATCAGCAGTACAAAAGTGATGGAAGCGCCCTTCCAGGAAAATCCCTTCACTCCCTGCCGGTAAAGACGAACTGCCACAGCAAGCGGAAACAACCAGCCAATTGGATAGTAGAAGAGTGTCGTGACAGCGAGTGCCAATCCAAACAGGAACCATGGAAGAATGGATTGCCTGCCTTTGACCGGCAGTTCCTCGGCACTCCAGCCACTCACCATGCAGAGCAGGACCAGTGAGGCGGTCACCAGAGCCCCATCCAAGACAAGTGATGCCAGATTAACCCACGGCAGGACATTCACGGCGATAACTGACCAAAGGGCCAACGCAGGCCGATGAGGAGCCAGACGATGAGCGATCCACCAGACACACCAGGAAAGCAAAAGGGCAGCTAGGGGAGAAACAGAGCGCAGGACAACTAAAGCTGACACACCTAAAAATGGTTTCACCGCCAAAAGGAAGGCCGCAAGAAACGGGAGGCCGCAAGGACCTTCTACATAACCTCCAGCCGGATGGGATCCACATACCGAGAGAAGTGCCTCCGATTCTCCGAGTGATCCGAAATGGGCAACGAGCAGGCGCAGCAGCGTCAGTGCCGCCAAGGTTACCCAGAGCAGAAACATCGGCACATGCCCCAAGGATACCTTTGAAACCTTTTTGGCATTTTTCTTGGTCATATCAACTCAGGATGAGTCGCGAACTGCGCGGGGAAAAACCGTTTTCCCCAGAGCCTCCAGAGGGATTGAATGATCCAAAAAGCAGCTCTCCCTCCGATGATGCCAAGGAGGATGCCAGCGGCCACATCAAGTGGCCAGTGCGATCCGGTATAGATGCGGGCGTAGGAAATCGAGAGCGCTATCGGAAGATAAAACCAGCCTCCACGGCGATAAAAGAGGATAAGGACCGTAGCGACCGCCATGTTATTGGCGGCATGACCCGAGGGAAAAGACCGGCCGGTCGGCGCGTCCGCAAGAAGCAAACCAGGCATCTCCGGCGGATTTGTCCCATGCGGATAGCTCACCTTTGGGTCCGATAAAATTCCCACAATTTTCGGGCAATGAGCCGGAGCCAGACCCATCTCGACATAGCGCACTCCCGGCTCCACTTGACTGGGACGCGGACGGGCGACTGCGTGCTTAAGGATATTCACACCGATACCATCGCAGAGACCGACAGCCAGTCCGATGGTGAGTAGAGCGGTACGGAGTTTAAAATCCCCGAAGATGACACCAAGCACCACGAGAAGAAGCAGCCAAGGCGCCCAAGCTCCGTAATTGGAGAGAAAAGCAAGCACGCGATCCGCCCAAGGGGCGATCCACTCACGATTGATAAGAATCTGAAGCTGCTGATCCATTCCCTATTCTGGAACAACATCGATGCCCGATGCCCGTCAAATCGTCACCTCATGAAGCGTTCCCATAAGGAATTTCAAGCTACGGATTGTCAGAAATGACTCCGCCCAGTACTTTTTACCGAATGTCTCCATCCGGCACACCCACCCTCTCAGGGGCGGCGCGTGCCCGGATGATTGCCGAACGGCAACGACGCTCTCCTGTCTGGCGGCTGATTCATCTTCTCGCCTCACTTAAACTGGCTCTTCTCCTGATAGCCACCATCGCCATTGCCTGTGCGGTGGCGACCTTCACCGAATCACACTTCGACGCTTCGGTAGCCCGCGCCTGGATCTACAAGGCCCCCTGGTTCATCGCCTGGCTTGGTATTCTCTGCATCAATCTTTTTGCCGTCACGCTCTCCCGATGGCCGTGGCAGAAGCCGCACACTGGCTTCATCATCACCCACTACGGTATCATCCTGCTCCTCATCGGAGCGGTCGTCGGATCAAAATTCGGCTTTGAGGGTAATGTCACCCTGCGGACCGACGGACAACCTCAACGCCGGATCGTCACCGACAAGAGCACGCTTCAAATCGAGAGCCCCGCCGACAGTTACCTCTACCTGCTACCCTTTGACGCAAAGCTGACTCACCCGACACAGAAGCATCCCACTGTTCTCACCATTCCCGGCACCAGACTGGAAATGGTGATTGATGATTCCTCGGAACATCTTGTGCAGCGTCCGATTCTCACACCAGCCACGGGAAATGAAGCGGGAGAGGCTGTGCTTCTTAATTTTTCCAGTAGCAATCTGAAACAATCCTTCCATGCCGCCCTCGGCACCGGTAATGCCTCCCCTGCCACTCAGGATTTTTTCGGACTCGCGACGATCAAGTTCTTTCACGAACTCCCGCAATCAGACACGGATGGCTCCATTCAACCAATCGTCGTCACCGCCGGAGCACCTCCCCAGGAGGGAATTTCTCTTTCCAAGGATGGCTCCCTCGTCACCCTGCGCTCTCCTGATGCCACATCGGCCACGTTCCGGGTCAGCGAAGTCATCGATCAGGAAATCGCTCTCGGAGCACTCAAGGCAACGGTCAAGAAATCGCTTCCTACAAAGCAGAGGCTTTCGGAGCTTCCCTCGATCAAGGTGCTTCTTTCCACCGGTCACACCGATTCCTCTTCCGATGAAAAACCATGGCTTGCCGTGGCCCCGGGCCCCGATCCTGAGAGTGCCCTCTATAAACTCGGTAAATCCGGCCAAATCCTCTCCTCTGGCGTGATCCGCAAGGGGCAAGCGCTCCCTCTGGGCTGGGCCGATTGGGGGGTAGAACTCCTGGAGACAGGCAGTAACCACCGTGTTACTTCAGTCGTGGTGCCCGGAGATAAAAACGAACAGGGAGGTCTGCCAGGATTTCGTGCCTATCTTCGAGACCAGGAAAAGAACAGTAGCACTCCGGTGTGGGTTGTATCTGGAGACGTGACACCGCTCGTACTGGATGAAGCACTCGTCCGGGTGGGATACGGGTTGGAACTGCGACCCATCCCTTTTTCGATCGCCCTCACCGATTTTCAGGTTCCTCGTGATGAGGGAACGGAGACCCCATCCGACTTTCAAGCCAGGGTGCTGTTCAAGGATACCCAGAGCGGCACCGAAAAGAGTGGCTTGATCCACATGAATCACCCGGCTTCCTTCCCCGGAGGTTTTCTCGCCAACATGACCGGACTGAATTACAAATTCTCACAGGCCGAGTGGAATCCCCGTGATCTCAAGGAGACCACCCTTCAGGTGCTCTATGATCCGGGTTGGTTTTTCAAATGGATAGGATCGCTTGCCATCTGCCTCGGTATTGCCACCATGTTCTACATTCGTCCCAGAAAAGACTGAAATAATGAAAAAGTTTCTCACACCTGCGGTGATGCTCCTCTTGGTCTTAATTCAAGCCCTACCTTCGCTTGCGGCAACGACGCCGACATCTCTCGAAACTCTGGTGATTCAGGAAGGGGGACGTAAGAAGCCATACCTCGTCTTCACGGAGGAGACGCTACGATCCCTCTCCGGAAAAACATCCGTTCCCATTGATGGGACTCCGCAGGATGCCATGACACTCATCACCGGAATCTGGATGAATCCAAGCGATTCCTGGAAAGAGAAACCGCTTATTCTAATCTCCAATCGTCCTCTCAAAGAGCACCTGGGTCTCGATTTGGTTCGAAAACTTTTCTCCTATAATGAGCTCACGGCGAATGCCGAACTGCTCACACAAATCTCCGCCGCAGCGGAGACCAGGCGGCGTGATCCCCACGTCAAACTGGCTGGTCTTCAAAAGGAGGCCTCAGATGTCGGCATGAGGCTGGGTCTTTTCGAGAGCCTGTTGAGTGGCGATGCCTTTCGGATCATTCCACCGATCTCCGGCACCGAGTGGCTTGCAGCCTATCCCTCAATGACCGTTGGAAACGGTGAAGCTTTCAAGTTTCTCGAAATGATGAGATCCGCCTTGCTAGAGGACAAACAGCAGCAATTTGAGTTATCAGCCGGTCAGTTGATCCGGCTTCAACAATCTCTCGGTGTTCTCCCTGCCCACTGGAAGATCCTGCTTGAAGTAAACTATCAGAAAGCCCATCCCTTCCGATGGGCTTGGATTCTCTATGCGTCTGCGGGCATCATCCTGCTGCTCTCCCGTAGTTCTTGGGAGAAACTTGGCTATCGCCTGGCCTGGGTGTTGGCCGGCAGTGGGTTTCTGCTCCAAGCCGCTGGACTCGCCTCACGTGTTCTCATCGCGGGTCGCCCCCCCGTCACCAATATGTATGAATCGGTGATCTGGGTTGCCTTCGGCACGATTCTCTTTGCCCTGATCTTCGAGGCGATCTACCGCGCCGGGTTCTTTCTCCTGGGTGCCATTCCTGTTGCCGTGGCCTCCCTGATCCTCGCTGATAGCCAGCCCATGATCTTGGATCGCTCGATTCATCCCCTCACCCCTGTGCTGCGCGATAACTTCTGGCTCTCCACCCATGTGCTCACCATCACGCTCAGCTATGCGGCTTTCGCCCTTTCCCTCGGTGTCGCTCATGTGGCACTTGCCCGGATCATCGCCGGATACAAACCCTCGGCTTCCCTCTACAACTATCTCTACAAAACCCTCCAGGTCGGAGTCCTCCTGCTCGCCACGGGAACGATCCTCGGTGGTGTCTGGGCAAACTACTCCTGGGGGCGTTTCTGGGATTGGGATCCCAAGGAAACCTGGGCGCTGACCGCCCTGCTCGGCTATCTCTTTCTGCTCCATGGACGACTGAGCGGACTCTGGGGTGGCTTCGGACTGGCCGTCGGTGCCGTCATCGCCTTCCAAAGCGTGCTAATGGCTTGGTATGGGGTGAATTTTGTCCTCGGCGCAGGTCTCCACAGCTATGGATTTGGAACAGGCGGCCTCCCTGTGGTGGCTACCTTTGTGGGGCTGGAGATAACCTTCGTCATTGTGGCATTCCTAAGAAAAAATCACCCGGCTTCTTCGTGAATTTTGTCTGCCGGTCGTCCCCGACCAGGCATCTCCGGCGCTGCTGCTCCGGAGACTTCTCGGCATGAGCCTCGAATGACTAAGCCGCGCCCCTGCGCGCCTTTTGTCCTCGGAGCAGGTCTCCACAGCTATGGATTTGGAACAGGCGGCCTCCCGGTGGTGGCAACCTTTGTGGGGCTGGAGGTTCTCTTTCTTGTGGCGGCCATCATCCGCAGGAAACAGAATGTTTCCGTTTCTATAAACCTTCTCTAAGAGCTAAGAGGATTGCTAATTTCCAACGGGTATCGTCGGGGCACTTGAACGAAAGAAGAGACCGCCTGAGGGGGTGCGCTTTGCATTGTTATGATCGGTCTCATAGAGGTTCGCCCCCTTTCTCATGAGTGCGAAGGTGTTGTTGTCACCGTAATATTTCCAGGGACCATCAGGAACACTCGCCGCATCGACAAATTTCCAGTCAGTGATGTCATTTTTATCCATGTGCAGGTAGTCGCGCACAGCGGGAGAGATATCGAGACCCGCCCCCCTGTTCAGATTGGGACGGGGGCGTTCATTACCGAAGACATATTGCCAGTGATCGGTGCGGAAGGGACCGCAATCCTCCCACTGGGCAAAACAGGTGCGCCCGTCATGATGAATGGCGATCCATCGTCCTTTGAGGACTGATTTTCCCTGTTTCAAGAAAGCATCCCGGAACCAGGGAACCACATGGCTGACTTCAGGTTTCGTATCTCCACGGGTCACATCACAGTAGGGAAGAGCGACATAAAAAGGATTCTGCCGCGGGGTGAATCCGATCGGGATAAAATTACGCCGCCATCTCGTATCGGGGTTGTCATAGCCGCCATAGTTTCTGGCCCAGTTTGCATCCCAGGCGCTCCGGTTATTGGGGACTGGATTTCTGGCTGTGGGGCGTTCTCCAATCCAGAAAATGGTCGTCATGATACTCCGATGCCATGGGTACTTGCCAAAGCCGATGACAGGGGAGGTGGGAATGGTTACTGTGGGAGGACGGGTTTGCTGAATGGCTCTTTCCCGAATCTGCATGGCCATGCGTTCAAAATCCTTTTCGGACATGTTCCCGGAGTCACCCTGATTGGAATCCCCTTGAACCAATGACTTGAGGGCATCCGAAACGGATGCCATGCCGAGAGTAGGCAGAAGCAAAAGCAGCATCAGGAAAAACCGCCGTAAAAAATTCAACATCGAACTATAAAAATAGGGCAGGTTGAAGCTTGAGCAAGGTGAAAAGGTGCCTGGGAAAGCAGCTTTGCTGCCCTCGCTCCCGCGAGTGGCACCTTTCAGGCTGCGCTTTGCGCAGGCTATCCCATCCATCACCATGGACTGGTATTGTCATTCGAGGCTATTGGCCGAGAAGTCCGAGAATCACAAGGTTTGAGGATGCCTGGTCGGGGACGACCGGCAGACAAAATTCACCTAAAAACAGGTGTGCGGTAAGGAGTACCCTTCTACCTCCACTTCTCATAAGGCACTTCCGCCGATCCTCCTTTTAAGGAGGGATCGGTGGAACAAACCTAGGCGTTGTACGTGGTCGAGGCGGTGCTGCCGCCCTGTCCCGTCCAGTTCGTGTGGAAGAACTCACCTTCGGGCTTGTCAACACGCTCGTATGTATGGGCACCAAAGAAGTCCCGCTGGGCCTGAAGCAAATTAGCCGGGAGGCGGGCGCTGCGGTAGCTGTCATAGTAGCCGAGACTCGCAGTAAAGGCGGGAGCTGCAACGCCACGCTCGACGGCTGATACAATGGCCCGGCGCCATCCGGCCTGGGATTTGGCGAAGACATCGGTGAAGAAGGGGGCCAACATCAGGTTTTCCAGCGACGGATTGGCCTCGTAGGCCTCCTTGATACGATTCAGGAAGGCTGCACGAATAATGCAACCACCGCGCCAGATCGTGGCAATATCCCCGAAGTTCAGGTTCCATCCGTAGAACTTGCTGGCAGTACCGAGGAGATCGAGCCCCTGAGCATAGCTGACAATCTTGCTGGCGTAGAGGGCATCGCGCACATCATTGATGAACTGCTTACGGTCACCGGTGAAGGGCGGGGCTTCCCATACAGGTAGGATCGCGCTTGCGGCAACGCGCTTGGTCTTCATCGAGGAGAGGATACGTGCCTCGACAGCGGCATTCACTGTGGAAAGGACGACACTGTGTTCGACAGCGTTGCCAACGGTCCATTTACCGGTTCCCTTTTGGCCAGCCTTGTCGAGGATGAGGTCGACGAGCGGCCTGCCGGTCTCCTCATCCTTCTTGGCGAAAATCTGCTCGCTGATTTCGATCAGGTAGCTGTTGAGCTCGCCCTTGTTCCAATCGGCAAAAATCTGATGAAATTCCTCTGCTGTGGGATTGATCGCAGCCTTCAGGATCGCATAGGCCTCGCAGATGAGCTGCATATCACCATACTCGATGCCATTGTGGATCATTTTGACATAGTGTCCGGCACCGTCGGTTCCCATGTGACGGCAACATGGCTCACCTTCCACGATCGCGGCGATCTTACGGAAGATCGGTCCGACCGACTTCCATGACTCCTCGGAGCCTCCGGGCATGATGGAGGGGCCGTTGAGAGCTCCCTCTTCGCCACCTGAAACACCTGCGCCGACATAGTGTAATCCCTTCTCCTTGAGGGCTTTTTCACGACGCTGTGTGTCGGTCCAGAGGCTGTTACCGCCGTCGATGATGATATCGCCGGGTTCCAGTAGCGGAATCAACTGCTCAATGACCGCATCAACAGGACCTCCAGCCTTCACCATGATCATCGCCTTGCGGGGACGAGCAAGTGAGGAGACGAAATCCTCAAGGGACTTGGCGGGGTAAATATTTTTTCCCTTTGCGCGTCCTCCGGCAAATCTCTCCGTCACCGCAGCCGTGCGATTGTAAACACTGACGGAAAAGCCTTTGCTCTCCATGTTGAGGACGAGGTTCTCGCCCATGACGGCGAGGCCGATCAGGCCGATGTCGCTTTGTTGTGTGCTCATAGAAAATTATTGAATTTCAGATTGTCCAAAGAAGTCGGAGACTTTATCTCCCATGAGCGCTTGATGGCAATCGTGATCTGCGCCAACTTCCCTGCTGATGAACCTCCCGAACCGCCTGACGCTAGGCAGACTTTTATTGACTGTCCTTTTTGTCGGCTTCCTCACCACCAGCACCCATTGGGGGGATGTCATCGCCCTGATCCTCTTTATCGCCGCTTCCATCACCGACTGGCTGGACGGTTATCTGGCCCGTCGCCTCAACCAGATCAGCAATTTTGGAAAATTGATGGATCCATTGGCTGACAAGGTACTGGTCGCCTCCGCATTGATCTGCCTGATTCCACTGCAAGCACTCCCCGCCTGGGTCGTCATTGTCATCATCACCCGTGAATTTCTCATCACTGGCCTGCGGCAACTGGCTGCGGGTCAGGGACTCATCCTTCCCGCCGACCCCCTAGGAAAACATAAAACGGCCTGGCAACTCATCACGATCCTCTTTTTTCTCCTCCTGCTGGCTGCGGGAGATTGTTTCGGTGACGAATCCCGCTGGCTCCGCTTCTTCTGGGTTGAAGTTGGTCCGATCCTCATCGGCATTACCGTCCTGCTGACGATCTATTCCGGTTTGGCCTATCTCTGGAAGAACCGGAATCTACTACGTTAGAATATTAGAGCGGTTTAATTAATTCTATAGCCATTCTTTGCGGCGGCATAGGGCGTTTGGCGGTGTCGCATTGCTCGGGCTGTAGCACAACGACTACAGCCGCTTCGCTTGTGCCTTGCCAAGCAACCCCATGGCACTCGCAAATCGATGGCCACACTATTATTTAAAACGCTCTAGAACCGGTGAAAGCCGTTACTCTTTGGTAATCTCTTCCTCATCCTCAATCTCCACCCTCAAATGACGGGAGAGCTGAGGACGGATGAAGCCATAGATCAGGAATGAAACAAAGAGAAGGGCAGGCATCCACTCGTAGAACATCGCGGCAAAAGCCAGTATCACGATGATCAGCAGAAATCTCGGCAAGGAGCGCTGGGTGCGCCAGCCGACCCCCTTGAAACTCGGGTAACGGACATGGCTGAACATCATAAAGGAAAGGAAAAGAAGGAGGGCCGGAAGCACAAATTTCCAGTTTCCAATTGTCCTCTCACCCGCCTCCAGCCAGAGCATGAAAAGTGTGAGGGAGGCGATCAGACCGGCTGCGGCAGGAATAGGAAAACCGATAAATTCGTTGGCCTGTTCCTTCGCTTCCTCCGGATCCCTGGGCACCGCAGCGATGCAGTTGAAGCGGGCCAATCGCAGAGTACCACAGAGCAAATAGACAAAGGCAAAGACCCAACCTGCACGTGGAAAATCCTTGAGCACAATCTCATAGACCAGAAGCGCCGGAGCCAACCCAAAGGAAACCACATCGGCCAGAGAGTCAAATTCCCGCCCAAAGGGACTCTCATGCCCTCCCAACCTTGCCACGCGGCCATCGAGAAGATCAAAGACGCAGGCACCCAGGATATAGGCAAGTGCCGTATGGTAACTGTGAACCACCGACTCACCCATTTTGTCGAGAATAGCGGCGTTGATAATCTCCCTCACGGCTGCAAATCCACAAAAGAGATTTCCCGCCGTCATCAAGTTCGGCAGGAGATAAATTTTGGGTTCTTGCTGGCTCATGATCAAAGAAAGAGTAATCCGTCAGCCCGCCATCTTGGCAATCGCCGTTTCCCCACCCTTGACCTTCTCTCCCACAGTCACAAGAACTTCCGCATCGAGGGGCAGGTAGAGATCCGTTCGTGAACCGAAACGAATCATGCCGAAGCGCTCTCCGCGCACCATGGTTTCACCGACTTCCGCCCAAGGAACGATCCGGCGGGCGATGGCTCCGGTAATCTGCTTCACGGCAACGGACTGTTCGGGTGCCGTCTTCGAGCCGAACACCCAGAAGAGACTTTCGTTCAGCACGGAGGCCTCCGGATTTCGAGCATCCAGATAAAGGCCTCCCCTCGCCTCGGTAAAAATCACCTCTCCCGCGATCGGCGTACGGTTCACATGAACATCAAAGACGGAGAGGAAGATCGAGACGCGCTTCATCCGGCGCTTGAAATACTGTTCCTCCTGCACTTCATCGACCAGGGTCACCGTGCCATCGGCGGGGGAAGCAGCAAGTGCAGGATCGGCGGGTGGCTTGCGCTCCGGATCACGGTAGAACCAGAAGCAGAACACGATCAGTCCAGCAATGATCGGGAGCAATCCGAGCAATGCACCATGCGCAACGATCAGGGCAACAAACAGACTCCCGAAAATCCACCGTCCCTCGTACATGGCTCTAGCCGGCCTCTCATTCTTTTTCATGCGGGCGAAACCTTATCGTCTGGGCCGCAATCATCGCGAGCTGATAATTGCGACAGCGTTGCCTTTGTAGCCGCTTTCGACTTTCGACTCCCTGCCCTTCGTCTCGCTCTTACTGATTTGTCTGCAAGCTCTTTGGAAGATCTTTGTTAAATTCCATCGGCGACTTAAAATTCAGGTCATGTGTTGGTTTAAGCACAGGGAGTTCGGCTTTTTGGCCGGTATCCTGGGATGGAGGAGGCGCCTCATCTGCCTGCTGCAAAGAGCGCATTTCCTTCATTTTCTCACTCATTGAGTTCATCTGCTCGCTCAACGGAACCTCCAGATCATCATTCACTGTGGAAATTCCATGGACCTCATGCCCGTTGATCGATTGCTTGGCAGCCTTTTCCTCGGCTACTTTCTCAGAGAAGGCGTGATTTCCCTGATAGAAATCCACAACAGCGGTACTCGTTGGAACCACCTTGCCCGTGGAATACAGATACCTTTTGTTATTGAGGTAGAGGCTCACAGAAACCAATACCAAGAGCAGTAGCGCGCAGCCGAGCAGCAACATTCCTAACTGATCGGCCCTCTTTGCATGATTCTTCTTTTTCGAATTCGTCTCCAGTTTCCTTTCGGTCGCTTGTTCTCCTTGATGCCAGTATTCCACCTTCATCGCCTTCATGGGCGTATAGGCATGACTGATTCGTTTCGGCGTAGCATCAGCTTCCAAATCTCCATTCCCACCCCTCACATCAACGACCGGTTCCCGGGGAACAATAGGAAGTTGATCTGTCTTAGTTTCTGACTCTGGAAGATTTTCCATACTGGTATCCCTTAAGATACTAGCAGACTATTCAGGTTCCACCAAAAAATGGTGACGATTTTGACAAAGACCTCGCAGCCTTGCAGCGACCCGCTTCATGCGATTTACTCGGAGTTTCCAAATGTCTTCACCTTTTTCAGAGTATATTCACAGATTTCTGGATCGATGCTCCATCCCGGGACTCATCCGTTATGTGGCGCTCTTCAACGCCCTGGTCTTTGTCCTGCATCTTCTGGTTCCCGGTTTTATCAGCGTCCTGACGCTCAATCCGAGCCTTGTCCTTGAAGGCCAGATCTGGCGACTGGTCACCTGGATCTTTATTCCGGAAACGCTCAGCCCCTTCTGGATTTTCTTCGCACTCCTCTTTCTCCTTTATATCGGCGACGGGCTTGAAAATGCGATCGGGTCCGCAAAACTCACCCTCTTCTACGGGAGCGGCATGGTAGCCTGCACCATTATTGCCCTTGCCTTCGGACTCAGTGGATACGGCATCACTCTGGCTCGTGCGAATACATTTCTCAACCTCTCCCTCCTCCTCGCCTACGCAACCGTTTATCCGGATTTCACGGTTTTGCTTTTCTTTGTTATCCCCATGCGGATTGCCTGGCTGGCCCTCATCAGTGCCATACTGATGATCTTCTCCTCACTGGGAGAACCTCCTGTCGTCGCGGCCACACTCGCCGCAGCCTTCCTTAATTTCTTTTTCTTCTTTCACCGCGATCTGCTGGCCCATTTCCCATTCCTAAAGGGGGGGGCTGTCCGCCTCCCTGCTCTTGTTCCTCGTAAATCAAAGGAAGAACTCCCCGAAACACTCCACCGTTGCGAGACCTGCGGGCGCACGGAAGTCACTCATCCGGATCTCGATTTCCGAGTCGCGGCCACTGGCCATGAATATTGCCGGGAACACTTGCCGAAGTAAAAATGATGGAAAGACTGCCGAACCCCCGACTTATTCCAATCTGACCTCCCTTGGATTCCCTATCCTCAGATTTCAAATTTCAAGTTTCATCCCTCCTCTGCCTTACCTTCCCTGTCATAATTCCATCCCTGCATTGCCAGAGGACACAGAGTCTTTTAAAAAATCCAGTAGTACTTCATTACCGCCATGTCAGACCTACTTTATCTCGATCACAACGCCACCACCCCGATTGATCCTTTGGTGTGCGATGCAATGCTGCCATGGCTGCGGAATGAGTTTGGCAACCCCTCCAGCATCTATGGATTGGGTCGTCGCGCAGCCGCTGCTCTCACCAAAGCCCGGGAGCAGGTTGCGACCCTTGTGGGAGCACAGCCCTCCGAAATCATCTTCAATAGCTGCGGCACGGAGGCGACCAATACGGCCATCCTCTCCGCACTCGCCATCGATCCGGACAAACGCCACGTCATCACCTCAACGGTTGAGCACAGCGCCACCATTAAACTCTGTGAATACCTGGCCACCCGTGGCTATGAAATCACCTGGCTCCCCGTTGATGCACAGGGAAAACTCGATGTGACTAAGCTAGAAGCAGCCATCACCTCCGAAACTGCGGTGGTCTCGCTCCTCTGGGCCAACAACGAAACCGGCATCCTCTTTCCTGTCGAGGAAATCGCCGCCATCACCAAGCGCAAGAAGGTGCCGCTCCACCTTGATGCCGTGCAGGCCGCAGGGAAGGTTCCTATCAATCTCGAAACCCTTGGAGCCCAGTATGTCTCCCTCTCCGCCCACAAGCTTTATGCTCCCAAAGGGATCGGTGCCCTCTATTTGAACCGCAAGGCCCGATACACCCCTCTTCTACGTGGCAGCCAAGAGGAAACCCGTCGCGGCGGCACCCAGAATGTCGCCTCCATCGTGGCCTTCGGCAAAGCCGCCGAACTTGCCACGGCAGCCCTCCTCACAGCTCCTGAGCACATCGCCGCGCTCCGCGACCGCTTCGAACAGACTTTGCTCTCCACGATTCAGGGAGTCCGCCGCAATGGGGCCTCAGAACCACGCCTTCCCAACACCAGCAATCTTACCTTCTCGGGCATCGAGGCAGAGTCAGCACTCCTCCTCTTTGATCAGGAAGGGCTATGCTGCTCCGCGGGATCGGCATGCAGCAGCGGCTCGATCAACCCCTCCCATGTCCTTACCGCAATGGGCGTCACCCGTGATGAGGCCCGTGCCAGCCTGCGCTTCTCGTTCGGACGCACCACGACGGAAGAGGAGATCGATCGCGCCCTGGAAATCATCCCACGAGTCGTCGCCAAACTCCGTTCAGCACAGCCCGTCGGAGGCTCTCCAGTGCAGTTTGCGGCCTGAATGCACAGATTCACCGAAAAATAAAAGCCCCACCCTTCTCAAGGCGGGGCTTTTATTGAAGAACTGGCTCTTAGATTTGTGGGGCGTTCTCAGGCCAAGCGGTTGACGCAGTTGAGATCTTCAAAGGAAGCGAGGAGACGCTTCGTGAAGGAGTCCTCGGCGGCTCCCACCCAGACACGGGGATCGTAGATTTTCTTGTTCGGCGAATCGGGACCGGTGGGATTACCGATCTGGCCTTGAAGATAATCATGATTCTTTGCCTCATAGGCACGTATTCCGTCCCAGAAGGCCCACTGCAGATCGGTGTCGAGGTTCATCTTGATGGCTCCATAGCCGAGCGCCTCGCGGATTTCCTCACGGGTTGAACCGGAACCGCCATGGAAAACAAAATTCACCGGCTTGGGTCCTGTTCCGAGGTGTTTCTCAATGTAGTCTTGGGAATCCTTCAGGATCGAAGGCTTCAGTTTTACATTGCCAGGCTTATAAACCCCATGAACGTTCCCGAAAGCGGCGGCTATGGTGAAGTTCGGGCTGATTTTGCCGAGGGTGGTGAAGGCTTGGGCTACCTCCTCGGGCTGCGTGTAGAGTTTGGATTCCTCGATGCCGGAGTTGTCCACACCATCCTCTTCCCCGCCAGTCACGCCGAGTTCGATCTCGAGTGTCATGCCCATCTTGGTCATCCGCTCGAAATACTTTGCGCAGATCTCCAGATTCTCATCCAACGGCTCCTCGGAGAGATCCAGCATGTGTGAGCTATAAAGAGGCTTCCCGGTCTTGGCGAACTGCTCCTCGCTGGCAGCCAGTAAGCCGTCCACCCAGGGAAGAAGCTTTTTCGCACAATGGTCGGTATTCAGAATAACGGGAACACCGTAAGCCTTTGCCGCCGCATCCACATAGTGCGCTCCGGCGATGCCACCGAGGATGGAGCCAGTCTGACCTTCCTTGGTGATGCCCTTACCGATGAAGAAATGGGCACCGCCGTTGGAGAACTGAACCATTGTTGGTGAGTTGATCTCGCGGGCCGCAGCCAGGGTCGCATTAACAGTACTGGTGCTGATACAATTGACCGCAGGGAGGGCAAACTCATTTGCCTTTGCATAATCCATCAGTTCCTTGACCTCTTCACCGAAGAGGACTCCGGCACGAAATTTCTTACTCATAAGTAGGGTTGGTAGGGTTGTTTGTGGTGTGACTCTCTCGACCCCTCTCCCACGCTTAACTCGTAAAGTAGAGAAGGCAGTGAATAAGGGTATCCTTTGTGAAAGCAGAAATCATTCCAATTCGGCTAAAAGCAGAGAAAAACTCCTTTAGCTTCCTTATTGATCCACGGGAGAGGGCCCGTTATCACTACGCGAAACGTCCAATTTCCTAATTCCCATCCACTCTCTTATTCCTTTTCATGAAACTGATTCACAGAACTTCCCTATTTTTTGCCTTGGCTCTTCTCCTGCCACTCGCCGGATGCCTCGTCACCCCCGTCTCAGAGTCCGGTGGTACCGGCTCCGTCACGGTGACAAATTCCAATCCCGATGCGATCATCGCTGCCGCGCAGAGCGTCTTCCCAAACTACGGCTACACGCTGCACAACGCACACGCTCCAACTTCCGTCTCCTTTGATCAGGCATCGAACAAAGTCGCTAACGTGATGTGGGGAAGCTATGGCAATCCCCAGACACTCCGAGTCAAGGTTCAGATCACCAGGATACCCGGCACCAACAACTACCGACTTGCTCCCAAGGTCTACACGGTCAGTGATGCAGGAGAAGCAGGCTTTGAAAGCAAACGCCCTCTTATCGGCCTCTGGAACAGTCAATTCTCCCCTATCTTCCGACAGATCGCCTCTCAGGCCTCCGGTGCCGGTTCTTACTGAGCACCCCTCCCTTCCCACCATCATCCATGGGAAATCTGCTCAACAACTGGCTGCTCTGGTCACTACTCTCCGCCCTTTTCGCAGGAGTTACGACCATCCTTGCAAAAGTCGGCGTTGAAGGGATTAACTCGAATCTCGCGACAGCGATCCGCACCACGGTTGTCCTGATCTTCACCTGGCTGCTAGTCGCACTCCTTCGTTCCCCTGTTTCCCTCTCCGAAATCTCACGCCGCACCTGGATCTTTCTGATCCTCTCGGGCCTGGCCACTGGTCTCTCCTGGATTTGCTACTTCCGGGCTCTTCAACTTGGATTGGCTTCCAAAGTCGCGCCGATCGACAAACTCAGTGTGATCTTCGCCATCGCCCTTGCAGCGTTTTTTCTCCATGAAACGGTGACTTGGCATCAGTGGATCGGAGGAGCACTGATCGTGGGCGGAGCGATAGTCTTGGCCTGGAGCTAGAGCATTTTTGATTTCTTCTGGCGCATTTCAGATAAGAGGAACATTTCGCGCAGAAGCGCTGAGAAAGAAGGGATGGCAGGTGAAAAAGACAAAAAACCGGATGAGATGAAAACAACCTTATCCCTCTCTTCTTCTGATTCTCTCCGCGTCCCTGCGCCTCTGCGCGAGACTCATTCTTCCCCGAAAGACGCTCTACTTCCTCGATTGCACCACCACGCAGGTCATTCCTGCGGCATGAGCCGAGAGACGCCCTGTCTCGGTATCTTCAAAGACAAGGCACTCCTTAGGATCAACTCCAAGCCGTCTTGCTGCCTCCAGGTAGGGATCGGGGGCAGGCTTGCCATTGGTGTAATCCTCCGAGGTGACGATGATGTCGAAGAGGTGAAGCAGTCCCAACCCCTCCAGAGTGGAATGCACCGACTTCCTCCCTCCTCCCGACGCCACAGCGATCGGCTTCTTGCCGTGCAGGGATTGGGCAATCTCCACGACCTCCCTGATCGGCTGCACTCCGGGGAGCAGGGCGAAATAAAGTTCCTCCTTGATATGCACCAGGGCGTCGGCATCCATCGAGAGACCCTGCATTTCATTCAGGGATTCGACGATCTCCTTGGTCGGACGACCGCCCCACTCATAGTAGAGATCCTCCGGAAGTTCCGCACCATGCGGTTCGAGAGCCAGCTTCCACGCCTGGTAGTGCAGCCCCATCGTGTCGGCCAATGTGCCGTCGCAGTCGAAGATATAGGCGTCGAAGTCCCTTTCGGGAAGTTGAAGAAAAACCATCAGACCTTAGTATCGTGTTGATTTGCGTTTGACGAAAAAAAAGCGGCGAACCATGCTGATCATTCCCTTTTTCTCAAGCCCCGGCTGATTGAAGGGGAATTCCACGCCATCCATGCGCCATACCATCTCCATCCTCGTTGAAAATAAATTCGGCGTCCTGACCCGCGTCGCCGGCATGTTCAGCGGTCGCGGCTTCAATATCGACACGCTCAATGTCGGACCGACGCTTGCCCCTGAGATCTCCCGCATGACGATCGTCGTCCGCGGCGATGACAAGGTTCTCGATCAGGTCAACAAGCAACTCGACAAGCTGATCAACGTCATCAGTGTCGAGGACTTCGGCGAATCAAACTATATCGACCGTGAGTTGGTTCTTATCCGCGTGAAGGCCGATGCCAAAGCTCGAGCCGAGATCATGCAAATCTGCGACATCTTTCGCGCCAAGATCATCGACGTGCAGTCAAAGCGTCTCGCCATTGAGATCACCGGTTCGGAGAACAAGATCGACAAGTTCCTTGCCCTCCTGGAGCCGTTCGGCATCACCGAACTGACCCGTACCGGCAAGATCGCTCTTTCCCGAACAACTAAATAACACCCCCTTACTCTCACCCATCAACACCACAACAACCCATGCCCGCTAAAATCTACACCGACAAAGATGCCGACCTGAAGTTCTTCAAGGGAAAAACCGCTGCCGTCATCGGCTTCGGTTCCCAAGGACACGCCCACGCCCTCAACCTCAAGGAGAGCGGCGTCAAGGTGATCATTGGTCTCTATCCCAAGAGCAAGAGCCGCGCCGTCGCCAAGAAGCTCGGTTTCGAAGTCTATGACACGGCGGAGGCCGTGAAGCGCGCCGATGTGATCTTTATCGCCGTGCCGGATCTCACGATCCCAAGTGTCTACGA
>Ga0302278_10003323_pt1 | contig 17719 bp, 15 predicted proteins | sample III_Bog_N3_2_FD_194543 | JGI IMG/M metagenome (GOLD analysis project Ga0302278, IMG submission 194543) | Peat permafrost microbial communities from Stordalen Mire near Abisko, Sweden - III_Bog_N3_2 | ecosystem: Environmental > Terrestrial > Soil > Wetlands > Peat | place: Sweden: Abisko...
CCGACCACGCCGTCGGACACGAGGCTTTGAATATCGCCCGACGGCAGCTTGGCGCTCGTCCACGTCTGGATGCCGGCGAACAGATGGTCAATCAGCGCCATCGGGATTTGCGCCGCCCAGAAGATCAGCGCGAACAGCCCCAGCATCACGCCGAGAAAAGTGACGACACCGATGACGGGATGCGTAAAATAGTCGTCGAGCTTGTCCGTCCACTTCGAGCGCTGGATGATGGCGGCGTCCATGACGCGCGTGGAAATTTGCTCCGTCCATTCGTAGCGCGCCTGGAACGTGCAGCCGGTGCAGCCCGCGCAGTGCGGGTCAACGTGATCCACCGCCTCGGGCATCGCGCCGGCGACCAGCCGGTTCAACTCCAGTTTCAATTCGTCAATGCCCTCGCCATTGCGCGCGGAAACCGGCACGACGACGCAACCGAGTTCGTCGCGCAGTTTTGCCACGTCAATGCGGATGCCGTCGCGCCGCGCCATGTCCATCATGTTCAGCGCCACAACGACCGGGCATTTCAATTCCAAAACCTGGCTCGCGAGAAAAAGATTCCGTTCGAGATTCGTCGCATCCACCACGACGAGCGCGGCGTTGGGCGCGGTGTGTTCCAATTTTCCCTGCAGTGCATCGGACGCCAGCTTTTCATCCGGCGATTGGCTGTCGAGGCTGTAAAGGCCGGGCAAATCCACGACCACAATTTGTTTGTGATCGAGGTGCAGCCGGCCGACCTTGCGCTCGACGGTGGTGCCGGGAAAATTCGCCGTCTTGGCGCGTAGGCCGGTGAGCGCGTTGAACAAGGTGGTCTTGCCGGCGTTGGGATTGCCGACGAGCGCCAGCGTGAACGCGTGGTGATGCGCCGCGTCGTGAGCCGGCGCCGGAATTTCGTGGCACTCGCTCATGCCTCGTGGTTTTCTTTCAGCGCGCAATGGCCGGGCTGGCAGATTTCCACGCGCACGCGCGCTGCCAGCTCGGCGGAAATACCCAGCCGCGAGCCAAAGATTTTCAGGATGAGCGGATTGCCGGCGCGAACGAGTTCCACGCGGCGCCCCACACAGACGCCGAGCGTTTTCAAGCGGTTGGTGTCCTCGTCATCCGTGGCGACGCTGCGCACGACGGCGCAGACGCGTGGCGGCAGTTCGTCAAGCCGCACGGTGGGAACAGGCTGGGCAATGGTTGTCACAACGATGACAAAATAAGGCTTCCGCCGGTCAAGTCAAACCCTCCGCTGGCGGTGGTTGACGCAGGCCGGACGGGTAAAACCTTTGTTTTCAAGGCCAAAGCTTATCCGCCACGCCATCCAACGGCTTCCGGCGGCTTGCGTTTTGTTGTCGGCAAATTGCACTGGGGTGGTCGACGAGGATTGATTAAGTTGCGAGCATCCGGCAGATTGGCGGCGTGAAAGTTTTGAATTTATTTGCGCTGTCGCTGGCCGTGGCCTTGTTCGCCGGTTGCACCAAACCGGACGCGTCCACCACGATCAAAAAACTTTCGGCAGATGATTTTCTGCCCACGCACGCGCAGCCGAAATTGCCGACGATGAAAATTTATCTCGGCGCGGAAACTTTTGACGCCGAGCTGGCACTGACAAGCGAAGAGGAAATGACCGGCATGATGTTCCGCACCAACATCCAGGAAACCGACGCGATGCTGTTCGTCCTGCCACAGCCGCAACGCGCAAATTTCTGGATGAAGAACTGCCCCGAATCCATTTCCGCTGCCTATATCACGGCGGACGGCGTGATCCAGGAAATCCATCACCTCGAAAAGAATGACACCAACGGCGTCGTCGCCGCCCGCGACGACATCCAATTCGTTTTGGAAACCAAGGAAGGCTGGTTCGCGCGACATCAAATTGCGCCCGGCGCGATGATCACATCGGAAAAAGGTTCGCTAGCGGAAACTTTTTTGCAACGCCGTTAAAAAATCATTTTCCGCCGGCGAGCGATTGCAGCTTGTCTTTCAACTCTGATTCCGACAGCAGGCCGGTCGTGCGGTCGGCCAGCTTGCCGTCCTTGAAAAATAGCAGCGTCGGGATCGCCTGAACCTGAAAGTTCTGCGCCAGCCCCGGCGACTCGTCCACGTTCACCTTGAAAAACTTGATCTTGTCGGCGAACGAACCGGCGGCCGCATCCAGCATGGGCGACAGCTCGCGGCACGGCCCGCACCACGTCGCGTAAAAATCCACCACCACCGCTCCCGTCGCGCTCGTGACCTGCTCCGCAAACTCGCCCTGTGTGATGTGCTTCACGTTCGCCGTGGACTCGTTCATCGCCGAGGGATTGCCGCAGCCGGCAACGGCAAGCAAAGTCAAAACGGCAAAGGCCAGAAATGAGAGTATGATGGGTTGATTCAGTTTCATTGACAAAATCTAGCTCTGCGCGTCCGCCGCGCAAAACAATTTTTCGGCCAATCTGTTTGCGAAAATTTCATTCCCGCTTACGATTCCGTCATGCTGTCGCTTGAACAACTGGCCGGACTGCTGGAAACCAATCGCGCCGCCGCGTCGGCGCGCGTAAAGGAATTTTCCATCGGCGGAAGGAAATTCAATTTCAATTCGCAACCAGCCATCATGGGCGTCGTCAACCTGTCCGCCGACTCGTGGTATCGCGAAAGCGTTTGTTTGACAGCGGAAGCCGCAGTTGCGCGCGGGAAAACGCTTGCCACGCAGGGCGCGCAAATCATTGATGTGGGCGCGGAATCCACGCTGGCACACGCGGCGCGCGCGGGCAACGCGGCGCAGAAATCAAAGCTAATTCCCGTTATCAAGGAACTGCGCGCAGAAAAAATTCTAGTTTCAGTTGAGACGTATTCAGCTGCCGTCACGCGCGCCAGCTTGGAAGCGGGTGCGAACATTTTAAACCTGACCGGCACGACGGCCTCCGCCGAAATTTTCAAGCTGGTTGCCGCCCACGATGCCGCTGTCATCATTTGCTACGTCGCCGGCAAAAATGTGCGTGCTGTCCGCGACTTTGATTTGTCAGTTGATCCGATTTCGCGGCTGCGGGATTTTTTTGCGCGGCAGATTGAAACCGCACAGCGCCAGGGCGTGCAGAAAATTTTTATTGATCCGGGTCTGGGCTTTTATTACCGCAATTTGCAGGACAGCGCCGTGCGCGTGCGCCACCAGATGAATGTTTTTCTGAACACGTTCCGGCTGCGCGAACTGGGTTTTCCCGTCTGTCACGCGCTGCCGCATGCGTTTGAGTTTTTCGGCGACGAAGTCCGTTGCGCTGAGCCATTTTTCGCGGTGCTCGCCGCGCTGGGCAAAACGGATTTGTTCCGCACGCATGAAGTTCCGCGCATCAAAGCCGTTCTCGACACACTGAAAGTTTTCTGATGGACGGCTTATTTCCGGCGGCAAAGAAAGACACCTTCCTCGGCGGACGGCGAAGTCCATTGGTTGCAAACTTCCAATCCGTGACGCGCCAGCAGCTTGGCAGCGCGGGCCGGCGTGTAACGATACGAAAAGAAAAGCCGGATGGATTCGCCACGGGCAAAGGAAAATTCCTGGCCGCTCACTTTGATCCGCCGCGCGCGACGAAAATGGAACCGAGCCACCACACGCCGCAAGCCCAACCCGCCCGTTTCGATGCTGAAACGTAATTCGCCATCGCGCACTTCCACGCCCAGATCAAACAGAAAAGCCGTGAGCCAGTCGCGCGTCAGCGGGTTGTCATATTGCGGGAGAATTTGCTTTAAGCCGGCGGTGTAACCGTCGCCCGGCGCGAGATTGGCGCTGAAAAAGAGGAAATCATTGCGGCGCAATAGTTCCGAAAGCTTGGGCAGAATCTGCTGCGGCTCAAAGTTTGGAATCATCCCAAAAAACGTAATCAGACGCGAGGTGCGAGGTCCGCAGCTTCGGGCAAACAATTCCGGCAAATCGTCCGCCGTCGCCAGATCGCAGACGACGGGAAAACATTTTTCCGGCGGCAACAAACCGCGCGTTGCCGTGCGCGCAACAAGCACCATCGCCAAGCTGACATCGCACGGCGTGTAGGAAAAAAAATTGCCGCGCGACTGCAATTGTTTCATCAACTGCACGTCCTTTTGTCCACCACCACAGCCGAGGCCGATAATGTGTAGCGATTTGGCCTTGATAATTTTTACGGAGGCGGCAAAAGCTTTGTTATAAGTAGCCAGACAGCTTTTATCGTAGCGGGCGGGCGAATGCGCCTCGTGTAGCTCAAGCCATTTCTGGGTCTGCTTGACGCTGTCATAGTGGAACTTGTGATTCACGCGACGTGTGCGCAGCGAGGTCAGCAAATCACGCCGCACATTTTCGGGAAACTGGCTCGGGTGAATTGCGACTTGGACGCTGGTGGTCATGTGCGGTTACTTCTGCGGAAAAATCTGGTAGAGCAAAAAGTAAATCACCACGCCGGTCACCGAGACATACATCCAAAGCGGCCACGTCCAGCGCGCAATTTTTTTGTGCGCCTCAAAGTTTTGTTTCCGCGCACGGTTCAGCGTCAGCAAAATCAGCGGCACAATGGCGGCGGCAAGAATAGTATGCGTAATCAAAATCGTCAGGTAAACCGGCCGGAACCAGGCGGGATTGAGAAACCGTGTCGGGCCTTGGTGCAGCACAACGGCGAGCCAGATGTGATACGTCAAATAGCAGCCAAGAAAAATCACCGACGTGACGAACGCCGAAATCATGCAGTTGCGGTGCGCGATTTTGTTTCCACGTCGGATGAAGAAAAATCCGAACGAAAGGAAAATGGCGCTCAGGCCGTTGAGCGTGGCGTTAACGGCGGGCAAGTCGTGGATGGTCATGGTTCAAGTTCGAGCTGGCGGACGGATTGCAGCAGTTTCGGCAGGACGGAATTCGTCCAGTCCACACCTTCGCCGCCGGTCTCGAAAAATCCGCGCAGCCGCGCGTGTTTGTCCACGATGACAAAAATCGTGGTGTGGATGAACAGGTCGGCGACATCTTTCTGGTCTTCGAGTTTCACGGGCAGGGCGCTCAATTTCAAACTGCCGCTGGCGAGCGCGGCGATTTCACCTTTCGTGCCGGTGAGAAACGTCCAGCGGTTCGTGTCGGCGTTAAAGCGCTGGCCGTATTTTTTCAGCACGGCAGGCGAATCGAATTCCGGGTCGGTCGTGAGTGTGACGAGCTTGGCGGCGCTGTCGGCCGGCAAAAGATTTTGCAGCGAGCGCATCTGGCCGGTCATGCGCGGGCATGGGCCGGCGCAGCGCGTGAAGACGATGTCGGCGACCCAGACGTGGTTGGTGAAATCCGCGAGCGTCACAATCTGGCCGTCCTGATTGGTCAAAGTGAAGTCGGCGACGGGACCGATAACGCGGAGCAGCGGTAGGTGGCGGCTGCGGTTGATCTGCAAAAAGGAAATCAGCAGCGCGAGCCCGAGCAGGCCGGTGACAAAGCCAAAGCCCACCCAGATGGTGCGCTGCGGGGACTGGCGGAGTTCCGTCATAAAGTCCGTCGATTATGCACCGAAAATTATTTGCCGCAAGCCAGCCGTCATCGTGATTGTGCGCGCCTGGCGGTGAAAAGGCTTTTTCCGGCACGCCAAAAACCTTAACCTGCCGTTGTGTCTCTCAAACTTGGCGATAAAATAAACCTGACCATCCACGATCTCGCGTTCGGCGGTGAAGGCGTCGGACGCATTGATGAATTTGTCGTATTCGTTCCGTTTGTCATCACCGGCGAAACGGTCGAGGCGGAAATCACGGAAGTGAAAAAGAATTTCGCCCGCGCCAAACTGTTGCGCGTCATCACGCCGTCGCCGGAGCGCGTCGCGCCGGAATGTCAATACTTCGGCGCGTGCGGCGGCTGCCAGTATCAGCACATTGATTATCTGGCTCAGTTGCGTTTCAAGCACAAGCAGGTTGCGGATTTGTTCGAGCGTGTCGGGAAAATTTCGCGCGCGGTGGTCGCACCGGTGCTGCCCTGCCCTTCGCCGTATGGTTACCGCAACCGCATCATGATCCGCAGCCAGTGGAACGGGCCGGCGAAAAAGCTGGAGATCGGTTTCATCCGCACGGACAACAAGTTCGTCGAGGACATCACGGAATGCAAAATTGCGGAACCGGCGTTGAACGAGCAGATCACGCACGTCCGCGCCAATCCGCCGCCGAAGGGCGGCATCAAAGTGGTTTTGCGCGTGCAGCCGGAGAATTGGGAAGTGCCGCGCGACTCGTTTTTCCAGAACAATTTTTTCCTGCTGCCAAAACTCGTCGAGACCGTGCGCGAGTTTTTACAGGCCGGCGGTTCGCGCCATCTGATTGACCTTTATTGCGGCGTGGGATTTTTTGGCATCGAGGCGGCGGGCGTGGTGGATTCGTTTGTCGGCGTGGAATACGACCAGTTGGCCATCGCGGCCGCGCGCAAAAATGCGGCGTCACGAGAAATTAACAATGGCGAGTTTGTGGCGGCGAAGGTGGAAGCTATCCTGCCGGAGTTGTTGCAAAAGTTTTCAGCAGATAAGACCGCGGTAATCCTCGACCCGCCACGCAAGGGCTGCTGGCCGGAGACGCTAGAGTTGTTGCGGCAGACGCGACCGGCGCAGGTGATTTATGTCTCGTGCCACCCGGCGACGATGGCGCGGGATTTGAACATTTTGTGCGCGGACGGTGTCTTTGAACTGGCGCGCGTGCAGCCGCTGGACATGTTCCCACAGACACAGCACGTCGAGTGCGTGGCGGATTTGCGCCGCCGAAACTGAACTTGCCAACGGGCAGTTCTTGGATTCAACTTAACAATTCCGATGGCAAAGAACAATCAGACCGACCCGCGAAAATATTTTGCGCCGCGCTTCATGCCGTGGCTGCTGGCGCTGGCAATGCTGGCGGTTTATGGCCTGACGCTGAACCACTGGGTGACGCTGGCCAACCTCCTGCCGGTGGCGAAGGTTTCCGGCTTTACCTGGCAGCCGGAATTTCTCAATCCGCTGACGTTCCTCCTCACCTATCCGTTCCGCTGGCTGCCGACGGCGAAGATTCCGCTGGCGTTGAACCTGTTTTCCGCCGTGTGCGCGGCGGGAGCCTTGGGCTTGCTGGCGCGGTCGGTGACTATCCTGCCGCACGATCGCACGGAGGCGGAGCGGGTGCGCGAGCGCAGCGACTTTGCGTTTCTGACGACGGGCAGCGCGTGGTTTCCACCGCTGCTGGCGGTGGCGATGCTGGGCTTGGAATTTGGCTTCTGGCAGCATGCGACCAGTTTCACCGAGGAATCGCTGAACCTGCTGATCTTTGCGGCGGTCATCTGGCTGCTGCTCGAATTCCGGCTGGATGAGCGGATGGGGCGGCTGTATCTCGCATCAGTGATTTACGGCGCGGGACTGACAAACAACTGGGCGCTGATCGGCTTTCTGCCGGTGTTTGTGCTGGCGATTCTCTGGCTGCGCGGCCTGGAATTTTTCAACCTCCGGTTTCTCCTCCGCATGACGCTGGGCGCGCTGGCGGGAATGCTGTTTTTTCTGGTGCTGCCTCTGGTCGGGAAAATATCCGGGAATTTTTCGTTGAGCTTCTGGGAGCTGCTCAAGCCCGCGTGGCATCTGGACTGGCAGGTCATCAAGTCCATCGGCAGCGGCGATGTGCGGCACAACCTGATCATCATGTCGGTGACGACGTTTTTGCCGGTCCTGGTGATGGCCATACGCTGGAGTGCCAATTTCGGCGACAACAGCCGGCTCGGCACGGCGCTGGCTAACTATATGTTTCACGGCGTCCACGCGGTGATTTTAACTGTGTGCGTGTGGGTGATGTATGACTCGCCGTTCAGTCCCGGCCAGTTGAGCCTGGGCATGCCGGCGCTGACGATGTATTTCCTGTCCGCGCTGGGCATAGGCTACTATTGCGGCTACTACCTGCTGGTGTTCGGCAAAAAGGCGGTGCCGACCCGGCGCAATCCCAATCCCATGCCGGCGCTGCCCGGCAAGTTTGATTTGTTTTCGCCCGTCATCTACTGGGGCGTTTACGCGGCGGCGGCATTGGCCGTCGGCACGCTTATTTACAAAAACTTTAATCCCATCCGCACCCGCAACGACCACACGCTGCTCACCTACGCGCAGTTCATGGAGCAGAACCTGCCGCCCGGCGGCGGCATTTTGCTGAGTGACGCCGAGAGCGCGGGTTCCGGCCACGATACCCGCACACTGCTCATGCAGGCGGCGCTGGCCCGCAGCGGCCGCGCCAAGGATTTTCTGGTGCTCGACACCCAGTCCTTGAACTGGGCACCGTATCAGCGCTATCTCCATAAAGTCTTTCCGCAGAAATGGCCGCTGACCGTGGATGACAAGGACATGGGCAATGTCCGGCCGCTGACCATCTTGGGCACCCTGAACTCGCTCGCCAAAAGTAACACCCTCTGCTACCTCAATCCCAGCTTCGGCTACTATTTTGAACTGTTCTATCAGGAGCCGCACGGCCTGACCTACCAGCTCAAGACGCTGCCGGAAACCACGCTGATTCCGCCACCCCTGTCCGCCAGCTTGCTGGCTGAGAACCAAAATTTCTGGGACCGGTTCACGCAAACCGAACTTCCGCGCCTAGAAAAAGAGCTGGTTCTCCGTCAGGCGTGGGATCTTAACAACTCGGCCGACTGGCTGCTAATGCACCTGCACGACCAGTCGGATGTCAACCCCAACGCCCAGCTGGTCGCCAGCTATTATTCCCGCGCGCTGGACTACTGGGGCGTGAAACTTCAGCGCGCCGGAAAGCTGCCTGCCGCCGCCGAATGTTTCACCAACGCCCAGGTTCTCAATCCCGACAACGTCGCCGCCGCCATCAACTTTACCTACAACCAGTCCTTGCAGGCCGGCACCGCCACGGCCATCGCGCCCGAACGGGTTTCCGCCGACCAGTTCGGCAAATACCGCAACTGGAACGCAGTGCTCAACGCCACCGGGCCGTTCGACGAGCCCAGCTTCGTCTTCGCCAACAGCGTGCTGCTCGCCCAAAACCGCATGGTGCGCCAGGCCGTCGCGCCGTTCAACCGCCTCCGCCAGCTTGCCCCGGACAATCTGGCCATCCGCCTCTGGCTCGCGCAACTTTACCTGGCCAGCCGGCTCCCCGACCGCGCGCTTGAGGTTCTTCGCGATCCGCAAACCAGCCCGGACCGGTTTTCCCTCAACGAAACCAACTCCACCGAGTTCAACCTTCTAACCGCCGCCGCCCATTTTCAAAAAAACGAGACTCAGCGCGGAGTTGAGCTTTTTGAACTGGAAATTTCCCGCCATCCCACCAACGAGATGCTCCTGACCACCGCCACCCGCGCCTTTTTCATGCAGGGTCTTTATACCAACGCGCTGCAGGTCATTGACCGGCGCCTAGCGCAGACGCCTGACGACCCGCAATGGCTCTTCGGCCAAGGCTACGCCCAGCTCCAGCTCGGCAACTATCCGCAGGCCATCACCACCTTAACGCGCGTGATGAAGCTGACGACCAATAATCCCACCGCAGAGTTCAACCGCGCGCTGGCCTACCTGAAGAGCGACCAGCTCGACCTTGCCCGCGCGGACTACGTCCAGTTGCAAACCACCTACACCAATTCCTTCCAGGTCGCCTACGGCCTCGGCGAGGTGTCATGGCGTCAGCACAACACCAACGAGGCCGTCAAAAACTACCAGCAATACCTCGCCACCGCGCCGACCAATTCGGCGGAACTCAAGCTCATCCGCATCCGCTTGGACCAGCTCCAAAACAAGTAGCGCGCCATGCGCGTCACCCACCTCATCACCCGGCTCGTCATTGGTGGCGCACAGGAAAACACCCTCGCCACCATTCGCGGTTTGCGCGCCAAACCCGGCGTCGAGGTAAAACTGGTTGCCGGCCCGACCATCGGCCCGGAAGGCTCGCTTGAAAATGAGGCGCGAAAAATCTTCGGGAATCAATCTTCGGACTTCACCATCGTCCCCGAACTCGTGCGACCGGTGCATCCGCTGAAAGATTTCATCGCGCTGCGCAAACTGGAAAAAATCCTGCGCGAACAATCGCCGGACATCGTCCACACGCACAGCGGCAAAGCGGGCATCCTCGGGCGGCTCGCGGCGAAACGCGCCGGCGTGCCCGTCATCATTCATCATATCCACGGCCCGTCGTTTGGAAACTTTCAGGGCGCAGCCGCCAATTTCATCTTCACCGCCGCCGAGAGATACGCCGCGCGCGTCACGAATCATTTCTTTTGTTCCGCCGGCGCGATGACCAAACTGTATCTCGCCGCCGGTATCGGCAAACCGGAAATGTTCACGCGCATCTTCAGCGGCTTTGATCTCCAGCCGTTCCTCAACGCGCAGAACGACCCTGCCCTGCGCCAGCAACTCGGCCTCGCCGAAAACCATTTCGTCATCGGCATGATCGGTCGCCTCTTCAAATTGAAAGGCCACGCCGATCTCATTGCCGCGTTCGCCAAGATTTTGCCGCAGGTTCCGCACGCGCGGCTGCTGCTCGTCGGCGATGGCTTGCTGCGCGGCGAGCTTGAAGCGCAAGTCCGCAGCCGCGGCCTTGACGGCAAAGTGGTTTTTACCGGCCTTGTGCCGCCGTCTGAAGTGGCGCGCTACGTCGGCATCATGGACTGCCTCGCCCATCTTTCGTATCGCGAAGCACTGTCCCGCGCGCTGCCGCAGGCGCTCGCCGCCGGAAAACCCGTCGTCGCCTACGACTTCGACGGCGCGGACGAGGTCTGCCTCGAGAACCAGACCGGCTTCATCGTCCGCACCGGCGACATCTCCGCCGCCGCGCAAAGACTTTTGCAGCTCGCCAACGATCCCGCGCTCCGGCAAAACCTTGGCCGCGCCGGCGCGGCCTTCGTGAAGGAAAATTTCTCCGTCGAAAATATGGTGGCTGACCAATACACTGTTTATCAGCAACTGGCCGCCGCAGCTGGAGTTCAAGCTTCAGCTTGCGGGCGCGAGACAGGCTAAAGCCAGAACTCCAACCGATGACCTTTCCCTTCAACTTTTTCATCGCCGCTTTTGCGGGCGCGCTGGCGACCTCGCTGCTCGCGCTGCCGCTGTGGCGCAAATGGTGCCTGCGCACCAATCTCGTGGACGATCCCGGCCATCGCAAAACCCACGACGCGCCCGTGCCGCTCGCCGGCGGCTTCGCGGTGCTGACGGGCATTCTCCTGCCGCTCGGCGTCGGCGCGGTTCTCCTGAAACTTGGCATCGTAAAAATCTCCGCCGCGTCGGCCATCGTCCATGGCCTTGACCGCCGCGCGATTGAATTGGTCGTGCTCGCGCTCGGCGCGGTTGCCATTACTTTGCTGGGCTGGCTGGATGACAAGCATGAGCTGAAAGCGCTGCCGAAATTCATCGGGCAAATCTTAATCGCCATCGCCGTGGCCGCCGCGTGCAAGCGCATCACGCTGTTTGTCCCCAGCGAAATCTTCAGCTACGCCGTCACGATCCTCTGGCTGCTGACGGTAATCAACGCCTTCAACTTCATGGACAACATGAACGGCCTTTGCGCCGGCCTCGGTGCCATCGGCGCGTTTCAATTCGCGCTCATCGCCGCCGCCAAGGGCGAATATCTCGTCGCCATCACCGGCTTCCTCATGTGCGGCGCGCTGGTGGGATTTCTGCCGTGGAATTTTCCGAACGCCCGCGCGTTTCTCGGCGACGCCGGCAGCCATCTGGTCGGCTACCTGCTCGCGGTGATGGCGATTCTCCCGCATTTTTATACCAAGCAGGAGCCGCATCCGCTGGCCGTGCTCGCGCCGCTGCTCGTGCTGGCGATTCCGCTGGTTGATCTCGCGCAGGTGAGTTTGTTCCGCACGCTGAACCGGAAACCATTTTGGATTGGCGACACGAACCATCTCTCGCACCGCCTCGTGCGCGCCGGGATGAGCCGGACGCGGGCGGTGCTGATTCTCTGGCTGCTGGCGGCCGTCACTGGCGCGCTGGCGAACTGGCTTTGATTGCCGCGTCACCGCCGCCGCTTGGAAAACGTGCTGTGGCCACTGGACTTCAACAATGGCCGCTGCGACGTCGGCAAGGATGATCCCGACGTGCGAAACATCGGCTTGGCTTCCGGCTGGCGAGTATCTTCGCGCCGCGACGGCTTTTGCCGCGCATCCTGTCCCGGGGATTTTTTCCAGTGCGATTTGTCGACGGGCGTGAAGGGCGGACGCGCCTCCGGCCGCTGCGAATCTTTCCAATGCGGTTTCCCCGGCTGCGCGGACGGCGGACGCTTGTTGTCCGGCCGGTAGGACGACGGTCTTTTCTTTTGTTGAAACTGCTGCGGTCGCGCGGGCGCGGGGCGCGGAGCCTGCGGACGCAACGGCGCGGGCTTGCGTTCTTCCACCGCCAGGCAGAAATCCACCTGCTTCTTAAAACTGTCCACCTTTGCCACCTGCACAGTCAGCTTGTCGCCGAGCTTGATGACGCGGCGCGTGCGGCGTCCCACCAGATTGCGCCGGCGGTCGTCGAACACATAAAAGTCGTCCTCAATCGTCGAGAGCGGCACCAGGCCGCTCATCGCCAGCCCGGTCACGTCCACGAAGAAGCCAAAGTTCCGCACGTCCGTCACCAGCGCGGGATATTTTATCGGCGACCCGGATTCCAATTGTCCTTTCAAGAAGGCAAACAGCTTCACGTCCTTGCTGTCGCGCTCGGCGTCAGCGGAATTTCTTTCCGTCACGGAGATGTGCTCGGCGATTTCTTTCAGCGCCGATTCCTTCGCCGGGCTTTTGTCGAACAGCGCACGGTGCACCACGAGGTCGGCGTAGCGGCGGATGGGCGAGGTGAAGTGCGTGTATTTCTTCTTGGCCAGACCGTAATGCCCCAGCGGCTCCACCGAGTAGCAGGCGCGCATGAGCGACTTGAGGAAACCGATCTTCAGCGCCGAGCCGATGGGCAAGGTGCCGAGCTTCGCCAAAAGTTTCTGCACCTCCGCCGGCTGGCTCAGGTTGCCGCACTGGACGTTGTGCGCCAAAACCTCCTGCCGGTATTCCAGCAACCGCCGCGCGTCCGGCTCCTCGTGAATGCGGTAAATCGCCGGCGTGCGCAGGCTCATCAGGCGTGTCGCCACCGCCTCATTCGCGAGCAGCATGTATTCCTCGATGAGCTGGTGCGACACATCGTTCTCGTTTTTCTCGATGCGCAAAATCTTTCCCTGCTCATCCAGCCGGATTTTCGTCTCCGGAAAGTCCAGATCCAGCGAACCATTCTTGAACCGATGCTTGCGGATCTTCTGCGCGAGCTGATGCGCCGCATGGAGCATCTGCTCAATCGGGTCGTCCGCCGGCGCGCGCTGCAAAATCTCCAGCACCTGCCCGTAGGCGAAGCGCCGCTGCGAATGGATCACCGCCGCGTGAAACTTCGTGTTCAGCACGCGCCCGTCGTTCGAGACGAGAAACTCCACGCACTTCGTCAGGCGATCCACGTTCGGCTTGAGCGAACACAGTTCGTTGCTCAACGCCTCCGGCAGCATCGGGATGACGCGGTCCACAAGGTAGGTGGAGTTGCCGCGCTTGCGCGCCTCTTCGTCCAGCGCCGTGCCGGGCTTGACGTAATGCGACACGTCCGCGATGTGCACCCACAACCGCCATTGCTCCGGCGAAACTTTCTCCAGACAGATCGCGTCGTCGAAATCCTTCGCGTCATCCGGATCAATGGTGATGACATTGTGCGCGCGGCAATCCAGCCGGCCGGCCAGGTCGTGCGGATGAACCACCGCGCCGATGGCGTGCGCCTCGGCCAGCACCGGCTTGGGGAAATGCAGCGGCAAATTATATTGGCGCAGCACCGACAACATATCCACGCCCTCCGCATCCGGCGCGCCGAGCACCTCGATGATTTCGCCCTCGGGATTCGCGTTGCGCTCCTCCCACTCGCGCAACTCCACCACCACCTTGTCGCCCAGGTTTGGCCGGCAACCCACGTCGCGCGGCGGCGTCACATAGACATCGTGCGGGATGCGCGGGTCGTCGGGGATGACGTAGAGAAAGTTTTTGCTCTGCGCCAGCGTGCCGACAATCTGCGTCCGCCGCCGTTCGAGAATGCGCACCACCGTGCCCGTCTCCTGGTCGCCGTCGCGGAAACTTTTCCGGTGCGAATCGCGGCGCACCAGCACGCGATCCTCGTGTAGCGCCGTGCCGGTGGCGCTTTCGGCAATGGCAATTTCCTTGAGACTCGCGTCATCCGGCTGGAGAAAGCCGCGCCCCGCGCGGTTCATGCGGATGCGGCCGGGCACCAGGTCGGCGTCGCGCGGGCTGACGTAGCGGTTGCCCTTGATGCGCGCCACCGCGCCCGACTGCTCCAGCCGGGCGAGCGTGGCCTGCAATTCCTGCTGGCGATTGGGCGCGAGCTGGAGCAGCCGCAACAGCTCCGGCACATTCGCCGCCACGTAGTCTTTGTGCGCCAGCAACCCGATGATTTGCTCTCTCATGGAAACCGAGTATGCCGCAAAGAACCCGGCCTGACCATAGAATCCCGCAGATTCCCGCCGGCAAGACCGTGGTGGCCTTCATCGCCATCGCCTGCACGCTGGTCGGGTTTTTGGCATTAATGTGAAAGCAAGTGGTCTACCGCTGGTTCAAGGCCAAGACTTTTGAATTGCGCATCAAAGCCTGCTGGCGGTAATGTTTTGACTGTGAAAACACCTTGGGTTCTCTTCGGTTTATTTCTGCTGGCGATGCTCGCTGCATCTGGATGTTCCTCTGTTAGCACCGATCTTGCTAAAAAGGCGTGGTATAAGCCCGGAACCAGTGCGGAAGAAAGGAGGCGTGATCTGGCATTGTGCCAAAACGAAGCGTTGGTCAATGGACAAAGCTATTCTCCTATACCTGCTGATACTGCTGGCCACGCAATTTTATTGGGGATGCTTGCTTCATCATCGGAAAGCTCGCGGGAAAATCAAATAGTCCAAACTTGTATGACTGCAAAGGGCTATACGCTGGTGGATACAAATTCGCCTTTATTGACAGATAGCATTCAGACAGAACCGAAAATCCCTGTTTATAACGCAGAAAACATAGCCAATTTTAAAGCCAAAGCTGAAAAGGGCGACATCAATTCACAATTCACACTTGGCGTCTGTTACTTTTATGGAGACGGTGTGCCGCAAGATTATGCAGAAACAGTTAAATGGTATCGCAAAGCTGCGGAACAGGGGGATCCAGATGCTCAATACAGCCTTGGCTACTGCTACGAGGAAGGGCTAGGCGTTCCACAAAATAATCTTGAGGCTTATATTTGGTTTAATCTTTCCTCCACGCATGGAGATAAAGAGTCTGTTTATGCGCGCGATAAAGCGGCATCTCGTTTGTCTCTCGAAGATCTTTCTGAAGGTCAGCGCCGTGCTGCTGCCTTTGTTCCGCAACCTACATTGCCAGGATATTAATATCCCGCTATGAAATGTTGCATGCCGATTCTAAAAATCAGGCCGAATCCAGATGACAATTTAGCCGAGCCATCGCCATTCACGGTATTGGGGCATAATTCCCCATTGAGCTACCGAAATGCGGCGAGACATCTAGCTGAAGATTTTGCCAACAGCACGGGATTTTCGCCGGCACCGTATGAATCCAAAGAACTTGATAAATATCCAGAATATCGGCGCGACCGAGCTTTGCTTTTTATTGAGCCGATTAGTTTACAAAGGATTCGCTGTTTTGGAGCGGTTGGTGTTCGATGGAAAAAATACGATGACATTCCTGTCGCAGGATGGTTCATGACTTGGGCGTGGTTTCATCCGAGTGAACAAAGAAAAGGGCATCTGAAAAATGCTTGGCCTTATATTCTCAAGTTGTTTCCTGATTTTATTCCAGACCCACCTTATTCTACGGCCATGAAGTCGTTTTTAAGAAAAATCCAGTTTTCTCATCCACACGTTCCTGCAAGATGTTTGTTTGACTAACAAGACACCTTTGCTGCTTTCGTTCACCCAAAATAGATTTTTGGCAGTCTTATTTTCCAGCGGCTGAACTAAATCCAGCCTGCGGTCTGGCAAAAATGGTTTTGTTTTTCGCAAGAAAGGTGAGGCGCTGTTTTCATCGTTTGCCGTATTTTTCTTGCGCAGCACGCAAACAACACATCATAAACAAATCATAACGAAAAAATTATGGCTACCTTGAATGATCCGCTGAAAGAAAGTTACATCAGCAAAGTGGGCGTTGCCCTCAAACCCTATACCGCCGAACTCACGGCTGGGGGTTATGACCCCACCACCGTCATCGCCAATCTCACCGGCGCAGGCGAGGTGATTGAAAAAGCGGACAAGGTGCGCAAGGCCAATGAAAAAATCCTCGCCGATTCCGTCGCGAATGTGCACACCATCCGCGAAGGCTTTTATACGCAGGCCACCACCGCCGTCAGCCTGACGGAGGGCGTCCTCGGCAAGAACCACGCGCTGCCGGTCAAGCTCCGCGCCCTGCGCGCGGATTTGATTGGCAACCAAAACCCCGACGGCACGCCTGACCCTGCACCGGTGACGAAATAATTTCAAAATTCCCCAAAGCGGATCATTCAGGCGGCGGCGGTCACCAGACCGCCGCTCTTTTTTTGGCAGGTAGGGCGGTCAGTCCCCTGACCGCCGGGGCGTGGGTTGGCAACCGAACGGCGCGCACGGAGTGTCGCGCCCTACCGTCAAACCGGCTTTACACGCCAAATCCGGCTCGCGAGGACGCTCGCCCCACCAAACTGTCTAAAAATCGCCAGTTTTGGCAAAAATAGCGGTTTTTAAGGGAAAATGGGCAGGTCGTTTGCCATTCTACCTCGGTCGAATGGCATTCGACCTATGCCTTTTGCAAATCTACCTAGGCCGGATGGCATTCGACCTAGGCTGTTTGCCAAAATACCCAGGCTGAATGGCAATCTACCTAGGCCGTTTGCCAAAATACCTAGGTCGTTTACCAAAATACCCAGACCGGATGGGATTCTACCTTGTCCGTTTGATAAACTACCCCGGTCACTTGCCACCCGTCACCCGTCCCGCGTCATTCTTCCCCCTGCCCTTGCCTGGCGTCCAGGTCTCGTTCTCCAGCAGCTCAATCCCCGGCTTGGTAAATCCGATGCGCCGCGTCTTGTATAGCTGGCCGAGCGCCTGCTTGAACGCCTTTTTGCTCACGCTAAAATTCTGCCGGATGGCCACGGGCGAACTGTCGTCGTCAAACGCCAGCCGGCCACCGCTCATCTTGAGCGCGGCCACGATCAGGTCCGTGAGCGGCGCGACGCGCTTGTAGCCCACGGCGTCCAGGCTCAGGTCAATCTTGCCGTTCGCGCGCACGGTGCGGACAAAGCCCTTCATCCGCGCGCCGATCTTGAGGGCGTAGGCGAGCTGGCTTTTGTAGAGCAGGCCGAAATGGGCGTTGTCCACAATGGCCTCGTAGCCGAGCGGCGTCTTGGCCGTGACGAGCAGGCTCACCGGCTGCCCGTCGCGATACGCGGCGGTGTCGCGGTGGAGGTGGCGGTTGAGCCGCGTGCTGGCGAGGATGCGGTTGGTCTGCGCATCGAGCGCGACATAGACCACCGCCCAGTCGCCGGCGCGCAGGGGGATTTCCTGTTCGCGGAACGGCACGAGCAAATCCTTGGACAAGCCCCAGTCCAGAAACGCGCCGGCCTGCGGATGGATGCTGATGACCTGCATGTAGCCAAACTCGCCGACCATGGCGTGCGGCTTCTCGGTGGTGGCGACGAGGCGGTCCTCGGAATCGCGATAGACAAAGACGTCGAGCTTCTGCTTGGGCGCGAGGCCGGCGGGGATGTAGCGGCCGGGCAGCAGGATCTCACCGAGTTCGCCGCCATCGAGGTAAAGC
>Ga0302278_10003325_pt1 | contig 17718 bp, 11 predicted proteins | sample III_Bog_N3_2_FD_194543 | JGI IMG/M metagenome (GOLD analysis project Ga0302278, IMG submission 194543) | Peat permafrost microbial communities from Stordalen Mire near Abisko, Sweden - III_Bog_N3_2 | ecosystem: Environmental > Terrestrial > Soil > Wetlands > Peat | place: Sweden: Abisko...
GTGGCGGCAGCACCAGCGACGTTAGCAGTGGCACCCAAGCGTCCCCCACTATCACTTCGGTCAGCGTTGCCTGCGCTCCCACAAGCATCCAGACTGGACAAACCAGTCAGTGCTCGGCAACGGTCACGGGGACCGGGGCATACAGTTCCGCGGTCACATGGTCGGCGACGGGCGGAACAATCGCTTCGTCAGGTGTCTTCACAGCAACCTCAGCGGGAAATGCGACCATCACTGCGACATCGACGGAAGACTCCACCAAGTCAGGCTCAGCAACGGTGACGATAACCGTCCCCAATGCGATCACTTCAGTCTCAATCACCTGCTCCCCAAGTTCCATCCTGACGGGCCAAACATCTCCCTGTTCGGCAAACGTAGCGGGAACTGGGACATTTAGTACCGCGGTCACCTGGTCGGCAACAGCCGGCGCGATCACTTCATCGGGCGTCTTCAGTTCCGCCGTGATTGGAACGGTGACAATTACCGCCGTTTCTACTCAGGACACAACCAAAATCGGCACCGCTGCGGTATCGGTCTCCGGTCCAAACAATCAGCTCGGGACCCTCTACGATGCATCGTCCTGGGCCTCCCTCTCCGCGTTTACAGCAAATGGGACCACCCCTGCCATCACCCCCCAGGGGCTCCTCTTTTCAGGCGGGGAAGGGACTTACACGCAAAGCCTGGATTGGAACTGGGCGACGGTCCTTCCGATGTGGGCCATAACAGCAACAATCACAGCAGGGGATATATCTGGAACCAGCTTCGGCCTTGGCCTTGGATTGCGCTCCGTAGATACCATCGACGATTTCAATGCGGTTGGGTACGTCGATTTATCAAATTCAGCAACTTCAGGTCTAGTTTACGTAGACGAATTGGGCAACAGCATGATGTTGCACGTGGCAACCTCTTCCTCCGCCCTGTCCTTCAGCGCGGGCGATACGATTCAACTGACTGTGAGCCGCAATCTCGACACAATCACGGCCACAGCGCAAGATATCACTACGAATTCTGCGACCGTGAGGGTGAGCTATCAAAATCTCTTCTCCTACGACACCGCTTATTACATATCGCCAAATCAAGGGAAATTTGCAGTTTTCAATTTTGGTGGCACTCAAACGCTGACCAGCCTTAACATCGCTTCTCAGGCCGCAACAGGCGCAGATCTAGTTTGCGTCGGAGACTCAAAGACCGTTGCTTACGGTCCGGACACCTATGCGACCGGGTGGTGTACCGCAATTCAATCTAATTTCAGCACGGTCGTTGAGGCTGGCGCCGGCGATACATCGGCTCAAGGATTGAGCACGGTGCCAGAAATTATCGCGCTGAAACCCAAGGCGGTGATCCTTAATATAGGCCGAAACGATTGCTGTTCTTCCTCTACCTACACAAACTATGCCAGCATTGTGAGCCAGCTTCAGGGAGCCGGAATCACCGTGTATCATCTCTTGCCACTGGACGAGAACAGCGGGTTGGATCAGACTCCTTTGGCAGCTTTTATCACGTCGACTTATCCGGAAGCCAACATCGTAAACGCCAACCCGGACACATCCTCCTTTGCGTCCGGGAACGTGCCAAGCGGCTGGTTGAGTCCGGATAATGTCCATCCCGGCCCAATCTTCGAGCAATCCATTGTTCAGCAGGTATTGCAATTCCTGACACCCGTGCCACAACAATCTAACTACGCACCCGGTGTTGCGCCAACTCGACGGGCACAAAATCTTCCCTAAGATCCAGGGCGGAAGATGAATGCGAAATACGAGGGAAATGTCTTCCCGTTCAGGGGGCCTGGTGATGACTCGAACGCAAGCGGAGCCGGGGCAGTACTCGACTGGTATTGAGTTCTGCCTGGTTTGTCGCCAAACCGGCGGTACCCATCGGTAAACACTTAATCGTTGGCACTGGCCTCCAGTTGCGGAGCGGCAGACTTGCTGTCATGGAAAGGCTGTCCGGTGGCGGCATTCGGCTATATTGGATTGCAGCATAACGTTGTATCCAGCATTACGCGCCATGCCTGGCGCACAAAGAGAGACGGCCTGCGAGTAGCTCACAGACCGTTTTTTATCGAAGAATTCCTCTCTAGTACGATGACCGTTTGGATTGGTAGTCTCCCAGGTCTCACAAGCGAGATCCTTCGACAAGCTCAGGACAGGCTCTGAGGCACCCGACCGTTCTCCTTCATCGAAGAATTCCTCTCTAGTTTCTTGAGGGGAATATGCCGAACATGCAAATCGAATACTGTAACCCCTGCGGCGCGAACGCGCGAAGATCCGGCAGCGCAAAGTCGGTGGTCCCATCCCCGCCAAAGGTCGTTCCGAGGATCGAGAAAAGAGCCGTATCTTGCGAAATCGGAAGCAGGCTCCCATCCGCAGGTGTCCAACTGCCACCGGCGACACCGCCCGTGGTGCCATATCCGTTCACGCTGAGAATAATATCGCCGATATAGCACTGGCCAGAGCTGCCTACAAAATCTTTATTGTTGTAGCCGCTTGTTCCCAGCTGATTCGAGATTGCCTGGAGATTCGCAGGAATCGTGCCTGGAGCACCCTGCGGTCCAACTGGTCCCTGGACGCCAGCAGGTCCTGTGGGTCCAGCCGGCCCTATCGGTCCAACCGCACCAGACGCTCCTGCTGCTCCAGCCGGCCCTATCGGTCCTGCCGCTCCAGTTGGCCCCGCTGCTCCGGCCGCGCCCGCCGGCCCTTGTGCGCCCGGCTGTCCTGCCGGCCCAACCGACCCTTGTGCGCCGACAGCTCCCGGAGGCCCCGCTGGCCCGGCAGCACCTTGAGCTCCCTGAGCTCCTGTTGCACCCTTTGGCCCTGCGGTACCTGCCGGCCCCTGCGGGCCCATCGGTCCAGCAGGCCCTTGAATACTCCATGAATCGAAATGCTCGTGCGGCCGGCAGTCACTCGCCGAATTCACGATCCGCGTGATTCCATCGAAATTGCCCACGCAGGCGTCGATCACAGTTCCCGCATGCGACTGCTGCGCACCCATCGCCGTCAGCATCGCCAGCGTTATCCAGCCCAAACTCATCCATCTCCTGGTTGTCGATTGCATCGGTATAGCCGCCATTCCAACTCACCCTTTGGTTGAGCCCTGGGGGATTCCGACTTCGGCATGAGCCGAAATTCGGTAAGGGCTCGTCGACCACCCTTGCGGGCGCTGTCTGTTGTAAGGTGGCTGGCGCGTGGCTTTTGTGACGCTTCCGCGAAAGCATTTCTGGCAGAGGATTATTCCTGCTCGGAAGGCGGTCGGCCCTGGCTCAGGTTCTTGACGAATTCATAAAGCACCTGGGGGCCTTCGCCGGAGATTGCCTCGCCCGGATGCGCGCCGGCCTTCATCCATGCAAAGAGAAACAGCAGGGGAATCCAACCGCGGGAATCGTGTTCGAGTTCAGCCCCGATGCGGTTGAGGGCACGGGAGAAATAGAGTGGCATAGGAACTGGGTCGCACTTGAGAGTAGCTGGATCGTAGCAGTGTTCAGGCGGAGAAGTGACCAGGTACTCGCGGCAGATGAGGGGACGGAACGGGTGAATGGAACAGGACTCATCTTCCAGAAAGGGGCATGGAACCCGCTGATAAAGATACTCAAGGGCCAATTTTCTGGCGGATTCGGTTTCAGCGAGCCACTCTTCGTTGACCATCCGGTCAATCAGTCCGGCAGAAGCGAGTTTGCGAAGTGCCGAATCGAAGCGATGGCGAAGTTCCTGCTGGCGAGCCTCGGGAAGCGTTCGAATCCACGCAACCAACGCCTCAGCCTCAAAGATACTGATCGGCACCATCTGGCGGCAGCACGCTCCGCAACCGGCCTTGCAGGATATGGTGCGGCCGACCTGGTTCAACTGGGAACCGACGCCGGCAATCAGTGAATCGTCAATGGCCTGGAGAACGGGCAAAATCTGGGTCAGGTTCGTTCGGCCGGCAGGGACCGTTGCCGTGGCAGTGAATTTACCCGCGTCAAGGCCAATGGTGAATTCAACTGTTACTGTTTCCCGGGTCTCGGAGGGCAGCTCGTCCATAGGTCAGCATTGTAACGAAGCTGGGAAAGGATTGCTCGAAGGGTTATTTCGATGATGCGAATTCAATCCCCGCCCTCCCTCTTGCCAGGCCACTCCAAGTTAGCAGACCGCCATCCCATTCAAGCCGTTTCAAGCCATGAATTAGCCTGAAAACCGGACTCCGGCCAGTCGCCCTTTCTTCTTTGGGCAGAAACCTTTGCGAAAGTATTGGCTATGCTGTCCAATCCCGGTTTATTATGTGTTGAACCTATCTCCGACCCCAGAACAGAAATTTGGCTAGCATGGATGCAGGCACAACAGTCACGCAAATTGGCAAGTACCCCGTCCTGGGCATCCTCGGCGTTGGCGGGATGGGCGTTGTTTACCGCGGACTGGACAAGTCCGTCGGCCGGGAAGTCGCCATCAAGACCTTGACCGAGGCTACCGAAGAGCTGCGTCAGCGCTTCCTGCTTGAGGCCCGGTCGGGCATCCTGAACCATCCCAATATTGTCACGGTCTATGACTTCGGCGAGCAGGATGGCAATCCTTACATCGTCATGGAGTTTGTCCCTGGGGACTCGCTTGAGAATCTTCTGCGCACCGGGCGTCAGTTTTCTCTTATCGAGAAACTCGATATCATCCGCCAACTCTGCCTCGGTTTGGGGTATGCCCACCAAAAGGGAGTTATTCATCGCGACATAAAGCCGGCCAACCTGATGGTGCAGCCGGATGGAAATATCAAGATCGTTGACTTTGGAGTTGCCCGGCTTGAGAAAGCCTCCGGGCACACCCAGACCGGCATGGTTATCGGCACCTTCCATTACATTTCGCCGGAAAGACTTCTGGGCAAGCCCGCGGACGGAAGAGCCGATATATGGTCTGCCGGTGTCATTCTCTATCTATTGCTGACTGGGCGGTTGCCATTTCCCGGCGACGACCCAGCGACCCTGCACCGGGTTGTCCGCGAACCGCAGGACCCGCTTTCGGCCTTTCTGACCGATTATCCGCCAGCCCTTGACCACCTGATTAACACCGCCTTGGCAAAGAGCCCGTCCGATCGATACGAGACGGCCGAGGACATGGCCACCGATATCGAGAACATCAACGAAGGCCTGAAGCGCGAGCATGTGACTCTTGCACTCAGAGGCATGCAGCCCATGATTGAATTGGAGCAGTGGACCAGCGTCAGGCCGGTGTTGCTCGATCTCCAGCGCCTCAACCCCAAGAACACGGAAGTCAAAAAGCTCCTGCGCGACGTTCAGGAGAAGCTCTCGCGGCAGCAGAAAACGGTGCAACTCCGGCAGCTCTTATCGGATGCCGAGGAAGCCGTGCTCTCGCAGCGCTATTCAGAGGCGCTGGACATCTACAACCAGGCCCTGGAAATCGATCCGGTCAATCCCGAGCTAAGCGAGAAGATCGAACATACCCGCCAGTTGAAAGAGAAGGCGGAGAAGGTGGCGCTGCTCCTCGAGCAATCTCGAGAGGCACGCAAACGCGCCGACTTCAATACGGCGAGTCAGCTGATCGATCGGGCTCTTCAAATCGACGAGCGCAATACGGATCTTCGCAACGAGCGCGCAAGGATTGTTCAGGATGTCGAAAAGGCAAGCCGTGAACGCAACCTGAGACAGTTGAGCGAGTCCGCCAGAAATCAGTTGTCTGCCCGCCAATATACGGATGCCATTCAAAGTTTGCGATCGGCTCTGGAGATTGACCCAACGGATGCTGAGACACAGCGGCTGTTCCAGGAAGCAATCGACCGGCAGGAGGAGCAGCGGCGTCGCAAGATCATAGACCAGATTGTGGCGGAGATCTCGGAATGCATCGCTTCGGAGGATCCGGAGCGTGCGCTTGTTCTGATCCAGCGGGCGCAGGAACGCCTCCCCGGTGAAGCCGTGCTGCTGAAGTTGAAGGCCGATGCGGAAGCAAAGCAGCAGGAGAAAGCCGTCAGAAACCTGGTCGAGACGACCACGCGGGATGTTTATAACATTCTGGCGACCAACCCCCACCAGGCTCTGGCCATCGTCCATCAGGCTTTACAGCAGGTGCCTGGGGAAGCCAACCTGATTGCTCTTGAGGCAAAGGTCGGCGAACAAACCCGGAAGGCCCAGACTGAGGAACGGAAAACTCAGTTCCTCAAGCAGGCACAGGCGGCGCTGGAAGCCAGACAATTCGATCAGGCAATTCAAACTCTTGAGACCGCGGCAATTGAGTGCGGTGAGAGCCAGGATATTTCTTCACTGATGAATTATGCGCGGGAGACGAAGCGCAAGGTTGAACTGAGCCAGTTGGCGGCTAACGCCATGCGTGAGGCGCAACCGCTCATCGCCGCCGGGCAGTTTGAAGCTGCCATCAAGATCCTGCAACCCGTCGCTCTGGAAACCTCCGATCAGGCCGTTGACCAACTGCTGCGCAAAGCCACCGCCAGCCAGGCCGAGTTGACCCAGCGCATCGATGCTGTGTTGTCTCGCGCCCAGGCGTTGGGCGAAGGCAATCTCGAACCGGCAATCCAATTGCTCTCCGGCCAGCCGCCGGAGATTCAGCAGAATCCGCGCGTGGTTCAATTGCGTGCCAAACTGGATTCGGCCAAAGACCAGCTGCGCATCAGAACAGAACAGGAGCGCGCCAAACAGCAGCAGGAACTCGCCAGACAAGAGCAGGAGCGAGAAAAGGAGCGCATAAGGCAAGAGAAGGAACGGGAACAGGAGCGCGTACGCCAGGAAAAGGAACAAGAGAAGGAACGGGCAAGGCAAGAACAGGAACGGGTAACAGTCGAGGCCATTCGACTGGCCGCCGAGGCACTCCAGAAACAAGACCTGCGCAATGGCATCAATGCTCTGCAAGCGGTTCGCAAGACCTATGGTGACTCCCCAAGAGTCTCCTCCGCAATCGCGGATTACGTGAGCCAACGCGGTCAGATTGCCAATCGATTACTCACTGCGGCAATCGAATCGGCGACGCAATCCATTCAGAAGGAAGAACGCAAAGTAGCCATCGAAGCTTTGGGCAGCGTTTCAAGTGTTGCCGAATTTGCGGACTCCGGGCTGCAATCCAACTTGAAACGTCTCGCCAAAGAGGCTTCGAAGGCTCCTCCCAAAAAACCGGCAAAGCCCGTCACGGACGCGACCAATGTCGCCGCTGCTTCATCGCAGGCAGCCGCTCAGACTGCTACAACCGGTTCCGGATTCCCGAAGGGCATTTTGTTTGGTGGCCTGGCCGTTGTGGTGCTGGCTGGCGGCGGCACTGCATATTGGTTCCTGCGCCCTGCGCCTGCCGCTCCCGTTGGCGCTCTGCAAATCTCAGCAACTCCCTACGGTGAAGTAGTCAGCATCACTTCGGATAAAGGAAAGGCAGTTCCCCTCCCCGCCGGCGATCATTGGACGCCGATGCGCGTCGAAGGCATGGCGGCCGGCTCATACACAGTGGTCGTGAAGGGTGCCGATGGCAATACGCAGACCCAGTCATGCGGCGCGGCGCAAACTCCACAGGTATGCAACATCCCACTGCAACCGATCGACGACAAAACGCTCGACGAAATCGTCGGAGGGTCAAAATGAAACTGCTGCGAATCATTGGCATCGTCTGTCTCATGCTCTCCGCAGTTCCCATGCGGGCGCAGTCCGAAGACAAGCCCAAGAAACAGGCCAAGGATCTCTACGAGAAGGCAGCGAAGGAAGGCAGCGACCACGCCCTCCAAGTGAAAGACTCGTGCCAGGCCGCGCAGTTGCAGCCCAAGGAGAAGAAGTACTCAGACGCGTGTAATGGATATCGTGCCGCACTGGTTCACGACGATGAAGCCGCACTCGCAAGTGCTCTTCTCGCCTACCAGAGCCACGACCTGGAAAAAGCGGAAACGCTGGCCAGCAAGGTTTCCGGCACCGACCCAAAGCTGCTCAGCCAGGCAAAAGTAGTCCTGGACGCGGTGAAGAACGAAAAGTCTTCCGCAATGGCTGTGGCTGAGATAAAAGCGGCCTGGGAGAGGGGTGACTTCAACTCCGTAACGACGCTGGCCCCCACCATGACTACGCAGGCTTCAAAGGCAACTGCGGACCTCTACGTCAAAGACGTGAAGCTGTACAACGATTACATCGATGCGGCCAACAAAGCCCAGAATGACAACCCTCAGCACGCAATCGAAATTCTCGGCTACGCGTATACCCTGAATGCCCACGGACCCGTCGACGTCAAGGCGAGGATTGCCGAACTCCAAAACGCCATCGCGGCAAAAAGCAACTCCAAGTTTTTTGACGGTAAGAACGGCGCCCCGAAGACCGGCCCCGGAGCCACACCCGCAACCCCGCCCAACGCGGATACCGTCGCCAAGGTGAACAAGCTTCTAACCGATGCGCGCGCTGCGGAGAAACAAGGCAATCCCACCGCTGCTCTCAGCAGCTACGGTGAGGTCCTGAAGCTTCAACCTGACAACAAGGAAGCGCAGACTCACTCCGCAACGCTCGAAGCCACGATCAAATCCGATCCCGCGGCTGCCACGAGTGAACTCAAATCGGCAATCCGCGCCTTTTACCAGGGACAATTCGACGATGCGCGCACTGCCCTGATGGACTATCTTGCATCTCCGCAGACCGCTCAGAATCCGGGTGCGGCAAACTTCTATCTCGGTGCGGCACTCATTGAGCGCGCCCTGCTCAGGACCCCGCAAGCGCAGTCGAAGGGTCCTTCGCAGGAAGGAATCTTCTTTTTCAAAGAGGCCCGCAAAGCTAACTACAACCCGGTGCGTGCGTACGTTTCACCCTCGTTGCTGAAGGTCTGGGACTCCATCGGCCAGTAGCCATAAAAGCTGACCTGTTCAAGGTACTGCTAGAACCCCTTCCCTAGCTGGCTCACGGCCTGCTGCGCCGATTGCTGCGCAGCCTGCGAGGCCTGCTGTGCCTGGTTCTGTGCCTGACTCGCCGTTTGCTGCACCTGTTGCGCCGCTTGCTGAGCCTGTTGCTGTGCTTGCTTCGCGGCCTGTTGCGCCTGGGACGCCGCCTGTTTAGCTTGTGTGAGGGCCTGTTGAGCCGCTTGCTGGGCCCCTTGCTTGGCTTGGTTGACCGCCTGCTGCCCCTGCTGCTCCGCTTGCTGAGCCGCTTGCTGAGCCTGTTGGACGGTCTGCTGCGCCTGCTGCTGAACTTGCTGCGCCGCTTGTTGCGCCTGCTGCACAGCCTGCGCTCCGGCCTGTGCGCACTGTTGGACTTGCTGTTCGGCCTGATTCAACGCCCCTTGAGCCGCGGCTTTCGCCTGGCCTACCGCCTGGTTCACTGCCTGCTGTGCCTGCTGTACGCCCTGTTGAGCCTGCTGCAAGGCCTGTTGTGCCTGCTGAGCGACCTGTTGCACCGCCTGCTGCGCCTGTTGCACTGCCTGTTGCCCAGCTTGCTGTGCCTGTTGCACAGCCTGCTGCGCTTGCTGCGCGACCTGCTGTGCAGCTTGTTGCACCTGGTTGACTGCGTCTTGGGCACCCTGCGCTGCCTGGTTGACAGCCCCTGCGGCTGACGACAAAGCACCACCGGCTGCGCTGGACAACGAACTCGCATCCGGCACTGCCGGACTCGGTGTAGCTGGACTCGATGCAACTGGACTCGGTGCGGGAGCACTGGCCGCCGGTGGAGCGCCCGCCGCCACTTCAGCCACACTGGCAGCCAGCCCACCCAAAACCCCACCCAGGCCACCCATGCTCGGCACTGGTATCCCAACCTCGCCAATGATGCAGGTCGGTGAGCCCAACATGATCATTCCGCCATGTGCGGTGGGATCCATCAATCTTGCCGCGGGAAGAAAGTTGATCATCACCCCCAGCGAGCCCATGACGATAATGTCGGGCGGACCGACGCATGTGGCCATACAAGTTACCGTCGCGGCAGGCAGAAAATCTATAAGCACCGTGGGGACGCCCGGGGGTAGAATTGGACCTCCAACATGAGGGACCAATACTGTGACCATCGGGCACACGTGCATATCCGTGACTCGTGCTGCTGGCGGCATCGGTTTCTCTCCTCTCCTGCTCTAACTTCCAAACCTCTCCCGGTTTTCTAGCTCGCCTGCGATGGACCAATTCGCAATCCTCTTACAAAAGCGTCGTAGTCCTGCCGCACTGCGCTGAGTTGAGCTTCCAAGGCTGTCAGCGTTACGATCCCCACCCAGCGTCCAACCCGCGCGTAGGTTTGGGCATGCAGCATGTTGCCGGCCGTGTCCAATCTATGTCGAACGAACAGCAAGTACGCCTCTTCCGCACCCGCAAATGAAATCACCTTGGGCCCCGCACACTTCACTTCTTTCAGGCGGCTCTCAATCAGCTTCATCTGCTTTTCGATATAAGCCGCCATCCCGCTCTCTTCATCGAGCGCATCTTGCCCCACTCCGACACTTGCGACGATCGCTCCTGCTACCGCGCTCATCTGTTTTATGCCGAATCCCGCGATATAGATCCATCCGGCCGGCATCGCGGTAACAGTCCATCTTCCAATGGTGGGAAAAGATGTAGCTGCGCCGTGTTGTGCCGATGGTTGCGTCAAACCTCACCCTATCAATTCGCGCATCGAAAATGAACGCCGTGCCCTACCCGCCAAAATAGCTCCCTGCCCCATCCTCGCGACGTTCTTGTTCTTGTCGTTAGGGTGGGAAACCTCAACCCTCAACCTGACCACATTCTTAAGCAACCACCGGACCCAAGCGAACGGAGTAGATAGATCTGCGGTTGCATTTCGGACGCTACCAGTGCCAGGACCATTTGATTCTGTAACTTCCAAGATGCTGCGCCGGTCCCCAGACCGCCATGCCGGCGTCCATACCCTTACTTCTCCTGAGAGAAATACCGAATACACCGTCCGAGAGTTACAAGCCATTCCCTAAACCGCTCATCGCCTGTTGCGCCGCTTGCTGCGCACCCTGCGAAGCCTGCTGCGCCTGATTTGCCGCCTGGCTTGCAGCCTGCTGCACTTGCTGAGCTGCCTGCTGCGCCTGCTGTTGAGCTTGATTTGCAGCCTGCTGCGCCTGCGCAACTCCCTGTTGGACTGCCTGCTGTGCCTGCTGTGCGGCTTGTTGCGCCTGGCTCACTGCCTGCTGGGCAGCCTGTTGTCCCTGGCTGACCGCCTGCTGCGCTTGCTGCTGTGCCTGTTGCGCGGCCTGTTGTGCCTGCTGCTCGACTTGCTGTGCCGCCTGCTGCGCTTGCTGTGCGGCTTGTTGAGCTTGCTGCTGGACTTGTTGCACCGCCTGCTGTGCCTGTTGCACTGCCTGCGCCCCCGCCTGCGCGCATTGTTGCGCCATCTGTTGAGCCTGGCTAAGCGCCTGCTGCCCCATCTGTTGCGCTTGACTCAAGGCTCCCTGCGCCGCCTGTTGCGCCTGAGCTGCTGCTTGCTGCACGGCTTGTTGAGCCTGGTTGAATGCCTGGCGAGCCTGCTGCTCGACTTGTTGCGCCGCCTGCTGTGCCGCCTGCACTGCCTGTTGAGCGGCCTGCTGCGCTTGCTGAGCGAGTTGTTGCGCCGCCTGCTGCGCCTGTTGCATTGCCTGCTGCGCAGCCTGTTGTGCTTGTTGCGCCAGTTGCTGGGCTGCCTGCATCGCTTGTTGCGCCAGTGCCTGCGCGGCCTGCTGCGCTTGCTGAACTGCCTGTTGCGCGGCCTGCTGCGCCTGTTGAACGGCTTGTTGCCCGGCCTGTTGCGCTTGATTCAGCGCCGACTGGGCTCCCTGCTCTAACTGGCTGGCAGCGCCCGCTACTGAGCCCAGAGCCCCACTAGCAGCACTCGACAAGGAACTCACGCTTGGCAGACCCGCGGCCGCCGTCGGAGAACTGGCCGGAGAAGAACTGCCGCCCGCCCCTCCCGCATTGCTGCCCCCGCTATCGTCGTCATCCACGGTATCGGGAGCCGCAGGAGATGCCGGACTACCTGGGCTGCCCGTGCTTCCCGCACTCCCCGAACCAGCCGCACCACCACTGTTGATCAGCACCATCGTGCCTGAGATGGAAACTCCGGAAGGTCCGATGGTCACAAAGTTCCCGCTGGCTACCAGGCTAAGTTCCATGCCCGCCTGGATCACGACGCTGGTGCCGCCGTTTATATAGATCGTGCTGCTGCCGTTCAGAGAATAGGCCGAGCTCACAGAAATACTCTGGCTCCCACTTACACTCAGGCCATGATTGCCGCCCACTGACTCCGTCTGGTTCCCACCCACCTTCAGGCTGAGATTGCCGCCCACTGACTCCGTCTGATTCCCAGCAAGGTCGAAATCCGTATTCCCGCCGACTTTCTCGACTGTGTTCCCCTTGACCTCCCGATTGAAATTGCCCTTCACCAGTTCCGTCTGGTTCTGTGTCACGGTCAGTGAGTCATTGTTGCCCACCGTGATCGCGCGGTCGTGCTCGATAGAGACACCCATGTCCTTTTCGGCATGAATGTAGATCTGCTCGGAGCCCATCTTGTCTTCAAAGCGCAATTCATTCGCATTGGACCCGGACCCGCCCTTGCTGCTTCGAGTGACAATCCCCGATCGGGTCCCATTGTCGGGCAGGGAGTATTTCGGCATGTTCTTGGCGTTATAAACCGAACCCGTAATCACAGGGTTATCCGGATCGCCATTCAGGAACTGAACCACGACCTCGTCGTTGATGCGCGGCCAATGGTAAGTCCCCCATCCGTTGCCTGCCCAACTCTGGGCAACGCGCACCCACGTCGTATTCGTGGTCGCTCCTTTGGAGTCCAGCTTGTCCCAGAAGAACTGCACCTTTACGCGGCCGTATTTATCAAGATAGATCTCCTCACCGCTCGGACCAACCACGGTTGCGGTCTGCGGTCCGTAGATCTTCGGCTTGGTAAACGTCAATGCAGGCTTGAATGTAATATCCGACGACACCGCCGAAAACCGATTGCTATATTCCCTGTTCTTGCGCGCCTCGGACGCTCGATACGGAGGAACCTGGTCCGCTCTGAACGACACTTCGGTCAGCAGGTATTTGCGGTTCCACGCACTCCGCGGGTGATCTTCGAGGCTGAATGTATAGCCCGCACACAAAGAGCGCGCACTGGACTTTCCGATCAGAACCTCTGCCGTGGAATCGGAAGCGAGTTGGCGCGTCTCAATAATCAACTTCTCAATATCCGTTGTCGTTTCCGTAGCATCGTTCGCGTACCCTTCTACGCCAGCCGGATAAAGGTACTGATCGAATGCATTCTTCCCATACGGACTGGTACTAGTCTTGTCCGGCGCATCCGAACGCGCAAAGTTGATGTGCGTGTAGTCTGCCGTCGAATGCTTGCCTGAGACCATCGTCGCCATTGAGGTGAACTCAGTAACGATTGCCCCATAAGCTCCCTCGGCCCCTTTCTGATTCAGAGCGTAGGGAACTGAAGCCGACAAAGCGCAATCCTGGTAAGCGTTCCGGCTATCTCCCAGGATGATCTTGTTGTCCTGATCCGTATGCTCAAACCAGTAGGAGATGCCGCTCTCTTCCAATATGCGGGAGACAAAATTGAAATCCGTCTCGGAATATTGGGTGCAGTATTCAAGCTGCTGATAGCTTCCACTCGTTTGATCGGATATCGACAGTCCATACTCGCCGATCACCGCTTTGGCAATATCCAGCACTGTCTTGTTTTGAAAGACCCGGCAATTCGTGCTCAACGTTAGTTGCCACATGGCCGGCACAATCCGCGCCCGATAAACGTCGAACTCCGTGTCGCCCGCACGTTCTTCAAACGACGCAACAATCCCGTTGATCCACCTGGATCCCTGCGCATCGTTCAGAGCCAGCGCAACTGAGACCTTGGAACCGACGATCGCCGTTGGGTCGATCGTCGTGTCCACCTCTGCCAGCAAATCGACACGATACTCAAAGAGCCGCGAAATTCCTTCTGCGCCTTCAAGCGACTCAATCAGCAGCACGTCCTTGCCGAGCGGACTCGTAAACTGCATCAACCGGTCTGCCTGCTTCAGACTTGCCATGCCAACCCCGCCTGTCCCTTACCAAGTTTCTCGTTAACGTGTTCGCTTCTCCGCTGACAACCCACCGCGCCCTATTAGGACCTGTCCAGAAACCATGCGCTTTGAAGGGTACGGGATTCATCCCGTACGTTAGCGGCGAATTTAGGTCTCGGCTTTAGCCGCTGAGGGAATGCAAACTCTTGAATGCCTTCTCTCCGGGGCTAAAGCCCTATCACTCTTGAGCCGTGACGCACGGGCTGAAGCCCGTACCCTTCACGACGCAACGCTCCATTCGTACGTCAACGCACCGTCTTTCACCGAGACACTCACCCGATTTGGCGATTCTCCGCCCGCGAGTTGCGTAAGAATCTGCCGCGAAAGGTCGGGCAACATCGTATTCGACAGGATGTTATCCACGTTCCTGGCTCCGCTCTCAACTTCGGTGCAGCGAGCGGCCACCTCGTTCAGCAGAATATCGTCGTACTCCAGCGCAATCTTGTGCGTTTCCGCCAGCCGCTTTTGAATCTTGCCCAGCTTCAGGCGAATGATCTGCTTCAGAGCTTCGTCGCGCACCGGGAAGTAGGGCACAATCATCAGTCTGCCCAGGAAAGCAGGCTTGAAGACCTTGTCCAGTTCCGGCTTCAGCGCCTTCACCATTCCCTCCGTATTCGGCGTCGTCTCAGGATCGGCGGTAAGCTTCATAATCGTCTCCGTCGCCGCGTTGCTGGTAAGCAGAATGATCGTGTTTCTGAAGTCGATTTCCCTTCCCTCGCCATCCTCCATCCTGCCCTTGTCGAACACCTGGAAGAACAACTCAAGCACATCGGGGTGCGCCTTCTCAACCTCATCCAGCAACACTACCGAATAGGGCCTGCGCCGCACCGCTTCTGTCAGCACGCCGCCCTCCCCGTATCCCACGTAGCCCGGAGGCGAACCCTTCAACGTCGAAACCGTATGTGCTTCCTGGAACTCCGACATATTGATGGTGATCATGTTCCGTTCGCCGCCATACAAGACGTCCGCCAGCGCAATCGCCGTCTCCGTCTTTCCCACGCCGCTGGGCCCTATCAGCAGAAACACTCCCACAGGCTTGACCGGATCGTCGAGATTCGCGCGCGAGGTCAGTATCCTCTGCGCAATCGCCGCCAGTGCATTATCCTGCCCGATGACCCGCTTCTTCAGATGCTCGTCGAGTCTCAGCACCGTGTCAATCTCATTGCGAACCATTTTGCCCAGCGGAATTCCCGTCCATGCCGAAATTACTTCGCCCACAATCTGCGCATCCACTGAGACGCGCATCATGCCTTTCTCACCCTGTAGCGTGTCAAGCTCAGACTCGATCTTGCTCAACTCAGCCAGCGTTTCGGCCGGGTCTTCCGGCGCGGCGCCATCCTCTTTCTTCGGCGCTTCCAGCTTTTCATGCAGCGCGCGGATCTTCTCAATAAGACCCTTTTCCTTCTCCCATTGCTCTTTGAGTACCGCCTCTTCTTCCTTCGCCGCGGTCATCTGTTCCGCAATCAGTTCCAGCCGTTCCGCGTGATCCGCGCCAATCTTCGTCTCCCGATCCAGCACGCGCTTTTGCACGGCGAGCGAATCGATACGCCGCTGCACATCCTCAAGCCGCGGAGGCGTCGAGTTCTGTCCCAGTGCGAGACGCGCGCATGCCGTGTCCAGCACCGACACAGCCTTGTCCGGTAGTTGGCGCCCGGCAATGTAACGATGCGACAACCGAACCGTTGCCGTGATCGCTTCGTCAAGGATGCGCAGGTTGTGGTGCTTCTCGAGCGACTTCACAATCCCGCGAAGCATGGTGCAGGCAACCTCTTCCGTCGGTTCCTCAACTTTAACGACCTGAAACCTTCTTGCCAGTGCCGGGTCCTTCTCGAAATATTTCTTGTACTCCGACCACGTGGTTGCCGCAATGGTGCGCAATTCGCCGCGGGCAAGTGCCGGCTTCAATAGATTCGCCGCATCGTTCTGGCCCGCCTGTCCACCCGCGCCGATCATGGTGTGCGCTTCATCGATAAAGAGAATGATCTTCTCCGTCGATGACTTCACTTCATTGATCAAGCCCTTCAACCGATTCTCAAATTCTCCCTTGACGCCCGCGCCGGCTTGCAACAACGCCAGATCCAGGCTGTGCAAATGAATTCCCTGCAACGCCGGCGGCACATCGCCTTCCGCAACACGATTCGCAAATCCCTCCACCACCGCCGTCTTGCCGACGCCGGCCTCTCCAGTCAGAATCGGGTTGTTCTGACGCCGCCGCATGAGAATATCGATCATCTGGCGAATTTCCTGGTCGCGCCCCAGCACCGGGTCAATCTTTCCGGCCTTGGCATTTGCAGTCAGGTTCACCGTGTATTGATCGAGGTGCGGAGTCTTGCCCGTTCTCGGTGGCCCGCCTGTGTCGTCCGCCTGCACCCCGCGATCCGCGGTTCCTTCGCTTGCGGTTCCCAGGCTGGTTTGCGTCTCCCGCGAGGTGGCCACTATTTCATAGAAGCTAGCCCGCAACCCCTCAGCCGGAATCGCCTGCAGTTCCTTGCTGATTTCCTTCACCATGCGGAAAAGGTCATCGTTGCCCAGCAGCGCAAGCAGCGTAAAGCCAGTGCGGATATTGCCCGCATTGAAGTCGATGCTGGCCACTGTCCAAGCCTCTGAAAGCATCTTTACCACGGCCGGGGCGAACGCAGGCGAACGCGCATTACCGCTCTTCAACAAGTCAAGGCTGCGTTCCAACTCTTTGGTCAGCCGCGAGCGGTCCACTCCATAGTGCTTCAGAATCGCGGCCACGTCGTTATCGCTGCCATCGAGCACCTTCATCAGGTAGTGCTCGATTTCGATGTCGTAATGCGTGCGCGCTACGCACAGGCCAGCCGCTGCTTCAAGCGCCCGCCGCGTCGAATCATTCAGTTTCTCGATTAGTGCTTTCAGATTTGTGCTCATGGCTTCCTCGTCCTCGCAATCGAAACTCTTCGTAATCTCGCCCGCGGATTTGGGTGCCCCAGGTCTCACTTTTGAGACCTGGGAGGCTACCAATCCAAGCGGTCATCGTACTACTTACTGCACCAGGTATGTAGCATCAGCGGGATCGCGATCAAGTGGCCTGGTCTTCAACCAGCTCACCAGCCCCAGTTGCGGGCGTTTTTCGCCTCCCGATCCTAACTCGCATGCCGGAGCATCTTCTCGCGCCAGCACCAGTTGCACTTCTGTCTCGTAGCTCCCATTTGAGTAAAACCTCAACCACGACACCAGCTCGTGATAACAATCCTGTCCGGGCAGAAACTTCAAATACTGCGCAAAGCGCATCGGACCAAGCGAAATACGGATCCGCCCATGATGATCCCAAACCTCGTCCCCCGCAACCACCCCAACGCCCAATCGCTCGCTGGCGCCGCCGAATCCGGTAAAGCATGTTTGATTCTCCGCACTCAACTTCCGCCAGGTCCCCGCGAATTGCTGAATCTGCACGTCTACTCCAAAGTAGTCTTCCAGAATCTGTTGCAGCGATGCCGCTGAACGTACATGCCGCCCCAAAAGTCCCACGTAATTCAGATACGCGACATCCGGGATGCCGCTCCGTTCCCGCAACCCCTCGGTGCCCAGTCCCAGCAGGTCCATCAACCGCATGGAAAGCCGGTCCTCACCCGTTCTCTCGTACTCGATAAAGAAACGATACTTCTCCCAGCCCCGATAGAAAAATGAAATCATGCGATGGTTGAAGATATTAAGAAAATCTTCCATCACATGGTCCTTCTCCCGCGCCCGCGCCAGAAGAAATTCGGTATACGCGGCAGGCATCACCGAGATCGCCGCG
>Ga0302278_10003336_pt1 | contig 17697 bp, 14 predicted proteins | sample III_Bog_N3_2_FD_194543 | JGI IMG/M metagenome (GOLD analysis project Ga0302278, IMG submission 194543) | Peat permafrost microbial communities from Stordalen Mire near Abisko, Sweden - III_Bog_N3_2 | ecosystem: Environmental > Terrestrial > Soil > Wetlands > Peat | place: Sweden: Abisko...
TGAAGCTGACCGCCAGGATCAATTCATTATTTTGGGGAACACGAATATGCGAACCGGAAAAGTCGACGGTAATGGGGATTGCGATGCCGTTGTAGCAGGCATTGTCGCTGCTGTCGTACCACTGCGTTGGGTACGAATAGCCATCGGCAGTATTGTTTCCGCAGCTCGGGGTGACCGAAGGCCTGTAGGGAATTGTGAACGGCTGCGTGATCGTTCCGATAAGTGCCAGTGGCGTGGGAACCGGTTCTCCGTAGACGCTTGAGAAGGTGGAAGTGACGGAATACAGGTTGACCGTGATGGGCTGGCTGAAGGTTGCACCTGACGCGGACGAACAGGTGCCTTGAAACCAGGTGCCGTCCTGACAAGCCCATGATGACAGAACGACTGTAACCTTGCCGACAGTGCCTGAGTCTCTCGCGGCAAGCTTCATGCCATCTCCGAGAGATACAAAGGCATAAGCTTCAGGCCCCTCGCTAGCGACGTTTCCGGGGAGCGGTTTGGGAATGCTGTTGTAAACGGTTGTGGTTTCTTGAGCCGCAGCGGAGGCGATTGCGGCTGCGAGCCCGAGCGCAAAAATCAAGCGGACCGGCTTCATGAATGCTCCTTTGCTTAAAACCCAGGCAATTTATCAAAAGCAATGGTTCAGTGAAGAGGGAGTCCGGCGACACAATCTGTCCAAAGACAAACAGAAAGGCACGTCCACCGCATATTACTCTTTCGTGTTAGTTACCGCAGGGGGACTGAGGGCCTGCGAAATCCACCAGGAGAGTTGACCTTGCGCGGAGAAACTGCTGATAAGAAGCCGGCCCTCCGCCTTCCGGCAGGTTCGGCGCATGGATTCTCAGGAATTGGCGGCGCCTGCACGGGCTGTTATAAAGGCTGCGGCGAAGTTGGCCCTCAATTCGCGCTGCAAAGTGAGAGAAGACAAAATGAAACCTCGACCTGGAAGCCTCATTCGCGTTCTCGCCGTTACCGGAGTTCTTGTTGCCGTTACGGCTCTGCACTCCCAAACAAAAAACGCTCCGTCTGCCCCCGCGCATCTTCAGCAAGCAACGGGCCCGGTGCTCGACATGACTCCAGTGAAGCCGGAGTTGGAGGGATTTTCGTCGGCACGGCTTGAGCGCCTGCATGCGTTGATGCAGGAAGCAGTGGACAAGAAGCAGGTGTCGGGCGTTGTGACCATCCTGGCGCGCCACGGGAAGATTGTGGACTATCGCGCGTTTGGCCAGAGAGACATGGCCAGCGGCGCGCCCATGACCAAGGACACGATCTTCCGCGACTACTCCATGACCAAGCCGGTCACGGGCGTGGCCATGATGACGCTGTACGAAGAAGGCAAGTGGCTGCCATCGGATCCCATTTCGAAGTTCATTCCGGAGTTTGCTCATCTGAAGGTATACAAGGGCATGGATGCGGATGGGAAGATGATCCTGGAAGACCCGGACCACCCGCCGACGATGCGCGAGCTGCTGACGCACACGGCGGGGTTCACCTACGGAGTATTCGGCGATACGCCGGTGGACAAGATGTACCGCGAGGCGGATTTTCACAGCAGCAAGAACCTTCAGGACGTGATCGACAAGCTGGCGGCGATCCCGCTGCTCTACCAGCCGGGCACGAAGTGGGTTTACAGCATGTCCATGGACATTGAAGGGTACATTGTCCAGAAGCTTTCGGGCGAGCCATTCGATGACTACATGCGCGATCAGATTTACAAGCCACTCGGGATGAAGGATGCGGGCTTCTACGTTCCGGAGGAGAAGAAGGGCAGGCTGGCCAGCCTGTACGAGTATGACCAGCAGGGCACCGTGAAGGCGGACTCGACAAACGGCCGGGGCTATGGAGGCTTTCTGAGCCGGCCGGCATGGCCATCGGGCGGAGGCGGGATGGTTTCCACCGCGGAGGACTACTACCGCTTCGCGCTGATGCTGGCAGGCGGCGGAGCGCTGAACGGGACGCGCATCCTGGCGCCGTCTTCAGTGGGCTTGATGACATCAAACCACTTGCCGGAGAAGCTGCTGACGGGCGAGTTCAGCATTGGCTCGCAAACGATGCGGCCGGGCTTCGGTTACGGATACAACTGCGCGGTGGTGTTCGATCCGCCGGAAGCGAATCTGCCGGAGGGCAACGGCACGTTCTTCTGGGATGGCGCGGCGGGGACGTGGTTCTGGGTCGACCCGACAAACGACATCGTCTTTGTGGGCATGATCCAGCGGATGGGCGGCGGAAACCCGAGTCTTGAATACAGGAGCCGGTCAGTCGTGTACCAGGCGCTAGTCGATCCGAGAAAGTAGCGGCGAGGGCAGACAGCGGCAGGGCTATTGCAACAAGCTCATGGCAACGCCGGTCATCGCGGTTACGCCGGTGGTGATGGCCGGAGCATAATCGGGCGCGAATAAAGCTGAATGCAGGCTGGGCAATGGGACGCCGGTTTTCAGGCTTTGGGCGAGCTTTGCGGGCTCGGCTGCGCCTAGCCAGTACATCACGCCGGGGATTTTGCCGTCGAGCGTGAACAAGCCAACATCTTCGCTTCCCATGACCGCTGTGGCCTCATTGACGCGGTCGGCGCCCAGGGTGGCCACGGCAGCCTTGCGAATCCGCTCGGCAAGTGCTGGATCGTTATAGGTGACGGGCGTGCTCTCAATAACTGAAACTGTCGGCATGCGATCAGCAGGAATGCCGTAGGCTTCGGCGAGCCCATTTGCCGTGCGGCGGATGTCGGCAACAATCTCGTCGCGCTCCGGCAGCGAATAGGTGCGCAGCGTGAGGCCCATTGTTACTTCATCAGGGATGATGTTGTTTTTTGTCCCGCCATGGATGGTCCCCACAGTTAGTACCGTGGGCATCTGCGGGCTCACCTGTCGGCTGACGATGGTCTGGGCGACAAGGACGAACTGCGCAGCGAGAACGATGGGGTCCTTGCCTGCTTCGGGTCGTGAGCCGTGTCCGCCGATGCCTCGGATGGTGACAACGAGCGATGTGGCGCTGGCCAGCAGCGGTCCGCCTTTCACCGCTATCGATCCGGCAGCGTAATCGTTCGAGTCATGCTCTGAGAGGATGAGATCGGGACGGCCGAAGCGTTCGTAGAGGTGATCGGCAAGCATGGCTGCAGCGCCTTGAATGGTCTCCTCGGCAGGCTGGCCCACCAGCATCAGCGTTCCATGCCATTGACCCCTGCGCGCGGCCAGTTCACGCGCTGCGCCCAGAAACACCGTCATATGCAGATCGTGGCCGCAGGCGTGCATCACGCCCACCTGTTGCCCCTGCGCGTTGGTCGTCTTCACGGTGCTCGCGTAGTCAAGGCCGGTCTTTTCTTCCACCGGGAGTGCATCCATATCCGTGCGGATCAACAGGCGCGGGCCGGGGCCGTTCTCAAGAATCGCGACCACTCCATAGGCCTGCGTGCCGTCAGGGTACTTGCCCACATGGTCGGTGACCGTGTAGCCCAGCTTGCGCAATTCACCGGCGATGAGGGCCGAAGTTTTCTCTTCGTGCTGCGAAAGCTCGGGATTGCGGTGCAGGTGCAGATAGGTCTCGGTCAACGCCGGCAGCTGCTGAGCGGCTGAGGCAGCCAGATCGGACGGACCCTGCGCAGTGAGCGGCAAGGCGGAGGCGAGAACAGCGAGACCGAAGGCACGCAATAGCATGAGGGAGAATCCTCCAGGCGCGAATGCGCGGAAAAACGCTTTGGGCCAGCGTACCATAGAGAGCTTTGGCGGGCAGGCGGGGATGCAAGGCCTCTGCGGCCCCAGGAGTCCCTCGGAGAAAATTTCCTATTGCATTCCCATAGGGGTTTTGATTAGAGTTCTCCTATTGCTTTCAAATAGGAGCCGGAAGATGGCGGAAAAGACCGATGTGTGGCAGGGAACGCTGGCGCTGATGGTACTGAAGACGCTGCAGGCGATGGGGCCACAGCATGGCTACGGGCTGGCGCGTCGCATTGAGCAGACGAGCGGCGACCGGTTGCAGCTGAACTACGGCACGCTCTATCCCGCTCTGCTGAAGCTGGAGCAGGAGGGATTCATTCGTTCGCGCTGGGGCGTGTCGGAAAACAATCGCAAGGCGAAGTTCTACGAATTGAGCAAAGCCGGGCAGCGAAGGGTGCTCAAGGCCGCTGCCGAGTGGGAGCAGACGACCGAAATCCTGGCGCGCTTTCTGTCTCCGATGGAGGAGTCGTGATGCGCAGATTCCGAGCTTTGTGGGTCAGGCTGAAAGGGATTCTTTCCGGCGGTCGAGAGAACGAAGAGTTTGACGCCGAACTCGAGAGCCACATCGCGATGCACATCGAAGACGGGGTCCGCTCGGGCCTGAGTCCCGAGGAAGCGCGCCGGCAAGCTCAAATGCGTCTGGGCGGTGCAGAGCAGGCGCGGCAGGCCTATCGCGAGCGGCGCACGCTTCCGGGGCTTGAGAGCCTGCTGCGCGACATTCGCTATGCGTTGCGCGGATTCCACCGCAATCCCGTTTTTGCCATTACAGCCATCGCAACTTTGGCCCTGGGCATCGGCGCAACGACAGCGGTGTTCAGCGTGGTCGACCGCATCCTGTTTCGCAGCCTGCCTTATGCACACGACGATCGGCTGGTCTCTGTTGGGCTTACTGCTCCGATCATCCCAGAGGAGTTCATGCTGGGCGGTTCTTATTACGCGTGGCGCGACAATCAAAAGCCATTCGAGGCATTCACATCCGAAACAGGCGTGGACGAGTGCGACCTGACGGAGCGGAACCCGGCGCGGCTAAGGTGCGCAAGCGTGGAGGCAAACTTTCTGCCAACACTCGGCATCTCGCCAATTCTAGGGCGCAATTTTCTGCCGGAAGAAGATCGGCCCAACGGCCCCAAAGTCACTCTCATCACCTATGGGCTTTGGTCTTCGCACTTCGCCAACGATCCAGCCATCGTTAACAAGCTCATAGATATCGACGGGAGCCACATCCGCGTGATCGGAGTCTTGCCGAAAGATTTTGAGATGCCCACCCTGCAGACCGTCGATGTGCTCGTGCCTGAGGCCCTCGATGAGGCGGCGCAACGCAAGGCCGACCCGGGCCGCGTGATGTACGCGTTTGCGCGCCTCAAGTCCGGGGTGACCATTGATCAGGCGCGGCGGGAGCTTCAGCCGGTTTTCAATTACTCGCTGAACCTCGCCCCGGCTCCATTCCGCAAAGAGGTGCATCTCATGGTGCGATCGATCCGGGACCGCCAGGTGCATGATGTGCGTCTTGTGGCCTGGTTGTTGTTCGGCGCCGTGCTTGCGGTTTTGCTGATTGCCTGCGCGAACGTGGCCAGCCTGCTGATGGCGCGCGCAGCAGCGCGCGAACGTGAACTCGCGGTGCGGTCTGTCCTGGGCGCCAGCCGCGGCCGATTGATCCGTCAGGCGCTTACCGAAACCCTCATGTTGACCCTCGCGGGAGCCGCCGCTGGCTCTGCGCTGGCTGCAATGCTGTTGCACGTCTTTATCTCCATCGCTCCAGCCGGAATTCCATTTCTCGTGAATGCGCACCTGGATTTGCGAATCATTCTCTTCACAGTGCTTCTTTCTATCTTCTGCGGCGTGGTCTTTGGCGCTTTCCCTGCCCTGACAAGGCCGCGCGTCGCGACGCTGACTGCGCGCTCCACCGGTCCGGGTGCGCATAACTTCCTACGCCGCTGTCTGGTCGTGGGACAAATCGCCATTACCTTAATCCTGCTTTCCTGCGCAGCGCTCTTATTTCGCAGCTTTCGCGGCCTTCAGGGACAGAACATGGGCCTGCAGACTCAGGGAGTCCTGACGGCCCGCATCGCTCTCCCACGTTATCGCTACACTACGGCTCAACAACAGATGGAGTTTGCTCTGCGCGCTGAAGCCGCACTGAGGCGATTGCCGGGTGTGCAGGCAGTAGGGATGAGCGACTCCGTGCCTCCCGGCGAGATTCATGGCGAGCAAATTTATAACAACATCGCGATTGCCGGCAGACCGCGCGCCACCAGCGGCACCGGCGGCATGGTCACATGGCGATCGGTTACGCCGGAATACTTCAGCGCGCTCGACATCCCCATTCTCCGCGGCTCTGGGTTCATTGAGCAGGAGCGTATGTCCAACGACCGGAGCCTCGTCATCAGCAGCCTGCTTGCATCCCGCATGTTCGGCGAGCAGAATCCCATCGGCCAACATGTGCAGCCAGTTCCCAACGGCCCGTGGTACACGGTGGTCGGCGTTGCCGCCAACGTGAAGAATGCCGGTCTTAGCGGCGCTGACGAGCCCGAGCTCTACCAACTCCGGCGCAGCTTCGCCGGGGATTGGAATCCATTCACCGTGATGGTCTTGAAAACCAATCTCTCCCCGGTTGCCGCGGCCCCGTGGGTGCGCTCGCAGATTGCCGCAATCGATCCAACCATTCCGGTAGACATCGAGACCCTAACGCAAACTGTGAACAGTCTGGCAGACAGGCCGCGATTTGAAACGGCGCTGCTTGGCTTCTTCGCTCTCTGTGGTCTGTTGATGGCGGTCATCGGACTTTATGGCGTGATTGCATTCATGGCAGCACAGCGCACCCAGGAGATCGGCGTGCGCATGGCTTTGGGCGCAACACGATCGGATATTCTTCGCCTGATTGCCGGCGAGGGTGTGCGCTTGATTGTTCTGGGCGGAGTGGTTGGACTTGGGGCGGCGCTGGCAGCCGCACAGTTGCTGAAAAGCCTGCTCTTCCATGTGGGCGCGCATGATCCTGTCAGTTTCATTGCCGTTACGTTGCTGCTTGCCCTCGTTGCGCTGGCAGCGACGCTCATTCCAGCGCGCGCAGCGATGAATACAGATCCGATGAACGCCCTGAGGGTGGAATAGGAGGACGGATGGGAGCGCTTAGGGCGTTTCTTCTGCGGTTTTTCGGCGCATTCAAGGCGCGCCGCCAGGGGGATGAATTCGATGCGGAGCTCGAGAGCCATCTGGACATGCACACGCAGGACGGGGTTCGTGCAGGCTTGAGCCCTGAAGAAGCAAGGCGGCAGGCGCTCATCAAGCTGGGTGGCGTGGAACAAACCCGGCAAGCCTGGCGCGAACGGAAATCGTTGCCGTGGGCTGAAAACCTGCTGCGGGATCTTCGTTACGGGATACGCATGCTAGCCCGTAATCCCGGCTTCACTTTGACTACGGTGTTCACCCTGGCGTTGGGGATCGGCGCCTGCACGGCGATCTTCAGCCTGGTCAACGCAGTCCTGCTACGCTCGCTTCCCTACGGAGATCCGCAGCGACTGGTCTATCTCTACACACCGAACGTCCACCTGAATCTTCCCATCGAAATCTTCGGGCCCAGCTATGGCGACTTGTACGATCTCGAAAAACAGAGTCATTCGTTCGAGTCCGTGACGGCATTCGATCAACGAACTTTCAGCATCGCCTCGCAAGGTACGGCCGAGCGCGTCTCCGCAGCAACTGTCGATGGCAGTTTCTTTCAGACGCTTCAGTCATTTCCTCTTCTGGGCCGCGCCATCGAGCCCGGCGACGATCAACTCGGCCACAACAAGGTCGCCGTTATCAGCTTTGCGCTCTGGCAGCAAATGTTCGCGGGCCGTACTGACGTTCTGCATCAAACACTGCTGCTCGACGGAGCGGAGTACCAGATTATCGGTGTGATGCCGCCAAGGTTTGAATATCCGAGCAACCTCGATCTCCCTTACGGCAATCCTGAAGTGAAAACCACCCAGGTTTGGGTACCGCTTGCGCTTACTCCGCAACAGAAGGCGGACCACAACGATCTGAATGGAAATGCGATAGCCCGCTTGCGGCCGGGAGTGTCAGCAGCGCAGGCGCAGGCGGAAATGCGCGGCATGATGGTGCATCTCGATCAGCTTCACAGCGCAGATATGCGCGGCTGGGGAGCTGCCGTAGAAAGCTTCACAGAAAACACGCTGGGTCCAATCCGTCCGTTGATGGAACTGCTGCTGGGTACTGTGGCGTTGGTCTTGCTGATTGCCTGCGGCAATGCGGCGAACTTGCTGCTGGCTCGAACCGCAAGCCGAATACGCGAGTTGGGCGTGCGTGCCGCGCTCGGCGCCGGCAGAGGCCGCATCATTCGTCAGCTTCTTACGGAATCACTTCTCATCGGCGCTGCCAGCGGAGCAGTCGGTATCGGCTTGGCGTTTGTTTTTCTCCACACGCTGCCGCGCATTGATCCAGGCAACATTCCGCGTTTGAGAGAAGCGTCACTGGACTATCGCGTGCTGCTCTTCACGGTGATTGTGTCCGTGCTCACGAGTGTGCTCGCTGGGATCCTGCCCGCGCTTGGTGTGTCCCGCGCCCGGCTAACCGATTTTCTGGCCGCAGGCCAACAGCGCGGCGCGACGGCCTCGCATAGTCGTGTGCAAAGCTTCCTCATTGTGGCTGAAACGGCGCTGGTGGTTGTGCTGCTTGCAGGTGCGGGGCTACTCATCCGAAGCTACATCAACGTTGAAAATGTCCAGTCGGGGTTCTCTGAATCCACCGTCAGCATGTACATCCGGCTGAACTCCCACTATCCGCAACCGCAGCTGAGGCAAGCGTTTTTCTCGAACCTCACGGAAAAGATTGGCGCGCTTCCTGGCGTTTCAGTTGTAGGAGCGATCAGCAAATTACCGATGAGCAACTCTGAGTCACTCTCCATTTTCTGGGTCGACGGTTACCCAAACGAGAAAAATCAGTTGGTTGAGCGGCGGTTTGCTACGCCCAATTATTTCTCGGCGATGAACATACCGTTGATCGCCGGGCGCTCCTTCACCAGCGAAGACACGAGTCACTCCGCCATCGTGAACGAAACCTTTGCGAGAAAGTATTTTGCGGGCCGGAATCCCATCGGCGGACGAGTCGGCTACAGCGAGCAAACTCAACAAACTGTGATTGGTGTTGTCGGCGACGTGCACCATTCGAGTCTCGAGTCAGCCCCGGAGCCGCAGGTATATCTCTCTTTCGTCAACGACGAGGATTGGGGCGCTTTCATCGTCGTCAGGTCAGCCATTCCCGCTCCGACCGTAATCTCCGAGATGCGCGCTGCCTTGAAGTCCATCGGTCCCAACCTTGCAGCCGGCGATATTCACACGATGGGAGAACTGGTATCCGCATCGACTGCGCGTAGAAGGTTCCAGACCTCGCTCCTCACCTTATTTGCCGCCATTGCCTTGCTGTTGGCGCTGGCAGGCTTGTACGGCTTGATGGCTTATTCCGTGAACCTGCGGACGCGAGAGGTGGGCATTCGCATGGCGATGGGCGCGCAACGAACAGACGTGGTGCTTCTGATTCTCAAGAAAGCCGCGCTGTTAATCGGAGTGGGCCTCGCCTGCGGCCTTGGATGTTCGTGGCTTGCGACGCGCGTCCTAAGAGCCTTTCTGTTTGGTGTGGGCGCGCACGACCCGGCAACGGTTCTGCTGGTTGCAGGACTGCTCGCTGTCAGCGGGCTGGTGGCGGCACTCGTTCCGGCGCGCCGGGCCGCTTCAATTGATCCGATGCAGGCGCTGCGGGCTGAATAACGAACCACGCGACGCGCAGATGCTAAACTGCGGCCTATGAAGGCAAGCGCGATCGAGTTTCGACTGCGGATGGTGATCATGATCGCCGTTGTCGTGCTGGGCTTCTTTTCTCCATGGATAGAAATTCTGCATACGGGCGAGCGCAGTTCGCTGCTGGAGTGGCTGGCGCTTGAAGCAAGCCGGACGGGCCTGTTGCGCTTTACCTATGCCACGCCGGTGGTGATTCTTCTGGGCTCGCTTATCGCGCTGATCGGGGCGATTCTACGCGTGTGGGGCTCGGCCTACCTCGGCTACGGCACCGTTCACCACGGAGAGATGCAAGCGGGCGGCGTGATGGCGGACGGTCCTTACCGGTATGTGCGCAATCCGCTTTACATTGGCGGGTGGTTCATGATGGGTGCCATGTCGTTCCTGATGCCACCCACGGGCGCGCTCGTCTGCATGACGCTGGTCACGATCTTTCTGCTTCGCCTGATCCTGGGCGAAGAGGCATTTCTCGCGGGCAAGCTCGGTGAACCCTACCTGGAGTATCAGCACGCCGTACCGAGGCTCGTTCCGCGCCTGCGCGCCGCCCTTCCCGCTGCGGGCAACAAGCCGCACTGGATGATCGCGCTCCTTTCGGAACTGAATCCCATCGGCGTTTTCATCACGCTTTCCTGTCTGTCCTGGAGCTATGACCACACGCTGATGCTGAAAGGAATTCTCATCAGCTTTGGCGCGTCCATGGTGGTACGGGCGTTCATGGGGCGCGGGAATGCGACTGTCGATCCTGCCTGAGATAACTGCCTGCCGGGCCCCAATCAGCTCAGATGCGTGTTCTTGAATCCGGTTGAGTATTTGAGTCCGAAACCCAGCACGCGATCGACGCCAATGTGGTTGCCCCAGATGAGCGCATACGGCAACAGGCCATGTGCGTGGAGCAGGAGCGCGGAGAACCCCAGTGACGCCGGCACAACATAGGTATGAACTGTGTTGTAGCAGCGCGCGCCCCAGCAGGGACCCGCGAGATAGCCGAGCATGGAGAGATCGGGCAGCAGCCACAGCGCGGCAAATAGCCACCAGCTAGCTCCCGTGTGCGCGTAGAGCACAGCCGTAACGGCGGCCGCGGCAAGCCCCTCAAGACGCAGAAGGATGATGACTGAAGAACGGTGCGTCGCCGCAGATGGGGGAAGAGAGACTGCTACGGATCCAGATGCCATGGCTCATTTGATGAGTCGGACGTGCGGCAGTGTGCATATTATTCGTGGTCACTTTGAGTGCAGAAAGCAAAAGGGAGAAGCACCAGGGCTTCTCCCTTTTTGCTCGCAGTCTGGAGGAGGGAACTACTTTTTTGCGGGGGCGATCACGTCCTTGGCAGCCTTTGCTACGCGGAACTTGACCACGGTCTTCGCCTTGATCTTGATGGCGGCGCCGGTTTGTGGGTTGCGGCCGATGCGAGCCTTGCGCTCTGCCTTCACGAGACGGCCGATACCCGGGATCACGAATACGCCGTTCTTCTTGGTCTCCTTGATGGCGGTCTCAGCCAGCAGGTCAAGGAACGCAGCAGATTGCTTGTTGGTGAGTTCGAGCTTCTCGGCAAGATGCCGTATGAGCGCGGTCTTGGTGAGTCCAGTTGCCATGTGATGTTCTCCTTCTTGGCGAGCCCTCGGGGCTGCCTTTGTTGACGGGCTTCCGCCGCGAAATGCGTACCGCACGAGGGGTGAGGACCAGAGGTAATGAGTAGCGAAAACCCCTGTATTCATGCGGCCTTCGAAGAACCCTGCCGTTGCTTACAATGCTTCTTTGGGGCAAGCAAAGTCAAGGCAGAAACCTTGATTTCCACAGGATTCTTGGGGTTTTCCTCTGAAAATGCCCATTTTTATGGGTTTTTGCCGGTTTTTGCCCTTATTTCCCCGGAACTTGAAGTCCTGATCACGCCGAATCACCGCTCGCGCAGCTTTCGGCTTCAAGGCTACTTCAGGCCGAAAAGAACTTTTCTCTTTGGGGCCTGTGCCGCGGCGATTGGCGTGTTGAGAGCGTCCACCACGGGAGCGGCAATCTTGAAATGACGAATAATCGTCGCGGCAAAATTTGGCTTGAGAGCTTCATCGGAGGGCAGCGTGGCAGCCAGTCCCCACTGCCGGCATCGGATCAGGTCCATGCCCGGGTGCTCGGCGGGAAATCCCTTGGGCGGACGGATGAGCGCATTGCCTTCAAATTCCGAAAAGGTCTTGCGGACGGCGGGTTTTTGGAGGAGCTTCCGGAATTCGGCGTGGTGATCGAGCAGCCAATGGCGAATGGCCGCGAGCTGGTCCTTCTCCGGCATGTAAGCTCCGGCGGCGACGATGACTTCCTTGGGGCTGACGTGGAAGTAGAAGCCGGCGCCCGAGGTTTTCTCGAGGCCCTGATGCGACCACCATGCAGCTACATGGGTTTTGTAGGGCAGCTTGTTGGCGCTGAAGCGCGTGTCGCGATAGATGCGGAACAGGCACTTCTCCGGCGGTCGCACAAAGCTGGGCTCAAAGTCCATCATCGCGTCAGTCACCTTGCGGATGATCGCGAGCATGGGCTCTTTGAGCTCAGCTTCCCAGACGGCCTTGCGCGGCGTGAACCATGCGCGATCGTTGTTGCGGGCCAGGGTACGGAGGAAGGCAATGCCTTCAGGGCGAAGATGAGCCGACGCGGGAGCGGGAACGGATTTCGGAGTGCGAGCCATGCTGCTGGAAGGTTAGCAAAGATCGCCAGTGCAAGTATTCGAAAGGCTGCGGAAAACCTCGCTCACGCGGCATGGTAAGAATCTCAGTATGAAGATTTGGTTCATTACAGGCGCAAGTCGAGGCTTAGGCGCTGCGTTTGCACGGGCTGCGCTCGAGTCTGGCGATTGCGTGGTTGCTACCAGCCGAAGAGCGGACGACGTAACCAAGGCGCTTGGAACGCACGAAGGTCTGCTGGCCTTCACATTGGATGTGACAAAACGCCAGGACTCCGAACGAGCCGTGGACGCAGCGCTCAAGCGTTTCGGACGACTCGACGTCCTGGTCAACAACGCAGGTTACGGCGTGGCTGGCGCGCTCGAAGAATGCAGTACGGAAGAAACACTGGCCCAGTTTCAGACCAATGTATTTGGCCTTCTCGATGTGACAAAAGCGGTTCTCCCCGTCATGCGCGCTCAACGCAGCGGACACATTGTCAACATCAGTTCTGTTGGCGGCTTTTTCGCCGGTGCCGGAGTGTCTGCATACTGCGCCACCAAGTTTGCCGTGGAAGGATTCAGCGAGGCACTGGCCAAGGAAGTGGCTCCGCTTGGCATACACGTAACGATTGTTGAGCCGGGGTACTTCCGCACCGATTTGTTGGCCGATTATGCACTCAAGTTTGCAATGAGAGAGATCGAGGATTACGCCGCGACATCCGGCGCCGTCCGCAAAGCTATTCCCGCGATGCATGGCAAGCAGCCGGGCGATCCGCGCAAGCTCGCGTTGGCCCTGGTGCGCCTGGTCGGCGAAAGCAAGCCTCCTCTGCGCTTTCTGGCGGGTGGCGATGCCGTACAGGTTCGCGAGCAAACGCTGAACGCATTGCGCGAGGAACTTGAAGAATGGCGAGAACTCTCGACCTCATTAGCCTACGAAGAATAGAGAGAGCTACTGAGTGCTCAACCTGAATGGGGAATGGGTTCTCTTCGGAGACGATGGAGACGATTAGCGGGAAGCTCGAAGCTGCTCTCAGCGGATCACCTTGAGCGCGCCACGGAAAAGCCCGTCGAAGTCGCCGGCGAGCTCCTTTTCTTTGGCGATGGCCTGTTCGATGGCTCTCTCGGCGGCGGGGCGCTGATAGCCCAGATTGACGAGAGCCGAGAGCACGTCGTCTACTGCGGCGCCCTGCACGGTTTGCTGCACAGGCGCAACGGCAAAATCGTCCAGCTTGTCTTTGAGCTCGACCACAAGCCGCTCGGCCAGCTTTTTGCCGACGCCGGGAATCCGCGTCAGCTGCGCGTGGTCCTGCGCGCGGATGGCCTGCACGGTGTGCTCGGGAGAGAGCCCGCTGAGCATCTTGATGGCAAGTTTGGGGCCGACGCCGGAGACCGTGATGAGCCGCTCGAATAGACGTTTCTCTTCGCGGTCAAGAAAGCCGAACAGGGCAATCTGGTCGTCGCTCACCTGGGTGTGAATGTGCAGCGCCGCCTCAGCACCTACTGAAGGCAATGCCGTAAAGGTGGGCACGGAGATGGCGACATCGTAACCGACGCCGGCAGCCTCCACGATGGCCTGGCCGGGCTGCTTGAAGATGAGCTTGCCGCGCAAGTGAGCGATCATTTCGACCTATTGTAGAATCCCCAGCCTCTTTGCCACGCGCTCGAAGACTTCCAGTGCGCGATCCAGCTGGGCCTTGGTGTGCTCGCTGGTGAGTATGGCGCGGATTCTGGCCTTGCCCTCGGGAACAGTAGGGAAGGCGATGCCGGTTGCCATCACGCCTTCATCAAACAGCGCGCGCGAGTACTCCATGGCTGCGCGGCCATCGCCCACAATGATGGGCGTGATGGGCGTTTCGGTGGCCGGTGTGTTGACGCCGCCGATGTTGAAGCCGACGCGTTTGAGCTCGCCCTGGAAGTAGCGCGTGTTCGACCAAAGGCGCAGAATGCGCTCCGGTTCCTTCTCCAGAATGTCGAAAGCAGCGATGCAGGTGGCCGCAACCGAAGGCGGGTGCGACGTGGAGAAGAGAAACGGACGGGCGCGGTGGTAGAGATAATCGATGAGGTCGCGGCTGCCGCAGACGTAGCCGCCCAGCGCGCCGATGGCCTTGGAGAGCGTGCCGACCTGCACATCCACCAGGCCGTGCATGCCGAAGTGGTCAACCGATCCGCGGCCGTTGCGGCCAAGCACGCCGGAGGCGTGGGCGTCATCCACCATCATGATGGCGCCGTATTTTTCTGCCAACGGAGCCAGCTTGTCCACCGGCCCGATGTCGCCGTCCATGGAGAAGACGCCGTCGGTGATCACAAGTTTGTGGCCGGGCTCATTCGAAAGCGACTGCAACAGCTCCTCGCAGTGGGCGGCGTCCTTGTGGCGGAAGACTTTGATGGTGGCGCGGGACAGGCGGGCACCGTCAATGATGCTGGCGTGGTTGAGCTCGTCAGAGAGGATAAAGTCCTCTTTGCCCAGGATGGCGCTCACCGTCCCGGCGTTGGCGGCAAAACCGCTCTGGAAGACCACGCAGGCCTCGACATTCTTGAAGCTGGCGATCTTCTCCTCGAGCTCCATGTGGATGCGCATGGTGCCGGCAATGGTGCGCACGGCGCCTGAGCCCACGCCGAAAGCACGCGTAGCCGCCAGAGAGGCCTCGATCAGCTTGGCATGGTTGGCCAGACCCAGGTAGTTGTTGCTGGCCAGGTTCACCACCTCGCGGCCGTCGTAGTGGCATACCGGGGCCTGCTGGTCGTCGAGAACGCGGAGCTTGAAATAGGTGCCCTTGGCGCGCAATTCATTCAGGGTTCGGGTCAGGTGGGCGAGCTGGGGGCGAGGAGTGGCCTCGGTCATGGCTATGTACCTCAAAGAAGAAGCATAACTCTCAAACCAGCAGTGCGCCTCAAAAGAGCGTCATGTCGGGCTGGACTCTCTATTCCGGGTGGATTGCGTCAAAGGAATGCGGCCGTCGGAGCCCGGGAAGTGCCGCAGAGATGGAAGGTTGCGGGCAAAATCGAGGGTCGGCCCATGGCCCCAGCGCCCCCGGGCCGGATACAATCAATAAGGTCCTGCGTTCGCCGCGGCGGACAACAGGGGATACGCGATTTTTCATGAAATTTGGAGCAGGTGCACGTGAGAGGCATGAACCGCCGCAGTCTGCGGCTTAGTTTGGTTGCAGGACTGGGAATGGCGCTTACGTTTGCGGCAGGCACGCGCGGCCTGGCGCAAAGCGCAACAAGTGGCATTTCGACTGAGGCTTCGCTGGCCGTAACCCAAAGCGAGCAGGGCGGGCAAACCAGGGCCGTTGCGCAGGTGAGCGTAACCGGGGCGGATGGAATGCCGGCTACGGGCTCCATTGCAATTCTCGAAGGCAGCAAGGAACTGGCCGGCGTGGTGCTGAACGCGACGGGCCAGGCGACCAGCCAGTTGACCCTGCCCGGCGGCGTGCACAACCTGCGTGCCGTTTATAGTGGCGATGCGACGCATGGGGCTTCCTCTTCATTGCTCTCGACCGTGCAGGTGGGAACGAGCACAACGCCCAGCTTTACGCTGTCGCTGGCACCGGTTGCGCCTTCGGCGCTTCCGCTGGTTTTGACGGCGGGCGATGCGGGGACGATCAACGTTACGATAGTCCCGGTGAATCCTACCGCTCTTTCGGCGCCGATGTTTGTGACGCTTTCCTGTTCAGGGCTGCCCAACCAGGCTTCGTGCATATTCAGCCCGAGTAGTATTGAGATTCTGCCCACATCGCCGACCAGCTGCGCGTCCGGCTCGCCCGCAAGTGCGTGCCCACCGGTCAGCTCGTTGGTGGTGCAGACACAGGCTGCGGGCACGGTTACCAGGCTCAACCCGGATGCGCTGCACACCAAGGGGAGCCAACCGATCGCCTGGGCGCTTCTTCTGCCGGGTGCGCTGGGGCTGGGCGGATTGGCCTGGGGAGCGCGCCGCCGCGCATGGCTTTGCCGGTTGTCGCTGCTGGCACTGGTGGCGCTGGTCACCATGCTTGGCACCACAGCCTGCAATCCGCGCTATTACTACTTTAACCACGGTCCGCCCAACAATCTGCCCACGCCTTCAGGCACCTACACGGTCACAGTGACCGGGCAATCGAGCAACGGCATTACCGCTATCACCCAAAACACGACCATGGTCTTGACGGTGCAATAGTCCGAGGCAGCCCAACATCTGCATGAGCCGCCGGCATTCCCTTCCCGCGGAAGTGTACGCACTGGTGGATCGCACACCGGGCACGGTCTTGCTGGAGTGCTGCAAAACAAACAATCCTGAGTTGAGTGCGGAATCCTGTTCGAGGATCTTCGTTGACCCGGTGCGCCTCTTCGCTCCAACCAACGCGGCCGAACTGGCTGGGATGTTTGCCGGGATTGAAGACGCGGTCGCTGCCGGGCAGTTTGCGGCCGGGCTTTTCACCTACGAGTGCGGCGCCTGTTTCGAGCCCAAGGCTGCGATGCGGGAAAGCGGGAATCCCACGTCTCGTACACTGGCGTGGTTCGGAGTCTACGACCGTTGTTACCGATTCGACCATGCGACGGGGACCTTTCCTGACGGCGAGCCGCCTGCGCTGGCACAATTCCACACCGAGAACGGCAGTCCTGACCGGCATCGCGACGAAACCGACGCGCAAGCCAGCCTCAGCCTCAGTCGTGACGGGTACGCCCAACGGATCAGCCTGATTCACGAGTGGATTCGCGCTGGAGATGTGTATCAGCTCAACTACACCATGCCCTACACCGTGCGCGTGCGAGGGAGCATCGCAGGTTTGTACGAGCGTCTGGCCGCGCGCCAGCCCGTGGACTACGCCGCATTCCTGCATGGGCAGGCGGGGCGGCGGATTCTCTCGTTTTCACCGGAGATGTTCTTTCGTGTGGAGCAGGACGGCGCCAGCCGGCGCATCGTCACACAGCCGATGAAGGGCACTGCAGCCCGCGGGCGTACGACGCGCGAAGACCGCGAGCGTGCCGAGTGGCTGCAGAACGACGCCAAGAATCGTAGCGAGAATGTGATGATCGTCGATCTCCTGCGGAATGACCTGGGACGCATTGCGACCTTCGGCAGCGTACGCGCGGAGAACCTGTTCACGGTGGAGCGCTATCCCACTCTCTGGCAGATGACGTCGACGGTGACCGCGGAATTGCGGCCGGAAATTGGCTTTTACGATATCTTTCGCGCACTGTTTCCGTGTGGCTCAATCACCGGCGCGCCGAAGGTCCGCGCGATGCAACTGATCGGCGAGCTTGAAGAGCAGCCGCGGGGCGTCTACACGGGGGCGATCGGATTCTTCTCGAGAGAACGGACCGTGTTCAACGTTGCCATTCGCACGCTGGAGCTCGAAAACGACTCCGGCACGATGGGTGTCGGCAGCGGGATCGTCATCGACTCCGATGCGGCCCAGGAGTACGACGAGTGCATGCTGAAGGCGGAGTTTGTCACCGGCTCCCGGCATCGTGGATCGGGAGGGAGATCACCGGATCGGTTTCTTTTGATTGAAACCATGCTTTGGGATAACGGCTTCCCTCTGCTGGAGCTGCATCTGGACCGGTTGACGGATTC
>Ga0302278_10003339_pt1 | contig 17686 bp, 16 predicted proteins | sample III_Bog_N3_2_FD_194543 | JGI IMG/M metagenome (GOLD analysis project Ga0302278, IMG submission 194543) | Peat permafrost microbial communities from Stordalen Mire near Abisko, Sweden - III_Bog_N3_2 | ecosystem: Environmental > Terrestrial > Soil > Wetlands > Peat | place: Sweden: Abisko...
GGCCGTGTTGATGTAGACGCCAGGCGATGGCTTCGCTTCTTTTTTTAGAGCGCTCACCGCTGCCTTGCCCGCGAATACCTTTACGATGTAGCGGACATTGCTGTGTTCGAGCACACCGATAAGAGCGTTCCCTTTTTCTCCAGCTCCCACCACTCCGACTTCCATCTTCGAGAGAGCGGTCCATCCTTTCAGATAGGCTTGGACGAACCAACCGGTCGCACTCAGGATGTTGGGTGCCGGGGCCCTCTTCGCGGCAAAGTAGATCACGACACCGTAAGCCGCGTTGGCATGGCTTTGCTCGGGAGAGACTGCTGCAATGAGTTTGTCCATGGCATGGCGAACATCGAGCGTATGAATGCCTGAAGGCTCAAGAAGGGCTGCAGAAGCTGTTAGAGACTCGGACATGACCGCACCATCCATGATTTCCATGATACTAATGATCTCCGTGATAGTCAAGCGCTCCTTGACATGATCTCTGGTCGCAACCCCAATCGCGAGGCGGGGCCTCCCAAGCTAAGTTATTCCGGGACAAGCGAATAGCGGGCGACTCAATTCCCGCCCTAGGAAGCTAGAACACGGACCCCTTTGTGGGGCACCTTACTTCGCTTACCGCTCGGGCCGGGATACCCGCCAAACATCGTTATCTCAATTCTGCGAGCTAGTCTCCACCTATTTTGTGCCCAGTTTCTCCGTAGAATCACACTGAGAGGCCCTGGAAATGGAAGAGAGAAACGTCGCCACATGGGAGGAGTTCCTTGGAGGGCTGGACGAAATTCGGAAGAAGCGCGCCAGTTCTACGAACTATGTGCAGGATTATCCTCTGCTGTTTCGCGGTCAAGGAAGTTCGTGCTGGCGGCTTAGTGCGACTCTCGAACGGGTGCGGGAGCGAATGCTCTATAGGGACTATTACCGAATCATCGCCAAAATCAGACCACAGATTGAGAGTCTAGTGGGCGGTGATTGGCCTATTCCTCCCTACCCAGAAGTTGAGCGTTTGGTCACGGCGTACGAAGAATTCAACAACATCCTGTGGGCAGGAGATCGCCCCGCTTATGCGTATATGGCCTACCTGCGACATCACGGTTTTCCGTCCCCGCTGCTCGACTGGAGCCGATCGCCATACGTCGCGGCGTATTTTGCGTTTGCGAACGCCGGCAACGATACCAACGGGTGTGTATCCATATTCGTTCTCTGCGAACGCAACTTTAAGGTTTCAGGAAATCGGATGGACGTGGTACACATTTTTGGCCCCTACCTCAAGACACATCGGCGACACGTCTTGCAGCAGAGCCAATACACTGTCTGCCTGAGCTTCCACGATGAGTGGCGGTTTGAAGGTTATGATTTGGTTTTCGAGGAAGGGCCTCGTCAGCAAGCTTTCTGCTGGAAATTCACCATTCCCGTTAGTGAGCGATCGAAGGTTCTTGCTCTGCTCGATGAGCACAACTTGAATGCCTTTTCTTTGTTCGGCTCCGAAGAGAGCCTGATGGAAACGTTGGCAACCCGCGAGTTTAGATAGAATCATCGCTCTTAAGCGCACCAATCTGCCGTCGGTTGCAGCGGCTGATTCCGGCCCGATAGCTGCAGACCTGTACGCCGATATAGTTGCTCGGACCTTGACGAGTGTGCATGACTTGGGCGGAGTCTCACCACCAATAGGCAGCAAGTGTTAACTCACTCAGCCTAAGATAGAAAGGACGATTGAAAGCGGCTGAGGGACTATGACCGTCGGAAGGACAGAGCTCGCGCTGGCGCTGGATGACATGGTTGAAAACCAGGACGGCGTCCGTTTTCAGCGCATGGCCCTCCAACTGGTTCGGCAGGCGTGGCCCGAGATCGTCTGCAGTGAACCGGGGAAGGATCTCGGAGTCGACGCCCGCATTCCGACGAGCCTGGCCGCGGACGGCGTAGGACGAGCGTTCGCCTGTTCCATCACCCCGACCTATGCAAAGATCCTCGCCGACGCGCGCAAGATTCGCGCGAACTATCCAAGCCTGAAAGTGATGATCTTCGCCACGCCTGCGGGCGTGACCAATCAGCGCGCGGAAGGCTGGATCCAGGAACTCCACAAGGAGTTGGGACTCGAACTGGTCATCCTCTCGCGAGAAGATCTGCTCTCGCGGCTTCTGGAGCCCGCGAGCGCACCGGCCCGCCAATTACTTCTCGGCTTCGCCGCATCAAGGACGCCGGAGTTTGCCGGCTTGTGCGCCGAAGTGGCCCGTGCTGCGCGTGAGAACGTAGATCTTTGGTTCGCGCACCGACGCCTCGGATCGCATCCTTCACTGACGCTTCGCTTCTCGATCGTGAGTGAGGACGGCAAGGTAACCGAACGGATTGAGCAACAACAGATCCTTGAGTTGTTGGAGCATCACAGACACATCCTGCTTGAAGCGCCTCCAGGCAGTGGAAAGACCACGACTCTGGTCCAAATGGCCCGGTCGCTTGCGGACCATGACGTTCTCCCAATCCTGATGCATCTGCCGGAGTGGGCAAGCTCAGGGCAGGCGGGTCTCGCCGACTTCCTGGTAACTCATTCGGGACCTTTTCAGGCGCGAGCCCTGCAGGCGGCGCAGGTGCTGCAGGTACTTCAGCAGAGGCCAACCGTTGTACTGCTCAACGGGTGGAACGAGTTGTCGTCAGCCGGTCTCGATTTGATCGAGCAGCGCCTTCAGGCGGAAGAGCGCAAGCTCCCGGATACTGGCTTCCTGGTCGCCACTCGAGGCCACCGGTTTAGACCCCCTCTTGAAGGTCCGTCCCGCATCACCATCCAGAAACTGAACCGGGTGGAGCGACGGTCGTATCTGACAGAGGCTCTGGGCGCAGCCGGCGATGCCCTGGCCGACGAGATCGACCGCAGTCCAGCTCTGAATGACCTCACGCGCACTCCTTTCATCCTCCATGAAGTGATGAAGCTGAAGCGTGCAGGCCAAGCTCTTCCTGCTACCAAGATGGGCATCCTCGAACAGGTGACAAGCCATTTCGAGAAGAGCCCGGAGCATGGGAATTGGCTAGTGCGAGCGCCTCTTCACGGAATGGCGTCGAGCTATCTCTCCGCCCTGGCAGAGGAGATGACGCAAGGCGGCGACACCCTCATCACCGAGGCTTCCGCGAGAGTCATCTGCTCGCGGGTGTGCGAGCGGCTGGTTCAGGCGCGGCAGATCGAACAGCCCGCGGCCCCCTCAGATATCCTCGGTGCTCTCACGGACCATCATGTCCTCGAACGAACGATTCAGGCTACTGGCAACCTTCAATTCGAGCACCAGCAATTCCAGGAGTTCTACGCCGCTCACGCACTCGGCAAAGCTTTGGAGCGGGCAGCAGAAACCGCAGAGCTGGTGCCGGCGTATCAACGCGACTTCACCAATTGGCCTGCGTGGGAGGAGTCGTTGCGCATGTTGGCGGAAAAGATCGCTGGAGATGTTGCTGCGGCGCCACCTGCTGCGACCGTGAAGGCGAAGCTGTTGGTCGGCATGTGCGCTGAAGTGGATCTGTACTTCGCGGCGACGCTGGCTCGTCTCTGCGCAGTGGCCCTTCCCCAGGATGCGCTGACCGCATTGGTCGATCGTCTCCAGCGGTGGTATGCAGTGGCCGACGAAGCGCATCATGAACTAGCACTGGCCGCCATCTTTGAGACGGGGTTTCCCGAGTTCGCTGGCCTCGTGACGCCATTGCTGACGAGCGAAGATCATCAGACCCGGTTGCGCACGTACCGCAATGCTCGCGAGTTCCACCTGTCGATCCTTGGCGGAGCGTGGCAGGCGATTGTGTCCAGCTGGACAGCACCACTGCGGAGCGATTTCGTCAGTGAGCTGACGGTTCACGGTGGACGGACGGACATCGCCGAGTACTTTGCGCTGCACGATCCAGATGTGGAGGTTCGAAAAGCTTCGATCCGTTATCTGGGCTGGATGCGGGACGATGGAAGGCTGGTCCGCGCCATCGATGCACTTCCTGACTCTGAGCGAGCGAGCGCGCTTCTGGAAATCCACACAGACGAGGTTCCTTCCGCACTGCTCGCCGAAGTCGTCCACGCTCACAAGCAACGCCTTGCTGCCGAAACGGATCATGTGCGACGCGTGCAGATGATCCTAAGCGGACGAGAGCTTGGTCTGCCCGGCGTCGCAGATGCCCTGAAGGAAGAACTTCAGAGGGGTGGCGTGCAAGGGTTCAACCACATGAATAACCGAAGTCTTGCCGAGGCTCTCACCTTCATCAAGGAAACGGATGGGGACTGGGTGAGCGCCTGGGTGGTTTCGCAGGTGGCAGCGAGTGCCTTGTCCTATTATCTTTGGAGCCCGCTGCTTACGAAAGTTCCCGATAAGGTGCAGCGCGACCTGCTGACATCTATCATGACTACCGAACTCGGACCCCATCAGGATGATGCCATCTCCGTATTGGCATCCGTCATCGATGTCCCGGGGATGACGAAAGCCTTTGCCGCCTATTGCGATGTGAACGCGCAGACCCAACAAGGCAACATTCCTAACGGTGCCGTTCGATCTGCAATCATTCGGCAACTTGAGCAGTTGTTTCGTGAAACGCCCAGCATTGTCAGTGTCGCTTCGATGGCATCACACTTCGACCAGCCCTTGAGCGAGGCGACTCTGCGAGGAATCACGAGTCTCCTGGGAAGAGGTATTCCTTCGGGAAATGAGCGAGAACAACCGCTCGATCTCAGGCCCGAGCTCCCCGAACAACTATGTCAAAGTCTTCGACAATATCTTAAGCGGGCGGTGCTGTTTGCCTGTGAGCTTGAGGACCCGCATGGTGCTTTGGCCGCCAATCTATCTTCAACTCTCTCAAGAGTGGGTATCCGAAGAAGTCGAACGCATGAGGATCGAAATTCGGGACGCGTCGCAAAACCTTGCGCGAGCCAATGAAGAATTGGAGCGCGCCGAGTCTGCCTGGCGAAAACAGGCAAACGACCGGCTGATAGCTGCCCAGCAGGACCTGGTGGAGACTCGCCGCGCAGCAGCAGACGCCAACACCAGTGCGGAACGAGAGAATGCGATCTCTCGAAATGCGATTCTCTCGCTTAGCCAACCGGATCTTGCGACCGAATACACGCGGTCTAACCAGATCATGGAGGATTCGAAGAATCCGTATTCCCGATCGCTCGCAAGGCTTGCATGGATGTTGCACGCCCTGTTTGTTCTTCTCGAATCTCTCATTGTGACAATGAAGATGCTTACGCCGGAGTCGGGGATGGACAAAGCCGTCAAGGCGGTTGAAGCAGAGGAACAAGAGCGGCTCTTCATCGAGGCGAATGCGAGGATCAGCCGTCAGCAGATGGCCGTCGAAGCTACCAGCGATGTTTATGCAAAGGCTCTAGCAAAATGGCACGTTGAGCAACTGGAAATCCTGAAACAGGGTGGTCCGACTACAACGCCCGCTTTGCTTGCCCTCAGGAGAGAGTGCGCACAGGTCGTGGAAGCCGCCGCCTGAGGTTCGAACCGCTTGGGTGAGAGCCTGCAATCGGCTGCAGGCTTCGGCCTTGGACCCAATCTCGCCGACTGAGTCTTACGAGGAGGTTTTATGTCGGATTACACGATGCAGGCTTCAACTCAAGCTCCGCTCGAAGTGGGCCGCATTACCGCGCCCAAGCAGTATGCCGAGCGCGTCATTCTGGTGCTGGATGGCTCCGGATCGATGACAGATCCCGCAGTCGGCAAAATCTCCAAAGCTGACGCGGTGACCGGCCGGAACCTTGCCCGCCTGTCGGGCAATCGTCGTCGCCTGGTTGACAGCTACATCCCACTCCCTCGCCTGTTCTTCAATCGTCGGAGTTTCCTCGTCCGACGGTGGCGCATCGAGGACCTGGCCTATTCCGCCTTTGGTAACGGGAGCGGAAGGCGAGTTTGAATCGCCGCCAGGGGACGTCTCGTCTTTCGATTCCCCTCCTCCGGGCTCGTCCTCTGCTCCCTCTTTACCGGAATCTTGCTCTGTTTCCGATTCCGATTCAAGGATGTTGTAGATCTGCTCTGCGCTCATCCCGCGGAAGCGGTTGTCGATGAGCACGCCATCGGGCAGCGAGAGCCCGGCGTCAACAAGCAGGGGATTGATGGCGAAGTCACATGCTACATTCCATCGTTTCGGATCGCGGCCTGAGCGGCGCACATGATGGTGCAGGGCCGGGTGCATGACCTCGTGAGCCAAGGTTCCGGCCAGTGTCGCCGCGTTCAGGGTTTCAACAAAATCAGGGTTGTAGAAGAGCGACACTCCATCTGTGGCCATCGTTTCAATCGACCGGCACTCGCGCCCCTTCAATCGGAACAGGAGCGAGCCGAAGAAGGGATGGTCCAAGATGAGAGAGGTGCGTGCCTTCTGAATTCGAAGCGAGGTTGGTGCCTCATTTCTCATGCCGCCGCGGGCGCCTCCATGTACGCGGACATGCGGGCGAAGATGTCGTCGGCGCTCGGGCTCTCAGCGGGTTCTGCCACCTCCCGACTGCGCAACAGGCCATCCATTTCGGCGACGATGTTAGCAGCGTCGGCAGCCGTCGTAACACGCAGCAGGTCATGCTTCTTGAGATCATGGGCGGAGTAGTTGCAAAGCCGCTCCTTGACCTGATCCGCAAAGCGGTTAAGGTCCGTGTCGCCATTGACGTTAAGCCGCGGCAATATCTCCACCAGATCCAGAACATTGGTGACCAGCGAGCCGTGGAAGCGTGACTCCGGCTCATTGAGCCGGTCGACCATGTGGGCGACTACTTCGCGTAGACGCTTCCAGAGGTCTTCCGTGCCGCGCATCAGTGATTCGCGGACGTTGGCATCGATCTCGCGAGAGACGCGCGCCTGCTCCTCGGACGACATCTGGACACGGAAGTCGGCGCCAGACGGGATGGGAAGAACTTCAAGCTTGACGCCGAACTTCTTCCGCAGCTTCTCCGCAGACGGATAGTCTTCCTCGCGAAAGAGCCCGTTCAACTCCGGCCTGACCTGCTCGATGTACTGCGGATAGACGCGGAGAAAGCTCTCCACACCCTGCTCGAAACTAGCCTCGAACTCGCGCATGCGCGCCATAAGATCGAAGTAGAAGTTCGCTGGCAGCAGCCGGAACCCCTCGTCCGACCAAGGCAGGGTGATCTTGTAGAAGTGCTGCCGGATCTGACCGGCGAGTGTGCGCAACTCTTCCAGCTTGTCTGCGCCGCGAAGCAGTTGCTTGTTGTATCGACCCGCCCCCTGGTGGGCGCCGTGTTGATCCGCGACATCGCGGCTGACCTTGCGATCGTGTTTGACGGCCGTCCAGATGCTGATGTGGACGGCGGCGAGCATTGCCTTTTCTGTAATCATTGGATGGCCTCCCGGCATTCCACTCCGAAGCGAACGAACTCCTGAGTGTGGGTAATGGCGGTGTCCCGCGCCGCCGCGTCGCGAATGGCCATCACGCGCATCTCGGTCGGCATCCGGTCGAGGTACACGATTCCCCTCCCTACCGAGGTGTCGCTCAAGACCCTGCCCAGGGCGGTAGCAATGGCGATTTGCGCGGAAGGCTCCGTGGGAAGCGGAGCCGTTGTGGGGTTCAGAAGGATTTCGTCGATCGAAGGTAACTGGCGAAACAGCCGAATGAAGGCGACAAGTTCCGAAGCCGCCGCCGGCCCCACCGTTCCATCCAGGAGTTGCGCCTCAAACTCGCTGGCCCCCGAGAGAAACTGCGTCTTCTGACGACGGGCGATGCCGCAAAGCACCTGTGAGGCCATCTCCCAGGAACGAGGCGTAGGCCAGGCGTTGGCGTCTGCGGTCGTATCCGCCGTATGCAGAAGTTCTGGCTTGAAGCGGAGGAAGGCGATGATCTCAGGCCGGACCTGAGCCCTGACCGCCCACCTGCACCAGTCGTCGAGATCAGGTTCAAGGTCCAGATGGACGAACCGGTTGCGAAGCGGCCGTGGCATGGCGAAGTGGACGCCGCGCTCAGATGCCGGATTGCCGGCGGCGATGACCACCCAGCCATCGGGCAGCACATACTCGCCGAGCTTGCGATCAAGCACCAACTGATAGCAGCCCGCCTGGGTCATCTGCGGCGCTGAAGTCAGCTCATCGAGAAAGAGGATGCCTTTGCCTGTGGTCGGGAGAAACTTTGGTGGGACCCATTCCGTCTGATCTTCGGCGATCCGCGGCAGACCTCGAAGATCGACCGGGTCAAGCTGCACGGCCCGCACGTCGAGAAAGTCGTATTCGAGATCGTTGGCGACCTGGGCAACGATCTGCGACTTCCCAACCCCGCAGGCGCCCCAAATGTGCAGGGGCACACGTTCGCCGATCAGCGCGTGAAGCGCTTCATAGAGTTTCGATGGTTTCATGACATGTCCTCGATTGATTTGAGATGTGCGCGAAGGAACTTCTGCTCACATGCGTTAGCGGGCTGGAATATGGTGGGCTTCTGGAATGGACGATCTACGCGTAACGCCCGATTTGAAACCCAGATGGGCTAGATGAGCGCCTCGGCATGTTGCTCAACGCTGCAGCCGCCCCATTCAGCGGGGTAGCAGCCAATAATTGCTGATTCTTGTTGTTCGAGGAAAGTGAGAGAATACAGTCGTGCAACGGCCGGAACAACATATCACGGACTCCAAAGGCAAGGCGCTGCTACGAGAAGTTTTCGCAGGCCTCGGCTGGGCTGTGAACCCAACCGAGGAAGACTACGGGCGCGATTTCGAAGTTGAGATCTTCCGCGACGGAAAATCCACTGGAATGACCTTTGATGTGCAGCTGAAGAGTTCGGGGGAACCAAAGTACTCCGCGGGAGGTGATTTCGCATCTGTCAGCCTGGAAATGCCGAATGCGCGTTATCTGGCTCTTGAGATGCGCCAGCCGATTCTCGTCATTCAGGCGGATGTGGCGAAGGGCCGCCTCTTTTGGGCTGCGCCGCAGATCGATGGCCGACTACTCGCGAACATCAAAAACGAATCTGACGCTGAGAGCGTTACGAATCGCATTCCGGTCGACAACGAACTGCCAGGAAGCGTCGAGCAGCTGATTACTACGCTTGGCATCATTCATACCGTGCTCTCCGCACGATGGATGACGAATATCGAGACCCGAACCTTCGTAGCTGCAACCAGCTCGATCGAGGACAGCGATGACCTCAGCCAATCGTTGCGCGATAAGAGCGACGCATTGGATCTGATGCGTTTGCAGAAGCTGACCGCAGAGAATCGGTTCGAAGAGGCGCGCACAGGCATTTTCGCTGTGCTTTCGTCGCCTCAGTCCAGCGTCGAATCGAAGTTCTTTGCCATTCAGGTCGAAGAAAAGAACGAGCGGCTGGCTGCTGCTGCGGCTGGACTATCCGCGGCTGACCAGGGCAAGATATTCGGCCGCGCTGCGGAGAAGATGCAGGAGCTTACCCGGAAAGGTCCCCCTGCGTTGAAGTACTTCGCACTGGTCTTCCGTACCGCGGCCGACTTCCACGGGTTGGTTCGGACGGACTGGGGTCTGTACTTGAACTGGAAAATTCACCACGCACAGAATGATTTCTGGTGGACTGCGGAGCTGAGAACGGAGAGAGCCGAGATCGCGCGGCACCTCACGCTCAAGTACCGTCAGTTCCTCCGGCTTGTACGGTTCAGTGAGCGAACCACGTTTCAGTACGTCTTGCCCGTTGCGTTCCTCCGCATCGTCGATGGCGCGGCGACGCTGATCAACCGTCTTGAGTTTGAGGGATTTCCTGAAGCCGCAAGCCATATCCGGGACTCGGTCTTTGAGATATGCAAGGTATCGGCTGCAATAGCTTTCTCCGTCGGGGACGAGGATTCCCTTGCCAGGGCCGTGATGAGCGCTGGTCTTCTTTCCCGGGATCGTCAAGCTGCTTGCGTTCTTTGGGCGTTCAACGAGGTCGAGAAAATTCAGAACGAAACTGCGCGTGAACTTGCTAGACAATCCCTGGAAGACCAGGTGCATCGGCTCAATGGAGAGGAACTCCCGGACGACCGGTACAAAGCCCCGGTAGAACGCCAGATTTACGAAAACATGGCGGCGGCGCATGGGATCGACCTGTCCGATCCCGACGATCCTTTTGCCGAGATGGTGCAGGTGGGAATCAACGACCTCGACCCAACGCGCGTCCTGAAGGAGTGCGAGCATCTGTTCGTAACCATCAGCAGGAGAGGGCCGGGACTCATCTTCTACCTCGTTGCGCAGCAGTTGAAGCTGCCCACAATGGGCAACAAGATCATCCACTGCGCACTTCACGACTACACGGGAGAGGAGTGGACCCTCGACGACACGTTCAAACGGTTTCAAGAGCGCTTCTGCAGCAAATGCCCGGATAAGACTCCCCGGCCAATTGGCTGGCAGTACACCCCCGAATGGCAGGAATCGGAGAACCAGAAGAACAAGGCCTTCCTAGCTACTCCGATGTATCCGACACGGGCACCGATGCCTCCTCCTCCGCCCCCTCCACCGCACATATGGGAATCTACAGCCGAAGTCGAAAGCACCGAGACCCTCGGGACCTCCTGAGTCGGGAGAACCCCTCGACCTTTGAGGCTAATCAAGTTCACCGAATTTGATCTGTATCGATTTGCTGGCGGGTTTTTACAAATCCCATGCACTTGGGCGTAAACCGGGTCTTGGAACAAGTGATCGGTATCGAGCAATACGTTGCGGCTCGTCTCTACAAGTGCGAAGTCGCCAATGCTCATTTCGAGCGCGGTCGGTCTTGAAAACGTGGATCGACCCGTTCGTAATCCAAGCTTCTGACGTCGACTTGAGCCTCTCAGACAGTAGTTGATTGACCGACAAAGTGCTGGGGCAGCGCGGCTTTGAAGAAAGCAGTTGCCAAAGAAAGGATGGGCTGGAGGGAGTCGGATTGGTGCTTACGCGGCCTCGTCCAGCTCGTCAGCCTGAACCGCTGGTTCATCTTCGGCGATTTCGGCAAGAATCTCTTCATCCTCATCCGCATCTGATGCGGGGACTGGAGCCGCCGCTGGTGCCGGTCCCGTATCAAACAAACTGGCATTGCGTGCCTCTTGTTTCTTCGGTTCGGCGGGCCTGGGCGCCTGGTCAGCGGACTTCCTTGTCTCAACCGCCGATGGCTCGGTACGGGCCGGCGCAGTCTTCGGTGTCACCTTCGACCGGGCGTCCGCCTTTGCGGCCTTCGCGGCCGCCGCCATCTGCTCCTTGGCGGTTTCGAGCGTGTTCTTCAGCTCGAGATGGGCGCCGACAAACTGGACCAGGGCGGAAGGCAATTCGGCGTCCAATTCTTCCGCCGTGCCGGCTACGCTAAGCGGAGTGGTGAGCGCATCGTTTTCGCTTTCGTTGAGCTTGCGGGGAATGACGTTGACGCGGATAGTGTCATCCTCCAAACGCGTCACGATTAGGACAACGGTCCTCTGCCGAAGCAGCGGACCCAGTTCTTTGAACATGGATTCACCTTCCTGTGAAAATGAAACTGTCGATTGGATGGCTATTACTCGGGGTCGTCCCAGCGCTCGGTGTATCTTGCTCCCAGGAGAAGGGACTTGGCATATGCCGAACCGTCGTTTTCTTTCTTCCACAACAGTGAGTAGACCGCGTTGACGGCTGCTTTCATGATCCCTTTCATCTCCTCATCGGAGATGCGGGAATAAGCGCTGTCGGCACTGCACGTCGGACAGACCTTTCCCGCGTGCAGATCCTCGATGGGACCATTTCGGAAAGCCAGCGCAACCATCATCTTGGCTTCGAGAGCCAGCACCGGGTCGACAGAAGTTTTCTTCATGGTCCACCTGTGCGAGACATTATCTCAGCTTCTTGCGTGCGACTAATGAAGTTCTGTGAGTGCGCCTCTGTATCTTTTTCCAGAGATCGGGATCTACCCCCAATGCACTCGTTCGACCTGTTGCAGCGTTGTAGAAGGCCCCGTGATGGGTGAGCGTGCCGTAGCGAAAGAGCCTCGCAAGCATAGCAAGTGCGCTTGTCGCCAACACCTGATTGATGAAGGGTTCCTGCCGTTCGAGGGCCTCGGCCGCACTGCAACTCGGCAATGGGTCCTCCCCCGCTTCCGTATCCGCAATCTCCGGATAGAGCTCTGCAACGGTTCTCAGCCGGACCGCGCTGCGGTGGTTTGCGGCGTTCAACGGCTGGCCGAGCACATACTGGCCGCTGCTTGCGTTATTGCCGAGGTCGAGCCAGTAGACGGTGCTGTCATTCGCTCGGGTAACAGCGGACAGGATGGCCTGCCGCGCAGCCCGTGTATCGACACAGCCGATGATGAGGTGAGGACCTGCCGAATTATTTCTCAGGGAATCCTGGTGAAAGTGCTCGGGGTGTGCCTGCCACCTCAGCCCCCAGAAAAGATTGACGCGGTTGATCAAGACAACTGCCTTGTTCAGTCCGACATCGGCCGACGCGAACGGCTGGCGTATGCAGTTCGTTTTCGAGACCAGATCGCCATCCGCCAGCATTACGTGAATCCCTCCGGCATGCCCCCACACTTTCATGGCCTGGTGGAGAAAGGGCAGGCCGAGCAGCACCGCGCTGCCGTTGCCTCCCGCGCCGACAATCAGCACGCGGAGCGGCTGCCCTCTGCGGCACAAAGATTTCGGAAGAGCGTGTTCAGTGATCATGACCGCGCCTCCTTCCCGACAAGAACTCCTCCACTGTCTCCGGTAACTCAATCAGCGACTCAGTGTGAAACTCCTCTTTGCCGACGAGTTCCTTCCAAAGTCCCTCGAAGCCGAGGGGATAGCGCGTGAGCCTCCCCACGTTGCCATGCGTAAACTCGCTTTCATAAAAGCTCTGTTCCCATTGGGAAATGGAGGCGGCGGTGGAGGAATCGGGCGCCCGCATCGATCCCAGGCAGACGCTCCCTGTGTCGTACACATTCCAGTAGGGAGCCACACAAAGCTTGGTATCTGCCGCGGGGCGGCGATTCTCCTTGAGCGCCCGGATCGACAGCGAGTGATCCATCGCCAGCCAGACGAGAGCGGGCTGCGGCAAGATCGCGCCATTCATTCCGGCCATGTCGCCCTGCGTTGTTCCGAAGAACATGGGGCGTTTCTGTGGCGGCGTCCACCAGGCAATCAGCCGTTCGGTGCGCGCGATCACGCTCGCGGGCAGAAACTCCGCCTGCACCCGGCCTCCCAAGGCTTGGACCAGCGATTGAACGAACTCAATGGTCAGCGTCTTTGCCGGACCGAGTGTTGGTTGCTTGGCGCGATTGTCTGCGTTCACTTCATGGTGGGTGATGAAGGTATTTCCGAAACTGCCGTTCTGGTTTTCCGTCGATCGGTAAATCAGCAGCGCTTCACGCAGCGCGAAGTGATGGTTCTGTCCGATGCTCACGTTGACCTGCATGCTTCTCCTCCCATTCCTGGTCGAGCAGGGTGATCAGGCCGGCGAGTTCCATGTTTATCCTCAGAAAGATCGCCATCGTGCGAATTGCCGCGTCGAACTCTTCCCCGACCTCCGGCCGAAAGCAGACCGCGCAGGACGGCTCATTGGTCGTCTCGTTGTAGCGTTCCGACTCATGATCGAAGCAGGCTTGAATCGCGTCATTCTCACGGAAGACCAACAACAGGCTCGGCACCGGCGGCTCGTCGTATTCTCCCTCGAAGCGCATGACCTGGCCCTTCAACCGTGACAGCCGATGAAGGGTCAGCAGCTTCAGAATCCAAATAGAATGCGGCCCTTGAAGATGCCTTCGTAGCAGCCTGCGCGCACTGGGATATGTCCAGTTTTTCGCGGTCCGAACGGGTTCCGGGATCGCCTCATCGACCGCCGGGAACTCGTAGGCATCCCGGCTCTCGGGTTCGTCCTGCTCCATCCACTCATGCAGTTGTTCGTTGTAAGCTTCGGCGTCCGTGTGGTCGTAGATGCGAATCCAGCGGTAGACCGATCCCCGCAAAAGGTAGTAGAACGCTGCTCCAAGGAATCGCTCCTGCTCTTCGAGCGCGGCCAATGCAGCTCCGATCTTGAGGTAGCCACAGGCCTGGAGTTCGAACGCGGCCATCAGCTTGCCTTCGCCAAGAGCTCCGCCCCGCCAATATCCTGTCCCAAGGTCGTCCCTCACTTCGAAACAATAATCGATCTTTTCTTCAAGCGTGCCGCCTGCGAACTCCTCAATCAGCTTCTGGATTGTGCTTCGCGCGAAGACCACGGCGACCTTACCGCTCTTTTCCCAAAGCTTTGCGTCGGCAAGATTTCGCTCCACAAGTGCCAGGCAGAGGCGGTAGAGGCGCTCGCCGTTTGTCTCCAGGCGATAGCTTGTGGGGATACGGTTTAGGGACGGCAGGGATTCACCGCAGCCAACTCCCAGCATCGCTAGATCAGGGGTGGCAGCAGTTCGTTTGGGGCTTCGAGTGCCGGCATCGTGCCGGACGACGATCTCCTGGCTGCTTCCGCGACGGCGTGTGCCAGGCTTTGTGACTGTTCGCATTTCAGATGCCTCGCGACCAGCCGGTCGGCTCTTTTGGGCGGCTTGCACTCAAGCCGACGGAGTTCCGCGAGCAGGTGGGTTTGATCCGGTTTCGTCTTCTTCATGATGTGCCGCCTTGTTTCGAATTCGGGTAGCGACCAACTCCCTTGCAAGCAGGCGCTGCACAAGGGCGCGGGAGAAGATCGCGACCTGACACTGCTCGGAGTCTTAGGATCAGCCCTTGCTGCCGATGGCTCGGCTGAACGTATAACGAAGGGCGTCTCCGGTGTCCTCCGGTCCCGCCAATGTCGCTGTCGCAATTTCGGGGAAAGACGGCGTCAGTAATTCTCTCACTTGTTCGACGGTCAAGTTGGGTGCGGGATCGGGTATGCGCGTTCCGTTGTAGAAGAACTCGCGGTGCAGGGCTCTCACTGTCAAGCTGCTCATGAATGGAACTCTCCTGGGCGGATTTGGGTTGAACTGGAGATGTGGAGTGTGTTGGTGCAGGTTCTGGCAAGGTCCGGACCATCCTGCGGACTTTTGCGTTCGTGATGGATAAAATATCCGAGCCAGCGCACTCGCCAACATTGCATTCAGGCAAGTAGTCAGCGTTAAGATTGAAACCAAAGGGCGGATGCCTGAAAACTCCAGGGATGGCGGATAAGGCTAAAAATGGGCTCAGAGGACATGGACCGCACTGTATCGTCGAATCCGTTTGTATACGACCAACTAAAGCTCTTGGAAGTGAGCGCGAGCGTTTGGGATGATGTGCTCGATGAGATGTTCGATGAACCATTCGGAAACATCCCCGGCCCCTTCGGTTTTCTCTTGGCTGATTTGAACGGCAAGATTGGACCGCAGCGGCTGGATTACTCCCGGCCGGGAGGCATTTCCGACCATGATTACGTGCGGAAACTGTTAAGGCAATCTACTGAAGAACTCTCTGGCGCCCCCGAGTTGCGGGACGATGATGGTTCCGACTGCGATAAGGCGATTGAAGAGTATTGGACATATCGCTCCTCTCTCAACTGAGGCGTATCGCGACATTGAAGGAAATGGAGCGGGTCGCCGGAAAAACTTCTCTGATCGGCGTTTCTCGGGACCCACCCGTTGCGGCAGCGGGTGCCCCCTTTCCCTAGCGAGAGACCGGGGGCACCCTCAACTTGATAAATTACGGTATGAGACTGACCAGAGCCCCGCCTGTCGTCCCCCAGGTCTCAAAATTGAGACCTGGGGCACCGGCCGGTCTCTTCATAGTCGGGACGCGGCGCGGGAGGTGGTAGGGAGTGTCAGAGCGCAAACGAAACAGACAAAAGCCTACTGGCCCATTCAATTGGCTTGAGAAGTTAGATCAAAAAGCGAGGACGCTGCCGGGAGCTGAAGGCTGGTTAGGACCATACGGGCCGTTCATGCTTGCGAGGTATCCCGATCTTCGTCCTCAGCCTCTGCTCAATGACGGACACAGCAAAATCGCGTGTGAGTCTGGAGAAAGAACTGCCGAAAGACTATTCGAGGAGTATGAAGCGGGTATAGCCGGTAACGCTGATACGGCAAATTGCCTTACAGGGCTGGACGCGGTGCAGCGGAGGCAACTCGCTGCCTTGATGCTTGAGATAGAGTCCGAATTAGAAATTCGCCCGACCATTGATCATACGGCAAAATGGGCCAGCCAGCTTCGTAAAGAAGCAGAAGTGCGGATACGGACGCTAAATCGAAAGGTCGAAAAGGCTAGACGCGCAATCGAGGAACTGAAAGAATACGCGCTTGATTCAGACACAGTGGATACCCGGAAAGACTCGCTCCATACAGCGAGAACAATGCTGGGGTTTCCGTATATGAATGCTATCAACAAAGCTCTCAGCGCGTTAGACGTGAGATTCTTTCCTAACGCACAAGAGCAAATCGAGTTGGTGGAGAATTATGAAGCGCCAGAAGGCCCCGAGACTTTCGGGATGGTCAGGCTCTATTGGTTCCTTCGTTACGGATGCAGCTTAAATGGTGACGAGGCTGAGGTGAGAACAGCTCTGCTGAGGAATGCCTTTTGGACAAAGCATAGTGTCAGCGCGGTCAAGTGTCGCGCTAAGTACATTGTTGGCCAATCGCGGGGCTGTGAGGCCGTCCACGTCGCTGTGCGGCGGTTTCGTCCGTGACAAGGTACAAGCGGACAGAAAATCCTCTCTAAAGTATTTTCTTTGTACCTTTTACTCGAATTCTCAAATCGTTCAACCTCAAATCAGGCTGCGATGAACCGTTATTCGCGGCGAGAGGGGGCGAAGAATGATGAGCGTTAATCAAAGCACACTTCACGCCTTTAATGAGAATCAGGCAGCGCGATACTTCGGAGTCAGCGAGGCAGCGCTGCGTTTGAGCGGCGGGTGGCGCCGGTCTCGTCATAAAAACTGGATTCAAGTCTCGATCTTGAGCATTAACCCGGCTTTGACCGGCGAAGATGGGAAAGGCGGGTGGCCCTGATCCCCGGATATTTCCAAACCAAAAATGAGGGTGCCCCGGTCCCTCGCATTCGGGGACCAGGGATGCCACTGACCTCAACCCAGAATCCGTTCTCGATACTCCCGATCAATCCGCTTATGCCGGCAAGTGTTCGCCGATTTGCCTGGGCACGATCCTGGGTTAACCAGAATAGACCGACGCGCGTTTCCTGCATTGCCAATTCACCCGAGTCTCAGCGCATGATCTCGTCGTGATCGGTTGGAATCCGGCCCTTCACGAGCAACCGCTAGTTTGGCCGCAATTGGCGCAGGTATAGCAGGTCCCACTTGGTTTCATCAGGCCGCCGCAGGCCACACAGGGCGGAGCGTCGCTGACGTCATAGTTGAGCTGTGAGTCGTCGACCGGGCCGGCTGTCAGTTCTCCACCAGCGCTAATCTCCCCATTGCCTTGGCCGAATAGCGAGAGTTGCTTTCCGGACAGAAACCGCAGCTCCATCCAGCGGAAAAGGTAGTCCATGATGGACTTTGCGTACCCGATCTCCGCGTCGCCGGTCCAGCCGGAAGGCTCAAAACGTGTATGCGATAGCTTGTCGCAGAGCACCTTCAGAGGTACGCCATGCTGAAGGCCGACCGAAACCACAGTGCCAAAGCACTCCATCAATCCTGCAATGGTTGATCCGGCCTTTGCCATTCGAATGAATATCTCGCCCGGCTGACCATTCGGGTAAAACCCGACCGTCAGATAGCCTTCATGTCCTCCGAACGCGAAGTGATGGTAAGCGTTCGGAGTTCCCATCTTGACAGGAGGAGAGTGTCGCAGGTGGCCCGGGCAAGTTTTTTCACTCTGTGTCGCCCCTTTGAGGCGTGTGCCCCATCCAAGGCGCGCCTTTTGCGGCTTGGGT
>Ga0302278_10003346_pt1 | contig 17668 bp, 12 predicted proteins | sample III_Bog_N3_2_FD_194543 | JGI IMG/M metagenome (GOLD analysis project Ga0302278, IMG submission 194543) | Peat permafrost microbial communities from Stordalen Mire near Abisko, Sweden - III_Bog_N3_2 | ecosystem: Environmental > Terrestrial > Soil > Wetlands > Peat | place: Sweden: Abisko...
GCGCAGGCGAAGGGGTATGCCGAGGCCGATCCGACAGAGGATGTTGGCGGATTCGATGCGCGTGCCAAGCTGGCAATTCTGATGCGGCTGGCGCTGAGGGTTCAAGTCGACCCGGAAGAGATCAATCCGCGGCCGATTACGACGATTACCGCGGTTGACTTCAGCTATGCGCGGGACCTGGGCTGCACCATACGGCAGATTGCGCGGGCTGACCGAGCAGCCGGCGCGGTGGCGGCGACGGTAGGGCCGATGCTGGTGGATCGGCGCTCGCCGCTGGCGTGGTCGCGGGGCACGGAGAATATGGTGATCGTCTCGGGACATTATGGGGGGGACGTGGTCTTCTCAGGCCACGGCGCGGGCGGCCAGCCGACGGCGGTTGCGGTGGTGAGCGACCTGCTGGCACTGGCGCACGGATCGCGGCGGGTCGAGGTGCCGTCGGAGCCCGCAGTAGTGAGCGGGGAGTTCGAGGTTCCGCATTACATACGCTTCCTGGTGAAGGACCGGCCGGGGATTGTCTCGGAGATTACCGGTGCGCTTGCCAGGGAGCACATCAACATCCGCGCGATTGTGCAGAAGCCCGGATACCCCGCCGATGCGCTGCCGTTTGTGGTGACCGTGGAGCCATGCAAGTCTTCGGCGCTGCAACGGGCGCTCGCCGCGATGAGGGCAATGGACTGCCTGCTGGTGGAACCGCTGGATTTGCAGATGCTTGAGTAGCAGTGAAGGAGTGAACGAGTGAATAAGTGAACGAGTGAACGGAAGCTTTGCTCTTGAATTGCGAATTGCTGAGGAGGCCCGGCGATGATCGATACGATTTATCGGTGTGAGATTTGCGGGATTGAGAGCGACAATCCGGTGCGGTGGATCGTGATCCATTGCAGTGATGCGCAGCTTACGGTTTTCAAATGGACGAAGGAAGCAGCCGGCGCTCCTCACGCGCGTCACTACTGCGGCGAAGCGCACGCGCAGGTTTATATCAGCCGGTGGTTTGAGGCGTTCTGCGGCTGAGCGGGTTGCAGGTCAACGAGGGGTTTGTTATGCGCTTACGGAATCGGCCAGCGGGTTCACAACCTGAATCGAGCCGTAGTGTTGGCCCGCCGCCAGGTCTTCTGAGTAGAGGATCGATGCACCGGAAAACGCCGCAGCCTGAAGAATGAGTGCGTCCCAAAACGAAACTCTGTAACGCATTTCGACATCAAGCGCCATCAGGACCGACTCGGGAGTGTTGGTCACTATCTCCCATGTTGAGTACTCGCGGATCAGGATACGAACCTCGTCCACCGGGAGGGGATTGCCTGCCTTACGGCGCAGGTTGAAGCATAGCTCCTGAAGAACCTGCGTACTCAGGACACCCTGGCCCGATTCCCAGAGCCGCTCCAATAACCGTTTGGCGCGCAGATGTTTGATTCCGGCGGAACGGTCATGGGCGTAAACCAGAATGTTGGTATCGACGAAGCACTTATCTCTCATGCAGTTCGTCTCGCGAACGAGCAGGCGTCCAGTTCAGATCGAATCCCGTCCGAAGCCGGGCGATGGCGCTTCGTCTAGCCTGCTGGTATCCCCTACGCTCATGCACGGCCTGCTCGAGCTTGGCCGCGAGCAGGGCGCTGATGGAGGAGTCTTCTTCCGCAGCCAAAATGCGGGCCTCGCGCAGGAGATTCGCGTCGATTTTTAGGGTAATGTTGGCTTTCATCCTCGCACCGGTTTCAGTGTAGCACATTTTTATGTGCCGCTTTAGGAGGGCGCCTTGCAGGTCTGCTACGCTTTGTCCGGCGCCGGTCCGGTGGATTCGCGGACGATTAATTCCGGGGCCATGACGATCTCCGACGGGAATGGCTTCTCGCGATCGGCGATGCGCTCGAGCAGCACCTGGGCGCCGCGCTTGCCCATCTCGAGCAGCGGCTGGCGAACGGTGGTGAGCGAGGGCGTGGAGTAGGCCGCGGACTGGATGTCGTCGAAGCCGACCACGGAAACGTCTCCGGGAACGGTGAGGCCCGCGTCTTTGAGGGCGCGGATGGCGCCGATTGCGGCAATGTCGTTAAAGCAGAAGATGGCGGTGAAGTCGCGCGTTTTCTCGAGCAGGCCCTGCATGGGTTTGTAGCCGATTTCGGGCGCCATGGGGTGGTAATTGTCCTTCATGGACCAGCCGGCGGAGTCGATGCGGATGACGAGCGCGGGATCGATCTTGAGGCCGATTTCGCGGGCTACCTGCTGAATGGCCTCCCAGCGGAATTCCGAGTCGGGGATGGCGCGCGGGCCGCGCATGAATGCGATGCGGCGATGGCCGAGCGCAAAGAGATGGTTGAGCGCCTGCCCCACCGCAAGGTGGTGATCGAGAACGATGTTGGTGACGTTTTCGAGCGCACTGTGGGCCGAGATGGCAACCACGGGAACCGGCACATCGATCTGCTCCGCCGGGGTATTCAGCAGCAGGAAACCATCCACGGCGCGCTCCACCAGCATGCGCGGGTACTTCTCAATCAGCTCGCGTTTCCAGTCGTGGCAGGCGGTGAAGTAGAAGTAGTGGGCGTGGGTGAGCTCCTGGACCACGCCGCTCATGACGCGGGTGAAGTAGCCCTCGCTGAGATCCGGGGCCAGGACGCCGACGCTCATCGACTTGCTTTGGCGCAGCGAGCGGGCGAAGTAGTTGGGGCGGTAGTTGAGTCGCGCGGCGGCGTCCACGACCCGTTTGCGGGTCTCTTGGGGGATGGACTTGGCGGAGGGGGAGTCGTTCAGAACCAGTGAGACGGTGGTTTGGGATAACTCCAGATGCTCGGCGAGCATGCGCAGATTGACATGTCCCGGTGGCGTCGAACTCTTACCTTTTGCCATGTAGGAGTTGTAGCACGTTTTCTTGAAACAGGAAACATTGTTTCTCTTGTACTGAATCGCTTTTCTAGTTAGGAGGGCGGAATAAGTCCCGCCTATGTGATGCGGACCACGCGGTCTCTACCCATCACGAGAGTTCCAAGTGGCCAGGCGTAAGAGTTCGGGGAGCGGGTCAGGGCGCCTGGATGCTGTTCCGGCCTGGGTTTAGCTGCCATGTTTTGCCGTTGAAGACGAAGCTGCCGGTGAGCTTACCGGGGAGGGTGATGGTTGCGTCCAGACCGGCGCCCCGGCGGCGATACTCCACCTTGATTGTGCCTTCGGGGTGAGGATAAGTGGCCGTGAGCGAGGGCAGGTTGCCCAGATGCGGCGCGATGCGGACGGTGGCAAAGCCGGGGCTGGCGGGTTCAATGCCGGCGACCAGCGTGAGCAGATCGTAGATGGGATGCGAAGTCCAGGCGTGGGAGTCGGAGCGCGTGTCGCCGGGAATTTCAGGCCAGGTGCTGAAGTGGAGGGGCAGCAATTTGCGCCAGGGGGCTAAGGAGTTGAGGTATTCATCGGCCATGCCGGCGTGGTCCAGCGCGCGGGCCAGGTAGAAGCGGAAGTAATAGGAGGCGCTGAGGACGCCGTCGGGATTTGTGCCGGGGTCGATGGCCAGCAGCTTGCGCAGTACCTCCTGCTGCCGATCTTTGGGGATGACGTCGTAAAGCACAGCGAGGAAGTTCGCTTGCTGGCTGAAGTTCTTCTGGTCAGGATTGTCGGCGATCAGGCTGCGCGAGGGCGACCAGCATTTCGCAAAGAGTCCTGCGCGGACGTGAGCTGCGCGCTGCTGGTAGCGGGAGGCGCGGAGCGTATCGCCGAGGGAGGAATCGAGGTCGGCGGCGTCGGTCAGTGCGCCCAGGTATTCGAGCGTTGTCACGCAGGACTCGTGGTTGGCGTCGTAGGTGGGGATTTCGCCGGTGGAGACCCAGTCAATGAAGCTCCACCAAGGCAGCTGGCGGAGCAGGCCGTCGGGTTGCTCGTATTGAGCGAACCAATCGAGGATGGTGCGGGTACCGGGGACCAGCGAGCGAACGAACTCATGGTCGGGGCGATACATCCAGTTGTCGTGGAGCATGCCGATGTAGAGCAGAGAAAAGGTGGGGATGGTCTGCGGCAGGGAACTGGGATAGCGGCTGCGCGTGATTCCGTTGGGCGTACGGGACTGGTCAAAGGCGAGCAGGGCCTGGCGCGCGAGGCGGTCGTCGCCGGCTACGGCGTAGGAGATGAGGGCCTGGATGCGGGTGTCGCCGATGTATTGGAGCTGCTCGTAGTAGGGCGTGTCCATGTAGGTTTCATGGGCGTCGAGCCGCGCGGTGCGCCAACTGATCTCCCAGATTTTGGCGAGGTCGGGATCGGGATTGGATGCGGGGGCGATGAAGGTGGCGCGTTCCTGGAAGGGATATGCGGTGAAGTTGGCGGTGAGGGATTCGAGGGTGAGGGGCTGGTCGGCGGTGGTGATGTCGAGGTCGAGATAGCGCCAGGTGCGCCACCAGAGGGGCTCAAAGGTGCGGTGCGGGCCGCCGTCGGGGAGAAAGCTGTCGGTGAGGCCGAGGGCGACGCGGCTTTTCTGCACACCGTTTTCGCCGGTGTAATCAAGCGAATCGCGGTCGCCCTTATGAAGTTTGTCGTCGTAAAGCGCCTCAGAGTAAGTGAGTACGATGTGCGAGCCTTTGCCGCCGGAGACGATGAGGCGCGGATACGCGGTGGTTAGGGTTTTGCGGTCGAGGAGGATGTGGGCATTGGTCTGTGCAGGGATTGCGACGCTCCGGCTCGGGAAATCATTGATTTCCAATCTGTCCGAATAGATTTCGAGCGCAATGGAACCAGGTTCCCCGGGAACGTGCGTTGGCTGATCGACTTTGGCTCGAATAGTCTTGCCAGCGTCGGTATGTGCATACCCCATAGGCGGCAGCTCATCCAGCACGAGGCCCCAGGGATTGTCGCCGGTGGTGTCGGCGGAATGGGCTCCGTTCACGCCCGCATAAATGCTATCGCGCATGGGGGAAGCGGCTGGAACCCACCTTGACGCCGGGCTTGCCGTGGGCGAGTTCCATCCCCAGTCATAGTGCGCGGCGTCAATCTGCTCGCCGGGACCGGCGGCAAAGTACTCCTTGATGGTCACTGTGCTGCGGTCTAACGGCTGGTGACCCGGCTCTTCTTCCACCAGCCAGCCGTCCGATTTGTCGGCTCCGTTGCCGCCCGCTCCGGTGCTGATGCTGTCCGCTCCAGTCGCCTCGCTCTCCAGGAGAAAGGCTGTACGGTCGCTCATCTGCGCGACCGCCGCGTAGACGCCCCAGTTCCACACTGTTGCGGTGATGAGATTCGCGCCCGGCTGAAGGAACGGGGCGAGGTCGAATTTCTCATAGCGCCAATGGGTGAGGTCGCCGCGCGCGGGGCCGTCGCCGACGCGCTTGCCGTTCACGTAGAGAATGAAGCGGTTGTCGGCGCTGACGCGGACGATATAAGTCGCGGGCGCCGCTGTAAGGGTGAGGGTGCGGCGGAAGTGGAGCACGAGAGGTTCGCGCAAGGGCGCGGTGGGATGCGTGATCCAGGCGGCGTGCCAGTCGTGGTGCGGCGGGTCGGGTTGGATGGTCGTCTGCGCGGGTAATGTTAACGCGGCGAGAAGAAAAAGGAATAGAGCCAGGAATGAACGCATCGGATCGGGCCTTCCGTTGTGCACACACCAGCTTAGAACACTCTTGAGCCGGGCGCGGCCAACGAAGCGGATTGCTCAGGCTTCAGCCTCGATCATGGGGGCAACCAGGGCGCGCCCGATCAAGGAAAAAACAAACAGCGTCAGGCCGCCCACCCACCCGCCGAGGCTGAACGGGGCGGCGAAGTACATGCCGATGACCACTCCGGCGCCGATCAGAATTGCGGCGAGTGGAAGGAACATGCGCATGCCATACAGAAACGTGAATGGGAGATAATGCGCTCCCAGCAGGATCATGAGCGCGGGATAAAACAGGCTCAAGCGAAACTCGCACACCGGGACCAGCAGAAGCATGGAGAGCGGCAAGGTAAACGCGATCTGCATGCCCAGGAAATGCAGCGGGTTTTCGCGCCGGACGGACGCAGGCCTACCGCTGACGCGCAGCAGCAACTGCGTGAGAGGAAAGATGAAAAATCCGCTGCACACCAATTCAAGAATGGCGGCGCGTGGCGATACCCAGGTTCCCAGTGCGGCGGACACAAGCCAGAGAGTGGACGAGACAAGCTGCCCGAAGAAGCCGCCGGCGTAAACAGTGCGAACTTCCTTCTGAGCGTCCTTCACGAGCATAAAATTGCCTCCGGAAATACCGACGTTTTCATCGATGGGTCTAAACTGCGCAGACAAGTGCGATCCCCTGGCTCTTTGAACGAACGCGCGGAACTGACCTTACCAGACGTACGGAAGTTATGCGTTCCGGGTTCCACGTCAATGAATTTGCTGCCTGAAAACCACTCAAAAGCCCCTTTTTCCGCTTGTATGCGCTTGATTTAGCAGCGTTGTAACCTGCTGTTCACATTGGCCCGGTAGCCTGATGATCGTGAGTACCAACACGCCACAGATACGCATCTCCCAAGCCCAACTTCAGCCGGAACCCGGCTCTCCTGACGGAAAGCGACCGGGGGGCACGGATGCGCAGGAAGCTTCGGAGGTGCGAACCTTTCTGCTGGGGCGCGGCAACTCGGCCCTGGCCGACCGCGGCTTCCGCTGGCTGATGGTGTTGTGCGCCCTGAGCATTTTCGGCATCGTGGTGCTGATTGTGGCCGAATTGGTCATGCGATCCAGCCTGGTGTGGAGCAAGTTCCACTTCGACTTCTTTTACAAGGCATACTTCGATCCTGACACCGGGCTGCCCAATTACTGGGATCCGGTCAACGGCCATTTCAGTGCGCTGCCCTTTGTTTACGGCACAGTGGTTTCTTCGCTCCTGTCTCTGGTGCTGGCCGTCCCCCTCGCGATTGGCGTGGCAGTATTTCTCACCGAGATGTGTCCGCAGTGGCTGCGCGGCCCACTGGCGTTTGTCACCGAGTTGCTGGCGGCGATTCCAAGCATCATCTACGGACTCTGGGCCATGTGGGTGCTCGTTCCGATCATGAGGGTTTACTTAAATCCGGCGCTGGTGAAGTTCCTGGGCTGGACGGGCTTTTTCGCGGACGATAACCCCACCGGACTTGGTTTTGTGACGGCCGCAATCATTCTGGCCATCATGATCCTGCCCATCATCTCTTCGCTGACGAGAGAGGTGATGACCGCAGTGCCGTATTCGCAGCGCGAAGCGGTGCTGGCGCTGGGCGCTACGCGGTGGGAGATGATCCGTATGGGTGTGCTTCGCAACGCCCGTATCGGAATCGTAGGCGCAGTGATTCTGGGCCTGGGGCGTGCGCTGGGTGAGACCATGGCAGTAACCATGGTGATCGGGAACGCGCCGGAGATTCATCGTTCGCTGCTCTCGAATGGTTATTCGATGGCCTCGGTAATTGCGAACGAATTTACCGAAGCGGTGAGCGATCTGCATCGGAGCGCGCTGATGGAGATTGGTTTGGCGCTGTTTATTGTGACGATCATTGTCAATGCCCTGGCACAGTTCCTGGTGTGGGCGGTTACGCGGGGAGCGCCAGCGCGGGTGAATTGATAAAAGCAGGAAACAGGGAATAGGGACCAGGAATCAGGGAGCAGGGCGAAGCGCCGGGGGAACGAAAGCTGAGAGTGGACAACACAATTCGATCTCGTATGAGGGGGCTGGCTGACGGCACGGTAACGGCGCTGGCCATTCTGGCGACTGTGCTTGTCATTACGCCGCTGGTGGCTATCTTCGGATATCTCGTATACAAAGGCGCGAGCTCGCTCAACCTGGCTTTTTTCACTCAGATTCCCAAGCCCGTTGGCGAGGTCGGCGGAGGCATGGCGAACGCTATTCTTGGCTCCGGGATTCTGCTGGGGATGGCCAGCGCTCTCGGCGTTCCTGTTGGCATTGGGGGTGGCATTTTTCTGGCGGAGTTTGGGCGCGGAACCAAATTGGCGAACGCGATCCGCTTTACCGCCGACGTGCTGAACGGCGTTCCTTCTATCGTGATGGGCCTGGCAGCCTATTCGCTGATTGTGGTTCCGCAAAACCACTTTTCGGCGTTTTCGGGCGGCGTGGCGTTGGGAATCATGATGATTCCCACGGTGTGCAGAACCACGGAAGAGATGCTCTTGATGGTGCCGCACGCGGTGCGAGAGGCAGCGCTCGGGCTTGGGGTTCCTAACTGGCGATCGGTGTTGTCGATTACCGTGAAGACGGCTTCGCCGGGAATCATTACAGGCTGCATGCTGGCCTTTGCGCGTGTGGCGGGCGAGACGGCTCCGCTGATCTTCACCGCGTTAGGAAACAGCTTCTGGAGCATCAGCCCGAACGAGCCGATCGCCGCGCTCCCCCTGCAAATCTGGGTCTATGCGCTTTCGCCCTATGACGATTGGCACAGGCTGGCCTGGGCAGGCGCGTTAGTGTTGATCATTTTGATTGTGGCCGCGGTTTCGCTGGTGCGGTTTGTGGCCAGCCGCGGCATATTGAAAGGGGCAAGCTAAGTGGGCGTTGGCATCGAGGTCCTCAACCTGAACGCGTGGTACGGAACCAACCACACGCTGCAGGACATCAATCTGAATATCCCGGCCAACCATGCGACAGCGCTGATCGGACCGTCGGGCTGCGGTAAAAGCACCTTCGTACGCTGCCTCAATCGCATGCACGAGACCAATCCTATTGCGCGTGTCACGGGAACGGTGCGCATCGGTGAATTGGACATTTATGAGGACGCCAAGCCGGTGGAGATTCGCCGGCGGGTGGGAATGGTGTTTCAGCGCCCCAATCCGTTTCCCACCATGTCGATCTACGACAACGTGGCGGCGGGACTGAAGCTGAACGGATACTCGAATCGGCGGGCGCTGGACGAGATTGTCGAAAAATCCCTAAAGAATTCCGCACTCTGGGACGAAGTGAAAGATGACCTCAAGAAGAAGTCGGGCGCCAGCCTGAGCGGCGGCCAGCAGCAAAGGCTGTGCATTGCGCGCGCGCTGGCCGTCGATCCGGAGGTACTGCTGATGGACGAGCCGGCCTCGGCGCTGGACCCGGTTTCGACGTCGAAGATTGAGGACCTGATCTTTCAACTGAAGTCGCAGTACACAATCGTGATTGTTACGCATAATATGCAGCAGGCGGCCCGTGTGGCGGAGAAGACGGGATTCTTTCTCAACGGGCGTATGGTGGAGTTCGACTCCACGCACAAGATCTTTACGAATCCCAGCGATAAACGGACTGAGGATTACATTACGGGCAGGTTCGGATGACACGCATACGCTTTCAACAAAGCCTCGACGATCTGAAGGAGCAACTCCTGGTGATGGCCGGGCTGGCCGAGCAGGCGATTCAACGCGCGATTGAGGCTTATCGTGTGCGCGACCTGTCGATCTGCGACCTGGTGAGCCGGAGTGAGATTGCGATCAATCGCCTGGAGCGCGACATCGACCAGGCCGCGCTGGATCTGCTGGCGATGGAGCAGCCCATGGCCATCGACCTGCGCTTCATTCTGGCGGTCATCAAGATCAACGCCGACCTGGAGCGCGTGGGCGATGCGGCCAAGAGCATCAGCGATCGCGTACGCAATATGGAGCAGATGGCGGTGGCCGATCTGCCCGTGGACATTTTCAGAATGGCGGCGCTGGCCGCGGACATGGTGCGCCGCAGCCTGCAGTCGTTCATTGAAGCCGACGCCGACATGGCGCGGACGGTGCTCACCATGGACGACGCCGTGGATGCGATGAATCGCGCGGCATACAAGTCGCTCACCAAGGTAATGGAGGAAGAGAGCCACCTGGCGCCGCAGGCGCTGAACGCGCTGATGATCAGCCGCAGCCTGGAGCGCGTCGCCGACCACGCCACCAACATCGCCGAAGACGTGATCTTCTGGGTGCAGGGCGCGGATGTGCGCCATCACAAGAGCGTAACCGGTGGACGCGACGCACGGGCCGGTCTTGCGGCCGATCCGGCTCCCAAGGCATAGCTCTTTCGAATCTTCGCTGTCAACGCTGTAATCTTGAGGCATGGATGCAGGCCATCAGGAGACTCCCGTCGGGGTGTACACCCATCGATTGCATGAGCTTGAGCGGGAGCAGAGCGCAGAACAGGGTCGCGAGAAGCGGCTGGGATTCGCCAAGCTCGTGGTTGCCGCGCTGACGCTGATTGCCGCGCTTGTTCTGCTGCGCTACTCCGCATTCATTGAGTTTCTGGCGATTCCAGTCGTCGTTTTTATCGTGCTCGCTGTGATGCAGGAGAAACTGATTCGGCGGTTGTGCATTCGGTCGCGCTCCATCCACTTCTACCAGCGCGGATTGGCCCGCTTGAACGACGAGTGGGCCGGCACCGGGGAAACCGGCGACCGATTTCTTGATCCGCTGCATCCATATGCTCGCGATCTTGACCTTTTCGGCAAAGCCTCTTTATTTGAGCTGCTGTGCACCGCGCGCACTCGCGCAGGCGAGGAGACGCTGGCCGCTTGGCTGCAGGCCGCGGCGCCAGTAGACGAAGTTCTTCTCCGGCAGGAGGCTATTCGCGATCTGAGGGGCCGTGTCCGTTTTCGCGAGCAACTTTTCTCTTTGGGTGAAACGGTGCGCCTGGGCGTGCAGCCTGAAGCGCTTGCGAAGTGGGGTGAGCGCGGTCCATTTTTCCCGTCGCAGGCAACGCGCATTGTCACCACAGTGCTGGGGATTCTGTGGGTTGCAGGCATTGTAGGCTGGGCGGTTTGGGGCCTGGGTGCGTACGCCCTGGCCGTGTCGGTGCTGAACCTGGCATGGGCCCACCGGCTGCATGCGCGCTTTGAAGAAGCTGCCGACCGAATCGAGAAGGCTACCGGAGATCTGGAACTGCTGGCGGAGGTTCTGGCGCATTTTGAGCAGGAGCAGTTTTCTTCTCCAAAGCTGGCCGAGATACAAGCGGGTCTTCGCCGGGAAGGGATCGGGCGCGATGGAATTGCGTCATCGGCTGCGATTCGGAAGTTAGCCCGCACCGTCGAAATCATCAAATCGCGGCGCAACCTGGCGCTCAGGCCGCTGGACATTTTTATCTACTGGTGCGTGCAACTGGTGTTTGTGGCCGAGCGCTGGCAAGAGAAGTTTGGACCGCAGATTCGCGGCTGGCTGGCGGCCGTGGGCCAGTTGGAAGCGCTGACCGCGCTGTCCGCCTATGCCTACGAGCATCCTGAGGATGTGTTTCCCGAATTTGATCAGGCAGGCACGGGTGCGCTGTTTGACGCCGAGGGACTGGCGCATCCGCTGCTGCCCGTGTCCAAGGCCGTGCGCAACGACCTGAAGCTCGGCGGCGGGCTGCAACTCATTATCCTGAGCGGGCCGAATATGGCCGGGAAAAGCACGTTCATCCGCAGCGTGGGCGCGAATGCGGTGCTGGCGCAAGCTGGCGCGCCGGTCCGGGCTACGCGACTCCGGCTTTCGCCGCTCACGGTAGCTGCGTCCATCTGCATTCTCGATTCGCTTTCGGGCGGCGTATCGCGGTTTTACGCGGAGATTTACCGGGTCAAGCTGGTTTCAGACCTGACGCACGGGCCTGTGCCGGTACTGTTTCTGCTGGACGAGCTGCTTTCGGGAACGAATTCACACGATCGGCTGGCGGGGACGGAGTTTGTGGTTCGCAGCTTTGTTGAGCACAATGCCATCGGGATCGTCAGTACGCACGACCTGGCGCTGGCGCGCATTCCCGAGTCGATGGGGGATCGCGCGGCCAACTGCCACTTCGAGGATCGGTTTGAAGACGGGCAGTTGATCTTCGACTACAAGCTCAAGCCGGGGATTGTGAAGACCAGCAATGCGCTGGAGCTGATGCGGTCGATTGGGTTGGGAGTGGGCAAGTAGGGCGGGGAAATGCTGTTTACCGCAGGGAACTGCTGGTTAGGCGACAATCCGACAGGAACTCTCAACTTGCTGCCCTCTTGCGTTATCGTATTCGCAGTCAGGAGGACAGTTGAATAACGGAAACTCAGTTCCCCCGACTCCGTCGGTGAAGCTGCCGTATGGGTCCTGTCCGAATTGCTTGCAACTGATCGACCGTAACCTGACGAAAGTCTCGAAGCCGTTCCCCTGCCCGCAATGCGGTCAGCTTGTGCGAACAACAAGATCGTTTCGATTTTGGATGAGCGCGATTCCGACTACCGTTGCGGCATATGCAACCTGGCACTCCAGAATCCCTCTGCCATTCAAGTTCATCGAATGGCCCCTTCTTTGGTTCGGGTTCACGTGCATTCACATCTGGGTCTTTTCAATTCTTCGGCGACCGTTGATTGAAAGGTTTGACAAGAAAGATGACGATGAATTTCAAAAGCTCGGATTGCAGAAATGAGCGGGAACTGAGTTGTTGGCGTATGACCGGCTAAACGTCAGCTATGTTTTGGTGACCCCAGAAACGCTACGCAACCCTGAAAAAGTTGAGCGCTAAAAGTTAAGTTAGAAGCTAGAAGCTGTTCTACAACTCCCACCAATCCAACAACAGCATGCGGGGATAGAAGAGGCCGGCACGGAGAGCTGCATCTGCGCCGTGCAGGTTGCGGAGGATTTTTGCGTAGGCCTCAAGCTGGGGTGCGAAAAGAGTTCGCAGGGCGGGCAGGGCTTTGGCGGGGTCGGAAGCCTCGGCGTGAGCAGTCTTGTAGTCGATGATCCACCAGGCTTGCTCGCTTTCCGACAGCGGCGTCAGGCCGGCGCGGAAGATGCGGTCTACGCGGACGTTGCTGATTGCTCCACCGACGACTCCGGCCCATCGAATTTCGCTGGCGGCATCAGCGTGCGGCGACAGGATCCATTGGCCGGCTGGGTCGTTGGAGGCGGCCAGCGCCAGCTCAAGTGCTTCGGCGGCAAGGCTTGCGGCCTGTGCCCGATCCACGCCGAGGGCGCGTACCTGGGCTGCGATCCGCGGTTGAAGTCGGGCAAGGGCAGTGCGGGCCGCGGGCCAGTCGCCGGTTGCGCGCAGGCGGGCCAGCTCTTCAAGGAGCGCATGGACGGCGGTGCCAAGGGCGCGGGAGAGCAGACCGCCTTCATGGCGGGCGAAGATCCGCGATGCGCCCAGGCCGGGAATGACTTCTGTTGACGCCGCCGCATTCTCCTCCTCCGCTTGCGGAGAGCGGTAGTCAGGAGGCAGTCTGCGCAGAAGGGTTGGCTTGATTGGCGACGGCATGACCAGTAAATTGCTGTCGCTGGAGGCGGCGATGGACTGGATCTCGGTCTCGGCGGGCTGGCGATTGGCTTTCCACTCGTCGAAGTGGACGCGAATTTCAGGTTCCAACGCAGGCCAGGCGGTTTTCAGCAGGCCTTTCGAGGGCTCGACCAGCGCAATGCTCCCGTCCTTTTCCTCCTTGTAGGCTGGCCGTGCGAACAGGTGAAGCTCGTCCCGCGCGCGCGTGGCCGCGACGTAGAGGATGCGCCGGTCTTCCTGCGATTCGCGCTCACGGTAGACCTGATCGACCCAGGCTTTCGACCCTCCACGATCGGCGCCTTTGGACTGGTGCGGCGCTATGAGGAATTCGGTGATTTCGCCCGAGTGGTCCGGCTCGGCAGACCCGCTTTCGAGCCCGCGTTCGAGCCAGGAGAGCATTTTCGGTTTGCCGCCGCCCGTGCCTGCCTGCACGTCGGGGACGATTACCACCTCAAACTCCAGCCCCTTCGACTTGTGGATGGTCATCAACTGGACGCCGCAATCGCTGTCGGCGGCGGGGTCGGGAAGCGCGGTCAGCTTACCCAATGCTGCATCGAGTGCCGGGCCGAGCAGATCCTGCTCGCCGCCGGGCAGCCGGTCGAGGCAGCTCCAGAGCAGGTCGAGGTTTGCGCGTGCCGAGTCATCGATGCAACCGGAGCCGCTCAGCCGCAGCCAAACCTGCTGAAGCCAGGTTCCCAGCGACGAGGCCGGCTGATTTGCCCGGAGCGTTGGAACGGACCGCAGAGCATCCAGGACGCGTCCGGCAGCCGCGCGGCTCTCTGCGCCGAGCAGCGGGAGGCGTTCGGCGAGCAATTCCGAAACGGGCCGGGCAAGCAGGATGGGATCGTCGGCGCTGGCGAGCAGATGCAGGTCGTCGAGCGCCAGGCCGCACCAGGGTGCGCGCAGAACTCCCAGCCAGGCCGCCCGGTCGTATGGATTGAGTAGCGCGCGAGCCAGTGCCAGGGCGTCCAGGATCTCGGGGCGAGTGGAGAGCTGTTCGAGCTCAATGGCGCGGAAGGGGATTGCCGCTTCGCGAAGCGCCAGGGCGATGGCCGCCAGCGACTTTTTGGCGCGGGCAAGGACGGCGATGCGGTACTTCTGACCGCACGCTTTAGCCTGTTCCACACGAGACCTGTGGCTTTGGATCAGCGCAACGATCTCCCGCGCCTGGGCGTTGCGGGCGGCTTCTTTTTCAAGAAAGGCGGTGGGGTCAGCTGCTTTGCCGCGTGCTGTTTGCGGCTCAAAGTTCAGGTGCAACTTGAGGGTTGACTCGGTGACTGGCTCCAACCTGAGTGAGGCCTCATTGGAAATCTCTCTTGCAGGCTCAGCCCGAGTAAAAACTACATTGCTGCCATCACTTACGGCAAATACCTCATCAAAAACATCGTTTATCTGCCGCAACAGAGCGGGCGCGGTTCTGAAGTTCGCGCTGAGGGGAACAAAGTCGAACGGGAGCGATTCGTTGGACGGGATTTCGAGGCCGATTTCCTTTACCCGTGTGAAGAGCTCAACATCTGCGTCGCGGAAGAAGTAGATGGATTGCATAGGGTCGCCGACGGCGAAGCAGGTGCGGCCGGTTTGGTCTGGCCAGGCGCCGATGAGGGCGGCGAGAAGCTGGTGCTGGCGGCGGCTGGTGTCTTGAAACTCGTCGACCAGCAGGTGGCGAATGCCGTCGCCGAGGGCAAAGGCGGTTTCGGAAGGCAGGCCGTCGTCGCCTTTGAGTGCGCGCTCGGCGATCTGTGCGACTTCAATGAAGTCCACCCGCGCAGCCTCGGCGAAGACGACCTGGAGTTGGGCGGCGGCGTGGCCGAGGAGGGTGAAGCAGGCCTTGACGATCTGCCAGTCGTCCTCGGCGTAGTGAAGCGGGGGCAGGCTGCGGACGGCGGCGAGGGCGGATTCCAGGCCGGGAACGGCGTCGAGGTCGGCAATCAGTTTCAGAATTCTCGCCTTTTCGGTTTTGTAATCGGCGGGAAAACCGAGGCGCTTGTCCACTTGTTTGCGGAAAGTGTGACCACCGGTGAGGAGCAGATTGGCCAGGGAGTTGCAGGCCTGGAGAGCTTCTTCAATCTCTTCGGCTGAATTGAACGCGCCGCGGGGGAACTCGGCCAGCTCCGCGAGTGGGCGGTGCTGGTCACCGGACGGCTGTTCACAGGCGAAGCGGGCCAGTTCGAGCGCTTCTTCGCGCGCGCCAGGGACGTGGTCGAGGAGCTGGCTGAGCTGTGAGAGGCCTTCGCGGATCGCGTTGGCGAACGGCCGTTCGAGACGCTCCCGCAAGGTGTCCCAATCCGGTTCGCGGTCGAGGACGAAGCCGTGCATCCAGCGGTCGCGGGTGCTGAGCATCTCCACAAGCTGGGCTTCGAGCTCCTGCCAATTGTTGTCGCGCCAAAGGAGCAGGGCCTCGATGGCTGCGGTGAGATCCGGTTTGGCCGAGTCGAGCTGTTGCAGTGTCTGGCGGGCGGCGCGGCGGTAAAGCTCGTCGGACTGTTCGGCGATGGCCAGTCCGCCGCCGAGGCCGGAGAGCAGCGGCTGACGGAGGGCCAGTTCACGGCAGAACGAGTCGATGGTTGAGATGCGAAGCTGGCTGGGCAGGTCGAGGAGTTTCCAGCCGCCGGAGATCGAGCGGTCAAGGACGCGGCGGGCGAGCGGGATGGGGTCGGCGGCCCGGAGCGCGTCGAGGACGCGGTTGCGCATCTCAGCGGCGGCGGCGATGGTAAAGGTGATGGCGACTACCTGGCCTGGGTCGTCCACCTCGGCCAGCAGGGTGAGAAACCGCTCGGTCAGCAGGGTGGTTTTGCCGGAGCCGGCCGGGGCTTGAACGAGGATGGAGCGGGTGGGGTCGAGGGCGCGTTCGCGCTGGGATTGATCGGGAGGGGCAGATTTACTCATCGACCGCCTCCCCGTCTTCGGATTCGTCTTCATCGCCCAGGGCAAGGTGGCTCTCCTGGGCTTGGCTCTCCTGGATGCGGCAGAGGGTTTGCAGGCCGCAGCGCTCGCAGGTTTTGGGATAGTCGCGTGGGTCGACTTCGGCTCGGCCGGCGAGGAAGTCGCGGGCGAGCTGCTCGATGGTGTTGCGCCAGTCGATCAGGTCTTCAGCGGAAAGGGGGTTCTTTACCAGAGCGGTCGTTTTGCCGAGGCCGGAAAGAAGAGTGGACGCCGGATCGAAGACCCGGCCGGCAAACGACTGATCGCCGGGACGGACCTTGGCGAAGACGAGGCCGCCGAGCGGTTCCTTTTCGCGTTCGAGGGCGAAGCCGGCGTAGAGCGGGAGCTGCACGTCGTCGGGGCGGGGCAGGTCCCAGGAACTGGGCGAGACGTTCCCGGACTTGTAGTCGATGACCAGCAGCGATCCGTCGCAGAGCCGGTCGATGCGGTCGAGACGGAGCTTGAAGACGAGCCCTTCTACCGAGATGGTGCGGCTGGCTTCGGTTTCGGCGACCTCGAAGGAGACGCGGGTAGCCTCGTAACCCAGCCACTCGGTGATTAGTGTGGTGAGGCGCTGGGCTTCTAATTCGAGGTAACGCCGGGGCATTCTGTAGCGAATCTCGGGCGAAAGTTCTTGTTGAAGAACGCGCTGAACATGATTGACAACAAAAGATTTGCCGTCGCTTAAATTCTGCAAATCATGCAGCGAGCGGATGCCGTCCGGAAGGCCGGCCCAGATGGAGTGAAGAACTTCGTGGAGCAGGTTTCCGCGTTGCGCAGGGGTCAGTCCGGCTTCGGCGGGATTCCAGCTCTGTGCACCGAGGCGGGCGGTGGCGAAGGCTTTGAAGGGACATTGCGACTGGTAAGTCAGGACGCTTGCCCCACCCTGAACCTGGCCGGGCGGGAACGGGATGCGGCTGAAGTCTTGAAAGGTAGCGGCGAGCGGCGGCGGGCTGGGCGGCGTGGTCAGCTCGGGCGGAAGCGGTTGCGGCGGCCCGGCGAACTGGGCAATCAGGCGCGACGGACGGGATTCCACGGCTTCGTTCTGGCGGGCATAGCTGAAGTTGACTTGGCGCGCCGAGGCCAGCAGGCGAATGGTGATGGATTGAGCCAAATCCCAGTCGAGCTGGGGGGTGGCGTGGGGCATGGCGGCTTGGCGCTGGACCTCGGGCGGCAGGAGGGGATGGGTTGAGCCGCTGGCGGGCCAGGCTTCCTCAGTGGCGCCGAGGAACCAGACGGCGTCGGCGGTGAGGCCTGCGGACTCGGCCGGACCGGCGATTTGGATGGGCGCGTCGCGGGATTCGGGGGCGAAGAGAGTCTCGTCGAGGGTATGGGCGAGGATGGAGAGGAAATCCGGCCAGGCAACGCGGCGGCCGTCGAAGCCCAGCGAACCCGCGGAGTCGACTGTCTGCTGCCAGCGGCGGAAGGCCTGGTGTTCGGCGCTTTGGAGCGGGTTGGAGTTGGCAAATTGGAGGGACTCGAGCAGATGTGAGACCAGTTCGGCCCAGTCGAGCGGGGATTGCGGGCGGCGCGCGAGGTCTGCGAGGCGGCGCTGAGCTGCGGTAAAGCGGCTCAACCAGGTTGTTACGACGGGGTTGGAATCTTCGCCGCCGAATTTTTGGAGCTCGCTGGCAAAGGCTCTCAGGGTCCACTGAGGC
>Ga0302278_10003349_pt1 | contig 17642 bp, 12 predicted proteins | sample III_Bog_N3_2_FD_194543 | JGI IMG/M metagenome (GOLD analysis project Ga0302278, IMG submission 194543) | Peat permafrost microbial communities from Stordalen Mire near Abisko, Sweden - III_Bog_N3_2 | ecosystem: Environmental > Terrestrial > Soil > Wetlands > Peat | place: Sweden: Abisko...
CATCGTCGGAATGGGCTATGTCGGCCTCCCGCTCGCCCTTCTCTTCAGCGGCGAAAAATTCCGCGTCACCGGCTTCGATATCGCCGAGGACAAGGTAAGCATCCTCAACTCCGGCGGCTCTTACATCGTCCGCATCCTCCCCGCCGCCATTCAATCCGCGCAGCAGGCCGGCTTTCGCGCCACATCGGACTACTCCCACATCGCCGAAATGGATGCCGTCATCATCTGCGTCCCCACCCCCCTGAACGACCATCACGAGCCCGACCTCAGCTACGTCATCGGCACCGTCAAATCCATCGCTCCCCACATTCATGACGGCCAGCTCATCATCCTTGAGAGCACCACCTACCCCGGCACCACGCAGGAGATCGTTTCCCCCCTCCTCGAAGCAGGAAATCTCAGCGGCCTCAAGGTCGCCTGCGGAACAAGCGGCGCACACCCATCCGTCCACGTAGCTTTCTCGCCCGAGCGCGAAGACCCGGGCAACGATACCGTCGACCGCCGCGACATTCCAAAAGTCATCGGAGGCTGCGACCCCACAGCTTCTGAGCTTGCATCAGCCCTGTACGGTGCCATCTTCCGCCGCGTAGTCGTCGTCAGCAGCCCCGCTGTTGCGGAGATGACAAAGCTGCTTGAAAACATATATCGCTGCGTCAACATCGCCCTCGTCAACGAGCTCAAGCAGCTCTGCATGCGCATGGGCATCGATATCCACGAAGTCATCGACGCCGCCAAAACCAAGCCCTTCGGCTTCCAGGCCTTCTACCCCGGCCCCGGCCTCGGCGGCCACTGCATTCCCATCGACCCCTTCTATCTCTCCTGGAAGGCCCGCGAATTCGACTTCCGCACCCGCTTCATCGAGCTGGCCGGCGAAATCAACACCGCCATGCCCTACTTCGTAGTAAGCCAGATCGCTGCGGGCCTGAATAACCACCGCAAGTCCGTCAATGGATCGAAAATCCTCATCCTCGGTCTCGCCTACAAGCGCGACATCGACGACCTTCGCGAGTCACCCTCGCTCACCATCATCGAGCTGCTCCGCGAACAGGGCGCCATCGTCGCATACAACGACCCATACTTCCCCACCGTAGGCCACGGCCGCCATTACGACCTCAACATGACCAACACTCCGCTCGACAACCTCACCCAATACGACGCCGTAGTCATAGTCACCGACCACTCCACATACGACTACAAATCCATCGTCGAGCAGTCTCAATTAGTCGTAGACACCCGCAACGCCACCAAAGGCATAGACAACCCCAAAATCCTCCGCTGTTAAGAGATGGTGCATCCAGGTATTTAAGGCGGAACAAGCTTTCGCGTCCTGCAGTGAAACCGCCGACGCTTGCCAACAATCGTTGATGACAGGATAATGACACCATGAGCGCAGGAGCGGTTCAATCCGTCTATGTGAGCCTTTACAACCGCGCCTTCGCGGAGTATCGCGCGCACGCTCTTTGGCACATGCGCCAGTTCGATGAGCCCACTGAGGAGGACGCCCTGGCAGTCGCCCGCGCCCTTCGCACGGAAGGCGATCTAGCGGCACGCCGCCTGGCCGAAGAGATCGAGCAAGCCTGCCATGCCGCTCACTAACCTGCAAACCAAAGTCCTTCGGCTGCTCGCGTCACATCGCAATCCGGAGAGCTTTGTTGCGGGATCGACCCCTCTGAACCGGAACACTCTCCGTTACTCGGGCGACATTGACATCTTCCATGATCGCGAAGAGAGCGCGGAAGAAATCGCCGAGAGCGACGCCAAAATTTTGGAGGAGGCAGGATACCGCGTTACCTGGCTTCGCCGGCTTCCCGGAATCCACAGCGCACAAATTGGAATTGGAAACGAGGCAACTCGCCTCGAATGGGTGGCTGACAGCGATTACCGCTTTTTTCCCGCCGTTCCGGATGAAGTCTTCGGATTCGTTTTGCACCCAGTCGACCTCGCCATGAACAAGGCAATGGCCGCTGCTGGACGCCGCGAAGTGCGCGACATCGTCGACCTCGTAACCACTCATGAAACCCTGCTTCCACTCGGTGCCATCGTGTGGGCCGCAGTAGATAAATCGCCAGGCTTTACGCCTGAAGGCCTCATCGCCGAAATTCGTCGCAATTCCCGACATTCGGCTTCCGATTGGAAAGCTCTCATATCGGCGGAGCCCATCGATCCGACCAGCGTCCTCGCCCGTTTGCGTGTGGCACTCGACGAGGCCGAAGCCTTCGCTTCCCGTATGCCCACCGAGAAAGCCGGTCTCCTATTCCTCGAAAATGGCCGTGTTGTCCAGCCGGACCCAGATCACCTGGATCGCTACGAGACTCACGCGGGACAACGGCGCGGCCATTGGCCCGCCAGCGCCGAAATCGGCTCCGCCATGCTGGAAAAATACAACCAGAAGCCAAGCCAATAGCCAGGATCCGGGTGCCTCATGTCCCTATCCCTCGCCTTTGGAAACCTGGGATTAAGGATGCAGTCACGGCCTGCTCGGGAGCCGCCGAAAGAACCTGTTCCCGCGCGCAACTGCACAGTACATAAAATCCACATAAATCACACATTATCAACGTGTTGAGCCTCTATCCCGTGCGAAATCAACGCGTTTTTCAAAAAAACAGCTAACTCTCTACAACCCACTTGCCCGTTCAGTCCAACTCTCTACAATCAAACAATCTGAAAAAGGCTGCCCGCAAGGTACATGTCTCGACGAATCGCGACCGCCAGTGCAGCCATTTTGCATGTTTTGTAACCGCTCAACCAGCCTTTTCTGCTATGTGCCGCACCCCTCCGATTAAACCCTTAATCCTTCAAAATCACCACTTGAGCGCCGCTCTCCACACCTCAGAATCGCCCCGGATGCTATCCTCAACCCCATTGCCGGTGCCACGGAGATCCACCCATGCCCATTGACATGCAAGGCCTTTGCCCCCTCCTCGCCGTCTACGATATGCTCACCTCGCTCAGCTTCTATCGCGACGTCTTGGGATTCGAAATCCACATGAGTTCCGACCCCGAGCCCGACGGCCACCTCGACTGGGTCTGGCTTCGCCGCAACGACGCTAACCTCATGCTCAACACCATGTTCGAGCGCAGTAAACGCCCGCCGCAAATCGATCCCGTCCGCATCGCGTCCCACGGCGACACGCAGATATACATCGGCTGCGAAGACCTCGACTCCGCCGCCCAAACCCTTCAGGCCGCCGGCATCGCAGTCAAAGGCCCCATCCTCCGCCCCTTCGGCATGAAGCAACTCTTCATCCGCGACCCCGACAACTACGAACTCTGCTTCCAGTGGAAAGCCTGAGTCGCAACCCGGCACGACAGCCTCCCACCCCATCCTGTATCTTCTTCGTGTAGCGTTCTTTCGCCCCCGAATGATCGACGCCCTCCCCACCCTTGCCGAACCCCAGCACTTCTCCCTCATCGAGAAGCTGCTCTTCGCCGCCTTCGTCATCGCATCCGCCGCAGCCTTCTGGCGTCGCTTCGGCCCCATCCTCAAAAAAATCCTCGAATCCAAGAAAGACCCCAGCTTCCACCTCGCCCCCATCGGCAAGCGCATCTGGGACTTCGTCTCGGAAGTCCTCTTCCAATCCAAAGTCATCCGCGAGCGCCCCCTCCCCGGCATCGCCCACGCCCTCGTCTTCTGGGCCTTCCTCGCCTTCGCCCTCGTCACCCTCAATCACTGCGCCGTCGCATTCGGCATCGGCTTCCTCGCGCCAGACGGCCTCATCGGCCGCTTCTACTTCTACATCGCCGCCCTCTTCGCCCTCGCCTGCGCCGCCGGAATCCTCAGCCTCTTCATCCGCCGCTTCCTCATCCGCCCCAAGTGGCTTGGTGAGAAACTCTCCTGGGAATCCGGCGTCATCGCGGGCCTCATCTTCCTCCTCATGGCCACCTACCTGGCCTCCTTCACCGTCGCCGACTCCAGCCCCACAGCCCGCATCCTCTGGTGGATTCACACCCTAACCCTGCTCGTCTTTCTACCTCTCATCCCCCACACCAAGCACCTGCATCTCATCCTCAGCCCGGCCACCATCTTCCTCTCCCGCGGCAGCTTCGCCCAAATCCCCCCACTTGCAGGCGATGAGGACTTCGGCCTGGTCGCCGGTGCCGACCTCACCCAACTCGTCTCCCTCCAGGTCTACTCCTGCGTCGAGTGCGGCCGATGCACCGAGCACTGCCCCGCCGCCAACACCGGCAAGCTCCTCAACCCCAAAGAAATCATCCTCGGCGTCCGCGCCTACCTAAACGACCTTGGGCCAGCCTCAGATCAGCCCTTGCTTGGCCAGACAACCCAGGGCAACTACAACTCCCAGGAAGCCGTCTTCCAGTGCACCACCTGCGGCGCATGCGAGTTTCAATGCCCCGTCGGCATCGAACACGTCCCCATCATCACCGGCCTCCGCCGCGGCGCAGTCAACACCGGCGCATGGGAAGACAGCCACGGCAGCAAACTCTTCCTCGCCCTCGAACGCGGCTCGAACGCCCTCGGCATGCCCACCTCCGATCGCGACAAGTTCATCGAGAAGCAAGCCTTCCCCATCTTCGACGGCACTCAGGAATTTTGTTTATGGCTTGGCTGCATGGGCGGATACGATCCCAAAGGCCGCGAAATCATATCCGACTTCGCCCGCGTCATGAACTACCTCGGCACCAGCTACGGCGTGCTCCGCAAAGAGAAATGCACCGGAGATCCCGTCCGCCGTCTCGGCAACGATCTCCTCTTCCAGCAACTCACTGAAGACAACCTCAAAGCTCTCGCCGAAAACAAAGTCAAGAAGATCGTCGCCATCTGCCCTCACTGCGTCCGCACCATCCAGGAGGACTGGAAGGAATACGGCACGCCCCCTGAAATCGAGCATCACAGCGAGTTCCTCGCCCGCTTCGCAAACAAACTCCCCGGGGCGGTTGGCCTTCCTCGTGCGGTAGGTCCGGGCTTTATCCCGGACAACAAACCGTCGGAGGGAGCAGGGGGTTTCAACCCCCTGAATAGCCCAGAAGAAAAGCAAAGGGCTTTAGCCCCGGAGCGAATCGTCTACCACGACCCCTGCTATCTAGGCCGGTACCGCAACATCTACGATCCACCCCGCGCCATTGTTTCCCAGGCCGGCACCCTCGTCGAAGCCCCGCGCAATCGCGAGCGCAGCTTCTGTTGCGGAGCCGGCGGCGGCCTCGCCTTCCTCGGCGAAGAAACCGGCGAGCGCGTAAGCCACAACCGCGTCCAGGAACTCGTAGCCACCGGCGCGCAAACCATCGCCGCAGCCTGCCCCTTCTGCAACACCATGTTTCGCGATGCGCTAGCCTCCACCGGCGAAGCCGCACCGCAGTTACTGGACATCGCCCAACTCGTCGCCCGCAGCCTGCCTGATCCATCGCAGCTGGCCGCGGAATTGCCCATAGATTCCGCTGGCCCGCGCCTCCAAAGACCCCAGGGATCCCGCTGCTCTTACAGCGGAAGCATCACCATCACCTCTCTCACACCTGACATACTCCAAACCATCCAGAAAGCCGCGGACGACCGCGCCCTGACCCTCGACATTGGAAACAACTACATCGAGCTAGAATTTGAAGGCCGCGACTCCAACCAGTTCGTCGTAGACTTCCTGCGCATCCTCGCAAAAGCCGTCGGAACCGCCTCAGGCGAATTCCGCTGCGAGATCACCGCGGATAGGCAGGATCCCCTCTACGAATTCTTCACCATCCGCGATTCAAAGTTATTCCGCCAGCGCGGCCTCATCATCCGCGAAAGCGAAGAAGACATCACTGACAAAACGTCGCTCACTCGCCAATCAGAAACATCCTGAGCGTTGAAATTTTTCGCGACAACGTAAGCCCCCCTGCACTATTCAAGAGGAGAGGACGAGATCAATGGAGAGCAAATTATCCAAATGGGAAGAGCCAAAAGAGCAAGACTTCAATACAGGGAGCATGGTCTCAAACGGTTTTCTCTTCCTTGTTATCGAACTTGAACTGATCTTTAATCTTGTCCACTCGATTCGCGGCCAAGCGTCACCATGGCATGTCGCGGGTTCGGTTGCTTCTGCGGCAACATTCCAAGTTATGCTTGTAATGGCGGTCGTAACCTACCGGCGCATTTGGCGAACGCTCAGATCAACCGGATCTTTCAATATCGACTCGGAAAAGCTTTTGGGCAGGATTGAATACTTGGTGATGTGTCTGCTTTTTGCTCTGATGTTCTACCCGATTACGTGATTGCCCCCGCCAGCGCCTTCCAATAAAGCAATGCACCTCAGCTGAGCCGGGTGCTTCATGTCTCGGTCCCGATTCATCGAATGCATCTGCATCCTGAGTTGCTCCCGATCAAGTCCAACTCAAATTAGAAAACCAGCGCACGCGGAGAATTAAAGCCGCAAGGCGCACAATCATTGAGTGACGAAACTATCTTCAAATTCAAAAATGTCAGATATGCCACCGGTTTATACCATTAAATACCCCACCCCTCCCCCTTCAAAAAGGCCTCCATCGGGACACAGAAGACATAGTAACTTGCATGGAATGCAAGAGATACAATTTAGTCCCATGTACTCATTGGTAAACATTACACCCAGATTTTCGACTGCTTTTGGCCTGAAATCCTCACTTTTTAGCCAAAAACCGCCCATTTCAACCCCAAAAACAACCCTTTTTCCGCACCGTGCCTCAAGCAAGTTAATATGAACGAGGTTCGAACACATGAAGATCATCGTCGCCATCAAGCAAGTCCCAGAACGTGATGCGCAAGTCCGCATCAACTCCTCCGGCAAATGGATTGAAGAGTCCAGCCTCCAATACGCCCTCAACGAGTCCGACGCCTACGCCCTTGAAGAAGCCCTTCAGCTCAAGGAGAAACACGGTGGCGAAGTCATCGTTGTCAGCGCCGGCCCCGAGCGCGTAGGCCAAACCATCCGCGAAGCCCTGGCCAAAGGCGCAGACCGTGCCATCCACATCGACTGCGACGACCTGGGCAATCGCGATGCCCTCGGCGTTGCGCGCCTTCTCGCCGCCGCGGTCAAACCGGAGAATCCCGACCTCGTCCTCACCGGCCTGCAGTCGGAAGATCTCGGCCTCGGCCAAACCGGCGTCATCGTTGCCGAGCTGCTCAACCTTCCACACGCGTCTCTGATCCTTCACGTCGAGAAAACCGACACCGGCCTCACCGTCAAACGCGAGCTCGAAGAAGGCTGGTTCCAATCCATCGAACTCCCCACCCCCGCCGTCCTCACCATCCAGTCCGGCGGCAACAAGCTCCGCTATGCCACGCTCATGGGCATCAAGCGCGCCAAAACCAAGGAAGTCCGCCGCATTACAGCCGCCGAACTCGCCGTCGATTCCGCCCCCGTTGTTCTCCTCGAAAACATCGCACTCCCCCACAAACAAAAATCCACCCAGATGCTCTCAGGCTCTCCCAAAGAAGCCGCGGCAGCGCTGGCAGAGAAGCTAAAATTCGAGGTACGAGTCCTATGAGCGGCATCCTGGTTATCTTCGAACAACGCGGAGGCCGCATCAGCCGCATCAGTTGGGAAGCCCTCGCAGCCGGACAAAAGCTGGCCACAGCGCAGAGCCTCACCGTCACCGCCGCCATCATCGGCTCTGACACCGAGTCCCTCGCCGCCGAAATCGCCGCAAAAGGCGTCGCCACCATTCGCGTCGATCATCCCCTTCTCGCGCAATACACCTCGGACGGCTTTACCGGTGCTCTCCATCAACTCATCCAATCCGAAACTCCGACGTACGTAGTACTCCCGCACACTTACCAGGTCCGCGACTACGCCCCCGCCCTCGCAGCGCGCCTCAACCAGGTCCTCATCAGCGACGTGGTTGACATCGCACCCGGCCCCGTCTTCACCCGCCAACTCATGCAGGGCCGCCTCAACGGCAACTATCGCGCCACCGGCACTGGCCCCTGCTTAATCTCCGTCCAGGCCGGAGCCTTCCGCGCTGAATCAGCGGAATCCCCCACCACCCCAGCGGAGATCAAAACCTTCACCCCCACCATCGACGCAGCGCAAATCCGCACCAAGCCCGGCGAACCCTTCCGCGGTTCATCTCAATCGGTCGACCTCGGTTCAGCCCAACTAATCGTCAGCGTCGGACGCGGCATCAAGGAAGCCGAGAACCTCCCCATCGTCCAGGAGCTCGCCACCGCTCTCGGTGCGGAGCTTGCCGCCTCGCGCCCCATCTGCGACAACGGCTGGCTCTCCATGGACCACCAAGTCGGCAGCTCCGGCCAAACCGTCTCGCCCAAACTCTATCTCGCAGTCGGCATCTCCGGAGCCATCCAGCACCTCGTCGGCATGAAGGGCTCCCAATGTATCGTCGCCATCAACAAGGACCCCGACGCCCCCATCTTCGAAATAGCCGACTACGGCATCGTAGGCGATCTTTTTGAAGTCGTCCCCGCCCTTACCGCAGCCATCAAAGCCGCTAAACAATAACCGCAATACGCAAGCCGTTTTTTGAGACTCCCGAGCCCCGCTTTCAGTCCAACCAACAGGTACCGGGGCTCAATGGCACGCAATCTATTCATCGCAATCCTCGCGGGAGCGCTCGCCTTCTCCGCGACAGCACAAGATACGCAATACGGCCCGCGCGGCCAGCAGATTCCTCCGCCTGACTGCCTCAACCTGCACTTTGCCTGGGAAAACACCCCGCAGGGCACCTGCTCTCTTTTCACCCACGAGCGTTGGCTCCGCGATCTCGAGCACTGGCGTAATGAGCGTCGCATCCGCATCGCCTATGACCCATCGCGCTATAACCTGCTCGCCCTCCAGTGGACCCAGTCCAGCTTCATCCAGCCACAAATGATGGTTCAGGATCGCTACCTCTACGATCCCGTCGCGGGAAAATACACCGTCGACCGCTATCTGGACGACCTCGACAAACGCTACGGCGGCATCGACGCCGTGCTCGTCTGGTCCACCTATCCCAACATGGGCATCGACGACCGCAACCAGCTTGAAATGGTTCAGTCCATGCCCGGCGGCATCGCAGGCGTCCGCCAAATGGTCGCCGACTTCCATCGCCGCGGCGTCCGAGTCCTCTTCCCCATGATGATGTGGGACGAAGGCACCCACCAGCCCGACCAGCAGTGGCCCGACGCCCTCGCCGCCCTCATGAAATCCGTTGATGCCGATGGCGTCAACGGCGACACCCAGGACGGCGTCCCGCTCGGCTTCTCCCTCGCCGCCGAAAAAATCGGCCATCCCCTCGCCTTCCAGCCTGAGAGCGGTCCCAGCGATGAAGCCCTCGCCTGGAATGTCATGACCTGGGGACAGTACACTTTTCCTTTCATCCCCATGGTCGACCGTTACAAGTGGCTCGAGCCCCGCCACATGGTCAACATCAGCGACCGCTGGAACACCGACAAGACCAGCGACCTCCAATTCGCCTTCTTCAACGGCATCGGCTGGGAGAGCTGGGAGAATGTCTGGGGCATATGGATTGGCATCACTCCGCGCGACGCCGAAGCCACCCGCCGCGTCGCCACCATCGAACGCGCCGTCGCCTCGTTCCTCGTCAGTCCCGACTGGGAGCCCCTCTATCCCATGCACAACTACGGCGTCTACGCCAGCCGCTGGCCGCTCGCGCATCAGACCCTCTGGACCATAGTCAACCGCAACAGCTACGAAATCACCGGCCGTCAGATGGATGTGCACGGCGCACCGGGCAGGCGCTATTTCGACCTCTACCACGGCATAGAGCTGAAGCCTGAATCCGATGGCCAGTCAGCCGTGCTCAGTTTCGATCTCGAGGCCAATGGTTACGGCGCAATTCTTGCCACCAACGGTGAGCCCACTCCCGAAATCAAGACCCTCATGCAGCACATGGCCGGCCTCACTAAACAGCCGCTAGGCAGCTTTTCCCACGCCCCGGAAATTCTGGATCAAACCATTGCTCCCATCTCCCCAACCGAGCCTGCAACCGAAGCCCCTACCGGCATGATCCGCATACCCGGTGGGCCTTTCATCTTCCAGGTAACCGGCACGGAGATTGAAGGCGGCGACAATCCCGGCGTCGATGTCCAGTATCCGTGGGAAGACACCCCGCGCCGTTTCCACGAGCGTTCCATGCAGGTCGCCCCGTTCTTCATCGACAAGTTCCCCGTCACCAACGCGCAGTTCAAGCAGTTCCTTGACGCAACGCACTACACACCCAGCGACCCGCTCAACTTCTTGCGCGACTGGAAGAAGGGCACTTTCCCGAAAGGCTGGGAAAACCGTCCGGTCACCTGGATCGCGCTTGAAGACGCCCGCGCCTACGCCAAATGGGCCGGCAAGCGCCTGCCTCACGAGTGGGAATGGCAGTTTGCCGCGCAAGGCACCGACGGTCGCCTCTATCCCTGGGGCAACGTATGGCAGCCCGCCAACGTGCCCATCCCTGCCGCCGATCACGATATGCCTGGCCCCGACCCCGTCGATGCGCACCCTGCCGGAGCGAGCCCATACGGAGTAATGGACATGGTCGGGAACGTCTGGCAATGGACTGACGAATTCACTGACGAGCACACCCGCGCCGCCATCCTCCGCGGTGGCGAATACTACCAGCCCGAAGGCTCCATCTGGTACTTTCCCCAGGCCTACCGCAACGACCAGCACAGCAAGCTGCTGTTAATGGCCCCAAGCTACGACCGCTCCGGCGGCATAGGCTTCCGCTGCGTGAAAGACGCCGAATGAGCGGTAGGTCGGGGCTTCATCCAAGACAAGGGCTCACGCCACCACATTCTCCAGCATCCCAATCGGCTCAATCGTAATCCGTATCAAATCCCCGCTAGCCAACGTAAATGTCGACGGCGGCACAATCCCCGTACCCGTCATCAAAAAACACCCCTGCGGAAACAAGTTATCCCGGTACAAATACTCCACCAGAGTCTTCAGATCCCGCTTAAGTTCCGTCAACGCGGTCTTCCCGGCAAACTCAATCTGCCCCGCCCGCACAATCTCGATCGCAATCTCCGTCGACGCCGCCAGCGGTCCCTCAGCCACCAGGATCCCCGGTCCCAGCGCGCAACTTCCCTCGTACACCTTCGCCTGCGGCAGGTACAGCGGATTCTCCCCCTCAATATCCCGCGAGCTCATATCATTCCCAATTGTGTATCCCGTAATCAGTCCCCCTGGACTCACCAGCAGCGTTAACTCCGGCTCCGGCACAGACCACGTCGCATCCGCCCGAATCCGCACCTTCCCGCCCGTCCCCACCGTCCGGCTGGCCGTCGATTTGAAAAACAGTTCCGGCCGCTCGGCCGAATACACGCGGTCATAGAAGCTCCCCCCGCCTGCATCCTTCGACTCCTCCATCCGCGCCCCACGGCTCCGGTAATATGTCACTCCTGCCGCCCACACCTCCTGCTTGCCAATCGGCGCCAGCAACTCCGCCTGGTGGAACCCCGCCACCGGTTCCCGCCCCGCCATCAGTCCACGCAGCGTCCCCGCCAAATCCTCCTGTGCCAGCAACTCATCCCAGTCCGATTCAATCCGGAAATATTGCCACCCCTGCTCCGCAACGCACCCAGTTTTAGTACGAAATAGCCGCAACTGTCCCTCCTACATCCGGCTACAATGTTAAGCCACAGCCCTTCCCAACTAGACCCTCCCGGGCTATCTCATGCAGGAATCATGGGGATTGCACAACTCATGCAGCACTTTTGACAACCAAGCCCAGAAGAGCGATTATAAGCGAAGAAAAGGCGAAACAATCATGCCTTCTGCCGCCGCGCTTCGCATCCAGATCGAACACAATCTTGAACGCCGCTTTCCCGCCGCGCTCACACCCGCCCCGCGCACCATCCGCGAAACCGCCCCCACCGGCATTCCTGCAGCCGACCACATGCTCGAAGGCGGCCTGCCCGTCGGCGCCATCAGCGAAATCACCGGCCCTGTTTCATCCGGAAGGACCAGCCTGGCCCTCTCCTTCGTCGCCGGCCGTACCCGCGAGGATTGCGTCTGCGCCTGGGTTGACGCTTCTGACTCCCTCGATGCCGAATCCGCAGCAGCCTGCGGCGTCCGCCTCAACCATCTGCTTTGGGTCCGCTGTCGGGCCACCGCTCCCGTCTGCAAGCTGAAAAACCAACCCACTGCCAAACCCTGGGCCCAGCTCGATCAAGCCGTCCGCGCCACCGATCTACTCCTCCAGGCCGGGGGATTCTCCGCCATCGTCCTCGACCTCGGCAACACGGCTCACCAGGACGCCACCCGCATCCCGCTCGCCTCCTGGTTCCGCTTCCGCCAAGCTGCCGACCGCACCCGCTGCTCCCTGGTTGTCCTTGCCCAACAGCCGCTAGCCCAGTCAAGCTCCGCCGTCGTCCTCGAATGCGCTCCGGCCAAAGTGCAGTCCGGCAGCCATACCGTCCTCAACGGCTATCAATACCAACTGCAGACAGGCCGTCTCGCCTCGCACCCTTCATCACTTTCCCTCGCCGGCAGGCGCAAACCACCCGCATCTACCTGGACCCCCACTGCCCCTTGGCAACGCGAATACCCCGCCCACCAACAACGGGCCCAATCAGCCACTGAGCACAATATCCATATCGAGCCGGCCGCCCTGGTCACAATCTCCGGTTGGGAGAAATCCGCATGAGCCCAAACCTCTACGCATGCGTTCACGCAGCCGAGTTCGCCACCCAAGCCCTATTGCGCCTCAACACTCAGCTCGTCTCGCAACCCGTCGCCATTCTCGACGGCCGCCCGCCCCTCCAAACCGTCTGCTCCCTCAACCGCCACGCACGGCTCAAAGGCGTCTCCCTGGGAATGACGCGCCTCGAAGCTGAAAGTATCCCCGACCTCCAACTGCTCCCCCGCTCACCAGAAACAGAAGCCGCGGCTCGTACTGTCCTGCACGAATGCGCCGCGCATTTTTCCCCGCGCATTCAGGCGGCAAGCCAGGGCACATCCGCCGCCTGCGTTCTCGATATCACTGGCACCGAGCGCCTCTTTGGCCCACCCCAGACGCTCGCAGAAAGGTTGCGCACCGCCTTCGACAATGTAGGCCTGCGCGCTTCCATAGCCATCAGCTCGAACTTCCACACCGCCCGCATCAAAGCCACCTCCTCCCGCGGCATCGTCATCATTCCCAATGGCCATGAAGCGCAAGCCTTAAGTAAACTCCCTCTCTCCGCTCTCGACCTCCCCACTGACCCTGCAGAAACGCTAGCCATCTGGGGCATTCGCACGCTGGGTGAGTTGGCCGCCCTGTCTGAATCCGAGCTGATAGCACGCCTCGGCCCGCAAGCCGTAATCTGGCGCAACCTGGCCAGCGGCATCCTCACCCACACCTTCCAACCCATCGAAGCCGAGTTCTCCCTCAAGGAGTTTTGCGACTTCGATACGCCCATCGAAAATCAAGACTCACTGCTCTTCATCGGCGCCCGCATGATCGATTGCCTCGCCGCCCGCGCTAGTACTCGCGCGCTATCCCTCGCGTCTCTCAAGATTGAAATGCAACTCGAAGGCAGCCAGAATTACCAGCGCACAATCCGCCCGGCAATCCCCACCATTGACTGCAAATTCCTGCTCAAGCTGCTGCAACTTGAAATCGCAGCGCACCCACCGCAAGCCGCTGTACTTTCGTTAACACTCACCGCGCAAGCCGGCCAATCCAGTAAGGTGCAGCTCGGCCTTTTCGCGCCACAAACCCCAGAGCCTTCTCGCCTCGACGTCACCATCGCCCGCCTCAAAGCCATAGCAGGAGAAGATCGCGTCGGTAGCCCTGTTCTTGAAGACTCACACCGTCCCGGCAGCTTCCGCATGCAGCCTTTTTCCGTCCCCACGCAAACCAGCAAGGCCCCTGCCGCGCTCACTGAATCCCCCCATCCGCGCGTGGCCCTTCGCCGCATGCGGCCCCCAGTCCCAGTGCGCGTTCAGCTCAACGCGCAGCAGCCAGTCGCCTTTCGCTCCACAGAACAAGCCTTCCGCGTCTCAGCCGCCTATGGCCCCTGGAAAACCAGCGGCAACTGGTGGTCCACAGACGGCTGGAATTCCGAAGAGTGGGATGTCCTCGCCGAGAACTCCAACGGTAACTCCGCAGCCTGCCTGCTAGTCCATAACTGCACCATCAACCAATGGCAGTTAGAAGCCTATTACGACTAACTCAACTAACGGGCACTTATAACTGTCACCTGTAACCTGTCATCTGTAACCTGTAATGAGCGAAGCGAATGACTACATCGAACTCCACGCCGCCAGCGCCTTCAGCTTCCTCGCCGGAGCCTCACAGCCTGAAGCGCTGGCCGAGCGTGCGCAGCAACTCGATATGCCCGCCATCGCCCTCGCCGACCGCAACGGCGTCTACGGCGCAGCACGCTTCCACACCATGGCAACCAAGTGCGACATCAAAGCCCACATCGGCGCGGAGATAGCCGTAAGTTCCTTCGGCAACACGCTAACTCCCCCTGACTGGCTCCCCCACCAATTCCCTGCCGAACCTCCGCGCCTGTTGTTACTCTGCGCCTCGCAAATCGGTTATCAGAATCTCTGCCAGCTCATCACCCGCTTCAAAATGCGCGAAGCCACCAAGGCCGAAGGCGCGGCAACCCTCGACGACCTCGAAGAATTCTCCGCCGGCCTCATCTGTCTCACCGGCGGCGACGAAGGCCCGCTCACCGCAGCCCTTGCCCACGAAGGAACCCGCGCCGCACACAATCTCGCCGACCGCCTGACAAACATCTACGGCCGCTCCAACCTCTACATCGAGCTACAACGCCACCAGCAGCGCGATGAAGAATGCCGCAATCAATCCCTCCTCAGTCTCGCCTCATCCTTGCGCCTGCCCGTAATTGCGACCAACGGTGTCCGCTACGCCACGCTGAAGGACCGCGAAATCCTGGATGTCCTCTCCACCATCCGCCACCACACTTCGCTCGATCGCGCAGGCCGCCTGCTCTCTCTCAACAACAGCCGCGAACTTCACCCAGCGCGCCACATGACCACCCTCTTCGCCGATATTCCAGAAGCCATCGCCAACACCCGCACCGTAAGCAGCCGTCTCAACTTCACCCTCAACAACCTCGGCTATGAATTCCCTCACTACCCCGTCCCGCCCGGACAAACTATGGACAGCTTTCTAGCCCAGCGCGTCGATGAAGGCGTCCGCAAACGCTACGGCTCACCCGCCAAGCATTCGCTCCTCGCCAAAGCCCGCGCCCAGGTTCAGCACGAACTCAGGCTCATCGCGAAACTCGGCTTCGCCGGCTACTTCCTCATCGTCTGGGATCTCATCCGCTACTGCCAGCAACACGACATCCTCGTCCAGGGACGCGGCTCCGCAGCCAACTCCGCCGTCTGTTACGCGCTTGAAATCACCGCAGTCGACCCCATAGGCATGGAGCTTCTCTTCGAGCGCTTCCTCAACGAAAACCGCGGCGAGTGGCCCGATATCGATCTCGATCTACCTTCCGGCGATCATCGCGAGCAAGTGATCCAGCACGTCTACGAACACTACGGCAAACTAGGCGCAGCCATGACCGCCAACGTCATCAGCTACCGCGGCCGCTCCGCCGCACGCGAAGTCGGTAAGGCCCTCGGCTTCGATGAAGATCAGCTCACGCGCCTCTCCTCGCTCGTAGGCCATTGGGAGTGGCGCGGCGAAAATGATACCCTCGCGCACAACTTCGCCCAGGCCGGCTTCGACGTCCGTCATCCGCGCATCGCCCACTATCTTGACCTGTGCATGCGCATGCAAAATCTGCCCCGCCATCTCGGCCAGCACTCCGGAGGCATGGTCATCTGCGCCGGCATGCTCAACCGCGTCGTCCCCCTCGAGCACGCCTCCATGCCCGGCCGCTCCGTCATCCAGTGGGACAAGGAAGACTGCGCCGACATGGGCCTCATTAAAGTCGACCTGCTCGGCCTCGGTATGATGGCCGTACTCAAAGACTCAATTGAGTTAATCCCACGTCACTACAAAAAGAAAATCGACATCGCCGACCTGCCTGAAGATCCGCTCGTCTATCAAACTCTTTGCAAGGCCGACACCGTAGGAATGTTCCAGGTCGAAAGCCGCGCGCAGATGGCCTCTATCCCCCACAACGCGCCTGTGCGTTTCTATGACCTCGTTGTTCAGGTCGCCATCATCCGCCCCGGCCCCATCGTCGGTAAAATGATGCAGCCTTACATACGCCGCCGCCAGCATAAAGAGGAAGTCACCTATCCGCATCCCTCCCTCAAGCCTGTGCTTGAGCGCACCCTCGGCGTCCCTCTTTTTCAGGAGCAGCTTCTCCGCATGGCCATGACCGTCGCCAGCTTCACAGGCGCTGAAGCCGAGGAACTCCGACGTGCCGTTGGCATGCGCCGATCCATGCAGCGCATGAAAGACCTCGAAGGCCGCTTGCGCGATGGCATGACCCGCAACGGCATCAGCCCCGACGCTCAGGACAACATCGTCCAGGGCATCAGTTCATTCGCCATGTATGGATTCCCTGAGTCGCACGCCGCCAGCTTCGCTCTCATCGCCTACGCATCGGCATATCTCAAGGTGCACTATCTGGCTGCCTTCACCTGCGGCCTGCTCAACAATCAACCCATGGGTTTTTACGCGCCCGCCGTCCTCATCAAGGATGCCCAGCGCCACGGCCTCCGCGTCCGCCCCATCAATATCCAATGCTCAGATTGGCTCTGCACGCTGGAACCTATGGAAGAAGGTGCTTTGAAAGGGCACGACTTCACGGGGTCCCCGGCGACAGGTCTTCGTCGCGGGGGTGGCTTTAGTCGTGCCGAAAACCGACCAATATCAGAATGGGCTTTAGCTACTGAGGAAAACAGTTCGTTCTCGCTCCGCATCGGCCTCAACTACGTCAAAGGCCTGCGCCAATCATCGGCCGACGCCATCCTCGCCGCCCGCAATCAACACGGCCCGTTCGCATCGGTAGAGCAACTCGCCGCGCGCATTCCCCAGCTCAATCGCAAGGAACTCGTCGCCCTTGCCCGCGTTGGCGCACTCAATACTCTGGATAACGTCGAGCATCGCCGCGACGCGCTCTGGCAAGTCGAACAGGCCGGTCGCCCTGTTGGCCCGCTGCTGCGCTCAGCCGCTCCGGCACGCACTATATCCAACCCGCTCCAACGCATGACCACCGAAGAGCGTTTAGCCGCCGACTACGCCGGAACCGGCATCACCACCGGCCCGCACCCCATGACCTATCGGCGCGTTGAGCTGCGTCAGCAGGGCATTCTATCCGCGCAGGAACTCGAATGCTGCTCAAGCAATCGCACCATCCGGATCGCAGGATGCGTCATCGCCCGCCAGCGCCCAGGCACCGCCAAAGGCTTCGTCTTTCTATCGCTCGAAGACGAAACCGGCATCGCCAACATCATCCTTACGCCCGACATTTTTGAGCAGAATCGCATCGTTGTCACGCGCAGCCGATTCCTCATGATTGAAGGACCACTCCAGAATCAGGACGGCGTGATTCACGTCAAAGCGCAGTTCATCACACCATTAGAAAGCCATGGCGCAGATATTCCTTCCCACAACTTCCACTGATCCCAAACGCAGCACAAGCGAGTTTTCCTGGCCACTTGGAAACTTGCCCTTTTCAATCAGCTCTTAAGCCCTGACTACCACCACTCCATCAACCGCCCGTTCGAAACCTTGGCCGTGCCTTCGGGCTTCTCGGTATGAAGCAGCAGAACCGGAACATGCACCAGCCGGATCAGCTTCTCCGC
>Ga0302278_10003355_pt1 | contig 17620 bp, 10 predicted proteins | sample III_Bog_N3_2_FD_194543 | JGI IMG/M metagenome (GOLD analysis project Ga0302278, IMG submission 194543) | Peat permafrost microbial communities from Stordalen Mire near Abisko, Sweden - III_Bog_N3_2 | ecosystem: Environmental > Terrestrial > Soil > Wetlands > Peat | place: Sweden: Abisko...
CGGGGTCGATCTGACGGTTGTCCTTCTCGTTCTGCTGGATGCGGATTTCGACTTCACGCACGGACGTCATGTACTGATCGAGCTTGCTGCGGTCGGAGGGACCGAGACGGGTTTCGAGCTTCTTCGAATCTTCCGTGACGTAGTCGAGGATGCTGCGGCGATAGAGATTGCGGCGTTCGCGCGCCTGCGGGCTGAGGTCGCCATCGTCGCCGAAGAGGCGTTCGAAGAGAGCACGGGGATCGAGCGTGGGAGGCAGCGGCTGGGATTCACTCTTCCAGGCGAGGTTGTTGGTGTAGGAGCAGGAGTAACCGGAATCGCAGTTACCGGCCTGCTGCGCGTCTTCCATGCCGACTTCGAGCGAGGCGAAGCGCGTCTTGCCGCCGATCTCATTGGCGACGATCTGGTCGGCCGTGATACCGGCTTTGATGGCGGCTACGGAATGTCCGTTGCGGTCGCCGTAGGAGGAGTCTTCCGCGATCTTTTTGGGCTGCACGCCGGAGAGATAACCACCTGTGGCGCGCGCATGGTCGCCGCCGCCATCGAGCAGGGCGCGGCCGCCGTTGTGGGTTAGATTGCCCAGCAGGAGCATGTCCTTTTTGAACGGCTCCATCGGCTTCAGGATGCGGGGGAGCTCAGCCAGATTGCCCGTGTAGGACGGGTTCCAGTGGTCCATGATGGCTCCGATCGGCACATACACGAAGGCCATGCGCACCGGGGTCTCTACGGTCTTGCCGTAAGAGAGCGCGGGCACCATGGCGTCGAGGAACGGCAGCCCGATGGCTGTTCCCACTCCGCGAAGAAACGTGCGCCTTGCGAGCGCCTTATTAGTAATCGTCATTTGCTTGCGACCTCCTTTGGCCGTGTCTGATCGGATTTTGAAATGATTTCCCCGTGCTGCATCTGGAACGGCATGCTGCGAACAACTTCGCGGATCAATGCCTGGAAGCGGTAATCGGATTGAATCACCTTGTGGTCGATTTCCGATACCGTAACGCGGTCTTGTGGCCCGAGGCCGCGGCCCAGGGCATAAGTCAACATCTTCTGGGTGAGACAGTGTTCGAACTCCGGCAGGTTGGCCAGGAGCAGGCGGCGGAACTCCGCGGGAGTCGCGAACGATTTGCCATTGGGAAGCGTACCGGTGGCGTCGACGGGGAATTTCCCGTCGGCAGTCCGCCATGCGCCGATGGCATCGTAATTTTCCAGGCCGAAGCCGAGGACGTCCATCTTCGAATGGCAGGAGGCGCAGATAGGGCTCGCGCGGTGCGCTTCCATCTGCTGCCGGAGCGAAGCCGAAGTACCGACCGCCGCTTCGTCGAGTGCCGGAACGTCCGGCGGGGGCGGCGGCGGCGGAGTACCCAGAATATTTTCGAGAACGTACTTGCCGCGCAGAACCACCGAAGTGCGGGTCGGGTAGCTCGAAACAGTGAGGACTGTGCCCTGGCTCAGAATGCCGCCGCGCTGGTCGCCCGTGAGTTCCACTTTTCGGAAGTCGCTGCCCTTCACGTCGGGAATGCCGTAATGCTGGGCGAGTAGTTCGTTGGCAAAGGTGTAGCGGGCGTCGATGAAATCGCCGATGGGCCGGTTTTCACGCAGCACGTATTCGAAGAAAAGGCGGGTTTCGGTCTTGAAGGCGTCGCGCAGATCCGGGGAGTATTTGGGGAATTTCACCGGGTCCGGATGCACTACATCAAGGTTGCGCATTTCGAGCCACTGGCCGGCGAAGTTCTCCGCAAGTGCGCTGGACTTTGTGTCCGCCAGCATGCGCGTTACCTCGGCGTCGAGTGTGTCCGGCGCGTGAAGCTTTCCGCTCTCAGCCAGCGTGAGCAACCGGTCGTCCGGCATCGAACTCCACAGGAAGTAGCTGAGGCGCGAGGCAAGGTCGAAATCGGTAATTCGGTGGATCGATCCGTTGGTGGGTTCGCGCTCCATGCGGAACAGAAACTCGGGCGAAACCAGCGCGGCCTGCAGGGCCAGTTGAATTCCCTGATCGGCGTTCTGACCATGCTGGCGGGCCATTTGATAGAAGTGCGTAAGGCCGGCGACTTCGGTCTTCGTGGGAGAGCGGCGGAAGGCGCGCCGCGCCAGCTGAGTCAGGATGCGGTCGACGCAGGCGGAGCCGGAATTCGGATCGCAGATCAGGACCCGTTTGCGGCTGGCGCGTTCCACCTTGGCCGCGTAGGGCCCGTCAATCGAGATGCTGTCGGGAACCCAGGGCTTTATCGCTTTCGGGTCCGGAGGAGCGCCGCCACCGCCGCCCGGAGGCGGTACCGGAGCGTTGTCGCCAATCAGGCCCGCGCGGAAGACATGGTCGCCGGCTTCCACGTAAATCCGAACCTCTTCGGTGTGCTCGCCACCGGCTGGTGCAGCGGCGGGCAGCGTGAAGGGTTTCGACGCCAGCAGATTGCCGTCAACCCAGAGGCCCATGGTGGGCGCAGCGTCGGTCTTTGCCGGATTGCCGGTGAACACGACGCGAATAATATATTCCGCGCCCAGATCCAGCCGGTGGGTCGTTTCCGAAGTGCTGAGCTTTACGCGGCGGATGGCGCGGTCGCTGCGGCGGCCTTCCCAGGTGAGCGGCTTCGGCATCGGGTCCGCGCCGATGGCGGCAGATGCGATCTTCTCGGCAGCCGAAAGGTACTTTTCGATCAGTATCGGGGAAACGGTGAGCGCTTCGCCGATATTGTCAAAACCGTAGCTGGAATCGTCCGTGGGGAAATCTTTATCCGCGCGAAACGTGACGCCCAGAAGGTCGCGAATCGTATTGGTGTATTCGTTGCGGTTCAGGCGGCGCGCCACGACTCTGCCGGGATCGGGTTTAATGGCACGGTCGGCCTTCTCAAATTCGCCCTGCACGTAGCCAATAAGGTTGTCGATATCCGCCTGCGGAGGGCGCGGAATTCCCTTGGGCGGCATTTCTCCACCGCGCAGTTTAGTGAGGATATCCTCCCACTGATCGCGGTTTGTAAGAGAATCGGGAGCCTGAAAAGGCTTCAGATTCAGGCCGCCGGAGGCCAGGCGGTCGTTATGGCAACCTGCGCAGGTATTCGCAAGGATAGGCTTGACGGCGGTGTCGAAGGTCGCCTGAGCCGCGAAGACAGTGGCAACGGTCGATGCCGCGAAAGCGAGCCGGACGAGGGATCGGAGAAGATACACTATGGCTTCCAGTATCCTTAATTTAACTCTTGTGAGCAACCTGGCCAACAGTACAGGTGTTTGGCAATAACGAGTGCTCGTGGGCATTTTAAAACTGAATCCTCGCGACCAGTTGCCCGGTGCGCTCGCCGCCTACGCTGGTGGGATTGATCCAGCCGAATCCTCCGCTCAGTTGGCCTGCCGAGTTGTAGGTGGTGGTGGCCAGCGGATTACTGGCGGAAGGATTCGGATAAAGCAGCCGGTTGAATATGTTGAAGAACTCGGCCCGGACTTCAATACTGACGCGCTCGCGGAAGCGGAAACTGCGCGCGAGGCTTAACTGCTCGCTGGGTGTGCGGGCATACCTGAAATCGTTGTAAAACGGAGCGGAAACGCCCCATTGTCCGTTCGGCACGTCCTGCCACGCCTTCGGGTTGAGAACCAACTGGCTGTTGGGATCGATACATCCGCAGTTCAGGTTTTCCAGATACAGAGGCTGTCCGTTCACACGGTTCATGCGAGTCGACTGGAACACCAGGGAACTGAGATTACCCTGCGAAGAGGGGACGGGGATCGGAAGCCCGCTGGCGTAACGAAGCAGGCCGGAAAGTCTCCAGCTGCCAAGGATGTTGAGCGCCAGTTTGTTTTGCGTCAGGCGCGGGAGTTCGTGCGCCATCTCATATTCCCAGGACATAACGAACAGGAAGGGCTGGGAACTGCTGACGAGCGATTTCTGGTTGGGCTGATTGAATACGTCGTTAACAGCCTGGCCGGTGGCGAGTTCCTTGGAAAACGTGAACGCCGCGCTGGCGGTGAGTCCATAGCCGTAGCGTTTGGTGGCTTTGGACTGCAGCGAATCGTACCAGTTCTTGCCGAGCGGAGCCCACATGGGATTGAGGGCGCTGCTGAACTGCGGATAAGGCCGAATGCTCTGCGCGACAGTCTGGTTGACCGGGAAGGTCGCGTAGGGAAGCGTGAATCCGGCTGCCTTTGCCGCCGGAGATCCGATAAGCGACGTCAGCAGCGAATCGCTCGTGGCGTTACCGAGGGTCAGACCGTGTGCCGCGAGGTCCGCGCTGGAGATTGCGTTGAGGCTTTCGAGACCGGTGGCGCCGGTTTCCCAGACGCCGCGATTCCCCACATAAGCGGCTTCGACGACGAAGTCACGGGTGATCTCGCGCTGAAGGTTTACGGAGTAGGTGTGAATGCGGCCGGGGCGGTTGGCATTCGGGTCCATGTAGTAGTTGGGGGAATCGACCTGGCCGGGATCGGGACGAACGCCGGGATCGAGCGTGACCTTATATAAGCTGGCGGGATTGTATTGAAGGCCGCCGCTGAGAGTTGCGCCGGGCAGCCCGTAGGTTCCGGACGTGAACGAGAGCTGGTTGACGCCCACGCCGAGGATGGCGGCGTTGGTGAAGTAGCTGAATGTCGCGAGGTTGGCGTAGACGACGCCCCATCCGCCGCGGATTACGGTTTTGGGGTCGATCTGGTAGGCGAACCCGAAGCGCGGTCCGATGGCGTACGGGTAGTTTTTGGCGAACTGGCAGTTGCAACGGCCGGGGCCGTAACCTTCATAGACCTCGCCGCCGAGCAGACCGCCCGCGGAGGGGTTGGGGATGGTCGGACCGAACATGCTGTTGCGCTGGTGGAGTTCGTGGCCTTCGTTCTCCTCATCCCAGCGGATACCGTAGTCGAGCGTGAGCCGGTGGTTCACTTTCCAGCTGTCCTGGATGTAGAGGCCCCAGCGGTTGCCGCGCCACTGGGGGTCCTGCGGGGCGTTGACGGTTGCATTGTCGATTGCGCCGAGCAGGAAGCTGGCGTAGGGGATGCCGACGCTGCCGCCGCCAAGGCTTTGGCCGTTGGTGGACGGGTCGCCGCTCTCGATGGCGCTGAAGTTCAGCACGCCCTGGGCCTGCCGGGTGTTGCGGTCGGTCCAGCTTTCCTGGCGAAGGTCGCCACCGATTTTATACGTGTGGTTGCCGCGAATGTAGGTGAGGCTGGCTGGGTACGTGGGCTTCGTGTAGTAGTACAGGTTGGCGTTCGACGGGCCGATCGACGTGCTCAGGCCGCCTGCCGTGGACGAGAACAGGCTGTTGAGGCGGGGAAAGCCGCCGCCGGTGGCTGCGGTGGAACTGCCGACGAAGCCGATCCCCGCGACCGCGTTGTAATCCAGCACGCTCGTGGGGGAACTGTCGGGATTGTACCGGCGGAATAAACCGATGCCCAGATGCAGCAGCATGGTGGGGCGGATGGAATAGTCGTAGGTGAGGCGCGCGGTCCAGACGTTGCCGTGAGCAGGGCGGATGGCGGTAATGGGGACTGGCAGGCCGTCGACGTTATTGGGGCCGTAATTGTAGGACTTGCTGATGTAGAGCGAGATCTTCATGTCCGGGCTGAAGTTGTGGTCCATCTTGCCGGCGGGGTTGGCGTTGTAGGTGCGGTAGACGGGGTCCTGCAGCCAGTTATTAATGTTGCCGGGGAGTGTGGGCAGCGGCAGGTAGTTCTGAATTTTGAGTGCGACCGGATCGATGCGGCTGTAAGGAATGACGTTTCCGACGAAGGGCGTGGTGACGGCGACGCCGTTTACGGTCTGGTAGGTGGCCGGGTCATAGATGGTGTTTTCGTAATAGGAATTGCCAAGAGCGTCCGTGCCGTTCAGCTTGCGACCCGTGAGCGCGCTGCTGAAATTACCCTGGCGGTACGCAAGGCTGGGCATCGTGATCAGCGTCCCGGCCGAGGGAGACTGGCTGTTCTTGCCTTCCTCAAAGTTGAGGAAGAAGAAGGTCTTGTTGTGGCCGTCATAGAGTTTGGGGATCTTGACCGCACCGCTGAGGGTCGCACCAAAGTTGTGCTTGTGGTCGAGGGGTTTGACGTTGACGAGCGGTTTGGCGGCGTCGAGCGAGTTATTCGTCAGGTATTCCCAGAGGCTGCCGTGGAGCTTGTTGGCTCCGGAGCGAGATGCTACCGTGATCATGCCGCCCTGGACCTGGCCGTATTCGGCGGCGAAGTTACTGGTCTGGAGCGAAAACTCCTGCACCATTTCGACAGGCGGAGGCGTCCCGCCACCGGCGTTCGAATCGGTGGTATCCTGGCCATCCACCAGCACGCGCATGGTGTTACCGGTTTCGCCGTTGACCCGCCCGCCGCTGCCGCTGGTTCCCGCCACGCCCGGGGACAGAATGATTGTGTTGAGAGCGCTCCGCGTGCCGCCGCTGACAGCCATCGGCAGATTGACGATGGTTTCGTTGACGACGTTATAGCTTTGTTCGGAGCTTTCGGTTTTGAGGAGTGGCGCCGTTGCGTCGACGGTAACGGACTCGGTGACGGTTCCGATCTGGAGGGAGACATCGACGCGGGTGACCTGGGCCACGTTGACCTCGGTGCCGGTTCCGACGTACTTGCTGAAGCCGGGGGCTTCGACCGTCATTTCATAGTGCCCGGCGGGAAGTGAAGGCAGAGTGTAATTGCCGGTGGATGTGGTGCGGGTATCATACGTGGTCCCGGTTTCGGTGTGGCGGGCTACTACGGCCGCATTCGGTACGGCGGCTTTGGCCTGATCCTGGACGGTGCCGGTGATGGTGCCCCGGTCGCTTTGCGCGAACGCGGCGGCGGCAAGCAGCAGGGCCACGCACGGCAGACAGATTCTCTTCAATAAACGAGTTACGGTCACTTGAATTTCCCCCTCGTGTTCGTTACTGCGCCGCTTCAAGGCGGCCGACGCACGGAAGATTGACAATATGTTGTCCCTGAAGAGGGGGGCAGGTGCTCTACGGTTGAGCAAGCGCGAAAGTGTGGTGAATGAGGTGTTTAGCCGGGTTGTACCGAGGCTTGTAACATAAGGTAGAACGACGTAGAAACCGCCTGTTTTACCAAAACTGCGAGGCGACGATCATCGGCGGTCCGGCGCTTTTGCCGATGACGTTGGTCTTGAGGACGATCTGAAAACTCTTGCGCTCCCAGTTCGGCGGAGCGATCTTCTCGATTTCGCGGATCTCAGCCGGGTCGGTGGCAAATTCGGCAGCGGCCATGGTGCCGTAGCCTGCGGTGCCGGCAACCACGACGACGGGGCGGCCCGTGGTCGGATCGACCGCGCGCGAAACGATGCCGTAGTCTTCGGTGATGCTTGTGTAGGGAAGCCGGAAATCCACGGACCAGCTTCGGTGCGCGGGATTATCCCGGTCGTGGACCCAGCTGACCCGTCCTTCGCTCGCGGAACTGAAGCGCCAGTGGCTCATGAGGCGGGAAATCCACGGGTTTCTGTAGCCGCCGATGAGGATGGCGGGGCCGGCGCGAAGGTCGTCGAATGTGGCGTTCCTTTCCTGAAGAACACGGAATGCTTTGCCCTTCGACTCCAGTAAACCACTCAACCGGGAAATCGAGATTACGTCCGGGAGCACGACGTTTTGAGCGGCCATCCAATAGAACTTGAAAAGCGGTACGTCGGAGGGCGGCGTGGGATCGGAGGGAATAATGTTGCGGCTGGCATCGGCATCCGGGGCCCAGGATTGCTTCAGTCGCTGCCCCACGCAGAGGAGCGCAGTTCCCGGCGATGAGACGACCGGGCTCCAGAATTTGTCGAGGGGGGTGGCGGGGCGCCACGATTTAACAATGAGAGCTCCCGTGGTGACGCAGAGCAGCAAGGCCGTTACCGCAAGGGCGAAGAGAAGCCGCCGGGAATGGGCGGAGGCGGCGGGGATCGCAACCGGGGGCGGGAGCACGGTCAGGTGGGGTGTTTCCGTGGGGTCCGGCGATACAACTCGAAAGTCCGGCACATAGGAGCCGCTGTGGAGTTCGATCCGAACCTCGGCTTCGTGGCCGGGTTCCTGATAATACTGGGCGATGCGCTTGCGGAGCTCCGCAGCGGCGGTCCGGACGACGGAATCGGCGTTGGTATCGTAATCGGGCGTGCGCCCGAAGACTTCGATACCGATGATGCGCTCCTTCAGCAGCGCGAGATTCTTGTCGAGCGCCTGTTCGACCACGAATTGAAAAAGCGCCGGGCAGCGCCGTCCGCTGCGGAACAAAGGATGCGCCAGCATGCGCGTCATCTGCTCCCGGACGGCCACGCTTTCGGGTTCCGTGAGACTTATCGGAGCGATCTCGTAAGGACTTTCTTTAGTGTTTTCGCGCAGCATAAAACATGTTTTTCCGAATGGGGACCCGACGACACCGGGATTATATGCGATTCAGAGGAGCGGCACAACGCTTCATATTTTCCGGCTTTTCAGGGAATGCGGGGGGTAGCGCTATTTCTTTCCTTCTGTGGGTGTGGCGTCGAACCGGATCTCACGCAGCAGCGGGAGATCCGGCGGCAGTTCACGATCTCCCGCCGGGAACCGGTTGAAGCTCAGCAGAAAGGCAACCAGGTCGGCGGCCTTCTGCCGGGTCAGAGTGCCGCGTCTGTCGCTGGGCATGTCGCGATGGACGCGCTCGAAGAGATCGCCCACTGTGAGCGAATTCCATTTGTAAACAAACGCGGGCGAAGTGAGCGGAGGGTTTTCGGGGTCGCCTTCGAGATCGTCGGCGTGGCATTCGCGGCACAGTTGCCTGTATAGCGTCTGGCCGCGATCCGCCTGTGCCTTCGTGTAAACGCCATCCCACGTGGAACGCGTGACGGGCGGCGTCTGCGCCAGAACCGCCAGCGCTACAAACACCAGCGCCGCGAGACTATTCCGCATCGGGGAGCGCAAACGCAATATATTCGCCGCTGTAAGTTCCGCCGCTGACCGCAATCACGATGTATTGCCTGCCCTGCCACATGTAAGTCATGGGGCAACCGCTCTGCGGGGCGGGCATCCACACCGCGCCCACTTCTTTGCCTGTCGCTTTGTCGTACGCCCGCAGCATGGCGCCGCGGGGATGCGTCACCGAGGTGACCATGTTGTCGCCCACAATCAGCAGGGTCTTCGTAACCAATACGCCCGCGCTCCCCGGCTGGCCGGTATTGCCGATATTCAGACCTTTCAGCGCGGGGTTTCTCCGCACATTATCCGGAGTTTCACCCGCTGGCACCTGCCATTGAATATCGCCACGGTCGAGATTAATCGCCGTAATTACGCCGTAAGGCGGCTTGAGAATCGAAAGACCCTGCACGGAAAGTTCGCCGCCGATGCCGCGCGCTTCGAGCAGTACGCGGTCCGCCGCCGCGGCTTTCAGCGCTTCGGGGGAAGCGTCCGCTGCCTGACCTCCGCCCGCACCCAGGGGCGCACGGAACGCCTGGTCGTTTCGCCCCATCACGTAGCGCATATCGGACTGGAAGCTGGGTGGCGGGGTTCGGAGCGAGCGGCCCTGAATCCCGGAGTTTTCCGCCTGCGCGTAGAAGATATGCGTTTCCGGATCGTAACCGCCGCCGGCCCAGTTCGTACCGCCGCCGCCATTGCCCAGGTTGATCGATCCGATTTTGTTTTTCGGATCGCCGACCAACATGGGATTGAACATGCCCGCGATACGATAGCGCGCGAGGATGTCCTTCGCCTGGGCGCGCATCTCCGGCGTGAAGTCGATCAGATCGTCGGGGAAGTTCAGGATATTGCGCGAATAGGCGGGCGGTTTGGTGGGAAACGGCTGGGTGGGGGACGTCTTCTCGCCCGGCACGTCGGACTGCTGCACCGGCTTCTCTTCAATCGGCCACACCGGCTCGCCAGTAACGCGGTCGAACACATAGAGGAAGGCCTGTTTGCCAGGCAGCATCACCGCCTTAATCTGCTTCCCGCCAACGTTGATGTCGCCCAGAATCGGCTCGGAAGAAAGGTCGTAATTCCAGATGGGATGATGAACCACCTGGTAATGCCATTTGCGCTTGCCGGTCTTCAGGTCGAGGCACACCAGCGAATCCGCAAACAGATTATTGCCAGGACGGTGTCCGCCGTAGTAATCGGATGTAGCGTCTTCCACCGGCACATATACCAGGCCGAGTTCTTCGTCGGCCGACATCTGCGTCCAGACACCCGCATTGCCGTTGGTCGCCCACGAGCCGTTCTCCCATGTGTCGTTACCGAATTCGCCGGGACGGGGAATCGTGTTGAACGTCCAGAGAAGCTTGCCGCTGCGGACATCGTAAGCGCGCACCGCGCCCTTGGTGTTGTCGTGCGTGACGGGCGCCATGCCTTCCGCCATGGATACGCCTACGACAACGGTGTCCCGCGCAACCAGCGCTGTGGAATGCAGGCCCGCTTCGCCGGTTTCAAGATCGATCTGCTTGCCGGCGCCGGTAGAGAGGCCGACCTTGAGATCGACTATTCCGGTCTGCCCGAACGACGCGATCTGCTTGCCGGTCTTAGCGTTCAGTTCGACCAGGCGATACCCCGTTGTGACGAAAACGATGCGGTTATCGCCATGGCCGTCGCTCCACCAGGAAACGCCGTGCCCGGAGAGCGGCCTCGGAGAAATCGCCGCGCGGTTTCCCTCCGGCAGCCGGTAAACCCAAAGAACCTCGCCGGTTTTGGCATCGAGCGCAATCACATCGCGGCGCGTGCCCGCCGTTGTGTAGAGCACTCCGTCGATCATGAGCGGAGTGCCTTCGAGCTTGTATTCCGGCCGCGTCCCGAAGCTGTCGGTCTTGAGCCTCCAGGCTACTTCGAGCTTGCTGAAGTTGGTGGCGTCGATCTGGGTGAGGGGAGAGTATTTCGTGCCCCTGAGATCGCCGCCCCAGTAGGTCCATTCGCCGTTCTTCGTGGAAGGCTGGGCTAAAGCCAGCAGCGCCAGCCCCGTCAGAGTTGACAGGGCCAGCGCCGAGTACTTCACCGGCTCACGCATGAAACCGTCTCCTATTCCGCGTCGGGAAGCGCGTAGGCAATATATTCGCCGCTATACGTACCGCCGCTGACCGCGACCACGATGTACTGCTTGCCCTGCCACATGTAAGTCATGGGGCCGCCGCTTTGGGGTGCTGGCATCCAGATCTGGCCCACTTCCTTACCCGTGGCCTTGTTATAGGCGCGCAGCATTGCGCCGCGCGGATGCGTGCCCGAAGTGACCAAGCCATCGCCGATAATCAGCAGCGTTTTGGTCACCAGTACGGAGCATTCCCCGCGCTGGCCGGTGTTGCCTAAGTTGAGACCCTTCAAAGCCGGGTGATTGCGGATGTTATCCGGAGTCTCGCCGAACGGCACCTGCCACTGAATATCGCCTCGATCCAGATTAATCGCCGAAATTACCGCGTAAGGTGGCTTGAGAATCGGCAGGCCCTGCACAGTCATGCCCGCGCCGCCGCCCTGGCCAGTCTGGCCCGGCTGACCGGCAGTGAGTGCCGCGGCCTTGGAAACCTTAGCATCCGCCGCTGTGTTCGCGCCCGCGCCTTCGGGAATTACGAAAGGCAGGTCGTTTCTTCCACCCACGTAGCGCATATCCGTGAAGCCGGGCGGCGGAGTGCGCAGCGAAAACTGCGTGATGCCGGAGTTTTCCGCCTGCGCGTAGACGATGTGCGTTTCGGGATCGTAACCCGCGCCGTTCCAGTTCGTGCCACCGCCGCCGTTGCCCATGTTGATCGAGCCCAACAGGTTCTTGGTGTCTCCGATCATGGCCGGATTGAACATGCCCGATACGCGATAGCGCGCGATGACGTCCTTAGCCTGGGCGCGGAGTTCCGGTGTGAAATCGATCAGATCGTCGGGAATTTTCACGATGTTCCGCGAATATGCCGGGGGCTTGGTCGGGAAGGGCTGCGTGGGCGACGTTTTCTCACCCGGCACGTCGGACTGCTGCACCGGCTTTTCTTCGATGGGCCAGACCGGCTCGCCGGTCACGCGGTCGAATGTATACAGGAACGCCTGCTTGCCGGGAAGCATTACGGCCTTAATGGCCTTGCCATCGACGTTGATGTCGCCGAGAATCGGTTCGGCCGAGAGGTCGTAATTCCAAATCGGATGGTGGATCACCTGGTAATGCCATTTACGCTTGCCGGTTTTGACATCGACGCAGACCAGCGAATCGCCGAACAGGTTGTTTCCCGGACGATGGCCGCCGTAGTAATCGGACGTCGGGTCTTCCACCGGAATATAAACCAGCCCGAGTTCTTCATCGGCCGACATCTGCGTCCACACGCCCGCGTTGCCGTTGGTCGCCCACGAGCCGTTCTCCCAGGTATCGTTGCCGAATTCGCCCGCGCGCGGAATTGTGTTGAAGGTCCACATCAGCTTACCGGTGTGAACGTCATAAGCGCGCACTGCTCCCTTCGTGTTGTCATGCGTTACCGGCGTGTGTCCTTCTTTCATGGAGACACCGACGATCACGTAATCCTTAACAATGAGCGCGGTGGAATGCAGGCCCGCTTCGCCGGTTTCCGGGTCGATCTGCTTGCCCGTGCCGGTGTATAAGCCGATCTTGAGATCGACAACGCCGGTCTTCCCGAAGGAGGGGATCGGCTCGCCGGTCCTGGCATTCAGTTCCACCAGCCGATAGCCTGTCGTGATGAGAAGGATGCGCTCGTCGCCATGACCGTCGGTCCAGTAAGACACGCCGTGACCCGAAAGCTGCCGGGGCGAAATAGCCGCGCGTTCGCCTTCGTGCATGCTGTAGACCCACAGGATTTCGCCCGTTTTGGCATCGAGAGCGACGGCGTCGCGGCGCGTCCCGGCCGTCGTATAGATCACGCCGTTCACCATCAGCGGCGTGCCTTCGAGCTTGTACTCGGGCCGGGTGCCGAAGCTGTCGGTCTTGAACCGCCACGCCACCTCAAGCTTGCTGAAGTTAGTGGCGTCGATCTGGCTGAGCGGCGAATACCGGGTGCCTTTCAGATCGCCCGCCCAATAGGTCCATTCGCCGTTCTTGGTGGAAGGCAATTCGGCGGCGACCAGCGCGAGGCCGGAAATGACCGCTACTGCTGAAAACAAATGTTTCACTGGCTTAAATAACTCCTCTGAACTTTTTGGTTCTCACGACGGCAGAATCAAATCTTTGTTGAGCGAAATACCGAGCCCCGGCTTTTGCGGGACGCTGAAATATCCGGTCTTGTCCAGCACCGGCGGCTCTTCGAAGATGGCAAAGCCGTTGGAATAATCGCGCATCGGCACATCGTGAGTGATCTCAATGTAGGGCGAGTTGGGGAACGACGCCACAAGATGCATATTGCAGATGGTGGCGACGCCGCCGTCTCCGAGATGGGGCACCACGGTCTTATCCATCGACTCGGCGAGCACAGCGATCTTGCGGATTTCCGCGGGGCCTTCGAGCAGCACTTCCGGCTGCACCACGTCGAAACAGCCTTTTTCGAGCAGCCAGCGGAACTCGTGCAGTCCGCGGTTGCCTTCGCCGCCGGCGATCGGAAGCTCCACCAGGCGGTTCAGTTCCGCCAGATGGTCGAAGTCGTAGCGGCGCAGCGGTTCCTCAAGCCAATAAACGTTGAGTTGCTGGTAAGCGCGAGCGGTCTCGACAGCGCGGCGGAAATCCCAGATAACTGTGGGCGTCAAGGGGCCGTTGGTCGCCTGGTTGGCATCGCACATAATGTCGAAATCGTCGCCGACCACTTTGCGCGTAGCCTCCACCAGGCGGATATCTTCCTTCATGGTCTGGAAGTGCGCGCGGAATTTCAGGCCGTGCCAACCGTCGTGTTTCAGCTTGGAAGCGAGGTCGGCGCGCTCTTCCGGAGTCGAAAGGCGCGACTGGCTGGCGTAGGGTGCGACCTTATCTTTGACCGGACCCCAGAGCTTGTAGAGAGGCTGGTTGCACGCTTTGCCGATGATGTCCCAGAGGGCGATCTCCACGGCTGCGAAAGCGCGGTCGGCGCTGAGCGAACCGCCCCGACCGGCTGCGGCCAGAAGACTGGTTGCGGTGCCGCCCGCCGCGCCCGCTTCCGAGAGCGCGGAAGGCCGGGCCGCCAGGCGTCGCGCCGTCCCCATGCCCGTAACCTCCCTCATGTTTGCCACGAGGAACTGGAGGTTGAACGGGTCTTCCCCTACGAGTTGCGACTTGAGCGATGGTATCTGGACCGGGTCGACCGAGGGGCCGAGTCCTACCAGGCCCTGATCCGTGTGGACTTCGATGACAGTGCCGCCGCCGACGCGGACGATGGCGGTGTCCCACGGCCCCATGAAGCCGGTAAACGAACCGAGTTCCTTGACCACCTTCATGCGTACGATCTTGATATCCGTGATCCTGATCTGCACACCCGGCAGCCGCGGGATTGCCGCCAGTGCGGGTAATGCGGGCAGCGCCTTAAGAAAATCCCTACGTCGCATGTAAATCTCCCTCAATGCTTTTCGATTAATTCAAACTTCTCAAGACGGCCCGCTTCGGCCGCGATTCTGGACGCGCCGTAGACGTTGCCGTCGTGATCCACCGCAATCCCTTCCGACCCGCCCGTAAGGCCGTCGGGGTTGGGAATGAAGCCGGTGACTTTTCCGTCCCTGATACTGCCCATGCGGAAGCCCCGTTCGCAGCCTGGATTATAGCCGTGCGTGCCCGGCCTGTCGGGATGCGATTCCGAATCGCTTACGTAGAGGATGTCGTCTTTGATGTAGATCCCGCTGGGCCGCCCGAACTGCTTCCATTGCGCGATGAATTTTCCGTCCTGAGTGAGGATCTGAATACGGTTGTTCGAACGGTCGGCCACGAAGAGGCTGCCGGCGGAATCCAAAGCGAGGCAATGCGGTTCCATAACTTCGCCTGGCCCGGTCCCTTTGCTCACCAGCACCTTGAGAAATTTCCCGTTCTTGTCGAATTTCATGATGCGGGAATTGCCCAACGTCGGCGCATGGCCTTCCGCTACGAAAATGTCGCCGTTCGGCGCCACGAGCACGGCGTTCGGGGCGTCGAAGCCGGCGGTACCGGTGCCGTCGCCGCCGGGCTTTCCCAGCGTCATCAGAACTTTGCCGTCGGGGCTGAACTTGTAAACCTGATTGCCGCGGCCGTCTTTGGCAGCGCCGTCGGTGACCCAGATATTGCCGTCCCTATCCACGTACAGGCCGTGCGGATTCACAAACAAGCCCTTGCCGAAGTGCCGGAGCATTTTACCCGTCTTTTGATCGAGTTCGAAGACCGGATCCACCGTGGAGCCATCGCAACCGTTGCCGCCGCACCGCTCGTAGGTCCAGATGTTGCCGTCCGGGCCGACCGATACGCCCGCACTCGCGCCCCACTTGCGTCCTTCCGGCAACTGACCCCAGTTGAGGATGGTCCGATAGGGGTTCGGCACATCTCCCGTGTTGGGAGGCGCGTAGCTCGGCTGACCGAAAACAACCATGGCGGACATGGCGCACAGCAAGCCGAAGCGTGCCTGACCCCGTAACATTTCCACACCTCCCCTGAAATTCAGCCTGCCGATAATATCAGAGTTTTGGCCTCTGTTTCCCGAACTTTAGGTCAGGTGAGGCACCGAGAGTTTTTCGAAAATCTCTGTTAGGATTGTCATGCGCGAACAGAGGATGAATGGCGGATAAAAAGTGGCTGGCGTTTTTCGTGCTTGCGGGGTTGGTGGCGGCACAAGGTCCGAATATCGGTAAGGTGCCCGCCTTCGAGCCCGACCCGACGTTTCCCAGGCTCCCTAACAACTGGGCTCTCGGCAACGTCGCCGGCGTCGCGGTAGACCGGCACGACAACGTCTGGATCATCCACCGTCCGCGCACCGTTGCAGCGGATAAGACTGCGGCTCCTCCCGTGCTGGAGTTCGACGCCGCTGGAAAGTTCCTGCAAGCATGGGGCGGTGACGGAACCGGGTTTGACTGGCCGGATTCCGAGCACAACATCTTTGTGGACAGCAAGGATAATGTCTGGATCAGCGGCAGCAGCCCGGGTGGCCAGTCGAAAACGACACGCTCGGACGATATGCTGCTGCGGTTCACCACCGCGGGGAAGTTTTCGCTGGAGGTGGGCGGACGCTCCGTCAGCCAGGGAAGTAAAGATCCGAAAAGCGTGAATAAGCCGGGCGATTTGCTGGTTTCCGCGAAAACCAACGAGATTTATCTCTCCGATGGTTATGGAAACCGCCGCGTAATCGTGCTGGATGCCGAGACCGGCGCGTTCAAACGCATGTGGGGCGCATTCGGCAAGCCGCCCGAGGACGATGCGGATTCCGGTGGGCGTGGTGCGTCGGGAGGGCCTGCGGGCGTGCGGCCGGGCAGGGCTGGTGCGGCCGCCGCTCTCGAAACCGAGGGTGATGGCCCGGCGAGATTCTCCAGTCCTGTGCACGGCATCGCCGTTTCCAACGACGGCACCGTATACGTTGCCGACCGCAGCAACCGGCGCGCGCAGATGTTTACGACTGAAGGCAAATACCTCGGACAGTTTTTCGTGAACCGCGCGGGTCCGTCGCCGGACTCCGTGTCGGGTATCGCCTTGTCGCCCGACAAAGATCAGACTTACCTTTACATGGCCGATTTTGGCAATTCCCGCGTTGTGGTGGCCGATCGGCGCAAACTCGAAATTCTTTATCAGTTCGGCAAAAGGGGCACGGCGCCGGGTGAATTCCAGGGACTGCACCACATCGCGGTCGATTCGAAGGGCAATCTCTATACCGCGGAAGTCGCACCGGGCGCACGCGTCCAGCGCTTCGTTTACAAGGGTCTCTCGGCTAAGTTGCCGCCGAATGCCCTGACGGCGGCCGAATTATCAGCTAAATGAAACTCAAATTGACTATTGCCATGATTCTCGCCGCCGGAGTTACAGGCTCATTTTCCTGGAGGCTCCGGGCGCAGGATGTCTCTTCTTCAGTGTGGGATGGCGTGTACACGCAGGCGCAGGCCGACCGTGGAAAGACGGCGTACAACGAGTCGTGCGCGGCCTGCCATGGAGATCAGTTGACGGGGGGTGAGATCGCACCGGCGCTTGCCGGAGGGGATTTTCTGTCAAACTGGAACGGTCTGACGGTGGGGCAGCTGTTCGATCGAACACGCACCGGCATGCCGCCGGGCTCACCCGCGAAGGTGTCGCGGGATGCCAAGGTCGATATCATCGCGTACGTGCTTTCCTTCAACAGGTTCCCCGCGGGCGACAAGGAATTGCCGTCCCAGACAGCCATGATGAATACGATTCGGATCGATGCGGAGAAGCCGAAGAAATAAGGCGGGTAATTTCGGGAAGCAGACGGGCGGTCGATAATTACGCAAACGCCGCAACAGACCGAGACCGCAATATTCCGGCCAGTTTCTCGGCGGCCCGTTCCGCTCCCTGGGGCAATTCCTGAGGCGCGCCGATCACCTCCGCGTTCAGCAGACTCAACGCAACCCGAGCTAATTCGGCGGGACTGTTTCCTTCATAGGAGCGGAACCGCCGATTGGTCAGAGCTACCTGGCGCGCCCTCGCAAACTGATCGTCGAGCGCGCGCGGTGCGGGAACAAGTATCGTTTTTGTTCCGATGCATTCGAGTTCGGCGACCGTGTTGTAGCCGGCCTGGCAAATAACAAGGTCGGCGCCGGCAAAAGTATTACGCACATCCGGATCGTAGGGAATCACCGAAACGCCCGGCGCGGGTTTCAGCGAAAGCCAGTCCTCAAATAACGGACCCGTAATGAGTCTGCACTCGCAATCCGCATATTGGCTCTTTAAATCCGAC